>Ga0137385_10006106_pt1 | contig 10591 bp, 8 predicted proteins | sample SagtaG_FD_104921 | JGI IMG/M metagenome (GOLD analysis project Ga0137385, IMG submission 104921) | Vadose zone soil microbial communities from Sagehorn Ranch, Mendocino, California, USA - Sage2_R_80_16 metaG | ecosystem: Environmental > Terrestrial > Soil > Vadose zone | place: USA: California... | reverse complement strand
TCGGCGCCGGCGCGGAAGCTGCGGGCCAGGAGGTTCGGCACGTAGTTGAGCTTCTGCATCGCCCAGCGGACCCGGTCGCGGGTTTCCTCGGTGACGTGCGGATCGTCGTTGAAGACCCGGGATACGGTCTTCGCGCTGACGCCGGCGACACGAGCGACATCGCGCATGGTGGTCATCGGGATCGCCTCCAGACTGGCGCCTGCTGTGGCGACTGCGTGGTCAGGGTCGAGCCGCGCAGCTCTGGCGGCGAGGGTCCCCCGGCGCAGAGCACCGGGGGACCATTCGCTGGGCAGTAGGCCGGCGGCCTGAGATCAGCAGCTGGTCTTGTAGATGGCTGCCTGGCTGGCTGCCGAGTTGATGTTGGCCTGCGTGATGATGGTGAACTTGGTGCCGATCTTCGCCGTGGTCGGCTTGCCGGTGAGGGCCGCGTAGGCCTGGTCCACCGCGTTGGTCCCGATGTCGTACGGATGCTGGGCGATGAGCGCCTGCACGGTTCCCTGCTTCAGCGCGGTGATCTGATCGGGGTCGGCGTCGAATCCGACGACCTTCACCTTGCCGGACTTGCCGGCCTGGCGGACGCCGGTGGCGGCGCCCTCAGCGCCGAACAGGTTGGTCGCGAAGATGCCGACGATGCCGGGGTTCTTCTGCAGCGCCGCCAGCGTGACCTGCGCGGCAATGGACGCGCTGTCCTGGTTGTACTGCACGCCGACGTACTTGAACTTCGGGTCGGCCTTCACCGCGTCGGCGAAGCCCTGCGTGCGCTGGTCGGTGGTGCTGATGCCGGGCTTGGTGTTGACGACGAGCACCTCGCCGCCGCCGGGCACCAGTTGCTGGATCGCCTTGAAGGCAAAACCCCCGCCGGCCAGGTTGTCCGACGAGATCTGCGAGACGGCCCCGGACGGGTCGCTCAGCGTGGTGTCGACGAGGACGACCTTGATGCCCGCGGCCATGGCCTGGGCGATCGGGGGCCGACTGGCCGACACGTCGTCGGGAGCGATCAGGATCGCATCAGGCTTGGCCGCGGTGACCGACTGGATGATCGGGTTCTGCAGCGTGGCGTCGAACTGCGAGGGCCCCTGGATGTTGGCGGCGATGTTGCCGATCTTGTTGGCCTCGGCCTTGATGCCGCAGCCCATCGTGACGTAGAACCCGTCACCCTGGACACCCTGGATGAACGACATCTTGTAGGACTTGCCGCTGGTCGAGCCGCCGGTCGTGGTGGACCCGCCGGAGGCGCTCGATGACGAGCTCGAGGACGAGCACGCCGCTGTGAGGGCCAGCAGCATGACTGCCGCCGCACCCGCGGTTGGTCTGACCATAGACCGCTTCATATTTGCTCCTTCGCGTGAATCTGGGTCGGCTGCCGGTCCCGGATGGCGCCGGGTGCGCACCGGATGAGCGTGCGGTGCCCGGCTGCTTGCATCCCGCCGACCGGCATGTTCAGCTGTTGGCAACCTCGCGGAAACATGACGGGTTGATCTTGCAGCAGCCATGTCATCGATGTCAAGACTCTGATCCGATCTTCTTCACGCCGACCTGAACAGTGGTCTTAGGCAGCAGATATCGTTTCGGCCTCAGGTATTGACATCGGTGACATGGGAAGGCACTCTCTTCGTAAACATTGCGACATGGTTACAGCCGCTTTGCGGGACTGGCGGGGTGGACTCAGCCAGTCGGCCGTTTCAGCCGGCCCGACCGTCGATAAGGAGTGGTTCGATGAGTGTTGCGCTGGAAGCACGGGACATCACGAAGGTGTACGGTCACGTCAGCGCGCTGTCAGAGGCCAACTTCGAGGTGAAGACGGGCGAGGTTGTCGCCCTCATCGGGGACAACGGGGCCGGCAAGAGCACGCTGGTCAAGATCCTCTCCGGCACCGAGACGCCGACATCGGGCGAGATCCTGATCGACGGCAAGCCGGTGACCATCTCGGGACCCCTCGCGGCGCGTCATTACGGGATCGAGACCGTGTACCAGGATCTGGCCCTGGCACCTCATCTCAATCCCGTGCAGAACATGTATCTCGGCCGCGAGGTCATGCGCGCGGGGGTCATGGGCCGGCTGGGGTTCATGAACAACGCGGAGATGCTCGCGGGCAGCAAGAAGGCGTTCGACGAGCTCGGGGCGACCGTGCGCAACTTTTCCGGCAGCATCGGCGCCATGTCGGGCGGCCAGAAGCAGGCGGTCGCGGTCGCCCGGGCGGCCGCCTGGGCCAAGCGAATCGTCTTGCTCGATGAGCCCACGGCCGCCCTCGGAGTGGTGCAGACCAAGAGCGTCCTGGACCTGATCCGCCGGGTCCGCGACCGCGGGCTCGGCGTCGTGTTCGTCAGCCACTCGATGCCCCACGTGATCCAGGTCGCCGACGAGATACAGGTCCTGCGGCTCGGCCGACGGGTGGCCACGTACAGAGCAAAGGAGACAACGATGGAGGAGCTGGTCGGAGCGATGACCGGCGCCGTGACGCAGGAGAACCAGTCATGACGGGGCAGGCCACCGCGCCTCCTCCCGCGCCTGCCGAAGCGACGCCGAGCGAAGAGGAACCGACCGGCCGGCTGGCGCGGCTCGGCCGGCTGCAGGCGCTGCAGATCATCATCGTGCTGGCCGTGATCGTCGTCGTCTTCGCGATCCTCAAGCCCAGCAGCTTCCTGACCGTGTTCAACATCCGCGGGATCGTGCAGAACACCGCCATCCTGGCCGTCCTGGGTGTCGGCATGACCTTCGTCATCATCACCGGCGGCATCGACCTGTCGGTGGGCAGCGTCCTGGTCTTCAGCGGCGTCGTCGCCGATAAGGTGATGGCGGCCATAGGCGGCGGCCAGGGCTGGGGTAGCGCCCTCATCGGCCTCCTGGTGGCCATCGGCTGCGGGTTCGGCTGGGGGCTGATCAACGGATTCCTGGTCGCGAGGGCGAAGGTGCCGCCGCTCATCGTCACGCTCGGCACCCTGGGCATGTCCCTGGGCCTGGCCGAGGTGATCACCGGCGGCGTGGACCTGCGCAACGTCCCGACCGTCATGGTCAACTCGGTGGGCTTCGGCAACATCTTCTGGCAGGTCCCCACCCTGGCCGTCATCGCCGCGGTCGTCATCGTGATCGGGATCGTGATCCTGCACCGGACCAAGTTCGGGTTGTACACCTACGCGCTCGGCTCAAACCCCGAGGCAGGCCGGCGTTCCGGCCTGAACGTCAGCTTTCACCTGATCAAGGTCTACGCCCTGTCCGGCCTGCTGGCCGGCTTCGCCGGATGGCTCAACCTGGCGTTCTTCCAGTCGACCACGATCGGCGGCCAGACTAATACCAACCTCAGCGTGATCGCCGGCACCGTGATCGGCGGAACCAGCCTGTTCGGCGGCTACGGGTCCATCTTCGGCACCCTCATCGGCCTGTTCATCCCGGCCACGCTGCAGAACGGGTTCGTGATCATCGGCATCCAGCCGTTCTGGCAGCAAGTGGTGGTGGGAGCCGTGCTCATCGCCGCCGTCTACGTCGACCAGCAGCGGCGCGCCGCTGCCCTGCGCGGCGGCAAGACGACGATGGGCAGCTGGCTGACTCACCTGACCACCAGCAGGCAGGCGGCGCCGGCCCGGGAGTGACCCCGGAAGGGACCGTTGGCCTGACGGCCAGAGCCCGCGGGCTCTGGCCGTCGAGCCGCGACCCTCATCACCGCGCCCATTCCGCCTAAGGAGCAGCATGAAAGCCGTTGTCTACGACGCCCCTGGCCAGTACGAGATCAGGGAGATCCCGACCCCGGACCCCGGACCGGGTGAGGTGCGGGTACGCGTACAGCAGACCGGAATCTGCGGCACCGACCTGCACATCCACAACGGCAAGTTCTTCGCCGAATTCCCGCTGACCCCCGGCCACGAACTGGTCGGGCCGGTCGACGCGCTGGGCGAGGGCACCGAGGGCTTCCGTATCGGCGAGTACGTCTCGGTCAACCCGAACATGAACTGCGGGCACTGCGAGTACTGCCGGATCGGGCGCACCTTGCTGTGCGCCAACCTCAAGGGGCTCGGCACGAACTGGCCGGGGTCCTTCGCCGAATACGTCACGGTCCCCGCCCGCCTGGTGTTCTCCGTGGACGGCATCGACCCCGACATCTCGGTGTTCACCGAGCCCACGGCGTGCGCCATGCACGGCACGGAGACGCTGAGCCCCCGGCCGGGGAGCTCGGCCCTCGTCTTCGGCGCCGGCCCGACGGGCCTGCTGCTGGCCCAGCTCATCGCGCGCGGCGGCGCGGCCAGCGTGACGGTGGCGGCGTCCTCGGCGTTCAAGCTCAAGCGGGCCGAGGACCTCGGGCTCGACGCGACGTTCCTGATGGATCGCGCGGACCTGGCCGGCGACGCCGCCAAGCTGAAGGCGGCCTCGGGCGGCGGCTTCGACATCGTGGTCGACGCGACCGGGGCGGCGGCCGTGTCGGAGCAGTGCGTGCCGCTGACCCGAAGCGGCGGGACCGTGATGTTCTACGGCGTGACCGAGCCCGAGGACCTCGTGCGGGTCAGCCCGTACGACGTGTTCCGGCGCGAGATCACGATCAAGGGGTCCTTCGCCGAGATCGATTCGTTCCCGGCCGCGATCGCGGCGCTGCGGACCGGGCGGGCCCGCACCGACGGCCTCATCACGCACCGCTTCCCGCTCGATGACTACGCCGGCGCCCTGGACGCGCTGCGCGGCGACCGGACCGTCCACAAGATCATCATCGAGTGCTGGCCGCAGTGAGGGCACGCCAATGAGGACGGTGAGGACGCGCCCGTGCGGACTGGGCTGAAGACAGGGTGCTGGCGGGGATGAACGCGGCCCGCGCCGCAGGCGCCCAGGAGCACTGCGCCCTGGGTCTTGACCTCGGCACCAGCTCGGCCAAGGCGGTCGTGACCGATATCGAGGGCAAGGTCCTGGCGCAGGCTTCGGCCGGCTACGCCGTGACCTCGGCGGTGTCCGGCTACGCCGAGAGCGAGCCGGCGCACTGGTGGAGCGCGGTGACCGCCTGCGCCCGCGAGGCCGTCCGCGCGGCCGTCCGCGCGGCCGGGACGCGGCCGGCGGCGATCGGGCTTTCCGGGCAGATGCACGGCCTGGTGCTGGCGTCGGCCGACGGACAGGCGTTGCGCCCGGCCCTGCTGTGGGCCGACAGCCGCGCCACCGGGGCGCTGCGCGCCTACCGCCGCCTCGGGCCGGCCGCGCTGGCCCGGCTGGCCAACCCGCTGGCCCCCGGGATGACCGGGCCGCTGCTGATGTGGGTGGCCGAGCACGAACCGGGGACGTACCAGGACGCACGCTGGGCACTGGCGCCCAAGGACTGGCTGCGGGCCCGCCTTACCGGCGAGATCCACGCCGAGCCCAGCGACGCGTCCGCCAGCCTGCTCTACGACGTGCCGGGCGATCGGTGGGACCTCGATGTCGTCAGCGAGCTGGGCCTGGACACCAGCCTGCTGCCCCCTCTGCTGCCCTCGGCCGGAGCGCCGGCCGGCCACCTGACCGCCTGGGCCGCGGACGAGCTGGGGCTGCCCGCGGGCATCCCGGTCGCGGCCGGGGCCGGCGACACGGCGGCGGCGGCGCTCGGCAGCGGCATCGGCCTGGGCGAGGTCCAGCTGACCGTCGGCACCGGCGCGCAGGTCATCCGGCCCTTGGCCGGAGCCGTCAGCCGGGCGGACGCCGGGGTTCACCTCTACCGGTCGGCGACGCCGGACGGCTGGTATCAGATGGGCGCTACCCTCAGCGCCGGGCTCAGCCTCAACTGGGTGCGCGAGGTCATGGACGTTAGCTGGGCGGAGCTGTACGCCAGTGCCGGTCACCCGGGCCGGATCGATGACCCGATCTTCGTCCCGCACCTGTCGGGGGAACGGACACCGTACTGCGATCCGGCGCTGCGCGGCTCGTGGACCGCCCTGTCGCTGGCTGACGACCGGGCGTCGCTGCTGCGGTGCGCGCTCGAGGGCGTCGCGTTCGCGATCCGCGACGCCCTGGACGCGCTGCTCGGAGCGGATCGCCCGCCGCGGCTGCGGCTGGCCGGCGGCGGTACGCTGGCCGCCGGCTGGCGGCAGCTGCTCGCGGACGTGCTCGGGCTACCGCTGTACGCCGTGGACGTACCCGCGGCGTCCGGCCGGGGCGCGGCCCTGCTCGGAGCCCACGCGGCCGGCCTGCTGAGCTTCGACGACATCGCCGGGCCGCTGGCACCGCCGGCCGGCCTGGTGGCCGAACCGGACCCGGCCATGACCGCTTTCCACGCGGACCGTCACGCCAGGTTCCGGCGAGCCGTCTCGGTCCTGCGGTGCACGGGAGGGCACTCGGAGGAAGGGCCATCGGAGGAAGGGCCATCGGAGGAAGGCACAGCATGACCATCTTGACCGGGGAGACCCTGGCGCGGCTGAACGCCGCCGTGGCCGTTCCCCGTTACGACCGCCGCCAGGTCACGACCGGGATCGTGCACATCGGCGTCGGCGGTTTCCACCGCACGCACCAGGCCATGTACATCGACACGCTGATGAATCGCGGCGCGGCGATGGACTGGGGCATCTGCGGAGTCGGGGTGCAGCCGTCCAACACCAGGATGCGCGACGCGCTGGCCGCCCAGGACGGCCTGTACACCCTCGTCCTGCGGCACAGCGACGGCACCTGGGAGCCCCGCGTGATCGGGTCGATCGTCGAGTACCTGTTCGCGCCCGATGATCCGGAGGCCGTGATCGAGAAGATGGCCGCGCCGGCCACCCGGGTCGTGTCGCTGACCGTCACCGAGGGCGGCTACAACCTCGACGCGGTCACCGGCGAGTTCAACGCGTCCGATCCGGCGGTGCTGGCCGACCTTCGGCCGGGAGCCGTGCCGCGCACCGTGTTCGGCCTGGTGACCGAGGCACTCGCCCGCCGCCGTGACCGGGGCACACCCGCCTTCAGCATCCTGTCCTGCGACAACATCGGTGGCAACGGCCAGGTGAGCCAGCGAACGTTCACCGCGTTCGCCCGGTTGCGCGATCCCGGGCTGGCCGACTGGATCGCCCGGCACGTTCGGTTCCCTGATTGCATGGTCGACCGCATCACGCCGCAGACGACCGACGAGGACCGGGCCGAGCTCAGCCGGCGGTTCGGCCTCGAGGACCAGTGGCCGGTACTCTGCGAGCCGTTCACCCAATGGGTGCTCGAAGACGACTTCGGCGGCGGCCGGCCGCCGCTGGAAGACGCCGGCGTGCAGATCGTCCCCGACGTGGAACCCTACGAGCTGATGAAGCTGCGGCTGCTCAACGCCAGTCACCAGGCCCTGTGCTATCCGGGCTACCTGGTCGGGTACCGGCTCGTGCACGAGGTCACCGCGGACCCGCTGTTCGCCCGGTTCTTGCTCGACTACATGACCGCCGAAGCCATCCCCACCCTGAAGCCGGTACCCGGCCTCGACATTCACCAGTACGCCCGCCAGCTCATCGAGCGGTTCTCCAACCCGGAGGTGCGCGACACCGTGGCCCGGCTGTGTGCCAACACCTCCGACTTGATCCCTAAGTTCCTGCTCCCCGTCATCCGGCACCAGCTCGCGGTCGGCGCCCCGTTCACCCGGTCGGCGGCGGTCGTGGCCAGCTGGGCCCGCTACGCCGAGGGCACCGACGAGAACGGCGAGACGTACGAAATCGACGACGTCCTCGCGCCGCAGTTGCAGGCCGCGGCGAGACGGCAGCGCGCATATCCGCCCGCGTTCCTCGAGGACAACCGCGCGGTCTTCGGCGATCTGGCCGACGACCCCAGGTTCACCGGCGTATACGGTGCGATCCTGGCCCCCCTGCTCGACCAGGGCGTCCGGAAGACGCTCACCGACCTTGACCAGTACGCCTAGGAAGGACTCGCCGTGACCGCCATGCGACGCGTCGTCGTCTACCCGGGCCGGATCGCTGTCGAGGCAGCGGACGTTCCCGCCCCCGGCCCGAACGAGGCCCTGATCCGCGCGCTTGTGGCCGGCGTGTGCGGATCCGACCTGCACGCGGCCCATGGGCGCCACCCGTTCGTCCCGCTGCCCTACCGGCCCGGCCACGAGGTCGTCGGGGTCATCGAGGCGGTGGGCGCCGCCGCCGGAGCCTGGACGCCGGGCCAGCGGGTGATCGTGGAACCCGACTTGCCCTGCTGGACGTGCAAGATGTGCACCACCGGACGCGAGAACCTGTGCGAGAACCTGCAGTTCTTCGGCTGCGGTTACGCCCAGGGCGGCATGGCCGACTACTTCACCCTGCCCGCGAACCGCCTGCACCCCGTGCCGGACGCGCTGGACGACAACACCGCGGCGCTCATCGAGCCGCTGTCCACGCCGGTGCACGCGGTCCGGCTGGCCGGCGACGTGGCCGGCCGGTCCGTCGCGATCCTCGGAGCCGGCACCATCGGCCTGTTCACCCTGGCGGTGCTCCGCGCGCACGGCGCCGGAAAGATAGTCAGCACCGATCCGAACCTGGCCAAGCGCCAGCGGGCCGAGGCCCTCGGCGCCGACGTGACGATCGACGCGCGCGCCCCCGACCTCACCGGGCAGGTGCGGGAGGCGCTGGGCGGCAGCGCCGACGTCGTCTTCGACTGCGTGGCCGTCCAGTCCTCCGTCGACCAGGCGATCGCCATCGCCGACAAGGGCGGGACGGTCATGGTGGTCGGCGTCCCGGCCCGGGAGGTCACCGTTCCGCTGCCCATCGTGCAGGACCATCAGATCCGCATCCAGGGGAGCGCCACCTACCTGCCCGAGGACTACGCCGAATCGGCCGGCCTGCTCGGCCGCGGCACCATCAGGACCGCGGACTTCGTCACCGCCACGCGACCGCTCGCTCAAGTGGCCGAGGCATTCGAGCTGGCTTCCTCGGGACAGCACGTGAAGGTCCTCCTCACCATCGACGAAAGGGGTTGATCATGTCCATGCCCGATCCTTCCCGGAGCGCCCGGCGCCTGGACCGCAAGCTAGACGCGATCACGGCGGGCCGGTACACCCCCGGCGACTTCGTCCTCGCGGACGCCAAGGACGCCGACATGGCCTTCGGCCTGACTTCGGCGGGCCCGGCCGGAGCCGGCCGCTACCGCACGCGTGGCGACTTCCTCGACGACATGCAGGCCCTGGTCGTGCAGGGTGAACTCGACATCATGCTGACCTCGGCGTCCAACGGGGAGCGGCTGGCCCAGGACGGCTCACTGGTGGCCAGCGACATGACGCTGGCCGTGCGCGGGAACGACAGCACGGACATCTGGAACAGCCGGGGCGGCCGCTACCCCGCCCTGCCGTCGCGGCCGTTCCGCACGGCCGACCTGACCAACGTCCGCCCGTTCTGCGATCTGGTGCTGTACTCGATGACCTTCAACAACGAGCTGGACTACGATCTGGCCACGCTGGAGGCCTATGGCGCGTTCCGGCGGGAGGCCGCCGCGCTGGGCATACGGCATTTCCTCGAGGTCTTCAACCCCAACGCGCCGGCCGGCCTGGCGGGCGGTCAGGTCGGCGCGTTCGTCAACGACTCGATCACCCGCGCCCTGGCCGGGGTCACCGATGCGCAGCGGCCGCTGTTCCTGAAGGTGGCCTACAACGGCCCGGACGCGCTGGCCGAACTGGCCGGGTACGACCCGTCGCTGGTGGTCGGCATCCTGGGCGGGTCGTCCGGCACCACGCGGGACACCTTCGAGCTGCTGCACCAAGCCGAGAAGCACGGCGCCCGGGTCGCCCTGTTCGGCCGCAAGATCCAGCGCGCGGAGTCGCAGCTGGACCTGGTCGGCCTGATGCGGCCGGTGCTGCGGGGCGAGCTGGACCCAGCCGATGCCGTCCGCGCCTACCACGATGCCCTGGCCAAGGCCGAGATCGCCCCGCATCGCGAGCTCGAGGCCGACCTGGAGGTGACCGACCCCGTGCTGCGTACCGGATGAGCGGTGCCGAGATGAGCGGTGCCGGGACGAGCGGGCCGCGGCCAGGAGTGCTGTGCGCCGGGACGATCCTCGTCGACGTGGCCAAGGTGATCGACGCCTACCCGGCCCTCGATCACCTGGCCACGATCGAGCAGGTCTCGCTGAGCACCGGCGGTCCGGGCCTCAACATGGCCGTCGACCTGCGCATGCTCGGGGCGGACTTCCCGATCGGGGTGCTCGGCGCCGTGGGGGACGACGAGCACGGCGCCTTCATCCTGGCCGAGTGCGCGCGGCTGGGCATCGACACGGCCGGCGTCAGGACGCTGGACGGCGCGGTCACCTCGTTCACCGACGGGATGATCGAGCGGGACGGCGGCCGCCGGACGTTCTTCCACCACAGCGGGGCGAACGCGCTGTTCGACGCCTCAACCGTCGAACTGGGGAGGGCACGGATACTGCACGCGGGCGCGCCCGGCATCCACCCGGTCATGGACCGTCCGCACCCCGGCGGCGGCAACGGCTGGTCCGCTCTGCTCCAGCGGGCCCAGGCGGCGGGCCTGCACACCAACCTGGAAATGGTCAGCCTGGCGCCGGACCGCACCGCCGAGGTGGCCCGGGCCTGCCTGCCGTGCCTGGACAGCATCGTGATCAACGAGCTCGAGGCCGGTGCGCTGACCGGCATCGAGGCCGCGGCGCCCACCGCGGACGGGCCGGCGGACTGGCCGGCCCTGGAGGCGATGGCGCTCAGCCTGATCGAGCAGGG
>Ga0137385_10006103_pt1 | contig 10592 bp, 7 predicted proteins | sample SagtaG_FD_104921 | JGI IMG/M metagenome (GOLD analysis project Ga0137385, IMG submission 104921) | Vadose zone soil microbial communities from Sagehorn Ranch, Mendocino, California, USA - Sage2_R_80_16 metaG | ecosystem: Environmental > Terrestrial > Soil > Vadose zone | place: USA: California... | reverse complement strand
TGGGCCTACCAGGTCACCACGACGACGTACATTCCGCTCTCCTATCCCGACATCGAGGCCGAGCTGCTCGCACTCGTGGACCGCCTCTTCGATGCCGTGCGCGGCGAACCGTTCAGCCCCGATCCGGCGACCGAAGTGGCACATCGGTTGGTCGCGATGAACTGCGTCGGACCGACCACGTTCCGGCGGACCATGGAGCTGCTGGGCAAGGCGCTGCTCGGCCACGCGGAACTGCGCGGCATGCCGTCGCTGCCGGACAAGATCGTGGCCCTGTTGGGCACGTTGTCCGCCAGCTATGTCGAAGCCGTGCGGCAGCTCACGCTGCGGCAGCAGGACGACCTGAACCGCACGCTGATCGTGCTGGGCCGGGACTCCCGCGTCGCGCTGCGGGCCACGCAGACCCGGATGGACGCGTTCTTCGCCAACACGGCGGTCGGCATCGGCGTGACCGAGGTGGACGGCCGGTTCCTGGACACGAACGCGGCGCTCACCGACATCCTCGGCTACCCGCAGGGTGACCTGGCGCTACGCACGCTGTTCGACCTGATCCCGCAGGCCGACGAGCCGTTCGTCCGGGATGCCTGCGCCGGCCTGCTGGAGGGCTTCCTGCCCCGGCTGCGCCAGCGGCGCAGGCTGGTCGCCCGGTCCGGTGACGAGGTCCCGGTCACGCTGACCGTGTCGATGCTGCGCGAACCCGACCAGCCCGACCGGTTCCTGGTACTCGTGCAGGACGACTCCGAGCTGAACCTGCTGCAACGCCAACTCACCCTGCAGACGCTGCACGACGTGGTCACGGGCCTGCCCAACCGGCAGTTCTTCTCGACACGGCTGGAGACCGCGCTGCACAAGGCCGACCGGGACAGCGGCGTCACCGTGTACCACCTCGGCCTGGACGCGTTCGCCCTTGTCTCGGACGGGCTGGGCAGGCCTGCCGGCGACCAGGTGCTCAAGGCGGTCGCCGAGCGGCTGAAAGCGGCGGTGGCGCAGGAGAAGGCCGTGGTGGCACGGCTGGACAGCGACGAGTTCGCGATACTGATCGAGAACTCGCCGACCACTCCGGACGTGTCGAGCATGGTGGACCGGATCAATCGCAGGATGGCCGAACCAGTGTCCGTTGACGGCAGGGGTGTCACGGTGTCCACCAGCATCGGGGTGGTGCACCGGCCGTGTCGCGATCTCGAGCCGACCGAGTTGCTGCGCGCATCGGACCTGGCACTGCGCCGGGCCAAGGCCCGTGGCCGGCGGCAATGGGAGCTGTTCGACGCGCGGCAGGACGCCGACGACCGCGCCGAGTTCACGCTGGCCATCACGATGGGGTCGGCATGGGAAGCCGGCGAGGTCCAGCTGAGCTGGCGGGCCCAGGTCGAACTGGGCGGCGAGGCGTTGGCCGGGGTCGAGGCCGGGCTGCGCTGGGCACATCCCCGGCTCGGGCAGCTGGACCACGGGCGATGCGTCGAGCTGGCCGAACAGACCGGGCTCATGCCGTCACTTGGCGACTGGCTGCTGCACTCGGCGTGCACCCGGGTCCAGGGCTGGCGGCCGGACGTGCCGCTGCTGCTGTGGCTGACCGATGGCCAGTCGGTCGATCCGGACCTGGTCGGCCGGGTGCTGGGCATCCTGGACGCGACCGATGTCAAGCCCGATCGGCTGCGCCTTGGCGTACCGGTGCACCTGCTGCACGGCGACCGGCCCGAGCCGGTGGAGAACCTGCGGGTCCTGGCCGACGCCGGCGTGGCCATGGTCCTGGACGGCTTCGGCGCCGCGGGCGACCTGGGCTGCCTGGAAGAACTGCCGACCACGGCGGTCCGCATCTCCAGCCGCATGCGGACCGGCCGCACGCCACTGCAGCAAGGAGCTTTGGCCGGCATGATCGCGGTGATCCACCAGACCGGCGCCACCGTCATGGTCGACGGCATCGACACCCCTGCCGTCGCAGACCGCTGGCGCGATGCCGGCGCCGACACGGCCCTGGGCAGCCACTTCCCGTTCGACGGCCCATAGACTCGGCGTCATCATGACGCTGACCGATCTGCTGCCGGACGACCCGGAACCCGACGCGCTCTACGACACCTTCGCCGCCTGGACGGCCGAACAGGGTCTGACGCTGTATCCGGCGCAGTCGGAGGCGTTGATCGAGATCGTGTCCGGGAGCCACGTCATCCTGGGCACGCCGACCGGATCCGGCAAGAGCCTGGTCGCGACCGGCGCCCACTTCACCGCGTTGGCCGAAGGTAAGCGTACGTTCTACACGGCGCCGATCAAGGCGCTCGTGTCGGAGAAGTTCTTCGCGCTGTGCGACACCTTCGGGCCCGCCAACGTGGGCATGATGACCGGCGACACGAGCGTGAACGGCACCGCGCCGATCATCTGCTGCACCGCCGAGATCCTGGCGAACATCGCGCTGCGGCACGGCGCCGACGCCGATGTCGGGCAGGTCGTGATGGACGAGTTCCACTTCTACGCCGACCCGGACCGCGGCTGGGCCTGGCAGGTGCCGCTGATCGAACTGCCGAAGGCGCAGTTCCTGCTGATGTCCGCGACGCTGGGCGACGTCACGTTCTTCCAGGAGGACCTGACCCGCCGCACCGGCCGGCCGACGGCCGTGGTCACGTCGGCGGAACGTCCGGTCCCGCTGCACTTCGACTACTTGCTGACCACCGTGCACGACACGATCGAGGAACTGCTGTCCACGCACGGTGCCCCGGTCTACGTCGTGCACTTCACGCAGGCCGCCGCGCTGGAGCGGGCGCAGGCCCTGATGAGCATCAACATGTGCACCCGCGCGGAGAAGGACCGGATCGCCGAACTGATCGGCCGGTTCCGGTTCACCAGCGGGTTCGGCAAGATCCTGTCCCGGCTGGTCCGGCACGGCGTCGGCGTGCACCACGCCGGCATGCTGCCCAAGTACCGCCGTCTGGTGGAGCGCCTGGCCCAGGCCGGGCTGCTGAAGGTGGTGTGCGGCACGGACACCCTCGGCGTGGGCATCAACGTGCCGATCCGGACGGTCATGTTCACGGCCCTGTCGAAGTACGACGGCACCCGAACGCGGCTGCTCAACGCCCGCGAGTTCCACCAGATCGCCGGCCGGGCCGGCCGGGCCGGTTACGACACCATCGGCACGGTGATCGTGCAGGCGCCCGAGCACGTGGTCGAGAACGAGAAGGCGCTGGCGAAGGCCGGTGACGACCCGAAGAAGCGGCGCAGGGTGGTGCGCAAGAGGCCGCCGGACGGCGCGATCGGCTGGGGCCAGCCGACGTTCGAACGGCTGGTCGCCGCTGCGCCGGAACCGTTGACATCCAGTTTCGCGGTCAATCACGCCATGCTGCTCAACGTGATCAGCAGGCCGGGTGACGCGTTCGCCGCGATGCGGCACCTGCTGACCGACAACCACGAACCGCCCGACCGGCAGCGCAAGCACATCCTGCGCGCGTTCGCGGTGTACCGGGCGCTGCGCGCGGCAGGCGTGGTGGAGCAACTGGCCGTGCCGGACGACGAGGGCAGGCGGTGGCGGGTCGTTGGCGACCTGCAGCTGGACTTCGCGTTGAACCAGCCGCTGTCGCCGTTCGCGCTGGCCGCGATCGAACTGCTCGACCGCGGCTCGCCCAGCTACCCGCTGGATGTGCTGTCGGTCATCGAGTCCACTCTGGACGATCCACGGCAAGTGTTGGCGGCGCAGCAGTTCAAGGCACGTGGCGAGGTGGTGAACCAGCTCAAGGCCGACGGCGTCGAGTACGACGAGCGGATGGCGCTGCTGGAAGAGGTGACCCACCCGAAGCCGTTGGAGGAACTGCTGTCGGCGGCCTACGCGCTGTACCGGCGTGGGCATCCGTGGGTGTCGGAGCATCCGTTCTCGGCCAAGTCCGTGGTCCGGGACATGTACGAGCGGGCGATGACGTTCGTGGAGTACGTCAGTTTCTACGGCCTGGCCCGCTCGGAGGGCCTCGTGCTGCGCTATCTCGCGGACGCGTTCCGCGCGGTGCGGCAGACCGTGCCGTCCGACGCGAAGACCGAGGAACTCGGCGACCTGATCGAGTGGCTGGGCGAACTGGTCCGGCAGGTCGACTCGAGCCTGCTGGACGAGTGGGAGAAACTGCGCAATCCCAGCGAGGACACCGAGATCGAGGACCGGCCGCCGGTGGTCACCAGCAACCTGCGGGCGTTCCGGGTGCTGGCGCGCAACGCCCTGTTCCGCCGGATCGAGCTGGCCGCGCGCCGCGACTGGTACGCGCTGGGCGAACTGGACGGCGAGTCGGGCTGGGACGCGCAGGCGTGGCAGGAGGCACTGGCGCCGTACTTCGCCGAGCACGACGAGATCGGCGCGGACGCCAACGCCCGCGGCCCGCAACTGCTGATGCTCGACGAGGGCGCGGAGCGGTGGACGGTCCGCCAGGTCATCGACGACCCAGCAGGCGACCACGACTGGGGCATCAGCGGCGAGATCGACCTGGCCGAGTCGGACGAGGCCGGCATCGCGGTACTGCGCGTCACCGACGTCGGTTCGACCACGTCAGGCTGGAGTTGACCACAAGCCACCGCTACGCTGCCCAGCGTGCGAAAGATCGTCGTGTACGAGTTGCTGTCCCTCGACGGTGTTGCCAAGGAACCTGATCGGTTCACCGGTTGGGACGATGCGATGGACGCCAACCTCGCTGCCGTGATCGCCGCCCAGGACGCGGTCATCCTCGGCCGCCGCAGCTACGACGAATGGGCTCGATACTGGCCGGGCAGCGAGATCCAGCCGTTCGCGACCTTCATCAACGCAGTCGCGAAGTACGTGGCGACATCCACACCGTTCGACCGGCAGTGGACCAACACGACGGTGATCGACGGCGGCCTGGTCGACTTCGTGCGGGACCTGAAGAACCGGCCCGGCGGCGATGTGGGTGTCCACGCCAGCATCTCGGTCGCCAAGACCCTGCTCGCCGCCGACGTCGTCGACGAACTCAGGCTCGTGATCGCGCCGAGGATCGTCGGCAGCGGGCGACGACTCCTCGACGGGTTGCCGTCGCTTCGGCTCGAAGCGATCCGGTGCGTGACCTCACCGACCGGCCATCTGCTGGTCGACTACCGCGTCATCCGGTAGTCCGTTGCGGACTCTGCGGTGTTGTCACACGCCCTAGATCGGTAGCAGCGCTGCGGCCAGTTCGGCCAGTACCGGCGGGCGCCGGACCGCCGGTCGGCGCACGTCGTCCAAGGCGGCCGCGTCCCAGCCCGGCAGCCCACCGAACCGGAAGCAGATGCGCAGGTAGTTGACGAAGGTGGTCTGGTGCGGCTCCCAGAGCAGCAGGCCGTCCACTCCGTTGTCCGGCAAGGACATCGCGTACGGCGGACCGCTGCGGACATCGGCCTTCTGCAGCGCGTCCGGCGCGAGGTCGATGGCGAACGGGCCACGGTCCCACTCGGTGCCGCCGTCGGCCGCCCAGCTCTCGTGCTCCAGCAGCAGGTACTCGACCGGCGCCTCGACCACCAGTCCGTCGGTGAACTCGAAGTCCCAGTCCGGATGGCTGCCCGACAGGTTCACCTGCCCGACCAGTTCGTACCAGCACCGCAGCGCGAGCGGCAGCGGACCGACCACCCGCTCCACCTCGGCCAGCCGATCCCGGATGTCGGCCGCCGGTGGCACCAGTACCACGTCCGGCTCGTAGAACTGGAAACCGTGACGTGGCAACAGCTCCACGAGCCGCTCGACGTTCGCCCTGACCCGGCGCATGGTCTCGGCGGCCACCTCGACCGTCTCCGGCCAGGCCGGCGTGTCGCGCAGCCGAGCCCCGAGCGCGGTCAGTTCGGTCCACACCGCCACCCGGTCACCGGCGCGGTACCGCTGGAGCCAGCGAGTCACAACTGGCATCGTAGCCTCGGTGATGATCTCCCCGATCGGCTACTGACCGGACATAATCACCAGATGCATGATCGTGACGTAGTTCGGGCCCGCGCCGAAACGCCCGGCTGTGACAACGTGGTCCACCTGAACAACGCGGGCGCCTCGCTGCAGCCGACCCGTGTGACCGACACGGTGGTCGACCACCTCCGTGCCGAAGCACTGCGCGGCGGCTACGAGATGGTCGAGGCCGCCGCCCCGGCGCTGGCGGCGACGTACGACTCGATCGCGCGCCTGCTGAACGCCGACCGCGATGACATCGCACTCGTGGACAGCGCGACCACGGCCTGGCAGGCGGTGTTCTACTCGCTGCCCTTCGGCCCCGGCGACCGGATCCTGACGTGCCGGACCGAATACACCAGCAACGCCATCGCCTACCTCCAGGTGGCCCGCCGCACCGGCGCCGAGGTCGAGTTCGTGGCCAACGACGAGAGCGGCCAACTCGACGTGGCGGATCTCGCCCGCCGGATGGACGACCGGGTCCGGCTGATCGCGCTGACCCACGTGCCCAGCTACACCGGCCTGGTCAACCCGGCCGAGGAGGTCGGCAAGATCGCCCGCGCGGCGGACGTGCCGTTCCTGCTGGACGCCTGCCAGTCCGCAGGCCAACTGCCATTGGACGTCCAACGCCTGGGTTGCGACGCGTTGAGCGGCACCGGCCGCAAGTTCCTGCGCGGCCCGCGCGGCACCGGTTTCCTCTACGTGAGTCCACGGCTGCGCAACGGTGTCGAACCGTCCCGTTTGGACTTGCACTCCGCCGAATGGACCGCGCCGGACCAGTACCGGGTCCGCGCCGACGCCGGCCGCTTCGAGACCTGGGAGTACGACGTGGCCGGGCGGCTCGGGCTCGGCGCCGCAGTGGACTACGCCCTGTCATGGGACCTGCCGGCGATCGAGGCAAGGATCAGCCACCTGGCCGGACACCTGCGCGCCGAACTGAGCCGGGTGCCGGGCGTGACGGTGCTGGATCGGGGTGTCCGGCAGTGCGGCATCATCAGCTTCACGGTCGCCGGCCGTACTGCCGGCGAGTGTCAGCAAGCCCTGCGCACGGCGGCCATCAACACGTCGATCGTGACGGGCAGCACGGCCCAGTACGACCTGGTGCCACGTGGCGTCGCCAACCTGATCCGGGCGTCCGTGCACTACTACAACACGATCGAGGAACTGGACCACATGGTCGCCGAAACCGACCGCATCGCCACCGGGCGATGAACAGTCAGCCGGCCGCCGCTCGCGTAGCCGTCACCGTCAGGCGATCTGATTTGCCTTGACAGCGCCCACGAGTGCGGCGACGTCCACGTTCAGCACTCCCCCGTCTGGGTTCTTGCTGTCCCGCACCGCACCGCGCGCCGCCACCTCGACACAATTGTCCTGCGTGGGTTGGCTATAGCTCGACTTCCGCCAGGTCAGATCGGCCATCGCACCTCACTCCCGCTTGTGTTCCTTTCGCAGGGTAGCAACAAAGTTGACCGACTCGGCGGGATTAAGGGCGGTCTTCGCCAGCCTGGAGGCATGGCCCCGGTAGAAGTCGACCTTGTCCACCTCTTCGAGGACCACCGAAGACGTCACGGTTTCCAGGTAAACGACCGACCCGGTGCCACCGTGGAAGTGCATCAGACAGAACGCGTCGTTGAAGGCCACCTGTCCGCACCGCGCGGTGGGCACAACCCACAGCCGCACGTTCGGCATCTCGGCAAGCTCCAGCAGGGCATGTAGCTGGGCCGCCATGATCTGATGGCTGCCGACGACTCGGCGCAATGCGGACTCTTCCACGATCAGGTCAAGCTTGGGTGGCTTGTGGCGGGTCAGGATCTTCCGCCGTTCGGTCCGCTCAGCCACCCGTTCCTCAATTTGGTCTGGCGGCACGCCTACGGCTTTCATCAACGCAGCGGCGTAGTCAGCGGTCTGGACCAGACCCGGCACGAGCACAAGTTCGGCGTTGACCAGCGAACTGGCCTCCGGTTCCAGCCGCAGAAACGTCTTGGGTCCCGTTACGTCCGGCAAGAAGGTCTCCCAGCGACCGGGATCATCCTGACGCTGGGCCAGGTGCAGCAGCCGCTGCCGCTCCTGGCCGTGCACCTGGTAAATCGCCAGCAACGCGCCCAGATCGACCTCCGAGATGCACTGCTTGCCAGTCTCCATTCTGGACAGTTTCGACAGCGGCCACCTGAGCTGCTCGCAGACAGGGTCCAGGGTCAACTGGCGTTGCTGCTCACGAATGCACCGCAGTTCCCAGCCCAAGCCGCTCCGCACCACTGTGACGAGCTTCTGCGCGCCCATACGTCCTCCCGGAATCAACGACAGTTGCATCAACGACAATGTCAGATCCCGATCAGCCGTGCATTCACCCGATAGCGCTTGCTTACATCGCACAAACTCGCCTCAGCCCGCCGCCTGAACACCCGCGGTCGCATACGCATCGCGTAGGCGCTTGTGGGCGTTCTCGTCCAGGCCGAGGTGGTCCAGGCCGAGTAGTGCCGCGCCGGCGATGGGGGGCACGTCGACCACGCCTACCTGGGCGCCGGGGGCTTCCGCGCGTACCCGGTCGGCGATTCCGTTGACCAGGCGGGGATTGCGGGCCATCAGCAGGCCGCCGCCCAATACCACCTCGGTGTCCTGGTGGATCAGGTCGAGCCTGCGCATCGCCACCAAGGCCATCGCGCTGACCTCGTCGGCCAAGCGGTCGACCAGGCGCATCGCGACCGGGTCGCCCGCGTCGGAGACCTGGAACAGGACGTACGTCAGGCGGATCAGGTCGTCCGTGTCGATGTCGCCCAGGTGGATGCCGATCGCGACGTCCGACGCGCTCTCCCGGCCGAAGAACTTGGCCACGGCCGCAGTCAGCGCGGTGGGTTCGCCGCGGCCGTCCTCGGCGCGCATCGCCCACCACATCACCTCGACGCCCATGTCCAGGCCGCCGCCCCAGTCGCCGGTGAACCGGCCCAGTGCCAGGAAGCGCGTCTGCGTGCCATCCGGTCCCACGCCGACACAGTTGATGCCGGCGCCGCACGTGACGGCGACACCCCACGGGCGCTGGGTGCCGGCGCGCAGCACGGCGAACGTGTCGTTGCCCACGCGGCTGCTCGGGCTCCACCGCTGCGCCAACTCGTCGGCCAGCCGCTGCTCCTCCTCCGGCAGGTCGACGCCCGCGATGAACGCGGACGTGTGCGCGGCGATCTCGCCGGTCGGGTCGATGCCGGCCTGCCGGGCCACCGCGGTGACCAGGTCGTCCAGCACCACCTTCGACGTGTCGAACCGGCGGGCGTCCACCGATGTGCCGGGACCACGTGCGCTGGCCAGGACCGAGCCGTCCGGACCGATCAGGGCCACGTCCGTCTTGCTGTTCCCGCCGTCGATCGCCAGCACCGCTGCCGGCGCGCTCGCCCCTATCACGACGTCCCCCCGAAGACGCTCGACGGCGTCGCGACCGCCGTGGTTGTCGCTCTGTGAACCGATGACACAGCGATTGTCGTGTGAAGCGATGACACAGCCGATCTCACGAAGCCGCCCAGGACAGGTGCTGGTGGTTCTCGGCGATCAACCGGTCGGTCAGCTGGTTGGCGATGTCGATCTGGCCGATCAGCGGATGCGCCAGCATGGTCTGGAACACCCGGTCCCGCCCGCCGCGCAGCGCGGCCGACACGGCCAGTTCCTCGTACGCCGTCACGTGCGCGATCAGGCCGGCGTACAGCGGCTCGACCGGGTCGATCGGCAGCGCGACCGGACCGGCCGCGCCGATCGTCGCCGGCACCTCGATCACGGCCTCGTCCGGCAGGAACGGCAGCGTGCCGTTGTTGCGCAGGTTCACCACCTGCGTGTCGCCGGTGTCCGCGGTGAGCGACGCGAGCAGGGCGACGGCAGCCTCGGAGTAGAACGCGCCGCCGCGTTTGGACAGCAGCTCCGGCTTGTGGTCCAGCGCCGGGTCGGCGTACATGTCCAGCAGTTCCTTCTCGTACCCGGCAACGACTTCCGCCCTGGTCGGCTCGCCGCGCTGCTCTTCGACGACCAGGTCGTGCGCGTAGTAGTAACGCAGGTAGTACGACGGGATGACGCCGAGCTGGCGGATGACGTCCACCGGCAGGCCGATGTCCGCGGCGATCTCGTCGCCGTAGGAGTCGAGCAGCTCGGGCAGCACGTCACGGCCGTTCACGTGCACCGACCGCTCCCACGTCAGGTGGTTCAGGCCGACGTGGCCGAGGCTGACCTGGTCCGGCGTGACCCCGAGCTTGGCCGCGAACCGGCGCTGGAAGCCGATGGCCACGTTGCACAGCCCGACCGCGCGGTGCCCGGCGTCCAGCAGCGCCCGCGTGACGATGCCGACCGGGTTGGTGAAGTCCACGATCCACGCGTTCCGCGACGCGAGCTTGCGGGCCCGCTCCGCGATGTCCAGTACGATCGGCACCGTACGCAGCGCCTTGGCCAGCCCGCCGGCACCGGTGGTCTCCTGGCCGACGCAGCCGCAGCTCAACGGCCAGGTCTCGTCGCGGTGCCGGGCGGCCTGCCCGCCGACCCGCAGTTGCAGCAGCACCGCGCCCGCGCCGTCGAGGCCGTCGTCCAGGTCGGTGGTGCCGCGGACCGTGGCCGGGTGCCCGTACGCGGCCATGATGCGCGCGGACACCCCGCCGACCCGGTCCAGCCGGTGTTCGTCGGGGTCCACCAGCACCAGTTCGCGCACCGGCAGCGTCTGCGCCAGCCGGGCGATCCCGTCCACCAG
>Ga0137385_10006102_pt1 | contig 10593 bp, 9 predicted proteins | sample SagtaG_FD_104921 | JGI IMG/M metagenome (GOLD analysis project Ga0137385, IMG submission 104921) | Vadose zone soil microbial communities from Sagehorn Ranch, Mendocino, California, USA - Sage2_R_80_16 metaG | ecosystem: Environmental > Terrestrial > Soil > Vadose zone | place: USA: California... | reverse complement strand
TCCTCGAGCGTCGCGATCTGCTTTGGCGGCCGGTCGGACGAGATCACGATCTGCTTGTCGGCGTTGTGCAGCGCGTTGAACGTATGGAAGAACTCCTCCTGCGTACGCTCCTTTCCCTCCAAAAACTGGATGTCATCGATAAGCAGGATGTCGTTATCGCGGTAGCGACGCTGAAAAGCTCCCGCCCGATCGTCGCGGATGGCGTTGATGAAATCGTTGGTGAACTGTTCGCTGGTCACGTAGCGAATTCGCAACTGCGCGTAGAGATTGCCGGCGTAGTGGCCAATGGCGTGCAGCAGGTGCGTCTTGCCCAGTCCGGCGCCCCCGTAGATGAACAGGGGGTTGTAGGACTTCGCCGGCGCTTCCGCGACCGCCACCGCGGCCGCATGCGCGAACCGGTTGGACGATCCAATGACGAACCGCTCGAAGGTGTACTTCGGTGTGAGCTGCGGCCGATCGCTGACATGCTGCGTCGACGCCGGCGGGCGATGCTCGTCTTCGCCGACGTCCTCGACCTCACGGACGGTGACCCGGATGTTCAAGGGGCGACCCGCCGTCCGCGCGAGCGCGGCCAGCACGGTGGGCGCATAGCGCTGCTCCACCCACTCCTTGACGAACTCGTCCGGCACGGCGAGCACCAACGTGTCTCCCACGACCGCGACAGGGCGCGTCTGCGCTAGCCACGCCTTGTGCGTCGATCCCGCGCCATCGAGCGACTCCAGGCAAGTGGTCCAGATCGCTGCCGCGTCCTCGTGCAGATCCTCGGCCACCGACCTCTCGCCCCTTTCTGGTGGTCAGGTTGTGCCCGGAGCGCAGGACTTCCGGCCCCGGCACCGCCCTGCGCTCCCCACGTGTCCACAGGCTCATCCACAGGTGTGGAGAACTAACCCCCTTTACGCATGCAGAAGCCCCACCACAGCTAATGCCGGGAGAAACGGCAGAACCTCGCTCGAGCGAGCAGAAGGCCGTACGGGGAAGCCGGGCTGAACGCGTGGGCCGCCGAAGTGAAGGCTGCCGGAGGATAGCATTGCCGCTCGCACCTCCTCAAGGCTCAAGGGGCACCTTGTGGAAGACTCCCGATGTCTCCCTGGTGCGTCTCTGCAACGTTCGCCCGGCTCGGGCCGAGCGATATGGTGTCATGGTGCAACACGACCCCGACAAGCTCCCCAGTCCCTGGCCGGCAACGGGCTGCTCCCGGTCAGCAGGTGAGGCTCCTCGGTCCGATGCCAGGCACCGAGCTCCTGGTAGCAGCGGAGAGCGTTGGCAACCACTGCCCAGAGCGGCGAGACCCAAACTGCGTAGTTGTCCGGCCTTCTCCTCATTGACTTTCCTCATACTGTGGATAAGTGGGTCAAGCTGTGGATAACCGGGAAGTCCTCGCCTCTGGGACTTGCCTCTGAGTCTGGGGCAAGCAGCCCATGCTGCTTCCCTGTCCCCAGCCCATTGGTTTGAATGGATGTAAGAAGAGAGAAATCTCGCAACAACCATAGGTCCTGTGGGCATGTGGACGAGCAACGATCTGTCCTGCTCACCCGGCGTATGGCCGTCAAGATCCGGCTGGGGACAGTCGCCCTGATCGTCCCCAGGTCGGGCTGGCCGATGGCGCCGGCGGAGGTTGTCCCCCGCTCGTCAACAGCTCGTCCCCATCGTTGTCCCCAAGGAGGAGACCGTCCCGGTGGCGGCTCCGACAACATCCTGGTAGTTGGTCGACACGGTCCCCGGCCACACCCTGGAGCGGTCGGCCCCCGACTCCCGTCGGCTCACCGCCCCTCGGTCGCGGTGCCCCTTGTACGCTGGGCAGTGTCACGACACCGTATTGTCGAGGTGGCCGCGTTGACGCCTGCTTTCGCAGGCCCGTACCATCGGTGCTTCGGTGCCATCTCTGCACCGGACCTTTGCCTGCCTTCCACCTTGACCGGCCTAAGGGAGTCGTTCCCGTGAAGCGCACATTCCAACCAAATAACCGCAAGCGTGCGAAGACGCATGGCTTCCGGCTTCGCATGCGGACCCGTGCTGGGCGCGCCATCCTCGCTCGCCGGCGTGCCAAGGGCCGCCAGCAGCTCTCTGCCTAGGAAACCCACATGACCACCGTCAACCGCTTGAGCTCCCCTGCGGCGTTCCGTTCGGTCTTCTCGACCGGTCGGTCATACGCCCAGGGGTCGGTTGTGATGTACGTCGCCAAGCGTGCGACCGGGGGCGGTCCTGCCCGCGCCGGGTTCGTCGTGAGCCGAAAGGTCGGCGGCGCTGTCGCTCGCAACCGAGCCAAGCGGCTGCTGCGGGAGGCGCTCCGTCTGGAAGGCAAGGAGATCCCGGAGGGTCTGGATCTGGTGGTGGTCGCTCGTCCATCCGTCGCCGGAGCGACCTATCGAGACGTGGCAGGGGACCTGCGGACTGTCCTGGCCGCCGCGGGCCTTCGGACTGGCGATGGGGGGTGACCAAGCGATTGCGCCGGGAGGGACAGAGCTGGGCTGCACGTGCGCTGATCGCCGTCATCGGCGCTTATCAGCGGTGGATCAGCCCGGCGCTGGGTCCCCGGTGCCGCTTCTACCCCTCTTGTTCGCAGTACGCCAAGACCGCGATCGAGGTCCATGGGGCGCTCCGCGGCGCCGGGCTGGCCGTGCGGCGTCTGGCGAAGTGTCAGCCATTCCACCCAGGTGGGATCGACCCGGTCCCTCCCGCCCGATCGGACCATCGAACGCCTTCCGCGGTACGGTGAAATGATGAACGTCAGCCCGCTCGAGAGAGGCTCTTCGTGAGTGTCATAAGTATCTTTGACGCCTTCCGCGACGCGCTGTACGTCGTCCTGAAGAGTTTCCAGCACTGGACCGCGCCGATGTTGGGCGGCCAGAGCTTCTGGTTCTCGATCGTGCTGCTGACGATCGCGGTGCGCATCGTCCTGATCCCCCTGACCGTGAAGCAGGTCCGGTCAACCAGAGTCATGCAGGAGCTCCAGCCGGAGCTCAAGAAGCTCCAGGCGAAGTACAAGAACGACAAGCAGAAGCTCCAAGAGGAGCTGATGAAGCTGTACCGGGAGCGTGGCTTCAACCCCATGGCGGGTTGCTGGCCCCTCGCCGCGCAGTTGCCGTTCTTCTGGGCGCTGTATCGCGTGATCTACAGCCGGCAGATCGATGGGCAGCCGAACATCCTCCTGGGAAGGACCTTCTTCGGTGTGCCCCTGGATGACCGCTGGAGTGCTCTGCAGGGTTGGGGCGACAAGCTCACGTCGGCCGCCGGGCTGACGATCCTCGGGCTGATCATTGCGATGGCCATTACGACTTATGTCTCGCAGCGGCAGCTCATGGCCAAGCAGACTGCGGAGGTCAATCCGCAGCAGCAGATGATGCTGCGGATCATGCCGTTGATGTTCGTGGTGTTCGCGGTCAACGTGCCACTCGCCGTGGTCCTCTACTGGGTCACCACCAACCTCTGGAGCATGGGCCAGCAGTGGGTGCTGTTGCGCAACGCACCCGCGCGTGCGGGGGCGGTGGCTTCGACGACGCCCGCGACCGCCTCGGCCGCTGTCCCCGACGATGGCGGCCAGGGTCGCAAGGGTCTTGCCGGGCTCGGTCTGTTCCGCGGTCAAGCGCAGGGCTCCACGCCCTCCAAGCAGCAGGCTCAGGGCAACGCCAAGAATGGCAGCGACGGCGCGACCTCCAGGTCGGGAGGCAAGAGCACGCAATCGCGTGGCGGCCAGAAGACTGGCGGTAACAAGGGGGGCCAGGCGAGATCCTCACAGGCCGGGCGGTCCGGCACTGGAAACGGGCGAAAACCCGGCTCCGGTGGGCGCCCCTCCGGAAAGGGCAAGGCGGGTGGCCAGCAGCGCCGAAGCAAGCGCTAGGACGGTTGTGGCCGCCGTCGAGGCGGCCGCCGCGACGTTGGGACTGCGGCCGGATCAGGTCGAGGTCGAGGTGCTCAAGCAGCCGGTCCCTTCCACGTTCGGCAAGATTGGCGAAGCGGCTGTCGTGCGTGTCACGCAGCGTACCGCGGCCCCTGAGCCGATCGAGAGCACCGTCGCCGTCGGGGCGCAACCGGTCGCTGCGGTGGTAGGCGGCGACGCCGAACAGAGCACCCCGACCGCGGTCGACCGGCCTGCCTCCAGAGGGTCCGCCGGTCGCCGCCACCCGGAGGTGACCGACCCCGACGCCGTCGCGGCCGATACGGAGCTCGCTGGAGACTTCGTCGAGGGGCTGCTCGACGCACTGGACGTCGACGGCGACATCACCACCTGGGTGGACGTCGCGGGTGGCCACGTCGACATCGAGGGACCGAAGCTCGAGTTCCTGGTTGGGATGGAAGGAGAGATCCTCAACGCCCTGCAGGAGCTGACCCGCCTGGCGGTCCTCCGCCAGACCCAGCGGTGGGTGCGAATCACCGTCGACGTCAATGGATTCAAAGCCCGACGTCGCGAGGAGATCGCCGCGATCGCGAGAGGGACCGCCGAGCGCGTCGCCGCGAGCCGACAGGATGAGGAGCTCGAGCCGATGACCGCGTTCGAGCGGAAGATCGTCCACGACGTCATCGCCGAGACCCCCGGCGCACAGAGCGACAGCATCGGCGAGGAGCCCAACCGCCGAGTTGTGGTCCGCCCCGCGTAGGCGTCAGTCGAAGCAACGACTCATAGGTTCCGCGCGGCTGTGGGTGCTCTGCGGCCGCTTCGAGGCCCTCCGAGAAGAGGCGCGCGTCGTCGTCGGTTTGGGGTCGTAGGGTATTCGTCGTGGGACAAGCGGGCCGGATCTCACTGAGCCAGTGGGACCTCGACGGCGACATCGGGATTCGAGTAGTAGGACGCGACATCCCCAGACCCGTACTTGGCTCGGAACCTGTCGACCACGTCGTTGACCCTGTTGGCGTCAGTGATGGGCGTGACCCTGGTCGAGTACTCGGCTTCGTCGACCGCGAGGCTGATCGTGGGGCTCTTCACCAGGTTCTTGTACCAATCAGCGTCGGCTCCTCGGACCGGGAGCAGGTAGAGCGTGGCGTCATCCTGGACAAACCAGATCGGGACGGTGATCTGCCGGCCTCTCCCCGGGCCCCAACCGACCCGGAGCCTCGGACGCGGCTGGGAGTAGTCGTGGCGGCCTATGCCAGGAGGTTGCGCGGCGGTCCCCTCGGTCCCGAGTTTGGATGCTTGGCAGGCGAGGGCAACCGGAGCCAGCTGGAGGCGCCGACGGAAGAAACTCGATGTTTCACGTGAAACATTGAGGATTCGTGGGTGAGCCGACTAGCGGACCTCCGTCCCCACCAGCAAGCGTCGCCCCCGGCCCTCGATCCCGGAACCAGACCTGCTGCCGGCTTCCGTCGACGCTCCTCCGAGGATCCACCGCTCGGCATAGCCAAGGGTCACGCTTCCAGGAGGCGGGACTCGCTCCCGCATCATCGCCTTGGATTGCTGTCTCCCACCATCCCGGCGTGGCGCACGGGTAACTTCGCCCGGCGAGGGGAGATCAGATACCTCAGCGCGAAGCGCGAGGCAACCGCCGTCGACTAGCACCGACGCGAGGTCTCCCTGTCCTGAGAGCAGGTGACTGCCGAACTCGCCACCACTCAGGCGAACACAAAGCACGCACAGAGGCAAGACCCAAAGCGGCTCCGGCCGAGCCGCGGCCACTGGTGAAGATCATGTGGCGGCTTGAGCCTTGATGCACGTCATGGGGGTCTCGAGGCAACTCTGCCTAGGGCGGAGGCCGGCGCAGCCAGAGCTGGGAACCACGAAGTGCGCCGGCAGAGGCCACCGGCAGAGGCCCGTCGGCACGAGCGCGGCAGCAAACGCCAACTGGCTGAGGCGTGGCGGTAGGGGCGTGGCGGCAGAGGTGCGGCAGGAGCCCGCGGCCGCAGCCCTGAGCGTCTTGGGCATCGACCATGGCCATCACGCCGGTGGTCGATTTGGTGGCGACGCCAGCCGCACTCGGTGGTGCCTTGGAGGCACCAGGGGCCCAGAACTGGATCCGGCGCGACCGATCTATAGGATCGGCACCGGAGGGTTCCGCGTGGAACCAGTCGGGATGGCGTAATCCCAAGGAAGGTCGAGAGAGTTCCGTACGATGCTTGACGATCGAACCGAAGCCATGCTGCGACGGCTGGAGAGCCAGTATCTCGAAGCCGTGGAGCGAGGGTTCCTGGGTCCGCAGGAAGGAGCTCGCCTGCGTGAGCGGCATATCGACGACGCGCTCGGTCTCGCGACTCTCCGGCCACCGATGCCCGGCGAGCAATGGGTTGACCTCGGGTCGGGGGCCGGTCTCCCCGGATTGCCTCTCGCAGTGGCCTTTCCTGCGACTCGGTTCACGCTCGTCGATGCTCATCGACGCCGCGTGGACTGGGTCGCATCGACCGCAGCCGCACTCCATCTGGCGAACGTGAGCGTTGTCCGCGCACGACTCGAGGACTACGGCCGGGGCGCGGCCAGGGAGCACTTCGACGTCGCGACCGCTCGCGCCTTGGGCCCACTCCCAGTGGTCGCCGAATTGGGAGTGCCGATCTTGAGGACCGGCGGCACATTGCTCGTTCCGCGAGGCGCTCCCAGTGGCGAGGAGTTGGGGCAACTCGAGCGTGCCTGCAAAATATTGGGTGCCGAAGTGCGCGAAGTTATCCCCAATCCGAGCTCACCGATTGACCAGGTTGGCTCCGTCGTTATCATGGCGAAGATCGCCGCGACCTCCCCCCGCTTCCCTCGGCGATCTGGCGTACCGGCGAGGAGTCCGCTCGGCGGGGGGTGACCTGGCCTCCAAGGGCTTCTTGAAGGTGCGCCGTGTTCCGGTGGAGCGTCAGCGAGCGACTACCGCTGGGATGGTGGTGTGAGTTGCTGATTGAGTCGGCGGGTCCGGTCGGATAAGTGGTTCGGCTTGTCGTCCCGACAGTGACGGCACAGGCCATGCCACGGTGCGGCGGTCCAAGGAGTCGCTGAAGGGAGGCGAGACGCATCGCTCGGCAAGGCCACGATGGGCCCACGGCCCCATCCCAATCGAAACCAGGCTTGATGACGCGGCTGCTGCGGGCATTTGGGATCGGCAAGCGAGCAGCGCAGATCGAGCCGGAGCGGTACGCAGGCCAAGCCCCTCGGACGACCGCGCCCGAGGAGTCGGTCTCAGCAGGAGATCAGTCACCGAGCGGCCCACCTCAAGCGGCGGCGCCCTCCGTGCCGGTGGGCCGGAAGCCGGGAGGCGACGTCCGTGCGCAGGTGCCGGCATCTCCAGACGGAGATCTCGCAGGCGCTGACGGCACCCCCTGCTCGATCGACGAGCTGGGGACGACTGAGATCGCTGGGCGTGCGCCAGCCTCCTCACCGGCTCAGGATGTCCCAGAGGCATCGGATCTGCCGGATCCTGCGAGCAGCGCGTTTCTTGCTGGAACTTGTGGGGGCTCCGCAGAGGCTCGCACCGGCCAGCAAGTCGACCAAGCCGCTTCGCCAGAGCAGGCATTCCAGGCTCCAGCTGGAGAGCAAGGCGTCCAGGGCGATGGAAGCTCCGACCATTCGCGGTCTGGCGTAGGTCATCGCGGAGCGGTGATCCGACCAACACACGCCGACTGGTTCTCCCCATCGACCGTGACTGAGGAGACACCAGCGATCGCCGGAGACGGCAGCGCTGGAGATGAGGAACAGCCACTCGACCCGCCTTCCTCCTCCACGCAATCCAGGCCGCGGCCGGAGACGCTGTGGCTCACGTCGACGGACGCGGCGGTTGAGGACCAGGCCAACGAGCGAAAGTCCGGCGGGCCGATAGCAGGCTCCCCAGGGACCGACCTGGAAGTCCCGGCCGAAAATCACGCTGAGTCTCGGCTCGCCGAAGCTCGGCGGAGTCAGCCTTCAGGACCCCAACTCCGGGAACAACCCCAGCAAGAGGGCAGCGAAGGAGCCGGTCGATCGACAGCCGCCAGCATGGGTGACGGTGACCCCTCGGCGTCCTCCAGGTTTTCACCGGAGAGCAGCTCGGCGCACAACGCGATCAGCCACGAGCCGACGAGGGCTCCCGCGTTTGAGCAGGGCCAGAATGGGCGCCAGCTCGACCGGGGCACCCCAGGGTCTGACGATAGATCGGAAGACTCTCGTGAAGCTGCCGAACCTGGCCACGGGACTGGGAAGGGCCTCGGCGAGACTCCCACAATCGGCGACGAGCCGGCACCCCGCTCCGAAGCGCCTCTCGGCCTCGGTCAGCCGCCTGAATGGCTCGCGTCAGGGCCGGAGGGTGCTCACACCGCCGAACCGCTTGATGGCCAGGCACAGCACCTCCCCGAGCCATCCCAGAGAGAAGCGCCGCAGCGGCCCGCTTCTGCGGAGCCGGCGCGGCCGACAACCGACGGCGTTGGGGGGCCGCCGGCGTCCAAGACAATCCCATCCGATGCGTCGGGGCGCGACCCAGGACGGCCGACACCGGACTTCGAAGATCGCGACCGAATCACCGCTGGAGACATTCAGCCGCCCAGTGATCCCGCGCATGGATCCGAGGGTGGTGTGGAGATACTTGCCGAATCCGTCGCGATGCCCGCCCAGCGCGTGGATGAGTCTGATGAGCGCGTGGCCGCAGCCGCGGAGGACATCCCAGTTCCTGGGCAGGGTCTGCACGATCCCAAAGCGAGCACTGTGGCGCCCGGGGCGGCTGGCTCGGCGCCTAACGACGCAGCTCTGGCGACCGGGCCTGGTCCGGGACCTGAGGTGGGTAAGCTGACCCACGAAGGGGCAGGGTCGGGACTTGGCGAGGCAGGCCAGGCACCCGGGGCGACTGGCCCGGTGCCTATCGGGGCAGGTCTGGCACGCGAGGCGGTGGGTCCGGTGCCTGACGAGGCAGCTCTGGCGACTGGGCCTGGTCCGGGACCTGTGGAGGCTGGCGTGGCGCCACTGGAGGAAGGTTTGGCGACTGGGGCTGCGCCAGGACCTGCGACTGCTGGGCTGGCGGCTGGGGAGTTTGGCTTGGCGGCTGCGGCGGCCGGTTTGGCCCCCGCGGAGGTTGGTCCTGCGACCAGGCCTGGTTCCGAAACCACGGCCGCTGGCTTCGTGCCTGGGACGGCTGCGCCGAGGCCGGAGGCGGCTGGCCCGGGGCCGGAGGTGGGTGCGCCGAGGTCGACTGCGCCAGGGCCTCGGATGGGACCTGGGGCGGTTGGGCCGTCCGACGAAGCGGCGAAGTTTGGACCTGGCGAGGATGGACCGACATCGGCGGAGCAGAGTCGGGAGCGTCAATCGGTTGGGCTCGAGCCTCGGGAACCCGACGCGAACCGGCGGAGTTCGGGTGAGGGCAAGGACGAGCGAGTTCCTGATGAGGTGACGGACCTTCCGCCGGGGTTGGAGCCGGGGTTGCAGGAGATTGTCCGGAGGCTCGTGCCGCCGTCGGGTCCTGGCCGTGCGCACGCACCCACGGTCGGTGGTCAGCCGGCGAATGAAGCCCCGGCGCATGGAGATGGCGGCGCGGCTGCTGGTGGGCGAGACGCCGAGGGTGAGAAGGCGGCGGTGGAGAGGCAGGATGGTCGCCGGTCTGAGGCAGCTCAGCCATCAAGTGCGACTAGCGCCAACCACCCGCAAAAGGAGAACATGTCGCCCGCGCGGAGTGCATCGAAGCGGGGGCGAGGACGGATGCGTCCGAAGTCGTCGCCCGGCGGGAAGCACCAGCCCAATGTTTCACGTGAAACATTGAGTTTGGGAGAGGTGGCCGACAACGTGGGCGAGGACGAGGTCATGGAGGACGAGGCCGCGATAGCCGTTCGCGAGGCAGCCTTACGGGCAGCGGCTGAGGTGCCGGGAGCCAACGATCCGGGGCAACGCGACGCTCCGCCTGACCCTCAAGACGATGTTTCACGTGAAACATTGCGAAGCCAGTCAGACCCGTCTGGCGGACCCTCTGCTGAAGCTCCGACCGTCGACAACGGCGTAGCCCCTCCAGAGAAGGTCGCGCCGACGATCGACATCGAGCGAGCGGCCCGTGATGCTCGGGTAACCTTCCAGATCGCTCATGGTGCTTACAACCGCTTCGCGATCGCGGTCGCCAATCAGAAGGGTGGCGTTGGCAAGTCCACGACAGCGGTCAACCTTGGTGCATACCTGGCGCTGGCTGGAGCACGGGTGCTGGTTGTGGATCTCGATCCGCAGGGGAACGCATCGACCGGCCTCGGACTGGATCATCGGCAAATCGAGCCGTCGGTCTATGACGTTCTGATGGGAGATTCGGACGCGGCGTCCGCGATCCGGCAGACGCCAGTCAGGAACCTCGACGTTCTCCCGAGCACCATTGACTTGGCAGGTGCGGAGGTCGAGTTGGTCAACGCGTTCTCGCGTGAAACCCGCCTCCGCCAAGCGCTCGGTGCGGTTCGGTACAGCTATGACTTGGTGTTCATCGACTGTCCCCCATCGCTCGGCCTTCTCACGGTCAATGCACTCGCGGCCGCTGATGAACTGCTGATCCCGATTCAGTGCGAGTACTACGCTCTGGAGGGGCTTGGTCAGTTGCTGCGCAATGTGGATCTCGTTCGGGTCAATCTGAACCAGGGGCTCCACATCGGTGGCATTGTGTTGACGATGTATGACGGCCGGACACGGCTGGCCGAGCAGGTTGTCCAAGAGGTACGGAAGCACTTCACGGATCTCGTTTATCAGACCGTCGTTCCCCGGAG
>Ga0137385_10006100_pt1 | contig 10596 bp, 11 predicted proteins | sample SagtaG_FD_104921 | JGI IMG/M metagenome (GOLD analysis project Ga0137385, IMG submission 104921) | Vadose zone soil microbial communities from Sagehorn Ranch, Mendocino, California, USA - Sage2_R_80_16 metaG | ecosystem: Environmental > Terrestrial > Soil > Vadose zone | place: USA: California... | reverse complement strand
TTTTGTATTCCTGTTTACACAGAAATAGTATGGCTAACGCCATACTATTTTGCCAAGTCACTTGTACGATTCAGCTAATTATTGTGGGAGATTTTGGATGGGCTCTAAGGATTTGCTCCAACATGGTTGGTTCGATGATGGATCACTTTGCTGCTTGCTGGCCAAGCGCAAAATGCTTATGATAATTGTGTCTATAAGGGGGCACGGGTATGAAAATGAAAAAAATGATTACAGCAATAGCGCTTGCCGGTGTGGTTGGCGGTTTGGTGGTTGGCATCGACGGCCGTGTAGCTGCCGATAACGGCAAAGAGCCAAGCAATGTCGTGGGCGTATGGGAAGTGACTGCCGTGGCGCCATACGCGCCGCATTTGTTTACATTTAATGCCGATGGTACTATGCTCAGCACTAATCCGACCAGTGTTCAAGAAAGTCCGAGCAAGCCGGACGGTGGCACGAACGACAGCCTTGGCATGGGCGTCTGGCAAGTGCGAAAGATTCACAATGTCCGCTATATTGTCGGCACGTTCGAAGAGCTTAACGCCTTGGCCGACACTCATCAACCGACTGACAAGTTATCGGTAAGCTTCAAAGTCCAGCTCACCGACAACGGCAGGAGCTTTGACGGTCCGGCTTCGGCCACGGTCGGCAGCGAGATCGATCCGTCGCACCTCACTGGAGCGCGCGTTGCTGTAAACCAGAGCGTGGTCAATCAGTTGTAGCTACCAGCAAGTATTTTCAGTGCGCGCGACCGGGCGACTCTTGCCTCATCCCTATGATTGTGTTATAAATGGAGCGATATGAGCTGGGATCCACTTGAAAATATTCAGGCAAGCTATTTTGGGGCGCCTGAATTTTATGAGGCTCATACGCAGGCGCTGCCGGCTGCCCAACGCGGCGAGGCGGCGCCCTCCTTATACGCGCCGATTGCGCGTTTGGCTATCGACCCAAGTCTGTTGGACGAAGCCCTGAGCGAACTCGCGGCAACCGACCCTATCGATCTCGTAACTGCTTCGCGCTTCGACGAGATATCAAGCCTTGCCGACGACACCCCTATGCCGGCTTTTCTTGAGAAGTTTTTGCATGTGTGCGGCCAACAATTGCAGTCTGTCGTCGAACAAGATCTACGGAATCATGCGCGTAGCCCTGAGTTTGCTATTAAGGGGGCGTCCATTATCGCCGGACCTTACAAATGGCATCGCGGTAACAGATGGCATCGCGACGACTCCGAAGCCGTAACTGACCCTCAACAGGCAACCGGCACGGTCTACCTTCTGACAGTGCATGGGCCGCCTACCGAGTTCGCGCGCGGCTCATACCGGACTCAGGATTTCGATGGTGATTTTTTCAGAAATCCGGCAATGATCGCCGAGATCGAGTCCTACTCACCCGGCACCATAACCGTGCATGATGAAGGCCTTGCTTTGCACCAAGCCCCGCCCGTCGAGCACACTGGCGAGCCAAGAATTTTTATGAATCTCCGCGCCAGCAACGTCTTTAGCAATTCGGGCCTAGGCATCTACAGTAGCTAACACATTCGAACGGCTGCCATCGGCCGCATCTTCGTTCACGCTTTTGATGGATTTTGCGACACGGGCCGTTGACCCCGAGTCACATTTATTTATGATATGGATGGCCCGCAGTGATGGTGCTGGCGCGATATAAAGTTTCGAGCAGGACGACCATAGCCAAATCGTGCGGAAATGTGAGCCGCGACAAACTCCAGGCAAAATCGGCGTGCTGGATGACTGCCGGCGGCAAGCCATGCGGGCCGCCGATCAAAAAGCAGGCTTCCCTGGCCTCCTGCGCCCGCTTTTCTAAAAACTTGGCGAGTTCCGGACTCTCAAGCTGGCGGCCAGCAGTGGTAAGTGCAACTGTATACGCTTTCCCGGTGGCTTGCAGCAAATGGGCGGCGTCATTTTGCTTGTCGGCGATGTGCGTGACGCGCACGCTATGCATCCGCATCAGGCGTGGCAAGTATTCGTCCCAGCCGCTGCGGGCGTATGGCAGTTTCGGCTCGCCAACGGTCACGATATGCAGTTTCATTTTTTGGTTCGGGGCTTCCTTCTGCCATGAGCTTTCTTGATTCCTAAGGCCTCGCCCGCGATTTTTTCTAGCGCGTTGAGGGCGCGATGCGAAGCAGCACGTGCAGCAAGAGAAGTCGATGCTAGCCCTAAGTCCATGAGCTCTTGGTTGGTAGTGTTCGGGTCTAGGAACATGACCACCAACAGCTTTGCGAGAGCAGTGTCAGGCCTCTTAGCGATGCGTTCTCTGATACCGTTGGCGATCGCTTGCATTGCCATGTTCCCTAGCGCCACTCGCTGTGCGCTTAGTTTGCTTGTTTCCTCGGATTCAGGAAGAATCCCATAGTCTATGCCTATTGGCCTCGTGGGATCACTCTTCACTCGCCGATGATTATCGACAATTGTACGTGCGGTGATGGTCCAGATGACTGCTTCAAACTCATTCGGAGGGAGGTTCCTATATTTTTCCTTGCACGATGCCTCCACTACATCCATCCAGATTTCCGACAAGATGTCTTCGGGAGAACGGCCGGCTTTTGTGAGTGAGCCGTACTTTTGGCGTATAGACCGCAGCAATCTGCTATTGAGCGCGTTCATGACTTCCGGCTTAAGAAACGGGGCAATTGAGGGCGCCACGGGTGGTGGTGTCGACTCTAGTCCTGCAGTAGGCTGCACTAGTTCTGTTTCCATCGCCTGCGGTAGCGTGGGCTGTGGCCCGCCGCCGTCGGACGGCTCGCTCAGAATTTCATCCATAGTTGGCTGCGCCTCAGGCTTGCCCAGTTCAATCGCGTCGAGGTCTATGAATTCTACCAGCTTACCTGGCTCACCTTTTTTATGCATGTTTTGCGATGATAGCAAGGCGATTACAATTTATCAACCCTTCAATTCGCTTGGCCGGTCTTGTCAAATTGCCGAACGATCGCGATCTATGTGCACTATTCTCGCTCTAGGTATCTATTAAGCAGGGCCCAGAAGCTTGCGTCATTCGGAAGCGTGCCGCCGTACAACTCTTGCAAGTAGTGGCGAGCTTTGACGCGAGCCCGGTGAAGAGCAGCACGCGATGCACCTGTTGCGGCTGTTCCTTCGTTGTCCTGGTTTTGATAGTGTACAACGAGGGCATTTTTTTCTGTAACAGTAAGGGTTGCTACGAGGCCTAGCAGCAAATCCCGATACTGCTTAAGCCGAACCGTTTGCATGGCTATCTCTTCTGGGTTGCCTACTGCAGCTTCAATTTTTTCAAAGGCAATGTCTCGCTCGTCTGGCGATGCTTGGTGGTTTGTCACTCGGATTGTGTTGCGAACCTGGTCAATGGCTCGGCGCCTCGTCACAATGCCAAGGAGGCCGAGCAAGCTTGCTCCTTGTTCATCGAGTTCTTTGCCGCCAACCGTAAATCTCGTAAATACATCGAGGAAGCCTTCCTGTACGGCGTCTTCGGCCAGATTCGTATTGCCCCCTGCCGCGAAAAGTACGCCGCGGGCTTGCCGCAAGTACGAATTGCGGTGTGTTGCAAAGACCTCGCCCAAATCATTGAGCGTATATGTCGGCTCTTCTGGTAGCGTGTCGTCTACTGGCAACAATTCTGAGACAGGAAGGTGGTCTAGCGGTACGACAGAAAGTACTGCTGATGCGTCATCCTGTGGCACCATGGCGTCCGATGACATGGTATCAGACTCGCCCACTCCTCCTGTAAGAGGTAGTTTCATAGATACGGCTGATACTAGCAGAAAATGTCGGAATTAACAAGTGCTTAGGCATTTTCAATCTTGGCGAGCCAAGCTTCCGGCAGTTCGTCCCAGTTCGAAACGTAGCGCGGTGAGCGCAGTTTGCGTTTTGGTTCCCAGGCGCGGCTGAGATCTTCGGCGGCGTAGTGTAAACGGTTTTTACCGAAGCGGCTATTGATGGTGTCGATGGCTTGCATCCGTGCCAGGCTGCGGCTGTGGGCGTCGGTTTGTACGAAACCCAAGAGGTCGGTCTGCAGATGGCCAAGCGGCACGAAATCAGATAGTAAGACACCAGCGCGGTGGTAGCTTTGCTGGGCGTTGTAGACGTCGCGCAACTGCTCCAGGAGCCTGCTTATAAGCAAGCCGGTGTCGTTGGTGGGCGTGTCGAAGCGCACTTCACGCGTCCAGCGTCGGTAGCCGGGCTTATGTTTGTTGGTAGTGATGAAAAACGCGGCATTGCGCGCTAGCAAATTTTCGCCGCGCAAACGTCCGGCAGCCTGAGCGGCAAGGCTAGCGATGGCGGCCTCAAGCACGTGGAAGGCGCTAGTGTCTTCACCGAACATCCGGGTGCGCGCCAGTGATTGCCGCACGACCTTTTCGTGTTCAAGTGGAAAACAGCTGCGGCCGCCGAGCTCGCTGACAAGTTGTCTGCCGCGAATGCCCATAAGTTGTTGGGCGCGCTGCGGCCGCAATTTGCTTAAGGCGAGCGCATTGCCCAAGCCTTCGGCACGCAGCTTTGGCTCCAATCGCCAGCCCACGCCCCACACGTCTTTGAGCGGCACCATGTTGAGCAGCTCGTCCTTTCTGGTGGCCGCAAGGTTCACAAAACTGAGTACGCCGCCGTATTCTTGGTGCTTTTTAGCGAGGTCAGCACCAAGTTTGGCGAGCGTTTTGCTGCTGGCGATACCGATCGAAACCGGCACGCCGACCTCGTGCAAAATCTGCGCGCACACTGCTTTCCCCCAAGCCGTGTAGTCAGTAATGTGCAATTCCGATAGATCTAAAAACGATTCATCAACCGAGTAAACTTCGATGCGCGGCGTCACGCGGCGCAATATGTCAGTGATGCGCCGCGAAATGTTGCCGTAGAGTTCGAAATTGGCTGAAAATTGCACGATGCCTTTAGTCGCGAAGTCCTGACGGAACTTGAAAGCCGGTGCGCCCATGGGGATGCCGAGTTGTTTGGCCTCGTTGCTGCGTGCCACAATACAGCCGTCGTTGCTACTGAGCACCACGACCGGCTCGTGCTCGAGGTCGGGCCGAAAGATGCGCTCCGAACTCACGAAAAAATTATTGCAATCGATGAGGGCGAAGACTTTTTGTCTGCTGTCGTCTGTTGCGCTTCCCAGTCTAGCTGCTGGGCCGGCCGAGGAACTCAAGCGAAGCACAGCCGGAAACGGTTTCGAGGGCGGCGCAGCAGCTGGACTGGGGCCTGCGTGAAACTCTGTGCTCATTCTGTTACCTTCCGGAGCTGGTGGATGGTGCTAGTGATCACGCCCCACGCGGAAACGCCCTCGCCCAAACTATCAAAGCGTGAAATACGAAACGTATCGTCATCCCACCAAATGACCAGATCGGCCTTGCGCGAGCCGAGCGCTCTGTCGACCACGGCGATGTCGCCGTCAAAAATGCCGAAATCCTTGCCCGTTTCGCCGCGCACCCGAAACAGAAACGTGCTGGCTGCGCGGCGCACGAGCAGCTGATTCAAATCCAGGCTCAACAAGTTTTTGTCGGCTGCTGGGTTGGGAAAACCGGCGTGTATCGACACGCCGTTGTCGGGTTCATCCTCGCTCATGCACCTATTGTACCGCGCTGTGATTTTAGTTCGCAATGCTCGGCTGGCGCGGGATCAAGATGATCAGCCGCAGATGCGAATTTGCGATAGGTTGTAGGCACCGCGCGCCTCGCCAAGTCCGTCGCCGCATCGCTAGTTGTATTGCCGAGTAACGCGACTTGTTTTTTTGGGCGAAGTGATTGCTATTTGATGACGTTCAGAAATTCGACTAGTTCGCGGGGCGTGATTTCGGCTTTTACGAGGTAGCCGTCGGCCCGGCGCTCGATGTCGGCCCGCATGTCTTCGCGCTGTTCGAGATTGGTCGTGATGATGATCTTGGCATGCAGTTTCGGCGTTTCGGCACTGCTGCGCAGGTGTCGTAGAACTTCGATACCGGTCATGGTCGGCACCATTAAATCCAGCAGGATGATGTCGAACTGGTCGGTCTGCGCCAGCTCCAAACCCTTTTGGCCATCGACCTCAACCGTGACTTCATAGCCGGCTCGCGTCAGCGCACGGACATACAGCTCGCTGATAAAGTGCTCGTCTTCGATGCACAAAACTTTGCGATGCGGCGACGTAGCGGTAGTTGTTACTTTAGTCTGATCCATAATTACCTCCGATATAACGAATGGTTTTTAATCCAGCCGTGGGCGCTTCGAACGATGTCCGTATTATCGTTGTTTTTGCGTTCATCCGCAAGGCGTGCGTACGGCAGGACGGTGAAGCCGAAGGTGCTGCCCTCTCCCTCTTTGGATTTGACCCAAATGTGGCCGCCGTGAGCATCGACAATCGCTTTGCTGAGGTACAATCCGAGTCCGGTGCCGCCAACCTGCGCGCGGTTACGATGATTGCGATAAAATTTGTCGAACAAGTTGTCCATGGCATTGCTGGGCATGCCGACGCCAAAGTCTTGTACGGTAGTCTCCACCAAACCATCTTGTGAGAGGTGCGCGTCAATAATGATGCGTTTGCTGTCGCCGCTGTATTTGACGGCGTTGTCGATGAGATTGGCGATGACCTCGTAAATGCTCATGCGGTCAGCGCCCACCGTCGGCAGATCTTTAGCAATGTTCGTTTCAAGCTGCACGCCGCGCACTTCGGCCCGCAGCGACATGCCCTCTACGGCCGCTTGCACGACGTCCGGCCACTTTTCTTCGTGCAGCCGCAACTCAAGCTGATCGTTCTCGATCCGCGCCACGTTCAAAATATTATTCACGAATGATGATAGCTGCTGCGCGGCGGCGTTCATTTTGTACATAAAGCCGGTGAGTTCCGGATCAAGCTTATCGGACAGCTCTTCTTCGAAGGCTTCGATGTAGCCCCGCAGCAAAGTGAGCGGCGTGCGCAGCTCATGTACCGCGAGCGCCACAAAACCAACGTCTTGGTCGTCTTGTGAGTATTCGCCGGTGTGATCAAAGAACACCAACATAGTCTGATAGCCCTGGGGGTTGTCGCTGTTGTAATAAGCTGCCAGGTCGAATTGTCGAGCTGTCTTTTGATCTGGCAGCCGTAGCCGTACGCGCCCCCACGTTTGCGAGTCAAGCGGCTTGTTGGCTTTGGCGGCGGCTAGCCACTCGTCGAAAGTGTGATTGCTGGTAAAAGACATATCGAGGACAGAGTACATGTTATTGCCGACTACCTCCGTGCGCGGACGCCCGATATATTTCAACATGTTGTCGTTCGCAAACAAGACATTTTCGTTTTTATCGAGAATCATCAAAGGCAACGGTAGGCTGTTTGCCACAAAATCGCCGCTAAAGTCGTGCTTGGGCCGCGATAGCCGGTCAATGTTGTCGGCGACGCTTGCCAATTGGTACACATGGGTTACCAGGCTGGTGATGAGTTCCTTGCCAAGGTGCATTTTGTTGAGGTCGGGCGCCGGCGTGTTTGCAGTATCGGGCGCGATGTGCAAAATCGCCTGCCAGACAATACGCGTTGGTTGCATGAGGTAGCGTGCGCTAATCCATGGCAAGACACTGAGTGCAAAGGCCGAGACGACCGCTACGGCGATCAGCAATTCGTAACCCGTAAGCTTGAGCACGTGTTCTGCCAGCCACCAATCGGCTAGAACCACCAGATTGTCGAAGAGCAGAATGCCGAAAACGTGCAGACGAAATTGGCTGGTGAGCTTTTGCAGGTGGTTCATTACTTGTAGCTTACGTTGCCAGCCGACCCCACAACAGTGATCCAGGTTTGACCGGTGTTGAGTTTCATGGGCTGGCCTTGGGCGTCGGTAAAGGTGAACTGCGCAGCTCCGCTTGTCTTGCTCCAGGTGCCCTGCGCAACCGTGCCGTCTTGGAAGGCGTACATTGGCCCACTGCCGATGGTCGTGTACGCAGTGTGTAAGTCGTCGGCCTCAATGCCTTGTGGCATTACAAGAGCCAGGACAACTTTTGGCGTAATGGTGGTTTTGTTGCCGGCTTGGTCGATTTCGATGTGCGGCGCGCCAGCCTCGCTGCGGACATAGTTGTTGCCGCTGGCGTTGTAGTCGAAGTGTGCATTGTAATAGTAACTGGAGATAGCGAAGTCGATGCTGGCGGCGTTTGGCTGCTTGGCCGGGCTATCGGCTTTGCGCGGAAAACTGGTGTACTTGCTGGCTCCATAGCCCTTTTTGGCTTCGATGGCATTGAGGTTGGTCATGCTGGTGTAGACGTTGTGCGGCGCGTAGCGGCTCGAAATGCGTGTGTAGTAGCTGCCGTTGGCAAACTGATCGAGATCTTTGATGCCCCACGTTTTGATGTCGCTCAACGCTTCGGGACTGCCGCCAACGTGCGCGACCGAGGCGTCAAAACCTTGCAGCCATTGCAAATAGTAGGGCCGGACGGAACGCACTGGGCCAATGTACGACGGCTGCGTGTCTTGGTAGAGCGCCAAAAAGCGCGTGATGCCGCCCTCGGCCACCGCCTCGAATACTACGCCGGCTTGGTCGAGTCCGGACTGCGGTCGCGCGTCAGTGCTGTTTTCGATCATGACAGCAGTAACAGGCCGTTGGTTGACACTTGGGTCGACCGGCAGGCCGGTCAGGTTCGAATAGTAGATAACGGGCTTTGGTTTAGGCTTGGCTTTGATGACGGAGCCGACCGTGGCCTTATTTGCCGGGTGCGCTACTTTCCATGCCCAGTAGCCGGCAGCACTCAAAACTAGCACTCCCATGGCGGCACCAAAAATAATCCACTGTTTTTTAGTGAGGTGAAAACGGCGTTTTTTAGCGGGTTTTTTGTCGATGTCCGAGGTGTCGAGCGTGGGCACATTGCCAAAATCGGCTGGCCCCGCATTCGCATTGCCTCCGTCCACGCCCGTTTCTGGGCCAGACACGGTAATTTTGGTTTGGTGGTGTGAGCCGGGCCGTTCGTGCTCATCTTGACGCGGCGAAAAATCATCAATCATAAGCATCATTGTAGCAGTATTTGCCGCGCAAAGTTCAAATTAAAGTACGGCCAGCAGCGCGTCGATGCGGCGCAGCGCGGTCGCTTTGCCAAGCACTGCAAGTGTCTCTGCCAAGCCTGGGCTGGCCGACACCTGCGTCGTGGCGATACGGATCAGGCTGAACAGCACACCAGGCTTTTGGCCGGTTTGCGCTAGCAATTCGTTGAGCTTGGCGGCCAGCGTTGCGCTTTGGAAATCGGTTTGCGCCAGCATGTCCCTGCTCTGCGCCAGCCAGGATTTTAGCTCGCTGTGCGTATATTTTTTGAGCTGCTTGTTGCCGTCGATCAGCTCCATATTGACCGGCAAATCTTGGAAGAAGAAGGCGGTAAGCTCCGGCAATTCTTTGTAGTATTTTAAGCGTTCCTGAACCAGGCCGAGAACCTGTTTTTTGTAGGCATCGTCCTTGCTTGCCACTTCCGCCGGCCAAAAACTGGCGACTTTTTGGTACAAGTCGTCGAGCGGCAGTTCGCGGATGTAGTGGCCGTTCATCCACAGTAACCGTTGTTCGTCGAACCTGGCGCCGCTGCGGCCGACACGTTCCAGGCTGAATTTTTCGATGAGCTGCTCGCGGCTAAAAATTTCTTGCTCGGTGCCGTCGTTCCAGCCCAGGCTGGCGATGAAGTTTACAAGCGCCTCGGGCAAAAAGCCGTCCCGAATGTAGTCGAGCACGTCTTTGGCGCCGTCACGCTTGCTGAGCTTTTTTTGGCCGCCCGGCCCGAGGATGTGCGGCATGGTGGCCATGATCGGCGGCGTGAGGCCCAGCGCCTCATACAAATTGAGGTAGTTCGGTGTGCTGGCGATGAATTCCTGGCCACGGATGATGTGCGTGATTTCCATTTCGGCGTCATCGACGATATGCGCAAAGTTGTAGGTTGGATAACCGTCGGATTTTATGAGAATAAAGTCGTCGACAACTTCCGGGCCTGTGCTGAGATCGCCCATGACTTCGTCGTGCCAGCGGTAGGCTTTGGGTTCGGATTTAAAACGCAGCGGTTTTGTGCCGTCCCAAGCCGCCGGGTTTTCAGGCCGATGGTTGCGGAACAAAAACGGCCGCTTCTCGGCTTGGGCTTGCTCGCGGAAGGCCTGCACTTCGTCGGGCGTGTACGGATCGGCGTAGGCCCGCCCAGCGTCGATCAGTTTTTGCGCCCATTTTTTGTAATGATCGAGCCGGTCGCTCTGACGATACGGCGCAAACGGCCCGCCGATATCAAACCCCTCATCCCAGTCGACGCCAAGCGCTTTGAGCGAGGCGATCAAGTGGGCGTCTGCGCCTGCAACCTCACGTTTTTTATCGGTGTCTTCCAGCCGGAGCACAAACTGGCCGCCGGCATGCCGGGCGACGAGCCACGCAAAAAAGCCAGTGCGGATGTTGCCGACATGCAAATAGCCAGTTGGGCTGGGTGCAAAGCGCGTGCGAACAGTGCTCATGATGCTTCATTATAAAAGAAAACAGGCGCCAGCGAAAGCACGTCTTACATGCTGGCAGCGATTTGGCTGACTTGATCGTTGCTGAGTTCGGCTGTGCCAGTGATTTGGTAGAGCACCCCGCTGTTAACCCACGCGGCATTGGTGTTGCCAAACAGATAGATGGTGCGGCCGCCGCTTTCGACGGTTTGGTGCGCCGTGTTGGTGGCAGCTATCAGGTTGTCGT
>Ga0137385_10006098_pt1 | contig 10597 bp, 9 predicted proteins | sample SagtaG_FD_104921 | JGI IMG/M metagenome (GOLD analysis project Ga0137385, IMG submission 104921) | Vadose zone soil microbial communities from Sagehorn Ranch, Mendocino, California, USA - Sage2_R_80_16 metaG | ecosystem: Environmental > Terrestrial > Soil > Vadose zone | place: USA: California... | reverse complement strand
GGAGCAGTAGCATGAGCACCATCGGCAACGACAGGGTGAGTCAGCCGCTGCGCGAGGGCGAGGAGGGACTCTTCCAGACGCGCGAGCTGAGCACGGTCGAGTACGCGCGCGACTACGTCCAGCGGCTGCGCGGCGGCGAGATGGGCGCGATTCCAGGCCTGATCGGCCTGGTCGTTCTGGTGATCCTGTTCTCCTTCCTGCAGAGCGGATTCCTGTCCGCGTACAACGTGGAGAACATGGTCATCGACGGCGCGCCGACCATCATCATGGCGATGGGCCTGGTCTTCGTGCTGCTGCTCGGCGAGATCGACCTGTCAGCGGGCACCGCCTCGGGCGCGTGCGCGGTGCTGGCGGCCGTGCTGCTCGTGCGGCACAACGTGAACTGGATCGTCGCCACCCTCGCGGCCGGTGCGCTCGGCGCGGTCATCGGCGTGTTCATCGGCTGGTTGCGCGCGAAGGTGGGCATCCCGTCGTTCGTCATCACGCTGGCCGCGTTCCTGTCCTTCCAGGGCGTCATCGTCATCATGGTCGGCGGCAGCGGCTCGATCCTGGTCACGGACCACACGCTGGACGCGCTGGAGAGCGCGAGCATCTCCGACTACATGCCGATCTGGGCGGGCTGGGCGCTGCTGGCGGCCGTCGTGCTCGGATTCGCGGCCGTCAAGTTCCGCACGCTGGCCACCCGCCGCAAGTCCGGGCTGCCCGCGGAGCCGAACCAGATTGCGCTGATCAAGGTGGCCGCGCTCGCGGCGGGCGGCGCCCTGTTCGTGTACTACATGGGCATCAACCGCATCGTCACGCACACGTTCCTCACCGCGAACCAGAAGTCCGAGGGCGTGCCGTGGATCGTGCCGCTGCTGCTGATCCTGCTGTTCCTCCTGACCTTCCTGCTGGGCCGCACCCGCTACGGCCGGCACGTCTACGCGGTCGGCGGCAACGACGAGGCGGCCCGCCGCGCCGGTATCCGGGTCGACATGGTGCGCATCTCGGTGTTCGTCGTCTGCTCCTTCCTGGCGGCGCTGTCCGGCATGGTCCAGCTGTCGGCGCAGGCCGGCGTCAACTCGGCCCAGGGCGGCGGCAACACGCTGCTGCTGGCCGTCGGCGCGGCGGTCATCGGCGGCACCAGCCTCTTCGGCGGCCGCGGCCGGGTGATCGACGCGGTCATCGGCGGTGTCGTGGTCGAGGTCATCTCGTACGGCATGAGCGACCTGATCTCGGGCTCGAACGGCCCGGGCTGGCAGCTGATCATCACCGGCATCGTGCTGCTGGTCGCGGCCGGCTTCGACGCCGTCTCCCGGAGGGCGGGATTCAGCAGGCAGTAATGGAAGCGCAGCGCAGGAGCGAGGAGCAGCCGCCGCGGACGGGCGCCGACCGAGAAGGAACGGACAAGCACGATGACTGCTGCCGGCACGGCGGGGTCGACGCAGGACGAGGTTCGCAGGCACAACGTCTCAACGCTCTTGCGCTACGTCCATGTGCACGGCCCCACCTCGCGCACCGAGTTGACGAGCGTGATGCAGCTCAACCGGTCGACGATCGGCGCGCTCACCGCGGATCTGACGCAGGTAGGTCTCGTCCGCGAGGAGGTCCCGGCCCGCGCAAGGGCGGCCGGGACCGGCGCGGGCAGGCCCTCGCTGGTGGTCTGCCCGAGGCCGGAGAAGGTCTACGTCTTCGCCTACGACATCGGCGTGGACTATCTGATCGCGGCGCGCGTCGGCCTCGGCGGCTCGATCCTCGACCGCAGGGAACTGCACCGGCTGCGCGGTGACTACGCGCTCGAGGACGTCACCGTGCACCTGGGCAGATTCACCGCCGAGATGCTCGGAAGGGCTGAGCCCGGCTCGGTCTGCGTGGGCGTCGGCGTGGCCATCGCGGCCCTGGTGCGCGAGGCCGACGGCCAGGTCCGCTACGCCCCGAATCTCGGCTGGGTGGACGCGCCGCTGGGCACCTCCCTCGCCGACATGCTCGGCGAGTACGGAATCAAGGCACGGATAGTCGTCGGCAACGACGGCGACCTCGGCGCCCTCGCCGAGCACGTCAGGGGAGCGGCGGCGGGCTCGTCGGACGCGGTCTACCTGACGGGAGAGGTCGGGGTCGGCGCGGGCATCATCGTCAGCGGCGAACCGCTGCGCGGCTACGGCGGCTACGGCGGCGAGATCGGCCACACGGTGGTGAATCCGGCCGGCCGGCTGTGCCGATGCGGCGCACGGGGTTGCTGGGAGACCGAGATCGGCGAGAAGGCGATCCTCGACGCCGCGGGCCACCCCGACGGCCCCCGCTCCACCGTCTCCGCGGTGGTAGCGGCCGCCGCCGAAGGCGACGCCCGCGCCCTCGCGGCGATGCGCCACGTCGGCGAATGGCTCGGCATCGGCGTCGGCAACGTGGTCAACATCTTCAACCCCGAGGTCGTCATCTTCGGCGGCCTGCTGCGGGACGTCTTCCCCGCCGTCGAACAGCAGCTCCGGACGACGCTCCTGACCACCGGCCTCGCCGCCCCGAGGGAGCAGGTCCGCCTCGTCACCCCCGGCCTGGGCGCGGACTCGACCCTGGTCGGCGCCGCCGAACGTGCCTTCGCGCCGCTGCTGTTCGACCCCATCGAGGTCATCAGCGGGCTGAGGTAGGCAATATCCGTCGACCGCGTAGCGGTGAGCTTTCATCCTCCCGCAAGATTTTTTTCGGAGGCGAAATTGCTCTCTCGTACCATCACGTTTCGGCCGAGCATGCCGGCGGACCTCGACGGGATCCTTCCGCTCGTGCGGCGGGACGCGGCGTGTCCGCTGACCGCCGAGCGCTATCTCTCCTACCTCGACGACGGGCAGTACAGCCACGGGCGGACGTGGATCGCGGCGGACGGTGCCGGGGATATCCGTGCGGTCGCTGTTTGGTGGGCCGGGCCGGAGGGCGCGGAGCCGCGTGCGCTCGATGCCGTGTACGTGCACGAATCCGTCGGTGTCGGGGAGGAGCGGGTGGCGCTCGCTGCGGAGTTGCTCGGCGCCGGGCAGCGTGCCTTTGCCGAGGCGTTCGGGCAGACTCAGCCGCCCGAGTTCCATGTCTTCATCCCGAGCGACTGGCGCGATCGGCCCGAAGTGATGGGCGCCCTGACCTGGCGACGTGCCGCGGCCGAGCGTGCCGGGCTCTGGGCATTGCTCGAGCGGCTGCGGTTCGAGTGGACTCCGCAGGACGGCCTGGTCGACCCGATCCGCGGCCTGGAGTTCCGTCCGGAGCCGGATGACGAGGTGTTCGTCGACCTGTTCGCCCGCGTGCTGGGCGGATCGCTCGACACGACGTCGACTCGGCAGGCGGCGCAACTCGGCGCCGTGGAGCAGGCTCGTCAGGACCTCGTTCATCTGCGAGATCTGATGCTCGGCGAGCGTTCGTGGTGGCGCGTCGCGGTGAATGCGGATGGCGACGTGGTCGGCTTCGGCATCCCGTCGCGCAAGCAGGTCTTTCCGGTGGTCGGCTATCTCGGGGTCCTGCCCGAGCATCGCGGCTATGGCTACGTTGACGGCATCCTTGCCGAGATCACCCGCATTCTCGTCGCGGAGACCGACGCCACGACGATCCGCGCGGACACCGATCTGGTGAACAAGCCGATGGCTGAGGCGTTTCTGCGCGTCGGCTATCGGAACCACGCCCGAAGGCTGGTGTTCTCGGCGAGCTGACGCGGCTTCAGCCGCTATCGGCGCCCGGCCTGCTGGAGCCGGGCGCCGATACCGAACGCGTCAGGCCGCTCGGACGAGGTGCCGCATGAAGAACCGGACCGCGCTGTCGGCCTCGAACCTGGGCAGTTCCTTGTGCCTGCCCGCGTTGACGTGCAACGACTTCTCGCGCGAGGCGAAAGCGTCGAACAACGCGAGGCCGGCCTGCCGGTCGATGTGCTCGTCGTCCCACTGCATGTCGAACTCGATCGGGATGGTGATCCGCTTCGCGAACTCGGCGAGGACATCGGGCCAGTGCAGACCGAAGACCGCGGCGGTGATCCGGGGCTCGTCCGCCACGAACGGAACGCCGATCGCGGTGCCCATGTTCAGGCCCCAGTAGCCGACCGGTCCGTCGGCGCCGATCTCCGGCAGCCGCTGGAGGGCGTCGAGGGTCGCGCGATAGTCCGGCTTGGCGCGTTCGGCCAGGTGGGCGTTGTAGCGGACGACGATCGGGCCCTCCGGCTCGCCCGCGTCCCGTGCCGCGAACATTGCGGCGATCTCGCGCTCGTCGTGCTCGGTGCGCGGACGGTCGCCGTGTCCGGGCGCGTCGATCACGGCGACGTGGAAGCCGCCGCCGTGCACGAGGCGCTCCGCGCGGCCCGACATCGCCGGGGCCTTCTTGTGGATGCCGCCGCCATGGCCCAGCAGTACCAGGGGTGCGCGGTCAGCGCCGGATGCGGGGGACCAGAGGACGCCGGGGATCTCGCCGATGGTGAAATCGCGTTCGCGGACGCCGTCCGACGAAGTGTCAGCGGTGAAAGTGAAAGAGTACATAGCTATCGCCTCTCGGGAATGCCTGGATTTCGGCGCTCCCGGCGATACCTACGACGATCGCCCAACCGTGACGAGGCGTGGGAGCACCCACGTCGATACAGCCTTCATGGGTCTCACCTCCTCGCGTTCCGGCACGGTGCTCCGCACGTTATCAACCCGCCGTCGGTCCGCTCAACTCGATTCCGGGGCGTCGGCGCCTCCGGGAATTCTAGACATAACGCAACGTAACGGAACGTTACAGCGGCGTATCAACGTCGTCAGACGTCTGACCGACGATATGGTCAACAGCACCCGACGCCCCGAGTTGGAACTGGACAACTGATGACAAGCCATCCCGACGCCCGGATCGTCCTGCGTGCCGCAGGGGTCTGCCTCGTGCTCGACGCGACGGCCGGCCGGCTGCCCGCGGTGCTGCACTGGGGTCGCGATCCGGGTGTGCCGAGCGCGGCCGACCTCGACGCGCTCGCTCTCGGAGCGGTTCCGCCGCACGCGCCGAACGGCGTGGACGAGCCGATGCGGCTGGCACTGCTGCCTGAGCATTGGACGGGATGGACGGGCACGCCCGGGCTGAGCGGTTCCCGCGCAGGTGGGGCCTGGTCGCCGCGTTTCGTGACGACGCGTATCGAGGTCGACGGCGTGGCCGAGCGGGCGTCGATCGTGCTCCGCGAGGGGCCGGCGCGCGTCGCCTTCCACGCCGAGGACGCCGCGGCTGAGCTCGCGCTCGAGATCGAGGTCGAGATGGACGCGAGCGGCGTGCTGCGGTTGCGCGCCGCCGTACGCAACACCGGCGAGGATGATTATCAGCTTGATGAGCTGCTGCTCGCCCTGCCGGTCCCGCAGGAGGCCGGAGAGCTGCTCGACTTCGGCGGTCGCTGGGGCAAGGAGCGGGTGCCGCAGCGTTCCTCGATCACGCTCGGCAAGCATCGGCGCGAGGGACGGCACGGCCGAACCGGGGCGGATTCCGCGTACGTGCTGCACGCGGGCGCACCGGGGTTCGGCTTCGCCGCCGGCGAGGTCTGGGCGATGCATACGGCCTGGTCGGGCAACCACGTGCACCAGTTCGAGCGCGTCGAGACCGGCGTGCAGATGCTCGGCGGCGGAGAGCTGCTGCTGCCCGGCGAGCTGAGGCTGCATGAGGGCGAGACGTACCGCGGGCCGTGGATCTACGCCGCGTACGGCGACGGACTCGACCAGGTCGCGCGGCGATTCCACACGCTGATGCGCGGTCGTCCCCAGCACCCGCGTACGCCGCGCCCGGTGACGCTGAACGTGTGGGAGGCGGTGTATTTCGATCACGACCTGGACGCGCTGCTCGAGCTTGCCGAGCAGGCGGCCGCGGTCGGCATCGAACGCTTCGTCCTCGACGACGGCTGGTTCGGCGCCCGCCGCGACGACCGCCGCGGACTCGGCGACTGGACGGTCTCGCCCGACGCCTGGCCGGACGGACTGAACCCGCTGGTCGACCGCGTGCGCAAACTCGGGATGCAGTTCGGGCTCTGGTTCGAGCCGGAGATGGTCAACCTCGACTCCGACCTGGCACGCCGTCACCCCGAGTGGGTCCTGTCCACCGGCGGCCGGCTCCCGGTCGAGTCACGGCACCAGCAGGTGGTCGACCTCGCGATTCCGGAGTGCTACGCGTACATCAGGGATTCGATCTGCGCGATCCTCGACGAGTACGAGATCGGCTACATCAAGTGGGACCACAACCGCGACCTGATCGACGCCGGAGGCCTCGACGGGCGTCCGATCGTGCACGAGCAGACGCTCGCCTTCTACCGGCTGGTCGACGAGATCAAGGCGCGGTACCCGGGTCTGGAGATCGAGTCCTGCTCGTCCGGCGGCGCCCGCGTCGACCTCGGCGTACTGGAGCGTACGGACCGCATCTGGGTCTCGGACAACATCGATCCGCTCGACCGGCAGCAGATGTTCCGCTGGACGGCGCAGCTGGTCCCGCCGGAGATCATGGGCTCGCACATCGCCTCCGGCTGCTCGCACACCACCGGCCGCAGGCACGACCTGTCGTTCCGCGCGGCCACGGCGCTGTTCGGCCACCTCGGCGTCGAGTGGGATCTGCGTTCGGTGAGCCCGTCCGAGCGCATGGAGTTGATCACCTGGATCCGCTTCCACAAGGCGCACCGGGACCTGCTGCACGGCGGCGAGCTGGTCCGGATCGACCACCCCGACGAGTCGGTCGTCATGCACGGCGTCGTCGCGCCGGACCGTTCCGAGGCGATCTATTCGTACGCCGTGACCGCGCGCAGTGCCCTCGTCTCGCCTGGCAGGCTCCGCTTCCCCGGACTCGACCCCGCGCGGCGCTACCGGCTCGAGCCGGTCTTCCCCGAGTATCTGCCCGCCGACACGCTGCCCGCGGCCTGGTGGCCCGGCATCGAGATGAGCGGGGCGCTGCTCGGCACGGCCGGACTCGCCGCGCCGCTTGTGCAGCCGGAGCACGCCGTCGTCTTCCAGGCGCGCCGCACGGCATGATCGAAGGCTGAGTGCAGACCTGCCGGCGGCTTGTCACAAGACCTTGATGGTCTGTCAAGCCGCCGACCCGTCGGCACCGGCGCCTAGCCCTGAACGTAGTCGATCAGATTCTGGCGGTCGAACTCGAGTTGGTCGATCCGCGACTTGACCATGTCGCCGATGCTGACGATGCCGACAAGGCGGCCGTGGTCGACCACCGGGAGGTGGCGGATGCGGCGCTGGGTCATGGTCGTGCAGAGTTCGTCGACGTGGTCGTCGAGGCCGCAGGTGGAGACCTGCCAGACGGCGATGTCGGAGACCGGGCCGTCGAGGACGGCGTCGCCGCGGTCGTTCAGGCGGCGGACGACGTCGCGCTCGGAGACGATGCCGCCCACGGTGACGCCGTCCTCGGAGACGACGACGGCGCCGATGTTGCGTTCGGCCAGCAGCGCGAGCAGCGCGCGGCAGGTGGCGTCGGGTCGGACGGTGACGACGACTGGTCCCTTGTTTCTGAGGACGTCTTTCACTCTCATGGCTTCTGCTTCCCTCGCCCTTGAAGGACAGCTCGGTGACGGACCCCCCACCCTCCACCTTGGCGGACAAAACGGGTGATCGCCAGTCGTGACGGGCCGCCACGACTGGCGAAAAGCTCAGCGCCCGGCCTTGTTGAGCAGGTTGATGCCGACGACGAGGCGGTAGACGCCGAAGATGACCGGACCGTAGGCGATGAAGTACACGCCGCCGTTCGCCGCGGCCTGGTAGCTGATGATCGAGAAGATCAGGCCGAAGGCGATCCAGACGACGCCGAAGGCGATGGAGCGCTTGCCCTTGGTGCGCCAGATGTCGCGCTGCTGGCCGGACACGGTCTGGTACGGCGCCGGGCCGGTGGAGTAAGGGGTCTGGTCGGACACGGTGGAGCTCCTGTCTAGGCGATCGGAAGGTCGCGGCTGCGCGCGGAGTCGAGCAGCCGGTCGATGAAGGGGTCCCGGCCGCCCTGCCGCGCGGCGCTGCTGAGCGGGATGGAGACCTTGGTCCCGTCGGCGAGTTCGAGCCGGTAGCCGAGCACCTTGCCGACGTCGGTTCCGGTAGAGCGGCGCTCGTGGATCGCGGCGACGCGCACGACGTCGGACCACGCGGCGCAGCGGAGGTCGGACCGGCGGGCGTGCACGATCCCGCCCGTGTACAGGTAGAAGGCCTGCTGGCCTGCGGCGAGCGCGCGGATGCCGATGGCCAGGCCGATGACGATGCCGACGACCATGGCGCGGTAGATCGCGTGCATGAATCCGTACGCGGCCGAGAACGGGTCCTCGTTGCTGACCAGCGGCCACAGCGCCAGGTCGACCAGCAGGCAGGCGCCGGCGATTCCCCAGCCGACCATCAGCGAATGCCGGGTCGAGGAGCCGTGCCGGGTGCCGACGAGGCTCCCCAGCTCGCGTGACGTCGCGGCCGCGCGCACCTGGGACGGCTCATCGTCCATGGTCAGCCCGGGTCCGCCCGGCCGGTTCGCTTCCTGGAATGTCATGCGCCGCAAGCTAGCGAGCGCGCCCGGGGACCGGTCCCGGCTGACGCCGGATCAGGTATCACTTGGATAACGGAGATCTCACGCCGAAACACCATTTCCATGATCGACGGCGTCCACCATTTGTTGTGTGAGCCAAGTAATACCCGGCGCGCAGGGCCAGGTGAGGGCCGGGAAGATCGACAAAATTGGTATAGACCAGATGGGCCGAGGGTCACGAGTTCGGCTACTGTGCGTATCCGACCCATTCTACCTGCGTCGCGAAATCGTTACCGCGCACAACAAATCCGATCGGGACCCGCCTTCCCCTTTCTCGGGCGAGGACATACGTTGCCTCCAACAACATTCCTTGGATTCGCCGATCCCGACGACGGGTGCCGGCGCCTGAGAAAGGACCACGCGCAATGATGCGTAAGGCCGTCCTGAGTGCCGCCGTCGGCGCCGCAGCCCTCGCTTTCGGTGTCGCCGGTTGCTCTTCCTCCTCCTCGCGTTCAGCCTCGGGCTCGTCCTCGAACTCCCCCGCTGTGCAGGTCGGCATCATCCTGCCGGACACCGTCTCCTCCGCCCGCTACGTGAACGCGGACGCCCCGGCGCTGACCGCCGAGTGCAAGGCGAAGTCGCTGAACTGCGACATCCAGAACGCGCAGGGCTCGACCTCCACGCAGCAGTCGCTCGCCGACAAGATGATCAACACCGAGCACGTGCAGGTGCTGATCCTCGACCCGCTGAACCCGACCGTGGGCGCGGCGATCGAGAAGCAGGCGCACGCCGCGGGCGTGAAGACGATCGACTACGACCGGCTCGACACCGGCGCGTCGCCCGACTACTACGTGTCCTACAACAACGTCGAGGTCGGCACGCTGCAGGGCCAGGCCCTCGTCGCCGCGGCCAAGGCCAAGGGCATCACCAGCCCGGACGTCGCGATCCTGGACGGCTCGACCACCGACCACAACGCGACCCTGTTCAACCAGGGCTACATGTCGGTCCTGAACCCGCTGATCTCGGCCGGCACCTGGAAGAAGTCGGCCGAGCAGGCCGTCACCAACTGGGACAACCCGACCGCCGGCACCGACTTCATGTCGATGTACAACAAGGACCACAACATCAACGTGGTCATGGTCGCCAACGACGGCATGGCCAACGCCGTCATCCAGGACCTGAAGAACCTGGGCCTGGCGGGCAAGGTCGTCGTCTCCGGCCAGGACGCCTCCGCCTCGGGTCTGCAGAACATCCTCTCCGGCAGCCAGTCCTTCTCGATCTACAAGGCCGCCAAGGGCGAGGCCGTCCCGTCCGTCGACCTGGCCGCGCAGATCATCGCGGGCAAGGTGACCTCGACCTTCACCTCCGTGACCGACCCGACGAACAACCAGCAGGTCAAGTCGGTCCTCGGCACGCCGGTCGTGATCACCAAGTCGAACATCAGCCTGCCGATCCAGGGCGGCGACGACAAGGTCTCCGACGTCTGCACCTCGGCCTTCACCACCGCCTGCTCGGCGGCCGGCCTCTCGTAGCAAGCCCCCGGCTTCCCGGACCCGCGTTCCGCGCCGCACCGCGGCGCGCGGGTCCGGGGGCACAGCCTTGACCACCAGCACGCAGGAGAGCTGACATGAGCACCGAACCCGTCCTTCGGTTGCGGGGGATAACCAAGTCCTTCGGACCCGTCGAGGTCCTCAAGGGCGTCGACTTCGAAGCCCGCCCCGGCGAGGTCACCGCCCTGGTCGGCGACAACGGCGCGGGCAAGTCCACGCTGGTCAAGTGCATCGGCGGCACCTACTCGATCGACGGCGGCGAGTACCTGTTCGAGGGCGCGCCGGTGACCGTCAAGGGCCCGCGCGACGCCTCCGCGCTCGGCATCGAGATCGTGTATCAGTACCTTGCGCTCTGCGACAACCTGGACATCGTGCAGAACATGTTCCTGGGCCGCGAGAAGCTCAACCGCAAGTCCCGCACCCTGGACGAGGCGGAGATGGAGCACCAGGCGGGCGAGGCGCTGGCCTCGCTGGCCGTGCGCACCGTCAAGTCCGTGCGGCAGAAGGTCTCCAGCCTCTCCGGCGGCCAGCGGCAGACCGTCGCGATCGCCAAGACCGTGCTGTGGAACTCCAAGGTCGTCATCCTCGACGAGCCGACCGCCGCGCTCGGC
>Ga0137385_10006092_pt1 | contig 10601 bp, 6 predicted proteins | sample SagtaG_FD_104921 | JGI IMG/M metagenome (GOLD analysis project Ga0137385, IMG submission 104921) | Vadose zone soil microbial communities from Sagehorn Ranch, Mendocino, California, USA - Sage2_R_80_16 metaG | ecosystem: Environmental > Terrestrial > Soil > Vadose zone | place: USA: California... | reverse complement strand
TTTTACGCCTATCCACATGATCTGTTTAATCTGTAGTATTGTCAAATGTTCTCTGCCAGCGGGCAGCGGACTTTTCATCCCCATGTCTGAAGCCAGGGGCCTTCAAGCCCGGAAGGGTAAACTCTGATGAGTATAATGTGCTAAAATCAATTTGATCACGTCGAGGTGAGAAACGACAATAGCTGAACCATTGATGAAGTCTCTTCGTATGCGCTCGATAACCGGGATCACTCGGTCCAACACTTCTACAATCTCTTCACCATTAGGTAGTCGTACTCCTACTGGATCAACAAAGTAACGTTTCCCAATAGCTGAATTGACAACCTCCGCTAAAGATTGGCCCGCCCAATCGCCTATGTTAATGTCCTTCAGATTATCGTCCACAAACAGAGGAATAGTAAGTATGGCGCTGAGTATTTCTGCCGTCTGTTTCGCTCGTGGCAGTGGGCTTGTGTAGATTGCATCAAAGTGTAGTTGGGGAAAGAACTGGCTAATATTTTCCACTAATTGCTTTACTTGCTGTTGCCCATCAAAATCTAAGCCTGGATCATTAGTCCAGCCAGCCAAGACTCCTCTCTTATGAAAACCGGTCTGTCCGTGACGGATTAGTAATAAGTGCATTTCGCCAACCTCATCTAGTATGTCTTAGTTTGCCAGCATCTGATAAACCCATCATAAATCGTGCCCAGAGTATGAGAGATTAAAACTCTTGTTGATAATCGGAAAATCCGGCAGGATATTGCCAGTTGCATCTGGTTGAGTGGGATCATCGGGCATGACCGCGACCCGTAATGCTGGCCAATTCAGAAATGAAGGATCACGCACCTTGCAGCGGAAAATCCTGTTGAAGCGATCTTTCATCACCCAATAGACAATATCTCCTCGCCAGCCCTCCACGTAACCCAGCGCAAAGTCGAAGTTCTCAGCTCTCCTGATCGCCTCTTCGATATACTGCTCCATAAGTGTATCAGCCGGAGTGATTTCTAGCCTTGTAAGTATATGCTGGATCACTCTGAATGATGTATTGACTTCGTGCAGACGCATCTCCAGTCGAGAGAATACGTCACCAGACATGCGCAATCTTTTCAGTCCTTCTTTGTGCTGAATATGAGCACGCAAATCAATGGTCTCTTGAAGATGCGGCTCGAACTGGTAGATTCCAAAAGGATGATTGACACGAAAGTCACGCTGCTCTATACCTGAAGCACGTGCAACCAGGCCAGTAGCCCCGAGTTCGAGTGCTTGATCCTTTTTTAAGGTACCGGTATTGATAGTTCTGTCGCGAAAAGCTGATGTCCGAAGCAGTAATTCTCCCAACTCACGAAACTCTTCGATCAAGTCATTAAAGGTGCGAAACCTTTTTCGGCTGACCTTGGAAGTTATGCTGTCAATATATTGATGATCAATCGCTTCCGTACGATCAGGTGGGAGGACGATACCACCTGGCCGATTAATTCCCCGCAAGAGACGGTGCCCGGTAAGCTCAGCATTCAATCGTACCAGGTATTCTCGTATGACAGCGATTTCGGAAGATACAAGATCAAAAGCGACATCGTGTGCGAGGGCGGCACTATCAGCGATATGGTTGTAGAGCCGCTCCAACTCTAGGAACAATCCGCGCAGCCAGATTGCCTTTTGAGGAACCTCGATGCGGGTCAGTGCCTCTACCGCGTGACAATACGCCAGCGAGTGGGAGAAAGATGAGTCACCAGAGACTTTCTCCGCCAGTTGCCAGCCATCCAGGAGTGAAAACTTCGTCTGGAAGAGTTTCTCTATACCCTTATGCTTGAAGCCAAGCTGAATGTCCACATCATCCATCACCTCCCCTGCGATATGAAAAGAAAAGCGGCCAGCTTCAATAATACCGGCGTGGATCGGTCCAACCGGTAACACTACTTCATGGGCCTTTCCGTTGCTCACATCTTTGATAGGGGCAGAGTACCTCTCGATTTCTTTCTGTATATCCCCCACTTTTTTGCTTGCCTCTAATGGGGCCAGGTGGGGAGGATAGGCAGCGTGTAGAAGGAAGCCGCTGGGTACTGTTTCTGATAGAGGAATGGTACTAGAGACTGCTTCTATGCGAGAATCATTAGAGGGGTCAGCAACAAAGGTCGTCAGACCAAAAAGATCAAAGATTTCGCGTTCAAAAGATGTTGCCCCTGCAAATATTTTGCGAATGGATGGATAGGTCCGACCCTGAAGTAGATACCTTGAAAGCGCATGATCTGGAGGCAGATGTTCGGGAATGGTATACTCGTGGAGTGAATACTCCAGAATGAGAAAATGATCTTCTACGTTGTGAGAGAAAACATAGTAAAGCTTGAAGCACTCATCCTCAAGATGGCGCTCGTCGTTTGCTACTATGGTAACGAGATGTGCCGATTGCTTTTGTAATCGCTGGCAGATTTGACAAAGTTGATGGTAATCTGAGAACAAACCCTTATTGCTTTTGAAGACTAGATGATCTTGATTGAGTTCCCAGCGGTAACGCTCTTCCCAGTGTTCAAAATCAGCATCAAGAATATCTTCCCAACAAGGATTCATGGATGACATACCCCCTGGCAGAGAATGTTCACACTCTGCTGTAACAACGTTGTCAAAGGGAAGGTTGTGAAACCTCCATAAAACAAAAGAGCCAACAGACCTACCAGGAAAATGAGCTCCCGCCATTGCTCACGCACTTTTTCCAGTGAAATGGGTGATTTCCCCAATACTATTCGCCCAAGATGAACCACCAGGCCAGCAAAAATAAGTGTCACTGAGATAAGAAAGAGACAAATCGCAAGAATCATCCAGAATGGGTTCGCGCTCATAGCTGCTTTTTGAATAGCAGCCCACAGAATGATGAACTCACTCAAGAAAATGTTGAAGGGTGGAGAGCCAACGAGGGCCAGACCGCCAAGAGCTAGTAACAATCCCGTCACGGGCATGGTCTGGAATACCCCACGTATTTTTTCGTCTGGTATTTGCTCTTTCGCATACGCCGTTTGAACATTGCCATAGGACAGGAACATCAACGCTTTGGCTAAGGCATGGTTGAGTGCGTGGAAGAGCGCACCGAAAAAGGCCAATGGGATGCCTAAGCCTAAGCCAAAAGTAATGATGCCCATGTGTTCCAGGCTATGGTAAGCCAGCACGCGTTTAAAGCGATTCTCTTTCTTCGTGTTCAAGATAAAGGGCGTAGCCATCACCAGCGAGAGCAAACCAAAGATGAGCAGAGCATTGGAAGCGAAAGGATCGGATGTTACCCGTCCGGGTCCCGCCAGCGCCATATTAGTAATGACATAGAAGCGCAAGATGACGTAGAGGGCGGATTTCAACAGAACGCCTGAAAGAAGTGCACTGACGGGGGAGGGTGCCTCGCCATGCCCATCAGGGAGCCAGGTATGCATAGGAAAAAGGCCTGCCTTTGTGCCGTACCCCAACAACACAAGCAGAAATGAAAGCTTGAGAATTCCTTGCCTATTCTGACTCACCATTATCTGCCCTGTCTTCAGTCCTTGTGTGAGGCCAGACCAGTTGATGTCGATATGAGAGCCGATTGGAAAACCTTTGACTTGAAAAGCAATGACCAGAAAGATGCTTCCAAGTAGGGCGAAAACGATGCCGGAAGAGGAGATCATAATATATTTCCAGGCTGCTTCTTGTGCTCTCTGGTCTCTTCGGTAGCCAATGAGCGGGGCTGAGACCACTGTGGTAAAGGTGATGAGGACCCATAAGATCACTAGATTATCGACCATCGGCACCAGCAACATGCTGAAGTGAAAGAGATTGAATTGCATATGAAAGTATTGTGTGGAGATTGGTCCTTTGCCCTTGACTGCATGGGTTTCATCGCTTTGCATGGTGATAAATATGGTGGAGTATGATGCAAACAGTGCGACGATATTGACCAGCAAAATAAAGTAGGTGCTGAGAGCATCAATGGAAAGAAAAGCGAACTGGAAACCATGTAAAGGTTGCGAGAGTATATAGAAGACCAGGACCGCAGAGAAGCAGAAAGAGAAGACAGAGGCGATAAAGGTCAAAATGCCTAACCGCTTGGATTGGGACTTCCCGAACAAGCTTGCTACAGCGATGGCGAATGGAGGCAAGACAATACCGAGGCTAATTAATACTCCTGGTAACTCGCTCATTGCTTTTCACTCCTTGAGAATCTTCTGATCTTTCACATAAATGCTGCCCGAGTATTGCCGCAAACGGGGCAAGAAGGTGATGAGGATTATCAAGGTGAGCGTATACCAGGCAAACATACTGAATAAGAAGGCAAGTACCAAAGTTGGATCAGTGATAACAATCACCGCTGCTAGAAATAGTCCATTTTCCATGACCAGTAGACCCATGGTCTGAGCGAGTGTATCGTAAGCATTGATCATGATAAACAGCCCGACTAGCAATAAGGCGAGCGAGGCGACAAGTCCACCAAAGTTTTTCCCTGTAAGCTGGAGGGGTGCTACCTGGCTTGCTACAAAATAGGCGACAATGACGAGCGCAGTGCTAAAAATCAAAGAGGTGAGCGGACTGGTGGGAACAATATTGGTGCCAGGATCATCTTCAGGATTGAATTGAAGCCAAACCGATCGCGCTTTTACGATGTCCGAGCGCTGGCGTAAGAAAGAGAGCAATGATTGACCTGGCTGGCGTTGTTCGATATTTGTAACGCCTGCCATCAGTCGTGGAATGATAAAAAATTGTACAAGCAGGATGATTGCCACCCCATAAAACCATGGAGTAGTATCATTGGCTTTGAGCGTGGCGAGGAGAGCTAACGCAAGGATTTGCAAGCGATAACTGTTTATCTTGCTCTGCAAGCTACGGATAAAAGCATTGTACAGCGCCGTTAATACCGCACAAATGACAATAATATTTGTCCCTATATTAACGAAATCCGTGATATTCATCGATCGTCTCCTCCTGGTAGCTAATGAATGCTGACGGAAAATGCGGCTACGAGGAAAGCGGCTGCTATCGCTAGCAACAGCATCGCTACCCATGGTATGATCACACGACGCAAACGTAGCTTGATCTGTGTTATTTCGAGCAATGCCAGCAATCCTACTCCAATCAGTAGCTTGGTAACATACAGCACTGGCACCAGCACAATCATAGGAATTCCCGGTAAAAATGGTATATTGCGAGCTATGAGAAGATCGCCCAGCAAGGTCAGAAAAAAAGTGAGCCGCATGGCCTCACCCCATTCGATTAGTGCTAGATTTCGCCCTGAGTATTCTAACTGCAAGGCCTTCTGGGTCATCGTCAACTCTAAGTGAGTAGATGGATTGTCAATCGGCAGGAGACCGTTGTCCATGATCGCGACAAAAGCCAGGGCGAGCCAGAGTGACAATAATGCTGCCAAATTGAAGATAGGATTACTTATCTCTTGCTGAGAAGAGAATGCATTGGTAATGATACCCATCAGATCGGGGGTTTGGCGTTGAAATGTTATCGCCAAAATGATCAAGATCAACAGTGGCTCAGCCAGAACGTTAATAAACATTTCCCTGCTGCTACCCATGCCACCAAATGGTGTGCCAGTGTCCATTCCCGCTAAAGCCACGATAAAGCGAGCTAGTCCTAGCAAATACACTACTGTCACCAGGTCAAGCGGCGCAAATCCCAGGTAGAAAGGCGGAGTGGCCCAACTGAGGAGTGCGTAACATACGAAGACAGTGATTGGCGCGATGACATAGACCCAGGATGTTGTCTCCGGCCGCTGTCCAGGGTGTATACTCAAGAGCTTCATGAGATTAAGGTACGATTGCCAGAGGGGAGGACCGCAACGCAATGGAAGCCTCGCCTTGAACCAGTGGAGAATGCCAACGATGGCAGGAGAAATCAAGGCAAAGAGCACAATCTGTAGAAAACCGGAGAGCGCCGGAGTTAAAGCCTGTATCATCTATTCACCGCCGTCAGGATAATGAAGACAATGATAAAGAATAGAAAGATGTAAAACAAGTAAATGCGAAGATCGCCGTTTTGAAAAAAGCTTCCGGTCGACCGGGCAAAACTTTGGAGTACTTTTATCAACCAATTGTAAGCCAGGCCAAATGGCTCAGCGACGCTGCGACCTTCTGCCACCTCAAAGCGAGTTTTGATAGGAGGCGTTTCAAGTGCCGCAGATTGCTGCGATGGCAACTGGCCGAAGCGCCTTTTGAGCAAGGATTGTATGAGCGGGGTGAACAGCACAGAGATGAGCGTTCTCCCCAGGAAATCTCTCACCGGGAAGGTGAACACACTGCTGGTATATTGCATGGTGCTCGGATCATATTGAGTGCCACCTGTCCAGACTACTCTAGTTCCTTGGGACTTGCTTGCAAGGACAGCCATGAGAAAGACGAAGATCACGAGACCGAGTAAAGTGAAGAGAAACACGGACGGGAGATGAGCTGAGTACAAATGCCCATGCGGCCCTAAGTTGATAGTAATTCCGCTCCACCATGAAAATGCGTTTGGAGAAGCCAGGGAAAGCCCCAGGTCACTGGTGATCATGCCTAGTATAATGATCATAGGTCCAGGGAAGATACCCAGTACCAGGCAGAGAATTGCCAACACGATCAGAACCCCTCGCATTCTCCATGGAATATCACTCTTTGCGGAACCCTCAACAACTGTCTCATCTCGAGGCTTGCCTAAAATTACCTCACCTGCTATTTTCACAAAGGCGAACGCAGTCAGCGCAAAAGCGCTCGCGAGCAATATTAAGCTCAGGACGATGCCACCGAGCAACCATACGTTCTGCGACAGCAGGTTAACGCTAACGATCACCGTTTGCAATGTTAGCCATTCACTGATGAAGCCATTGAATGGTGGAAAACCAGCAATGGCTACGCTGCCAACAAGAAAACATGCGGATGTCCAGCGAAAGCGATGAATGAGGCCACCAAGTTTATCTAACTCAACAACACCATTGGTCAGATAGTCAATAGCTCCGGTGCATAGATAGAGCAATCCCTTGAAGACGGTATGATTGAGCAAATGATAAAGCCCAGCCACCAATGCAAGCGCAGCCAGACTATTAAGGACCGAGGAGGTTATGCTGGCTACATGTAAATTCCCTGCCTTAAAGATAAGAGCTAGCCCTATACCCACCAGGATAATGCCAATGTTCTCCACGCTGTGGTCGGCAAGGCTGTCCTTCAGGGTGCGTCCATACAATGCATTTCTCACGCCGATCAGTGCTGTTAGAGCCGCGATGAGCAGAATCGTAAGCCCCCACCACAGGGGAGGAGCAGAAAAGAACTGAAAGAAGATGCGGATCATACCGTACAATGCGATTTTGATCATGATTCCTACAGATATAGCGTGAACATTGGTAGGCAAGCTGGGGTGGGCAATCGATACCCAGATGTGAAAAGGAACTATGCCTGCCTTGATGCCAAAGCCAATAAAAGCCAGGAGAAAAACGAGGTTGTCAGCAATAAAACTTACTGTGTTGGGCATTTGGCGAAACATGCTCATATCGAAAGTTGCCGGATTATGGAAGAGGGCAAGTATCAGTAATGCCGCGAGAACAAAGATACCACCTATGTGGTTCACGATCATGTAGGTCTTGATGGCCTGGTGATGTTCATCCTGGTCAGGCTCCTCATAGTGTTTGTGAAGAACAAGAAAGCCACATGCTAGCGTGGCGCCTTCAAGCAGTAAGAAGAAGAAGAAGACATTGTTGGCAACGACGAACAGAACTTCCGAAAGTATGAACAGATTATAGCCTCCTGCAATCAGAGCGCGATCAGCCTTCTCACGCAAGTAAGCGAACGAGTAGATTACTATCCCCACTGAGAGCCCACCGAGCAGTAACAAAAAGAAAGCAGCCAGACGATCAACATAAACAGTGAGAGCAAATGTCGGCAAGCTATTACCAAAGCTTTCAGTGACTAAAAGGTTAGCTGTATGAAACCCACCTTCGATAAGAATCTTGATGGCATAGTAGGTCACTACTCCACTGCCGATCAGTGCCAGCCATAGCGACAAAATTGTAGACAAATTCGTGACCCTATCCAGCTTGCGCCGCCAGATCGCTCTTATCAATGGGGTGAAGCCGCCCAAACCCAGGAGGCCAATAATGATCCAAAAATAGAGCCAGGTCTCAGACATGAACATCTCCTGTTTATCTAGGATTACGTGGATCTGGAGCACTCTGCTTCAGCCAACGTTGGAATATTGAGATGGTGAGGCGGCAGAAATCATCCTGATCTTGTGAGACGAGATCGTTTGCAAAAAGTTCGTTCCAGGCCTCAGCGAAATCGAAAAATGTGTTGGTGCCACTTTCAGCAGTGGAGATAACCTCCCTAAACGCCTTGACTAGGTCTCCTTTAAACATCCCTTGCTCATGCTGCGCCAACAAGATTAATATTACTCTACGACTTTCTTTAGCCCAATCCCATAAGAACCCGCACTGCTCATAAATGACTGTGCCTGGCTGAAGTAACTGCTCTATAACCTCATCAACAAGAGATTTCTGCACATATGCAGTTTGCTCTTTATTTAATTGAATCACTATCATATGACAGACTACCTGCAAGAAATACGGCTGTCTTCCCGTTTGCTGAAGAATGGCGTCTACAGCATTAGATTCAAAGTAGATATTCTCTTTACGGGCAGGTTTCAAAATCAGCCGACGGGCTTCCGCCGGATCGAGGTTTCTGAGAGTAATTGATGCGAAGATGTTGAACAGTGGAGATTCTACCTCCTCACGTGCTGCCTGAAGGACGCGCCCACTAGTCAGGAGCCAGGTGATACCTCGAAGTTCAGGAGAGAGTATGATGCTGCGCAGTTGACCGAAGAAACGCTCATCTCTCCCCGGCGCAATCAGGTCAACCTCATCCAGGAGTACGAGTATTCGCTCGTTGGGAGGGAGCTTCTTAAATACCTGTTCAAGCTGCCTTTTAACAGCATCTACAATATTTTGCGATATGGCAAAGTCAGCATCGATACGTGCCAGAATGTTATGAGTAGCTTCCTTCGTCCAATGAAGAGCTCTACAGATTTTTTGCGTTAATGATCTGAAAAAGACTGTCGAGTTGAGATCTTCTCTATTATCAGGGTTACGGGGCAACTCTTGCAAATCGAAAAACACTGGATGCCATTTCTCTAGGGCGTTATCCATCTCTTCGGGGATGTGGAAGTATCTTCGAGTCTCCGGTTCTTCAATAGCTTTACGGATCATATGCAACAACGATGTCTTGCCCGATCGTCTGATTCCATGCAGGCGAAAGTTTTGCCGTTCTCGACCTCCCGCCATCTCATAGAGCTCATCAAGGATTTCCATCAATTCCTCTCGCCGTCCATAATGGTTCTCAGGAGAGAGAATAACATCGCCATATTGATACGGATTCTTCACCTTCCTGGCCTGCGTTTCAAGTCCGATCACATGGACCCAGGCTTCATCAGGATAATGCTCCCGTTTATCGATGATATACTTGAAGAGAAGTGCAACATTGCCCGTCTTGTGGAAGACAACAGTAAATCTAACAGGTAGTCCAGTACCGAACTTCTTGTGAACGACACGGCTTTGAATTTCATAGTCTTGTGAACTCGACAAAATGACCTCTACTTCTCTTCCATCCCTTAGCATCTCTTCTATTTCGCTAGTCAATGATATTTCAACCGACGTAGATACATACTGAGTCGCCTCGAATGGAGTTACTTTGCCCTGTACAGGTTTTCTCTGCAAGTTGTGTATTATAGTAGCATGAACATCTATAGCTGAATAGTATAAACTTCTCATCCATAGTTGCTCATGTACTGGCAAAAGGAGAGAGTCCTCAAGCTCCTCGCCGATATCAGTCTCTGTCTCGTAAATCTCCTCTCCTGCCCAATAATCCTGTTCGTTTTCTCCGCCAATTCGCAACCCATTGTGTAACTCGCTATACATACTCATGTACTTATTGAAGTTGAGGCCTATCTGCTCCCCTAGCTTAGCTCCAATCGCAATCAGTTTCTCAGCCTTCAAACCTGGATCATGTTCCTTGATGCGGATAGCAAAAGACTCTTCGCTGAGATTGAGAAACTTGTGCAGATTCTCGAAAAAAAGCAGTGAAGGTTGCTTTGGATCAAGTGAAAGATCAAGAACATCCCAAGGGATGGCCGAGCTATCTCTAACTATGTGATCATAGCCAGCCTTAAACAATCTCTCACGAATATCCGCTGGCTGCCGCGTACTGGAAAACATTCTCAGAAGCACCGAAAACAACTCATAGAGTTGAGGAGCAGGGCGATAATGCTGAAAATCTTCGCCCCCTTTCATAGATTCTAGCTCCTTTACTGCTTCTTCGAGAAGCTTTTTCCGCTGCTTGAAAGCATGTTCTTGATAATCCCACCAGATTTTCAATGTATGGTAGTAGCTCTTGCTCTTATTGTTGTCTACCTTATTCGTAAGCGCGTCAAGTTGTTCATGAAAGTTTTTGTAACTCTGCAGTAGTTGATGGTAGTAATCGCCACGGGGCCAGTAATAGTAATATGATTTCGCTAAACTATATACATAACAGCTAACAGCGGCCTCGTCGGTGATTTTTTCTGTGTCAATGGGCACATCATGCTTCTTACTTAGCAGACGCGAAGTTAAATAGGCGGAGCGGGCGAGTATCTGAGGTCGGTCGAGT
>Ga0137385_10006091_pt1 | contig 10602 bp, 13 predicted proteins | sample SagtaG_FD_104921 | JGI IMG/M metagenome (GOLD analysis project Ga0137385, IMG submission 104921) | Vadose zone soil microbial communities from Sagehorn Ranch, Mendocino, California, USA - Sage2_R_80_16 metaG | ecosystem: Environmental > Terrestrial > Soil > Vadose zone | place: USA: California... | reverse complement strand
TGAGTACATTCGGAGCGAATACCAGCGCTTATAAGTACATGCAGGCGGGCCACAGCTGAGACATAAAGACAAGAGGCCATAGTAAGGTAACAAAGAGTGAGACGGAAAAGCATTTAGGTCTGCAGTCACGAGCCATGCAACAATGCGTGTCTCAGTGTGCGCTTGGACCCACGCGCCTGGCGCTTGCTCTGATAATAGTAAGTACAAAGGCTATTCGTAAATTGTCAGCGCAAACTCAGAAACATCTCAGACACGAGAAAGAAACAATAGTTCACAAAGCAGTTCCTACATCAGCAAGTTGCTTGATGAGGCCTACATATGAATAGGTTCGTGCACCGAGATCCCGTGGGTAGGTTATTCATGCATATTCATGCCCTGTATTGTACAGAACGACCCACTGGCAGGGCCCACGGTCTGAATGTAATAGTCGAGATATTAGTGCGTGTGTAGGAGTGGGAGGGACTTCATATTTATCAAGCAACCTTGTGCGGCCTTTCAGAGATGCATTCTCACGGAGCATCGCATCGCTTACCGAGAGCCTGAATTAGGTCACCGACTAACTGCCAGTGGTTGAGAAAAAAGAGTTTGAACGGGGTTTCTAATCTCCATCTGCGGCTTGAGCCCGAACGGATGCTGACTATGCTGTACCGTTGGGGCGAAAGGCAAGTCAACACGTGTCATCCATCGGAGACCAGACTTGAAAACGAACATACCGCGATTGAAGCCAAAAAGAAGGTGACGGCGGAGTCTGAAACCGCCGTGATCTCAGCGAGAATGAAAACACCAATACGGTGCCCGAACGTGAGCAGAACGCTGGTAGGCGACATCAGCGTGAAAGGAGAGAGATAGGCAGGCTAGCGCCGCGCTGAGTACGAGGAGAGTGTTTATATGTCGTTTGGCACTGGCAGATGTTCGACGAGTGGGGCAGTGCCAAACTCTGGCATCGTGTGTCTTTTTCTAGATGAATACTTCCCGGCGCAGATAAATCAAGGTGCATTGCCTCTCAACAGACTGGGTTTCTGCAAGTCTGCGGTCCTAGGGAAATACGGCACCCGCAAAAGTTGGTAAAAAGTTCGGTAGGGGGAGGGAGGGAGAACCAGAAACTGTCCCAGGGTCACGGGGTACCCGGATACGGGAAATTCCTTCAACAAAACCAATGCCCTTAACTGCGCAGGGAAACGTCACAGCATAGGTATCTGGGAACATAGCAACGCACGGTGTGAACAGTCAATTATCGTTCTCAGTAGCTATAACGCAATCCCCACCAGATAAGCCTGAACGGCTCTGGCCTCGCCCTTAACAACGTCCAAGCACCTTTCCAAGTGGACCAGGCAAGCGGATCGTGAAGTCTGAAAAGCCAGACCATCCGGACCTGGCTCGCGGGACCTTCGATGTCGTAGCCGCGCGGCGGCGGGTCTCATTGGGAACGTGATGGTCATTTTGGGTGGTCCCAGTGAATGCGGGTGGAACCATGTTCCAAGTAGCCCCTCGTGTTGGAGTGCTTCTATTTGCTAGGAAGCGTTGCTGGTCTGGAGAACACTAAGCACGGTGACAAGGACGCCACAGGATGTACTCAAGGACACAGTGCAACCTACCCATATCGTAGATATAGCCGCTGCATGGCGGATCTGCGACGCCCATTGTAGAACAACTCGACGAGTTGATGATTATTTAATACAGAACAAATACGGCGAGAGCGAGGGAGGGGGGGAAGGCTGTATAATGAAGGAGCTCTTATAGTACGTGGTAGTTATGGATTGAGGAACCTTCAGCATGTCGATAGCGACAACTGCGTTTAAACAGCGTGTTCTGATGGTGCGCCTGCGGAGGTATCGATGGCGCACTGCATCGTGCTAACCTTTCGACTTTGGCATGTGATCAAGACACTCGTGCCGGCATACGACGCTTGAGGTTCCTGTTCCGATGAGATGAATGGCCCGGGGGGCAGAAATGTTGCGCCGCTTTGCGCCTGCTTTCTCCCTGCCTGCATATGTGGCATTTACCGAGTGTAACAAGGCACCACACGACAGGGAAGGTTGCAAAGGACGTGATGGCAACTACGTCTGAACGGCACCTCCTGCAAGCCTCTTGGCCACCCCCTTGGTTCTGGGAGGTGTGGGTGTGTCCTTGGAGCTAGTGGAAGAGACGGACTCGCCCTATCTTCCTACGGTTCAATCTCTGCTGGCAAACTCGCTTGCGGGACTGGAGGTACGACCGCTGTCGTTGCGGGAGTGCGAGTAGATCATGGCTCTGGTGCGACGCGACAAGAGAGGTGTCGGGGCTCGTTTTCGCCTTGGAGATCTTGGAGGTGATGAATTCGAGCAGGAACAATCGTCTTCGTGGACGTCTACGAAAGGATACGATCTAGTTAGTGTGTTGGAAGCCAGAATCTCGAGATATGTAACGGATGTGCTTACATTTACGACGATTTTCGAAGGGAGATTTCGGGATTCCCATTACTGAAGGTGGAGATGGATTGGTTCCGCTTGCAATCGACTAACTGTAGTACTTTGAGGGGTCACGCGACTGATCCATGGCAGTTGTTCTGGGCTTCATATATGCGGTGTCGCACAAGGACAAGGACACTCCAAGATGCACATCAGGAATGCAACTGACTCTGGTCTCGGAAAATATAGCCACCGCTACATGGTAGGCTTGCAACGCCCATGATAATATAACTTGAACTTGATGAGTTGAGGGTTTATTCAATGCAGAACAAAAACAGTAGTGAGTAAACAGTGAGGAAGGCATACAAATACAGTATCGTAAGTGACGGCGAGACTGGCCAAGCGGAGTTTCAATCTGGGCGCTTGACAATTCGTGAATGTCCGATGTTCAATACCGTGACGTTCATGTTTGAGTGGGTGTAGACACTATTGACGGCGGCCCTCAGCTGTGCTAGGAAACGAAACGCCACAACATATTGGAGAACACAGCCCCAATGCACACAGTGAGCAGTCAATGGTCGTTCTCAGTAGCTATAATAATGCAGCCCCGACCAGACCAGCCCGAGCGACTCTAGTTTTACCCCTAACAACGTCCTCCAAGTGGACCAGGCAAGCGGATCGTGAAGTCTGAAAAGCCAGACCATCCCGACATAGCTCGCGGGGCTGTCGATGTTGTAGCCGCGCGCCGGCGGGCGCCAACTTGGATAGTCCCAGTGATCGCAGGTGGAGCCGTGTTCTGAATAACACTTCGTGTTGGAGTGCTTCTATTTGCTAGGACGCGTCGCTGGTCTGGAGAGCGCTGAGCACGGAGACAAGGACGCTCTCGAATGCGCTCAACGACACGACTTACCCCCTTCTTGGATATAGCCGCTGCACGGCGGATCTGCGATCCCCATCGTGAAACAACGCGATGAGTTGTCAAGTTAATTAGAGAACTAATATGGCGGTGAGAGTGAAAGGCGATAAGGTGCGCGCGCCTATTGAAACGTGGAGGTGGGAGGTTGTACAACAAAAGACAAAGGTCTTATGGTGGGTGATAGTTACAAAATGAGCAAGCCAATGACGAAAACTGCATTTAGACAGCGTATTCAGACTGTGGGAACCAAGGTGGGAACCATCAGCGGAGGCACTAATGGGGGACGTCACAAAATGAAGTGTTGGGTGAGCACTACATCCTCCCACAAAGTATCTGGGTAGCATCTGAGTGAGAGCGAGAACGGAGGCTGTCGGGATGGAATTAGAGGATGGATGGGTGCAAGGTGGTCCGCTTACTGTAATATGTGATCAAAGTCCTTGTAGGATTCAGTAATATGTGTCGCGATGAGATGTACGAGGGCAGAAACGTCGAGCCTGCCTTTTCCCTGCGTGTCGTTGTGGAGTTTACCGGATGGCGGATGTAACAAGGCGTCATGTGATGAGGAGGTCTCCAAAGTAGGTGACGGTGGCTGCTGAGTCTGAGCGGACACTTCCTTGGTTCTGGGAGGAGCGGATGTGTCCTCGAGACTGGTGGAGGAGATAGATTTGCCCTTTTTTCCCGGCAGGTTTATCCATGATGGCAGACTCGTTCGCGGGACTAGAGGCTTGACCGCCGCCGTCACCACGTGAGTGCGACTAGATCCTATGTTCTGGCGCGAGGCGGCGGGAGCATCGTCAGGGCTAGTTTTCGCCTTGGAGGCCTTGGTGGACTTCCCGTGGGGATGATCGTCTATATGGTCTATATGGACAGCTGTGAAATAATACGATCTAATTAGTGCGTCGGAAACCAGAATCTCGAAATATGTGGCGGACGTGCTTACATTTGCGATGTTTCGGAGTTCCGAAGGGAGGTTTCGGGATTCCCATTACTGAACGTGGAGATGGATTGGTTCCGCTTGCAGGAGATAATCGTCTAACGGTGTCCTTTGAGGGGTCGCGCGACTGATTCATAGTCTCATAGTTTCTGGGCTTATATGTAGCATACTATGCGGCACCGTGTACACGCTCGAGTCTCACCGCATCCCTTGATCCAAAAGCGAAAGATACCTGGTGCAAAGCCTTTGAAAAGATGTCATAGCCACTAATCGACTCGTTGTATGACCAAACTTGTGCCGACAAGACAGCTTCGTAGAAGAAGAGGTACGGTGCCACTGGCACAATCATGTTACGGGAGTGGTGCCAAAGCCGCACATATTAACAGCACCAGGCCGGGAGTCTAGTCACACCTTATCTGTCCGTGCCACTAAGCGGCCCACAGCACCAGGCTTCCAGGTGTACGATAACGTGCTTACCCCCACATACCTCCTAATTGGACTAAATGAAACGCACTTGGTCCCAGAGCCAAAGACAGTCGTGATTTTCAGCAAGGCAAGGATGGTATCAAAAGCACGACGGCAGCCAAGGACGTGGGATCAACCTGGTCAACTTGAAAGACACGAGTCCTTAGGGAACGTCGTCACGTTCTATTTGCCCTCCCGCGTTCAAGCTGTAGTGCCGTTACTGTAATGGTGACAGTATTCGGAAGAGCGTGGTACATGCATGCCTTTCTCGTTTGACAGTAGGAGTGCCGCGCGCTAACTGAGAACTCACAGCTCCCACGCGTTACGTCTACGATGGCACTGTGCGAAACATACGATTCAAGTTCACCAAAAGTCCGTTCTTATACCTTGGGCACGACAAGCACTAAGCAATGGGCCTGCTAGTCACGGTGCGTACCGATGCTTGCACTGAATGGGAATCAGGGTCGTTGTCTTTTCCCTACTGAGTTCCCATTAAAATTTCACTTTCTGTGTGCGAGGCGTAGTCCTTCCTTGGAACGTTGTATGTGGGAATCTTCGATATTACCGCCTCGCGAAGGCCTGCTGTGTCTTGGGATAGGACATAGCTTCAGTTGCATCTAACTATATGGGCAAATGGACAAGCTTACAGCCTTTTGCATTGGCTTTTTGTGTAGAGGCGAGATATTGTCGGCACCGAATAAAGTCTTGGAACAAAGACAATCATGATGGTGATCATACCAACCCAGTGATAATGCATTGCACTCTCTCAAGCGTGGGGACGGGAGAGATAACAGATGATTAGAATCGCGGAAATAACCTTGGGGATTGTACAATGTATATAATTACATCCGGTGTTAATTTCATGGTCGTGGGGTAATTAATGTTCTGCGTGATGGCGTTCCAGTCGGTCCTTACATTACAGCCCGATAGCTGCCAACAGCTTCGCCCAGTTCGGTGTGCCCAGACCAGTTACCTGTAGTCATAGACGTGAGTACATGGTCGGCCATAGAACGGAAATGAGCTCACAGGATCCCATCCCGCCTTTGCAAGGAAGCCACTTGTGTCGCATCCGGGGTTACTACCAGTCGTGATATCGTTCAGCGCGCTCGCGCCAGTCGAGTACAAGAACGGATTCAGGAAGCCGAGCACAGGCTTGTCGGCCGCGATGAGGCGGTCGTTCAGTAACGAGACGACGCTCGCGAAAACGGGGGTCGAGCAGCTCGTGCCCTCGACCGTATTCACGTAGCCACTCCGCACGATCTCGAGGTTGGTGCCCGCGGCGGCGACGTCAGGGAAGCCCCGGCCGGAGGTGTTGAACCGCCCTGCGTGGGTGCTCCCGAGCTCGGCCAGGTAGGTGGCCTTGGCAGCGGTTTGGTACGACGGTGTATCGAAGTAGTTCGAGAACCCGCCGGACGAGAAGGGGGCGGAGGTTTCCGGGTTGAAGTCCTGTGTCGCCCCGACCGAGGTCACGCTTGATTTGCGGAAAGGAAGTCAGAGTGGTGGAACTAGGGGGCCAGCGAGGGAGGGAAAGACGAACAATGGGCAGCCGGACGGGAAAGAGGGCACGAAGGTCGTGCATTCCGTGCTTTGTGAACCTGAAACACCGCCGTCGCCAGATGAGAAGAGGATGCTGACACCTCTGGCGCCGAGAGACGCGTAGGCATTGCACAGCGTGCTGAATAACAGGGTTAGTGAGACGCGGGGTTTCAAGAGAGCTCGATTCGTACTTGGCCAATGCGCGGGAGATGGTGTTTTCGCCCTGTCCGTAGCTGGTGGTGAGGACCTGTGGGGGTGCACTCTCACCACTCAAGAAGTTGATGATGTCCAGAAATCCCTCAAGATCGCCGTCCTGGTATTGGTTGCCAACGGAGATGAAGGAAGTCGGCACGCCCGACGCAATACCGATCGTGTATTGTACGTCAAGGTCCTTATGAATCGCGACAATTTATGTAATTCGATGTGGCGAGAATGTCATAACAGTTACTCACGGCTTCGAGACCAGCTTGGTCGGGAGTCTGTGGGTTGGTGCCGCCGTCGATTGTTTGAAGGGTAAAGGTGTTATTTGGGGATAGGTCAGTGCGGAAGGTCTGGAGGAATTTCTGAAAGGAGACTCGTTTCATTCCTAGGATGGAGTCACTCGCTTTGGCACATACCCTGAGATCGGCCCTATTTGCAAATTCCTGAAGAAAGCCTGAGATAGCAAGCTTATTCGACGACTGGGAGGCAGATATCTTGGGGATTTTGTATAGCTGTTGGATGCACTTCGGGGTCATCATTGCGTCGCACAATGTGGATGTGACTGCAGACGATATGTTTCTGCTGCTGGGCATGGTTTTCGCCGGTGAACGGACGATCGGCCGCCCAATGTTATTTGCAGCTGGGAAACTACAGACGGCGTGAGAAGGTCTTGAAACGCCCTTCGAAGGACGACGCAAATCACACACGCGATTGTAGGGTGGACGAGTTGGAGGTGGTCCTTGAGCAACGCCGGGATTGAATATGCCAAGGTACGAATGGCCTTCTTCCCGCTTCCGTCGTGCATAAAAGTGGAAAACTCGGCATCGAAAAGTTCGTTCGCATGAGACACGGTCGTCTCGAAACCGATCCAGTCTCCGAACGGTGATAAAACCGTCGCGTTGAGACCGTTACCCCCCAACCACTCGTTGACCACAGTGACAGTCTCGGGCTTAGGTGTCACGAAGGCGCCGACCTGGTGTTAGCGGCATCTGGCAATCCACAACGAAGGGAGAGCCGTCAGTATGGGCGCACCTCCTCCTTGGACAGCCATTGGCCGTACTGCGGGCTGTTCGGCGTGCTGACGTCCATAAGCTTGGTTTGGAGACCCTCGATGTCATTCTGGGCAAGCGCAATGCGGAGGCGCAAGGTGGCGTTTCCGGGCGCGAGGCCCTTTCCCGTGAAGCCTTCTGGGACGCCATCGCGACGCTCATGAAGGCGCATATCGCGTTTGAAGCGGGACGAGGCGTGTGCAAGCAAGAGGAAAGACGGGAGAAAGGCGAGCGCGTTGACCATAGCTGCTTCGAGAGCTCGAAATTACTCGGAAATCCCCTCAGGACTCTAGTCACATCTTTATAGAAGAAAACTTCACGAAGCAGCACGCCTGAGGTGAGAACAAGTAGTCGCAACGGGGATTGAAAGGCCATAGGATTATAATGAAAGTCGGATGTTGCTAATCCCAAGAAATCTCCAATATACTCAGCAATGCAACCCAACGACCGAATTCAAGCACTAGTCAAGAATGGTGTATTAGTAGTAACAGGTATTATGTTTTGAGGGGAAAATAATTCAGTTCAAGACGAACTTGAATGAGTTCATGCTAGCACTGAATGTTGCTCAAATTTTCACATCAAAGAAGCATTGACAGTGCACCATGCACACGGGATACCATGACGATAGGAGGGTTTCTAGGTGTTCACGCCGTTATTGAAGACGGGAGACCTCGTGACTTGGTTCCCACCAGGCCATTCTAGAGCGCGCCAGAAATGAAGTAACCATCGTTCTGCTTGGAAAATAGTACCGTAACGGGATATGGAATGAAAACCGTGTGTATGGATGGGCCATCATACGCCGATATGGCCGGGGTTACAAGGCCACGAGTTGAGGGTGTAACAAAGTCAGGCTTCGATATCATACAGTACGCCGCAACGGAAGTTTTTTTTGTACAAGCGATGTATTAGGTACAGTAGCGGCACGTACTGTAGTAGCTAATAGGTTACCTAACAGCTCTGGAAACTGCGCTGATGCAAACCAGAGGATCGAAATATTAAGGAAAAATGCATTTGTGGCACACCCACTGTTGTAGTGTGGGGCTCAAGTTACGGGGTGGTGCTAAAAAACCACTCTGATTTATCCAATTTAACGGAAGATCACGGTGCCGGGCTTTTTCCCTGTGTTGGTAACTAGGTTTATGAAGCCTTTTCTCCGTAGCACTTCACTTTGTCCCGGATAGTCTTAGCCGCCCTGCAGCGCGCTGCAATAGGTGTCGCGATGCGAGCTATGTTGGGATGGAGTGAGGAGCGGAGCTCCAAGTCCGCAGCATGAAAGTCACGAGACCGTCGAGACTAAAAAAATCTTCCACTCGTAAGATTTTCTTCCAGGTCATGAGGCCTGTATCATGTCACATTGACTACAGATTGTCTCTCTTTACCTTTCGGATGACCCTTTGATTTAGCTTCCAGTTCTGGTCACAGAAAGCTTAACTTGAGCGATTCGAGAATCAATCGGCCGTGCAACACGGGGCCCACACAGGTCGAGTAGTTGGAATGGAACTTCACATCCTGAAGCTCCCTGAGCCTGAGACTGGGCGCTGGGCACTGAGCACGAGGCCTGGGTTCTGAGCAGCCATCTTGGCACCGTCCTTGATCTCTACGTATACATCGGCCTGTACCTCCTTTTTTCGGTTGAAATGACTCGATGCAAAATGCCACGGTGCAGAAGGTTTAAAACGCGGCGACTACAATTGTATGGGCACGTGTATATATATGGAACGCCCAGACTGACTAGGTGGGCACCATAAGTACTGCAACGGACGGCTCTCAAGCTGCCATGTTCTTCGATCATTCTCTAGCCGCCGAGAGCCACAGTTTGCATAGCCCGTTTCTAGTCATGGCACACAGAACGACTGTTGTAGTGGTCTGGATAGTGGGCAGTATGAGGGAATGGTCAGTGGGTGACACCGGATGTACTGTAAGCCCCTCATTTTCAAGTTCTGCGAAGTTGTGCCCCTCTCCGAGCCATCTCGCCCTAGTTTCGTGTTTCAGTTCGTCAGCGCATGTCAGCCACCTACTTGCGACTCGGAGTCATTGACGTCCCATCTTGGTTCAGTAACCCCGCCTCGTCTTGTGCTCTCATCTCGTTCCCCACCTTCTCTTCTCCCCTTCCTGTCATCCCTGTCCGAGTCTAGGTCCTCCTGGGTGCTCTCTCCCTCTATCACAGTTTCTCGGTGGTGTACTATCACCCCCCATACAAGCACGTTCACACGCACATGTACCCATTACAAGGCAGCCACGAGCTCTAAGCGTCGCCGATATCCTGCCCCGCACCGGGCGGCCTGTTTGCGCGGTCAAACCACTGCCGTCCCTCGGCCCAGACGGTCATCTACCAGACAGCTCGGCTTCCCTCGTGTGGCCGCACCCGCGCTGTTCGACGCTTACTGCCTCCGAAGAGTGATGTTTTATTTTTATTTTTAAATTCCATCTATATTTCGAGCCATGTACCTAGGACAATGGTCAGTCTTTTTCTGAATCAAATTTATTCCCCGTTATGCGTGCGACAAAGGTACAGAGCGGCCGTCAAACTAGCAACAAAGCCTAATAAACAAACTAAGAAAACTCGATCCCTCTAGCCACTGAAAAACCCGTAAATGCATGGCCTCCAACAAAGAGGGCAGCTCCTGCTTCTGCGACTTACCAACTATATGGGAAGACTGACACCGGAAATGGAAGGGGGGAGAGATATGAGTGGAACCGCTGCTAAAGAAACCAGGTAAAGAGAAGTGGGAAATAGGCGAAGAGTAGTCTGGAAAGGGATGGATAAAGGGGTCATAGAAGCAAACGTACAAAGACAGAGTTGACACGAAATGGTGAGTGGTATACCGAAAGACCAGAGTTGTGGGGGAAGTTGACAATATCAGGGGGTGGTCAGCGAAAACCGGGTGATAGACAGTCCCACAAAAACAGCTCCCCCAGGGTAAGGGGGAAAATCCAGGGGGAGACGTCGACTCACCAGATGGGCGCTGGGGTGGTCTTGATAAGGGCTGAAGCTCAAGGGTAGAGTTGAGGGCCGGAGCCCATGGGTGGAGTTGAGGGCTAAAGCCCAAGGGTAAGTTGTGTCGACATCGCCTGGACGACGAAGAAAGGAAAAAAAAAAAAAAGGGGAAAATA
>Ga0137385_10006089_pt1 | contig 10603 bp, 9 predicted proteins | sample SagtaG_FD_104921 | JGI IMG/M metagenome (GOLD analysis project Ga0137385, IMG submission 104921) | Vadose zone soil microbial communities from Sagehorn Ranch, Mendocino, California, USA - Sage2_R_80_16 metaG | ecosystem: Environmental > Terrestrial > Soil > Vadose zone | place: USA: California... | reverse complement strand
GCTTCCTCTTTGAAGGGGAGGTCCTCAAACGGCTCGATCACCGGGCATTGCCCCGCGTCTACCGCGTGTTCGAACGCGCCGAACTCAAGCGGGTGTACATCCTCATGGATTACATTCAGGGACGGGACCTGGAAGCCTTGCGCCAAGAGCAACCAGAACAGCGTTTTTCGCTGCCCTTAGTCCTGGCGCTGATGGCTCCGGTCGTCGATGCGCTCATCTATCTGCATCGTCAAGACCCGCCGATCGTGCATCGAGATATCAAACCGGCCAACATCATCGTGCCGGTAGGGGCTGAAGAAGCGGTCCTGGTTGATTTTGGCTCCGCTAAGGAATATGTGGCGGATGCCACTACGAGCGTCATTCGCCATGGTTCACCTGGCTACGCCGCGCTGGAGCAATACGGGAGCGGGACCAACCCGCGGACGGATATCTATGGACTGGGGGCGGCGCTCTACACGTTGCTCACCGGCACCATTCCTCCCGATGCCATCGCCCGAGCCGCAGGAAGCAAAGGGTTTGATCCGCTCGAGCTGGCAAACCTGATCGCACCAGAAGTACCGTGGGCTGTAGCTCAGGCGATTGAGCGTGCGATGTCCATCAGCAGTGACGGTCGCTTCGAGACGGTCGAGGCGTTCTGGCAGGAGTTGACAGTTCTTCCGACACAGCAGCCGGTGCGGATACCTCGTGTCACCTCAGTCGCCACACCTCAACCTCTGACTCTGCCTGACCCAAACATTGAAAGCATGACAACTGCTTCCCCACAAAATCAGTCTCATGCTCCTCGTTTGAGAAAAGGTAATACACTCCTGTCCATCATACTTGCGATCCTCATTGCCTTAGTAATTGGGACGGGTTTCTTGACTTCTCTCGCCAGAAATTCCCATCCTCCTTCTGCACGCGTGAGCACTCCATCTCTCGCTACAACCACACCTCAATCCTTGGTGACATCTCCCGCCTCTTCGACTTCCACACTTACTCCGGGGTCATCCATTTATCCAACTCTAGCTGCATCGTACGCTGGTACCATTAGCGACCTATTAACGAACACAAAAACAAGTATGTTCCTGACAAATATTCAACAAAGCCAGGGAAACATTCGTGGCTCCTTCCAGGGGCTTGGTTTGGTTGGTCCTTTTAAAGGGACTGTCACTCCTTCTGGACATATTCAGTTCACGATGACGATCTACTCAGGATCCATGACCCTTGCTTTTGAAGGGACGATAAAGATAGGTGGGGATATGGTGGGAACCTTTAAAGTGCTTGACCAGAGTGGGCATTTCACTGGTGAATCCGGTCTTTGGAATGTCGCCTCTGGCCCCTAAGACGGAAGTAAACACCGTAACCTCAAACTTTTTGTCTCCTTATACGTAGATACGTCTAAGTGTTATATACTGTATACGTCTATTATACGTCTTTCTCTGCCTTTCATTTCTGGTTCTCGGCTTGAAATATGGATTCATTCATTGACTATTATACGGTCTTAGGTGTAGACACACACGCATCTACTGACGAGATTCGGGCGGCGTTTAAACAGCTTGCCTTACAATACCATCCAGACGTGTATAAAGGGCTGGATGCTAATGAACGAATGCGCATTTTATTGCTGGCCTACCATACATTGAGTGATGCGGAGGAACGCAAAGAGTATGATGCACTGCGCTCGGAGCATATGCTCGATCCTTCTGCGCGGCGCGTGAATCTGTATCCAGGAAGAACAACGACTAACCGACCGCCCACCAGAAGTGGTCCAACTCGGCTTCACAAGGATGCAGAAGTTTCACCTGGGGCGCGTCGGGATCGTCAGCGATACTATGACTTCCCCGACCTCGCTGCTGCTACTCGTGCGAGTAACGCTGCGATGAGCAATCATACTCCGACAACGGTACAGGTGCGTTTAGGCAGCATTACTTACAATCTTTCCCGTGATGGAGCAGAAACCTTACTGAGAGAGGGAATGCTGCGTGGAGTTATACTCGATACAGCCGAAACAGCTGGCCCGTTGAGTTCATTGTACGTTGAGTCCTCTGAATCTGGGACACAGAAGCGTTATCCTCACTATTGTCACCGTTGTCACCATCGCTGGTTCTCAACTCCTCTTCGAAGCTCCTTTGGTGAAGCGACAACTCACAACGAAGTCTGCCCGGCCTGTCAAGCGAGTGATTGGAATGAGTATCTCCTCTTGCGCTGTACTCATTGCAGGGCTGTCTTCGAGAGCGAACAGATCCGTTATGAGATTGGCTCATACAGGTATGGTGATGATACACTCTGCCCACCCTATGAACTCTTTCCCCTTTGTCCCTATTGTGGTGCCTCCGCCTGGTGTCCCGCAGAGGATGAGCGAGTAGCCGCATTGCGGGTGAAGGCTGCCCGGCGTGCTGCCATCATGCAAGTAGTGTGGATAAGCGTCCTGGTAGTTGTTATGTTGCTGCTGGGGGTTATGCTGATATCAGTGGTCAAGTAGAGCGTGTGCTATAATTCTCCCTAGTGCACAATCAAGAGAGCGAATTGGGAATGGGGTGCAGGGGGCAAAGCCCCCTGCCGGGGCGCGGGGAATCCTGTCCGGGGGACAGGTAATTGGGGACCCGCTTTTTCTCCTTTCCCCAAAAGGTGGGATGATGATGCACTTTGAAGCGCAGCAGTGAGAAGGAGATAGCATCCATGCCAGAAAGCAGTGAAAAGCTTCGTATCAAAGGTATTTATCCCCCACTTCCCACGTTTTTTGATGCAGACGATGAACTTGATCTGGATACTTTACAGCAGCATATACGTCGTTTAGAGGGAAGTGGTATTGCAGGCTATGTCGTCATGGGGACGAATGGTGAGGCAGTTCACCTATCCAGTAATGAGCGTGTGCAGGTAATTGAGGCAGCCCGTGAGGTGGCTGGTCGCGATGCACAAATTCTTGCTGGTTGTGGTGAGCAATCGACACGAGCGACTATTGCGAATTGTCACCGGGCCGCACAGGCTGGTGCCGATGTGGCCCTTGTCTTGCCTCCCTTCTATTTCAAAAGCCGCATGAATACAACTGCATTGCTTGCCCACTATCGAGCGATTGCCGATAGTAGCCCGCTTCCCGTTGTGATCTATAACATGCCAGGGAGCGCCGCTGGCCTCGACCTCGATGCTGACATCATTTGTACGCTGGCTGAGCATCCGAACATCATTGGTGTAAAAGACAGTGCGGGGAACATTGCAAAGCTGGCGCAAATTGTCGCTCGTGCTCCTTCTAATTTTTCGACCCTCGCAGGGAGTGCGGGATATCTGCTTCCTGCCCTTGTCGTTGGTGCTGTGGGGGCAATTGCCGCGTTAGCCAATATCTTTCCACGAGAGGTGTGTCTTGTGCAGGAACTTTATGAAGCAGGGGAGTGGGAAGAAGCTCGTCTCTTACAGGCCCGTCTTATTCCTGCGAACACAGCCGTAACGGCTACGTATAGTGTTCCAGGTCTCAAAGCAGCGCTTGAGATTACTGCTGGCTATGGTGGTCGTCCACGTTCACCCTTGCAGCCGCTAACTGACACAGAACGCAAAAATGTGGAGGCGGCGCTGGCGTTTGTTCGTGGGTAGACGGGAACCTCAGCAGGAAGGGTGGTAATCTATGCCATTAGATGTCGAAATGTACCGGCGAACTATTTATGCCCCGCCTGTGCGGAAGGGGCAGGCTCCACGAAGAATCAGCGTCATCGATATAGAGCCTGAAGGAGCCACACATACCCTTGTCTTTGTGCATGGATATGGTGGGAACTGCCTGCAATGGGTCAACCAGTTGCGCTCCTTCAGCCAGGGATCGACACCGGGACAGCATATGCGTGTCGTTGCCTATGATATGTATGGTCATGGGCTGAGCGATGATCTTGAAGGGCGTTCCTATAGTGTGGAGAGCCTCGTTGATGACCTGGAGCTGGTGATTGATACCTGCAATGTCGAAAAACCATTTTCCCTCGTCTCACACTCCTTCGGTGGAGCAGTTGCAACTGAATATACTTTACGACACCCGGAGAACCTGAGCGGGCTTGTCTTGATCGGTGTGCCAACGCGCTTCGTCATCAGCCCATTGCTGAGTCGATTAATAATGAGCGTGCCCGACCCCTTGTTTAGTTTTGCTGCGAGAAAATTAAAAATCGCGTTGTTTGCTCCACAAAGAACCCTCAAGCGCCTGTTTGAAGATGCCTTGATCTCCTGGCGTGGTAATGAGCGTATGCAGCAGATCCAGGTTCCTACTCTCACCATTCTTGGACAACGCGATAATCTCTTCCAGCGCGAACATTATGAAGATGTTCCCCGTCTGATCGCCCATGCGCAGAAAGTCGTTATCCCTGTTTCAGCTCACCTCGTCCAGCTGGAACGCCCCGATGCGGTCACTCGCGCTATCCGCCGCTTCGTCGAATCCAAAGGTCTGGAGGCTGCCAGAAGTGCCCAGTTTCTCGCGCATAAAAACGCGCACTCAGCCCAACGCCTGGTCGAGATGCCGTGGCTCCAACACTATGACGATGATGTTCTAGAAGATGTTCCTCTCCCAAAGCAATCACTCCATGATCTGCTCAGCAATGCTGCTCGCTCTTTCCGGGATCGCCCGGCCCTGATCTTCTTTGGACAGAAGATCAGCTATCGCGAGCTGGATCATCTCACCAATCGTTTTGCTCATGCCTTGCGAAAACTTGGTATCAAAAAGGGAGATCGTGTCGTCGTCCTCCTCCCCAATATCCCACAATTTGTTATCGCCTTTTATGGCACTCTCAAGGCTGGTGCAACCGTAGTTCTTGGGAGTCCGCTTTCTAATGAGGAGGAGATTCATCAGCAACTTCATGATTGCGAGGCCCAGGTCTTGCTCACTCTGGCCTCCTACCGGAATATGATTGCACAGGCATGTGCCGATACGAGTATCAGCCAGATCATCTATACCGATGTCCGTGAATATCTTCCCATTCGCCAGCGTCTGCTGATTGCCAGCATGATAGAAGGCAGCGAGCCACACCGCCGAGGTGCAGGGGATGGGGCTGCAAGCAGTACAACTGCCCCAGCAGCGAAAGGCAATACGCTAGAAACTATGCGCAGTTCCTCATTCCAACAGCTTCTGCTCAACCAACCAACCACACCATTGGAGAGTGAAACGACTGCTGATGATCTTGCCTTGATCCAGTATACCTCTGGTACGACCGATGCTCCCAAGGGGGTGATGCTCTCGCATCGAAACCTCCTCGTCAATATCATCCAGATTCGTCATTGGATGTCCGATGCCAGGCGTGGCCGTGAAGTCATTTTATGTACGCTGCCTCTCTCTCATTCGTATGGCGTCACCAGTTGTATGAACATGTCCATGGGGATTGCAGGCTCGATGGTATTGCTGCCCACTACCCGTACTGACCAGGTACTGGAGGCGATTAAACAACATCGTCCGAGCATTTTTCCAGGGGTTCCCGCCCTTTATCTAGCAATCGCTAACTATCCGAGAGTGCGCAGTTATGGAGTGTCGGCTATCCGGATTTGTATCAGTGGTTCCGCTCCCCTGGCTGTTGAGGTGCAGGAAGCCTTTGAGAAGCTGACTCGTGGCCGCCTGGTTGAAGGCTATGGCTTAACGGAAGCCTCGCCCGTCACGCACTGCAACCCTCTCAAAGGGGAGCGGCGTGTGGGCAGTATTGGTATACCATTACCGGGTACCACTGCCCGCATTGCTGATATCGAGACGGGTCAGTCGCTCCCTGCCGGTGAAATCGGCGAGCTACTCATATGTGGGCCGCAGGTCATGCAGGGCTATTGGAAGATGCCCGAAGAGACTGCCCAGACGCTTAGAGATGGCTGGTTGCACACAGGTGACCTTGCCCGGATGGATGAAGATGGCTTCTTCACAATCGTAGACCGCAAGAAGGACCTTATTCTGTCGGGTCTCTACAATATCTATCCACGCGATGTCGAGGAAGTTTTGTATGAGCATCCCAAGGTGTTAGAGGCCGCCGTTGTGAGTGCTCCCTGGCGTGCGGAGAATGGTGCTGCCAGCAATGGAGACAGCGGCAATAGCGAACCGGCTTCCCCGTTCATCAAGGCTGTGGTTGTACTCAAACGTGGTGAACATGCGACTGCCGATGAACTGCTTGCTCTCTGTCGTGAGCGATTGGATGCTTACAAGGTGCCAAAACAGATAGAATTTCGCTCAGAGCTTCCGAAAAATTTTGTCGGCAAGGTGCTAAGGCGCTTGCTCATCGAGACGTAACTGCTCCTTAATTGTTAGTTAGTCACCGTGAAATTGACACGTTGCGCCAGAATCTTATCTGTACACTGGGTTGAACTTGCCCAGTAGATCTCAACGTAGCTCGGACCTGCCGTGCCGTAAGTGGCGTAGGAGTAGGCACCTGTGCTGCTGGCTCCTACTGGAAATTCATAGTGGGTAATATTCTTCTCATTCAAGTACCAGAGTAAGCAAACAGCACCTCCCTGTCCGGTTGGATGAACCTGAAAGGTGACATAGATTTTCTGCTTCACTTTGAATGTGGTGGCAGGTTGTGTTGGTGTACCACTTTTCGTGTCTACTGCACTCGCTGTTTGGGCGTTATCGATGTATTGCTGTCCAGGGAAGGGAGTTGGCGTTGGTGAGAGCACAGCAGTAGGTGAGAGGGCAGCAGAGTTTGTCGCTGCCGCTCTTGGAGTACCAGCTGCACCAGTGTTCGTAGTGTCCGGGGTGTTTTGTAGACTCGTTGCCATGAAATAGACGAAGATGAGGATCAGCCCCCCTGTGATGACGCAGAGTCCGGCAACCATGAAACCGAAGTTGGTATTGCGTCGTGGCCGTGATCGTTCAGAGGGCCTGGTCCATGCCTGGGTACCTGCGGGAGGAGTTGAGGCCCATGCAGGTTGTGGTTGGACTTCTGGAAGCCAGAGTTGACCTGGTGGTGGTGTCGGAGAGGTTGGCGGTGGAGTAGAAGTTGTCTGTACCCACGTCTGGGCGGCAAATGCGGGTGATGATATTCGTTGAACTGGTGCTGGTTCTTCCCAGGAATCAGCCTGAGAAGTGGTTGGGCCAGCAAAAGAGCCATTTCCACTCACCGGGAAGTCGTTTCCCCATGCCTGTTTATACTGCTGTTGCGGAGGAGTCATGGAAGCGGTCTTCTGTCGACCTGCTCCCGCTATTGGTGTGCCACAACGCAGGCAGATGGTGCTTGTACGTGCCGGAGATAGTGGTAATCCGCAGTTGGTGCATTTCATGATAAGCTCCTCCTGATGCTTCGTCTCATTTATGTTCATGGGTTTCTGTGTCGTCGTTATTCATAACGTACAATTGTGCTGAGAGTAAATGATGGTTTCCTGAATGGGCTACTTCAGGCGACCACAAGGCTCGCCCCCTAAGCAGGAGTGCAGAGGGCGGCCGCCCTTTGCCGGAGTGCGAGGTGATATTCAGACCACCAACGAACTTCGTTCTGGCTTCGCCCAGGTGGTCTGAAAGGAGTGAGGTGTCCTCGCAAAACTCCTTCCTTCGCGCCGCCTCTGGACTCTGCTGGCGAATGACAGAAGGAGTGCAATGCGCACTGATCCCATACAAGGGTTACTCAGCTCAGTTGGCTTGCCAAGGCCACCCACGCGAGGGAGATTCCTCGGTGGGGTCTTGCAGACCGGATGGCTCTCACGCTCAATTGCAGTCTTCCTGTCATTCGCCAGCAGAGTCCCAAGGCGGCAAAAAAGAACTTTTAAATCGTCCTGATGGAGCGATAGTGGCGGTTTTAGGGGAAAAGCCGCGGTTCACTTTTTCCGGTTTTCCAGACGGCAAACAGAATACAGTAACAAGAAGATAGTTTCTAGAGCAGTGTTCAGAAACTTTGAGCTATCACAGCTTGAATGAGGAGGCAATCAAATGAGTCCCAATATGTACCTCTATGAGAAAGCGCGTGAAGTACATTACCAAGACCTTCAGCGCGAGATGACAGAGAGCCGATTGCTGGCGCATCTGCCTCGGCATCGTCTGAGCAGGCGTGTCGCGGGTAAGCTTGGTGTGCTGCTGCTGAAGCTAGGCTCACGGCTGAAGCAATTCGAGCAGTCACATACCGCGCTCGATGAGCACTTTTGAGCCGAATTGCAGAGGGAGTGAGCCAGGTGACATGGTGAGTGTAGCAGCGAGTCTCTCCAAGACTTTAGGCTCGATCTTTCCGAGCACCGCTCTAGAAAGGTTGCTCTGATGGAAAATCGCTCTCCTTGCATCCCGCCTGAGTGCGTAGCACTTATCTTAATTCCGACCGGCAACGCACTACGTGCTTCTTGAAAGACATCTTGCCAACGGATTGCATCCTAGCTTCGCTCAGGCAAGATGGAAGGAGTGCGCTTCGCTCAGCCGGTCGGGAAGGCTTGCGCCGCGACCGAGCGGCGTTGGCGGGATGGATTGGGGCCGACTACCTTTATCTGCCTGATTCGTCCTACTCGTCCTGGTTTTGTCGAGCAGATGCTGCCAGAAGAAGAAGCGGCTATGCAAGCCCATTCTGCCTATCTTGACCAGCTTTCGAGCAAAACGACGTTCTTCCTGATCGGTCCACGTGCTGGATAAATCTATTACCTCTCCCCCGGAGAGGGTGCTCTACAGACCGTGCCTTTGGCGTTTCTGTCTTTGAGGCCGAGTCATTAGAGGCCGCACGCCAGATGGTGGCACACGATCCGGTGGTCGAGAGGGGTGTGATGACTGCCGAAGTGCATCCCTTCCGTATCTCGTTCTTGCACCGGGATGAAAAGGGCTAGAGTGGTTATGATGCTGGAAACGACTCGCCCTCAGCTTGCCCTGGAGCGGGCATTGAAACATGCCCTTGCATCCAGAGCCATCTTGCTCCACGGTGCTCCAGCACGGCAGTGAGTCGGAGCGGCAGCTGCACCTCCTGCCCTCCCATCTTGACGTGACCAATAGCGTCCGCTGCCACCCATGCAACTGAACCGGCTGCTGAGACAGAGGACCAGCCCCACTCCAGGGAGAAGGTCTCAGACTGAGCCCAGTCGCGTTCGGCTTGCGTTTGAATCTCGGCCAACCCAACACGCTTCTCATCGACTCCGGTGCCAATAATGACCACATCAGGGTCTGGTGCGAAGAGTGCCAGGAGACGCTCGATGTCATGTTGTTCGTATGCTTGCTTGAACTGCTCAAGAGCAGCCATCACCGCAGCTTCTGTTTGTGCATCCGCTTTCATCGGTAGTTCCTTTCTTGGAGGAGTGTTTGCTTGAAATTGGGAGACAACGGGAGTTGATAGACAAACGACCACATGCTTGCAAAGAGAGGTACCATCAGAAAGTGTACCTAAAAAACGCAGCCAATGCAAGAAACGAGCGGTCTTTCATCGTTATGAGCACAAATTAACTGTTGCACTCACCCCCTCCATACGTTACACTGAAAGAAGCACACAACCACATCCTTCTCCTTGCATCCCGCCTGAGCACGTAACAGATCCTTGCGAGAGATTCGACCGAGCGGCGTTGGCGGGATGGATTGGGGCCGAACGAAAATGGAAGGGAATAAATGAGCGACACAATCTTACGCGACTACCTCAAAGAAATTGAAGCATACTACAAACTCGGCATAGCCAGAGAACATAGCTATCGCCCCAGCTTGCAGGCCATACTTCCCAGGCTCGTACCTGGCATAACCGCCGTCAACGAACCAAAGCGCGTCGATTGTGGCGCTCCCGACTATGTAATCCTCCGCTTGATAGGCGGCAACCCCTTCACGATTGGCTATATCGAAGCCAAGGACATCGGCACTCCACTCGACAAGATCGAGAAGGATGAGCAGTTGAAACGCTACCTGCGTGCGCTTGACAACCTCATTCTGACCGATTACCTGGAGTTTCGCTGGTACGTTAAGGGTGAGAAGCAGATGGTTGCCCGACTTGCGACCCCGGGTGCAGCAAAGTCGCTCGTTCTCGACAAAGAGGGGATAAAGACTACAGGCGATCTACTGTGCAGCTTCCTGCAACATAGTGCCGAACCTATCCGTAAGCCGCAGGACCTGGCGAAGCGCATGGCACGCCTGGCCCATATGATTCGCGATGTGACTGTTACCGCTTTCGAAAAACGCCAGGCATCCGAAACCCTCAATGGACTCTATGAGGCATTCAAGACGGTACTTCTCCCCGACCTGCCCACGACCGAATTTGCTGATATGTTCGCCCAGACCCTGGACTATGGTCTTTTTGCCGCTCGTTACAACCATACAGGCGCGGAACCCTTCAACCGGCGTGATGCAGCCAAGGAGATTCCTCGCACCAACCCTTTCCTGCGCAAACTCTTCAGCACCATCGCAGGAGCCGACTTCGATGACGAACCCTTCATTGGCTTTGTGAACGAACTGACGCAAGTGCTCGGCGTGACCGATATGGATGCGGTGCTGGCAGACTTCGGCAAACGTACGCGCCGGGAAGACCCGATTGTACATTTCTACGAAACCTTCCTGGCGCAATACGATCCCAAACTGCGCGAACTGCGTGGCGTCTACTACACACCGGAACCAGTAGTCTCCTACATCGTGCGCTCCGTCGATCACCTGTTACGAGAACATTTCGACTGCCCCGATGGACTTGCCGACACCTCTACCATCACTACCCCTTCTATAGACGAGAAGGGCAAACCTCGCAGCGAAAGCTCTCCG
>Ga0137385_10006081_pt1 | contig 10610 bp, 16 predicted proteins | sample SagtaG_FD_104921 | JGI IMG/M metagenome (GOLD analysis project Ga0137385, IMG submission 104921) | Vadose zone soil microbial communities from Sagehorn Ranch, Mendocino, California, USA - Sage2_R_80_16 metaG | ecosystem: Environmental > Terrestrial > Soil > Vadose zone | place: USA: California... | reverse complement strand
TGTGTGGCTTAGACACTTCACTGGAACCACACGGTGGCCGCCCTCGTCAAGGCGGCCCTGGATTTACACCACTACTCGCGACACAACTCCAAGCCTGCGACGCAACAGGAGGTCGCGCCGCTACCTTCTGTGTGCCCCAGAAGAGACTCCGCAGGTTGGCCTCGCGAGTGGGAGACAGTAAGTTGGGCGTACCAGTACGCATTTAGTACGCAGTCGGCCTCAATCTTTGGGTGTCGCCATGTGTCGTTTGGTATTCCGCATCCGTGGGCGATCTCAGCAATGCAGTTCCCGCGGGAGCGTGTCGCGGGCGAGAGTGGTCCCGCGAGGCCCCGGGCTCGTTCGCAATCCGCAGCCTGATGTGTCAACCCCCGGAGGGGTCACGACGCAGCGGGTCTTCAATGCTGCGGTCACGAATCGTCCGGAATAGCAGACGCACAACCTCATGGCCCGAGGTGCGCGACGTAGTTTTCGAACCCACAGTCGCGGCGTGTCGACCCGGGAACCAGCACTGAGTTCTTGACACATCGCTAAGCGCGCATATAATATGCGCATATTCCTATTGGAGGTTTGTCTCATGTGGACCTACGAGCACAGCCTGCAGACTGCCGCCAGTCCGAAAGCGGTATTCGAAGTCATGCGAGACGTCAACCGATGGCCCGAGTGGAATCGAGGCGTCGAGCGGATCGACCTGGAAGGTGCCTTCGCGACTGGTACGGCCGGGGTCATGGTGATTCCCGATCAAGGACCCCTCGCTTTCCGGCTGGCATGGGTAGGTGAAGGCAGAGGCTTCGAGGACGAGACGCCAGTCCCCGAAACGGATGTGGTCGTGCGCGTCCGCCATACACTCGAGCCGCTGGCAGGCGGGGGCACTCGGATCACCTACCGGGCAACAGTTGAGGGTCCTACCGCGGATGCGCTGGGTCCCGAGATCGGGTCGGCTGTGACTTCTGACTTCCCTGAGGTTATGGCTGCCCTCGCCCGCCTAGCTGAGTCGCGTTCGGCGGCGGCGTGAACACGCGAGGTCGACCAGCACCTACACCTCGGGAATCACATGGAAGCCTGGGTCCTAGCGAGAGCCCGGGCTTCCTCCTCTGGCGCGTGACCCTGCGGTGGCAGCGGACCGTCGCGGCCGCGCTGCGCCCGCTCGGGCTCACTCATGTCCAGTTCGTGCTGCTCGCGTGCACCTGGTGGCTGACTCAGGTCGCGGGCGAGCGCCCAACCCAGCGCCGGCTGGTCGATTTCGCCGCCACCGATCCGTTGATGACCTCGCAGGTGATCCGGGTTCTAGAAGCCAGGGGCCTAGTCAGGCGAGCTGCCGACCCGCACGACTCACGAGCCCTCCAGCTGACGGCGACAGGAGCTGGTGCCCGTCTGGCGCGGGAGGCGATCAAGGTGGTCGAGGCGGCCGATGCCGAGTTCTTCACAGCTGCCGTTAAGGTGGAGTCGATGCTGCCACTGCTCCGAAGCCTCGCCGGCTAACCTCCTACTGTCAGTCCGTCGAGCGCGGCCAATGCCGCTGATCCTCTGCTTGGCTGCGCCAGCCCGAATAGGCATTGAGATCCTCGAGCGCGCAACCGAGCGGTCCAGCAATTGACCCCGCGAATCCCACTGTGGGCTATTAGCACCGTGGCGGTCGTCGCGCTATTACCACATTCCGGGGGCCGCCGGGGAATCACGAGTGTTGTAGCTTGGCACCATGCCTGGAGCAAGCGAACGAGCACGACGCGTCAAGATCATGAACGCCAACTGGGTGGCAGGCGGCGACGGCGAGGATGGTACGTTCCAGATCATGGTCGTGACCGAGGACGGCGAGAAGCACGTGATGAGTCCCAGTCCCGCCTCAACTGCGGCTCTCATCGTGGTCGCACGTGCCGATACCGACCTTGTGTGGGATCCGGTGGATCGCACGTTGATCGCCGCGAATATCGTGGGTAGGATGCCCTGGACGGAGCGGCCCCAGCCCGCCGTACTGTCAGTGGGAGTCGAGGTCGACCCCACGGATCGGGCGTCCAACCCTGCCCAGGGGCTGTAATCAAGGAGACCTTCGCGGCTCAGCCCCGCGAGCTCACAAAAAATCGGAAACGATCGAGCGTCTCATCTATCTCCGTCCATCCAAGCAGCCGAGTTCGAAGAGCGCCCGCTAAGGGGCCCAATCTGCGATTCGGCCTCGACCATAGATATTGTGGTTTCAGTACCACCGCGATTGACCTTCGGGGCCTGTACCTGGCGGCGGCTTGGATGTAACCGGAGTTGGGATTGGGTGCGCCGGCTTTGTCGTTCACGCTCACTGAGGCGGAGTCAAGCCGATTGAGGTCAGTCTGGGGCGGAGTTGTTTAGGACGCCTCCAAGCGCGATGCAAACACGACAATAGGCTGCGGTATCCATACATTACGGCCGCCGGCCGATGCCCAATATATGCGGATCCGGCGGCAGCAGGGCCGAAGGACTGAATGGGAACTGCTCGCACATCTCGATCAAGAAGCCGGCCTTACCGATCGAAGCCAGAGTGTCACGACTGCGGTGGCAGCCGCCGGCCACCCGCGGCCAAAAAGTCGCGTCGGCGAAGCGCTGGACTCGGGCTTCAAATGGGTGATGCGAGACCACGTGCTCATAGAAGCGCAGTTCACCACCTGGGCGGATCACGCGGAAGAGCTCAGCCAGCGCCACTTCCTGATCGGGAACCGAGCAGAGCACCAGGCTTGTGACTCCGGCGTCAAAAGAGGCGTCCGCGAAGGGCAGGTGTCCGGAGACTGCGTCGACCACCCGCACGTTCACCGGAGAGGCCGCCGCGGCCTGCAGCGCCACCCTGCGGAGATAGGCCTCGGGCTCTACGGCAGTCACTTCGATCACCGAGTTCGGGTAGTGCCGGAAGCCAATTCCGCTTCCGGCGCCCAACTCGACAACGCGTCCGCCCAGACCAGCAAGTAGACGGCGCCGGTGGTCGCCCTGGCCGCGCTTCTCGCCTGCACGCATCGCTCGCTCAATCAGACGAGCGGCGATTGGGTGATGTACCTTCGCTGCCGGGATCATTCAGACGATCTCGACGGGCCGCGGTCGACTACTTCCACCAGACGCCCCGCGAGCTTGGTCCCCCTCGCATGTAAGCGCGGACAGCTCCCGACCCCATGACTGTCGCGTGCCTCGGGCGCGGCGGCACAGAGATCAAACGTCTCCTAGGATCCTCCGCGTGAACTCAGCGATCCAGTTCGTCTCCCAGGTCTTCTCGTTGTCTGCGAAGAACGCCTGCTCCCATCGAGCCGTTGTCGCTGTGACATTGGACCATCGGTAGCGCACGCGGATCTTCTGACCCTCATACGTGTCATCACAGAAAAAGTCGCCGACGCCGTCGGTGAATCGACCGACCACGGGAGGCTCCATAACAGGAGCGCGACTACTGATCCAGTAAAGCGACCATTCGTCCCGCTCGGCGTTAAACAGACGCAACGTCACTCCACCGTAGCCCTCGGAGGGAAACGTAACTTCGTCCAAGTTTGCCGCTCCGCCCATCAGGCCCACGCATTCGGACTTGCCAATGAACTCGTCCCATTCGGTCGAGCCGGCGAGAGCCTTTTTGAGACGTCGTTGGACACTGTCCCACGACCCCACAAAGAAGTCGAAGTCGTTCACTGCCACTCCTCCTAATAATCCCTCCCCGTTCCTGACCGCTGATCAAGCCACAACCTGAGCGATGAACATCTCGAGTGCGCTACGCGCCTGATCCGCCACATTGCCCGTCAACAACTCGGATCCATGATCGTTTCCGGGGAGGATCAACAGCCGCTTGTGTGCCGAAGGGCAAACCGCGTACATCGCCCTCGCGTCTGAGGGAAACCTCTCCTCGTCCTTTTCGGCGGCCATGTAGAGGACGGGGAGTGTCAGCAGTTTCGACGCTGCCAGCGCATCCATCTGGGAGAATTCCGCCGGCCCGGATAGGCTTGCCACCCCGGCGACTGTTGGCGTGATGATGCTGGCAGCGACCAGCGACGCAGTGCCGCCCATGGAACCTCCAACCAGCACAACCTTGGTGACACCCTCTCGTCGCAACTCTGCTGCCGCGCCCACGACATCGCCCGCAAGATCCAAGCCAAAGTCGAAGATCAGTGCGCGCCGGCCCATGTCCCGAAGCTTCTTTGCGTAAGGGAGCCACTCACACAGATCGCTCTGCACTTGATGAGCGAGCACTATGCCTACGTCGCCACTACCCAGCACGGCGCCGACAACAAGCTCACCCTTCGCGCTAGGAAACGCCACCTCTTGTGCCATGTCGCCTGCCTGGACGCAGGTCTCGAGCGGGCGCAGGCTTGGCGGCGCCGTGGCGCCACGTTGGCTGCTGGCCGGCTGGCCGGCAGTCGGCCCGCAGCTGGTCAAGAACAGGAGCACTGTGATCCTCGCGAGAAGCGGTCTCAAGGGTTCATCCAATTGCTAGCAGCCTTGCCGAGCGTATCTCTGGCCGCATTCGGACACGGTCAATGGGAGGGACTAAAGCGAGCGAACGCTCCGTACCGGAGTTATCTGGGCGGACACGACCCTCCAACCGTGATCCGTTTTCACATACACGTCCGTGTAACGACTCTCGCCCGGACTGCCGTCCTTTCGAGTAAATACGCCCCTCGCTTGGACAAGAGAAGCATGTCCGTAGAAGCGGACCTGGACGTCGTGCAGCTCGTAGTCATTGAAATTGGGCCCAGCCGCAACGTCGCCCAAGAATTGTGCCTTGTCTCGTGCTGCACCTTCGGATGTGATGCAGACGAAGTCCTCGGCGAGGTGTTCCGAATACCAGACGACATCCGACTTCAGAAGGGCAGAGATGTACTCCTCGTTCAATTGCCGGACGACGATCCTGTCTGAAGATTCCACTACTACCACGGGCGTTGTCATGGAGTCCTCCTGTATGAACCTGTCACCAAACTCTGAGATTTTGATGATGAGCTACCGAGGCGCTCGTGGCTGGACGCATCCGGACATATTGACCGGCGCGTCAGTTCTGAACCGGCGGCGGCAGCTTAATTCGCCGATCAGCAGTCCAGAGGTACATGACGGCGTGCGCTCGCCATGGCCGCCAGGACTCGGCTTGCAGCAATTCGCGACCGATCGCAAATGAAATGAAGCGGCCGCCCGATCATGTAGATCACCACGCGACCCAAGCGACCTCAATCGGCTCAGTAAGCGCGTTCAAAGGTACCGTGCTCAAGAGGCGGGTGCCCACCGCTATCGCCAAACTGTCGCGTCGCCCGATTCGCTCGAAAATGAGCTTTCCGGACAAGGATCTACAAGAAAATCGCTCCCACGACCGCGCATAGTCGATTTACCGAGCCACGCTGGATGGGGGACTGATCGACATGGGTGAGCCCACATACGACCTACGAGCAGAGCGGGTGCTCGATGGCTTTCCAGAAGACGTATTTGACGCATACACGAACCCAGCTTTGTGGAGCGCATTGGGCTCAGTATCCGAGTGCGACCTCCGCGTCGGCGGTCTCTGGTCAATCGTCGGGGGTCCTGCGAATAGCAAGCCATTTCGAGAGATGAACCGGTTTACGAACATAGATCGGCCCCGGCACATTGCCTTCAAGTCGACGTTGGTGTTGCCGGACGACTCGGTCCTCGAGCGGGACGTAGAGGCGGCCTTCGAAAGCGCCGACGGCCGCCGAACCAGGATGACAATCGTGCAGAGGGGTTTCCCGAGCCAGGAGGCCCGGGATGCTCTCGAACCGGCATTCCCAAGCATCTTCGACGCGTTGGAGAAGATGGCCGCGGCAAGGTCCGTTCGCGTCGAGGACCAGTCGTAAACGTGTCGTTTCCCCGAACTCGCGCCACGAGATGACCGAAAAGGAGCCAGTGGCTGAGCCGATCCCGAGCTCGGAACACTGGATGACCGTTGACGCCCTAAAAGCCGCCGACGCGGGGGTCACCTCGTGGTCGGACGCTCGCGACCGCTTGGCTCAGGGGAGAACCTATTGGCTGGCCACTCGGCGACGGGACGGCCGGCCGCACGTGATGCCGATCTTGGCGGTCTGGCTGGCTGGGATGTTGTACTTCGTCGCCTCGCCATCCTCCCGCAAGGCGCAGAACCTAGCGGAAAACGCCCAATGCGTCGTCACCGTCAACGCTGAGGCGATCGACATCGTCGTGGAAGGGGGTGCTCGAAACGTACGCGATGAAAGCAAGCTCCGTCGCGTGGCCGGCGCGTACGCATCCAAGTACGAGTGGGACGTGACTGTGCGTGAGGGAGCCTTCTACGGGGACGGTGCTCCGACAGCAGGTCCGCCACCGTACGACGTCTACGAGTTGAGTCCCGCGATTATCTTCGGTTTCGGTACTGATGGAACACTCAGTCCGACGCGCTGGCGCTTTATAGGCCACTCGGCTGCGCCCTCATGACAGAGCTCCCAGGCAACGTCCGAACACTATTCGCGGCCGCGAACTATGCCCACCCTCGCCACGGTGCTGCCTGATAGCGCGCCTCACAACTGGGTCATGGTGGCCGCGCTTCCGCCGGCCGCGATTGTCGTCGAAGACTAGCCACTGCTCTAGAGGAGCCGGGAGAGCAGCGCGCGCAGCTGCTTGCGCTCTGAACTGCTGAGAGGTTCGAGCAGGGAGGCCTCGGCATCGGCTCCGACTTTCGCCAGCCGGGCCAGGTGCGCCTTGCCGGCCGGCGTCAGCCTGACCGCGTGGCGCCGCCGGTCGGTGCGGTGCTCGCCGCGCGACAGCAGCCCGCGCTCCTCGACGTCGTCGAGGATGGGGACGAGGTTGCGAGGGTCGATGCCGGCCGCATCACCGAGCTCGCGCTGAGTCATCTCGCCGATCCCGCCCAGGAGCATCACGATGCTGTAGGCGCCGAGCGTAAGGCGCTCGGTCGCCAAGGCCTCGACGAACCGCCTGCGCGATTCCGAGCCGGCCCGGGCCAGCAGGTAGCCCGTGCTCTCGAGCAAACTGGTCGGTTCACGCCGCATCGTCATATGTTAGCATCGTCATGAATCATGACGATTGCCCTGGTGACCGGCGGGACTCGAGGTCTGGGCAAGGCCATTGCCACCAGGCTCAGCGATCGCGGCTGGCAAGTGGTGATTGCCGGCCGAGACGCCCATAAGGCGGACCTCGTCGCGGACCTTTCCCGGCTCGACGATGTCCGGCGGCTGGCGGCCGAGGTCAAAGCGCTCTATCCCGACCTCATGCTGCTCGTGAACAACGCGGGTGTATCGAAAGGCTCGCGCGTGGTCACGCCCGACGGCCTGGAGACGACGTTCGCCACCAACCACCTCGCGCCGTTCCTGCTCACGAACCTCCTGCTGCCGAGCAAGGTGATCAACATCGCCTCCGAGCAGCACCGGTTCGTGCGCGCGATCCCGTGGGACGACCTGCAGGGCGAGCGGCGCTTCCGGCCGATCGAGCAGTACAGCCTGACCAAGCTCTACAACGTCCTGTTCACGCGCGAGCTGGCGCGCCGAGCGGTCGGCAGGGTGCAGGTGAACGCCGTCAGCCCGGTTTCCTCCGCACCGACCTGGGGCGCGAGGCCCGCGGCGGCTTCCGCGTCTTCCTGACGCTGGCCCAGCCGTTCCAGCAGCCGCCGGAGAAGGGTGCCGAGAGCCTAATGCCTGTCCTTGACTCGGAGTTGACCGGTGCCTACTTCCGTAGTGGAAAGCAGGTGGTGCCGAGCGCGCTCGCTCAGGACGAGGATGCTGGCGCCCGGCTCTGGAAGATCAGCAGGGAGCTCAGCGGTCTGGGGGCTCGACTGACCTGGTCCTCTGTGGCCAGGGGGTCCGTCTGCGGGTTGACGATTCGCCCGAGCAGCTGCGTCAGCGCGCGTACCTCGTTCGGACTTCATGTCGGGGCCGCAGGCCAGGATAGCTCCGGTTGGGCGCCGAGGAAATGCCCCTAAGTCGCGCCCTGGCGGCAAGGTGCCGACCCTCGCTGGCGATGTCGCCCCGCTGATCAACTCGCCCATGGGCGCGAGTTCCGTCGGAGTGCGCGACTAATGCGGTGAGCCGGATCACAGCCAAGTCACGCATTCGCGGAACCAGGCGGATACGAGAAGAAACGAGTCGTCCGACAGATGCATGCACGACACAGCCGCGAGCATGCTGCAGGTGACATGAACGAAAACTTGAGCCTCGGCCGCATCTTTGGAATCCACGTCGGCCTGAACTGGAGCCTGTTGGTCGTTGCCGCATTGATCGCATGGAGCCTCGCCACCAGCCTTCTACCGTCGGCGTCCCCTGGCCATACTGCCGGCGCCTACTGGACCGCCGGCGTGGTTTCAGCCTTCGTGTTCCTGGCCTCGTTGCTTGCCCACGAGCTCGCGCACTCCGTCGTTGCGACGCGCCGCGGGGTCAAGGTCGAGGGGATCACGCTCTGGCTGTTCGGCGGAGTGTCGCGGTTCAGCAGCGAAACGAGCTCGCCTGGTGCGCAGGCGCTGATAACTTTTGTTGGGCCACTCACAAGCCTCGTGCTGGGCGTGGTCTTTTATCTCGCATCAGTCGCATCCGGGGGTGGCGCTCACCCGGGCTTGTTCTCCGCCACCCTGTCCTGGCTGGGCTACATCAACATCTCACTAGGTGTCTTCAATCTCGTCCCCGCCTTTCCGCTGGATGGGGGCCGGCTGCTGCAGTCGCTCATCTGGCTGCGCACGGGCGATCGGCTGCGAGCGACCCGTATCGCCGCCCGCATCGGCATGTTGTTCGCTTACCTGCTGATTGCGTACGGTCTGGCCACTTTCATATACGCCGGCAGCCTGATCGGCGGAGTCTGGTCGGTCTTCCTGGGCTGGTTCCTGCTGAGCGCCGCCCGTTCTGAAGAGGCCGGCGGGCTGATCCGCCAGGCGCTCGCCGGGACGACCGTCGCCGAGGTCATGACGCCCAGCCCAGTGCAGGCTCCCGACGACATCAGCGTCGAGGATGCGCTGCATGGTTATGTCCTGGTCTCACGGCACTCGACCTTCCCAACCCATGACGCGGCCGGCCGGCTCAGTGGGCTCCTGACCCTGACAGCTCTGAAGAATGTCGCACCGGGTTCTCGTCCGACCACCCTGATCAGGCAGATCATCTGTCCGCTCGACAAGGTGTCCACAGCCGGCCCGGCTGACCCGATCACCAACCTGCTTGCGGTGTCCGATGGCTGCAGCGAAGGCCGCACCCTTGTTGTCGATGGGGGCCGGTTGATCGGAATCATCTCTCCCAGCGACATCAACCGGCTCCTGCAGAAGTCCGTGTCGGGTCGCTCCCTGGTGCCGGCTGGGAGTGCGTAATGGGCGAGTCATCCATCCCCGCGCACCTGACCGGCCTCATCCGTCACTTCAGCGATCTAAGGGATGGCGAGCACGGCGGCGCGACTAGTCGCCGCGACAAAGAAGCCCGATTCGCTGATGAGGTCGATTTGTTGGCCCCTGTCGCACGTCAGGCCCTCAGAGAAGTAAACACGTACCTGCTCCTTGATTCGGGAGCAGTGAGCGAGACGGGGCTTCAGCGCTCAGCAGATGGTGGGATGAGCGCAGCGTGGAAGCTCGGCTGGCCTGAGCAGCGCAACGTGCGAGTGCCTCCGATCATGCTTCACGCGTATTTCGGGGCCGGTTTCCACCATCCGCATCTGCGCGGAGCAACCGTCGGCGATTGGCCTTTGAACGTGTTCAGTGTTCAAGACGCCACGGATCACCTTCCGATCCTGCGCGCCATCGCGACCAGTGACCTGCACAATCTGGTGTTTCAGTCGGACTACCGGATCATTCCGGCCGTCACGAGAGGTTCGACGGCCGACTGATCGTCATGCAGGACTCATCGCCAATGAAGATTGCGGGTTCGGGCACAGAAGTTGGCCTTGATCAGCTCGAATCCGTTTACGCATTTCATCTACTCGAGGGTCGGCAAGCCATCCGCGGTTACCTGTTCAAGCGGCACATTCGGTGCTAGCGAACTTTTGGAGGCGGCGCTTACAGAAGGTCTTGCGTACCAGTACGCATCCCGTACGCGGACACCCCTGAGCCTCCATCAAACCCAGGGCAGTTCAGCTCTCGGCCCACACTCATTTCGAATTCAACAGCTCGTTGAGAACATGCCTGGCGCAACCTGCGGGCGGGCAGCGGAAGACATCGCGACCGGCCGTTGCAAAATAGTCGGCCCATGACCCAGCCGCCTCAGGCGCCGGACGGTTTCACGCGCGAAGAGCGGCGAATCATCCAGCGATACCGCACCCCTGAACAGGTCCAGCAGTTCCTGCGCAGGCTGCCCTACAACTGGGAGCTGCACGGGGACACCCTCAGATCCTTTCGCCAAGTCGTCCGCCACAACACCGCGCACTGTTTGGAGGCGGCGCTCGTCGCCGCCGTGATCTTGGAGCAACACGGTTACCCCCCGCTTGTGGTTAGTTTCGAGTCCAAAGATGGGGTGGATCATGTGATCTACGTGTTTCGCCGCGGAGGTCGGTGGGGCGCGGTGGCCCGGTCCCGGGATGCGGGCCTGCACGGTCGCAAACCGGTGTTCCGCGGCATTCGCGATCTGGTGTGGAGCTACTTCGATCCATATGTGGACTCCACCGGCCGCATCACGGGCTACCAGCTAGCGGATCTGCGCGCCCTGGGCAAGTACGACTGGCGCCTGGCTCTCACGAACATCTGGAAG
>Ga0137385_10006076_pt1 | contig 10615 bp, 7 predicted proteins | sample SagtaG_FD_104921 | JGI IMG/M metagenome (GOLD analysis project Ga0137385, IMG submission 104921) | Vadose zone soil microbial communities from Sagehorn Ranch, Mendocino, California, USA - Sage2_R_80_16 metaG | ecosystem: Environmental > Terrestrial > Soil > Vadose zone | place: USA: California... | reverse complement strand
GCGCACGCACGAGTTCTGCTAACTGGTCAGGGCCAGATGGATTAAAGCAAGAAGAGGAGCGGGAGTATGCTAGACGGATGGGATTCCGCTAATTTGAATTTAATGTATTGTAGCACGTGCTATTAACGGGAATAGCCGAACCGGGTTGACGAGTGTTTGTGGCCCGCAAGTGAGCTGCGCCTGCGATTCCCCCCAGTCAACCCGACCCGACCAAAACACTTGTAGCCTCTTCTCTCTCTTCTCTTACTCTCATCACCATGACCTCATCCTCTTCCTCATCTCCTGAATTATCGCCACCTTCCCATACACATCCACCCAATCCTTACAAGTACTCCGCCATTGACGAAGTCCTTGACGATCTTTCCAGGTTAGATTCCATCCTCTGTCTCTTCCTTGCCGTTAATCCCTGGTCCAGTCGATTCATTCTCAATCTTCCAGATGGTGAATTAGCATCTCTGGAGCGGATATGTTTCCAGGTTGAACAAGCGTACGGATCTGCATCTTACCTTCACGCCCATTTCTCACCAATCTGCTTTTCCTTCCAGACATTGGTACTATGAAGATTTCATCCGAGAAGAAAACCCCAAATTTCCTTCGCTACCCCTGAAAAAGTTCTCGGAGATGTTCTTCCAAGCATGTCCCCTCCTTGAGCGCTGGAGGGGTGATCATGATGGCGCATTTGACCATTTTATGCGCTACAAGACCAGAGTCCCTGTCTGTGGTGCGATTATGCTCAACGACTCCTGGGATAAGGTCGGGTTTCACACCTTTCTTCTATGATCAGCAACTTAGGGCTGCGCGGTTCAGGTGGTGCTTGTGAAAGGTTGGAAGTCTTCTTCGGGATGGGGTTTCCCGAAAGGGAAGATAAACCAGAATGAACCCTCTCATGAGTGTGCCGCGCGTGAGGTGTGCCACACCTTTTATTGTTTAAGGCTTCGTCATAATCTCCGTTCAGGTTGCAGAAGAAACCGGTTACAATCTCAATGGCAAGATAGACCCCGAAGGCGTAATTGAAATGGAAATCAAAGAACAACAAATATCACTCTTCGTCGTTCCCGGAGTTCCTGAGGAGTTTCCCTTTGAAACCAAAACGCGCAAAGAAATTAGCGTGAGTGACCCCCGGCTATAACGAAGCATTGAGCGGACTCTTTCTGTCCAGAAAATTGAGTGGTTCAAGCTTGCCGATCTACCTACGTGGAAGCGGAATAAGGCTGTCCCGGGAAAATTTTATCTTATTTCTCCTTTCATTGGGTGCGTTATATCCGTCAGACCGAGCGCCTCTCGCTGATTATCGATTAAGCCCTCTGAAAACGTTCATTAATGAGCACAAGCCCCGAAAGCCATCGCGGCGGACACCGCGAACCAAGGATACTCGGCCTAAACAAGAGTTTCCCGATGAGAGCGATGCTTCAGTCGTAGAGTTCCATCCTCGCCCCACACCGCACTTGGATGCAAGTGCACAAGAGTCGAGCTCCCAAACTTCATCGGTTGATAATGGAGATCCTCAGACCCCTTCACCCCTGTATAGCGAGGCGCTTGCCAGCCACGTCGATGTTGCGCAAGTGACGGAGAGTAATGGTTTCGGTGCAAAGACAGTCGACCCCCACTTTGCTCGCCTTCTCAGTGCTTTGACGTCCTCCGCTAAGGCCAATGGTGGTAATGTGCCTTTGGCTAGTGCTGTGCCCCTCCCTCCCTCGGTACCTCTTGCAACCGGAGAAGTACATGGAGGTCCCCAAGCCCGTACGGCGCCTGCGTCTATCAACGTCGCAGGGGATTCCGCTGCCGCTGTCCTTTCCCACCCCTCGTCTAAACCATCCAAGCAACAAGCGAGCGTGGCAGTTCCGTCAGACGATTCGAGCCGTCTCAGCGATTCCTCCCCAGGGGCTCACATGGCATCACCTTTACTAGCAAGCTTGTCTACAGCTATGTCGGGGTTGTCAATGCCTCAGTCACCAAGTGCGAAATCCGCCCATTCGAGAGGAACGTCCATGATCACAGCTGATCTTTCTCCCTATCTGGCTCGACCTGCTGGCATTCCCATAAACGGCAAGCGACTGAAGCAACTCGCTCTTCTTGAGGCGGTAGTTGACGAGTCATCTCGAATGACACCTGCCCCGGCAATGCGCCCGACGACGCACCTACAATTGTCTCCCGGCCAAGTACCACCTGCCCCCGTTCATGCCCCGCTCCCCCCCAATGCCGCGATGCCTCATAACTTCACTAACTTATCGTCAATGTACTCCAATACCCATGGACCCTACTTGCACCACGTACCTCAGACAGGATATTTTAATCCACCAACCCAAGATAATGCGTTCATTGTACGTCCGCGAACCAGCAATTCCTTCTGCCCAGCTCCGAGTCATCCCCCGCGACCATTCAACACTCGAGGAAGCATGAATCAGGCTCAACTGCTTAGTGCACTCTCGGGAACATCCTACCCGTCTTCGTCGGGCTTTCACCGACCTCCAATTCCGCCGATGCCTAACTTCCCCGGCCCTAGTACTTATCCCATTCCCCCAATCCCCTCTATCGTGACTGGTATACCACCTCGGACTGGACCTTACCCGCCTGCAGTGAGCAGAGGTCCACCGCCACCGCTGCGAGTTCAACCTTCACGCTCTGCCTCCGGACCAGCCCCGGCTCAAAGTCTTCCTTTCACTCCCACAGTCCCGTACCGCCATTCAACTGTGAGCCCTCAGAACTCTCAGTTGTTGAGTATCTTGAACCGCGGCTCGGGCCAGTGAAGCATGCCATCCGCCGCTACGGGGGTTACTACACTGGCACTCTTAATATTATATGGACGATCGTCACAAGTGTAACATAAGTAAACTTTGCTTCGTACGCATCCTCCATTTTGAAGTTATTCTACTCCGGTCTCTTGTCTTGCTTGGTCTTGTCCCCTCCGTCCACTTTCCGATCATTTTTCACAGTTCATTTCACCACTCCACAATGTCCACCTTGTGCCGATATCTTTACACCCCCTTTTCGCTCGAGACGTTACAGTGTCAGGGTACTATTCTCCCACTGCTACGTCCTCGTTTTCCACACCTTTACCACCGCGACATCTCAAAGTGAGGAGGATCGCTTGTTATATTCTACTGAGTCGTCTGTCCCCACGCCCATTCCATTCTTTTGCTGCCTCGTCATACAACATCACCCCTGATTATCGCAGATATGTAGTTTTGTAGCGTAGTGCTTGTTCGCTTTCTGGAATGTTTTAGTCGATTAGTGTGCCATCCGACTGTCGATTACCAGAACTATGGTGTTCTGATGGGCCACATGCATCTTGCCAACGGGAAACGTGAAAACGTGCGTGATTTTGATTTCCGCTGTTGCCTAGGCTCGCAGCGTTTAAATATATGCGGCCCAGAGCATGCCGGTGAGCTGTCGCCCATTCTGTCGTGGGAAACATATGTGAAGACGTATTAATTGCGTCGGACAGTATAACCAATAGCCTTGATTGGCAGTTGGGAACAGCATGTCGACGCAACCTTGTTTTCACGACACTTGATTAGGAAGTTCCCTGCTTCGGGTCACACGTCACATCGTGTCATCTTCGGATCTAGAGATGCTCACTCTCGCATTGGGGAGAAGGGGGGAAACACTGACCTGCTTGGGGGCTGCCCGCTGGCACCTTTGAGCCAGGTTAAATCTTTCCGACGTCCTGTTTCAACGAAGGCAAAGAAAATTTGGTTCCCAAGCGCTACTCGATTTATGTACATGGCGTACGTGAGGAATCGAAGCACGGAATAAGCGATGAACCACCACCGTGGCGTAACATCGCACACGTGTCAGTGAGTCGACAGGTCACACGGAGCATTCTTGGAGAAAGTTAAGGGAAGAGGAAGAGCAGGGGAGGGGAGTGGGAGTGGGGCGTGTCTTCTTTGCGCCTTGAGTGCGAGTGAGTCCAGGCCCAGCGGGTTTATGAGGCTGGCGCAAAAGAGAAAACGAGAGAAAAAACGAAGGGCGTCTCATAAGCGGGCGAGCGTGACCGTGATGTGATGTGTGTACTACACATGTCGGTGTTTCTGGGTTCGGTGGCGTGGCGAGCACCGGGACCAAACGTGAGAGAAAAGCACAGAAGCGGCCGCAATCACGTTTTCATTTTACTATGGTTTCGCGAATGCTTCGATCGGTCGAGCCGGTCGTGACGAGACTAAACCGACTTTGGGCACCAACAAGGCGCGCACGACACCACGGGAGCCACCAGGACACGAGGCTGGGACGCGAAGTAGCCTATCGGCCCCGTGCCGGTGATCCCCTATGGCGCAAAGTGCGAGGGAAGGGTTGCTTCTTGGCAGTGACCTCAGAGTTTGGTTTGGGGAAGGTGGGGTGGATTGGATGGTGGGAGATGCGGTCATGTGGACCCAGGTAGAAGCGCCGTGTACGTACCATGGTTGCGCTTGGCTGACAAGGGAAGAGCCAAGTACCGGTGCATTACGTTGGGACAGTTGCGTCACCAGTTGAGCGCGAGGGTTTTTTTGTTCTTCCCTTCCCACAGGCCACACAGGTGATGGGGTTGGTGCTGTAGCGAGAGCAGGTGCTGTACGTAGGTGAGGCTAAGCCCGGAAACCTAAATGTGGAACCGTAGCGCTGGCTGGCGGCTTCCCTTCCCGGAATGAGCGGAGAGAAAAAATTGCAGGAAGGCCGGCAGGCTAACCCCAATGAATTAACACAAGGGAAGGTATACCGCGTAAGCTGGAGCTAACATGATCGTGCTTGTCACAGCCGCTACGTGGGCAAGAAATCCCCATTCGTCCTAGTGTGGTGTGGGCTCGCGGAGCCGATCGGAAGCGCGAAATCATGCGAACACACGCACGGTTGCGGGGTGGCAGGCTTGCATCCACTAATCTTTCGCGCATAAGTGAGCTATCATAGAGCTAGCAGCGTTGTCACGGTGAGCAACTAAGTAGTCTTGCGAGGTCTATGCATGTCCAGAACGCCACGATCTTAGTGCGAATTTAATTACACACGATGAAACCAACCCTAACCGAGTAAAGATGGGGTGTGTTCGGAATTGATTGGTTAATTCAGCGGCTACAATGTGGGGGAGCGTAAAGAGTGTAAAGAGTGCTGAAATCAGACGGGCTGCGCCTTCGCCAAGTTTGCCAAGCCCGAGGACGGTGTGGCTTCTGACTGCCACTCGACTGTTAGTGGTTCCATGCGGATCAGTCGATGAATAGGATCGCGCAATAGTATGTCACCTAATGCCGAGTCTAGCCAGTGGCCAGACTTCGGTGCTGGATGAGAGGCCAAAACCTGTTTTTGTCTCAAACCGGCCCGAAATCGGAGAATTGTGGCGTGGCTGCTTGGTGGGGGCAAATGAACGTCGGCTCCTGCACTTATCCAGTTGTGGAACGTTGCCACGGTCCTCTCTTTTTTTAGCCTCGACACCCCTTCTGTCAATCCATGGGACTTGGCTTGTCCCGTGCTTTAAAATGTTGAACGGTACCGGGATCCGAATATTCACAGGTGCGTCACTACCGTGCTACCTGAAGCTAGTCTACTGATTGAATACAATGGCAAGGCACAAGTCACCCACAGTTGGCAGAGACCATTTGCAGACGGTAGCAAAGCATACCCGATATATGCTTCCTCTCCTCGGCAGCTGATGATTCTTAGGCTTGGCATACCAGTCGCACGCGCAGAAGTAACGCAGAGCGGCATCGGCGAGACAAACGTTCGCATCGCCGAATCGGTGCGCGAGGACGATGTGTATATCATCAATACGGGATGCGGGGCAGTGAATACGGCCTTGATGGAACTCTGCATTATGATCCACGCTTGCAAGATTGCCAGCGCGAAGCGTATCACCGCCGTCGTCCCCCTGTTCCCGTATGCGCGTCAAGACAAAAAAGACAAGAGTCGTGCACCGATCACCGCAAAACTAGTGGCGAACATGTTGCAAAAGTCCGGATGTGATCACCTTATTGTGGGTGTGCCATCGACACGCTTGTGCTGTGAACTGACTTTGGTACGACCGAACTTTGAATACCGGATTCCATAACACAAGACGATGGATCTACACGCATCACAGATCCAAGGTTTCTTCGATGTACCGGTTGACAAGTAGGTCTGTCCATTCCGGCACATCCGTTCTTGATTTGCTGATCGTGAGTCGGATACAGCGTAAGTTGTCACTTCTCTTAGCCTATGAGCGTACGGCACACATATCACTTGACATCGCTTGCCCAGCTCTACGCCGAACCTTCATTAATACTTTATATTCGAACCAAGTTTGACCTATCAAACGTTGTCATCGTCTCACCTGACGCGGGTGGTGCCAAAAGGTGCGTAGGTCGATCGATATCGGCTATGCTAAGAGAATGGTATATATGCTATCTGTAGGGCGACATCAATGGCGGACCGGCTTGGGGTCGACTTTGCACTGTTTCATAAGGAACGGAAAAGGGCGAACGAGGTATCGCGAATGGTGCTTGTTGGGCACGTCGAAGGCAAGGTGGCAATCTTGGTGGACGACATGGCTGATACATGTGGAACGCTTTGCCTGGCGGCTCAACACCTAACCGAGGCGGGAGTAGCAAAATCGTATGCGATGGTAACACACGGCATTTTAAGCGGAAACGCGCTAGAGGCCGTGGAGAAAAGCGCGTTGGAAAAACTGATCGTGACAAACACGTTGCCACAGGAAGAAAACCAGGCGAGGTGCAAGAAGCTCGAAGTGATTGACATCGGACCAGTACTGGGGGAAGTGATCAGACGAAGCCACTACGGGGAGAGCATTTCGAAACTTTTCAATGAAGTGCCATATTGACATTAGCTGTTTTGTGGAGAGTTAGTGGGGATGATTGACGTCGTTTTGGTTACAATATACAAAGAGAGGGATAAGGAAATACGGATCGGGAGATGGATCTGCACAAGTAAGTCAAAAAAGGTAAGTCGCAACCGAAGTGATGGTACGAGAATAGGCGAGTGTCTAATGCGTGCGATCCATCAAGCTGAACGCTGGATCGGGAAGATCTGAATGTGGGAAGAATTACCAACCGGAAACGAGAGAGTGGAAATAAGCGTCGGGGGGAAGGAAATACAAATGATGTATATGTCATGTATCAAGAGGGTTGACGTCGGAGTGGTCGGAGAGATCGGAGGGTTGGATGGACGCATCAAGATGGGCTTCTAGCACGAGATGGTGTGAGGGAAGCCGCCATGTGACCCGGAGTGGGAAAGGATCTGAGATGGTCTGAAATGGTGTAAAGACTACAAGCGGGGCGGAAGAAGAGAAGTCGCAACCAATGTAATACGCGTGTACAAAAAATAGTAAAAAAACTATAATACTGTATCAGCGTTTATTAAAAAAATTATTCGGGATCAGCGAACGATTACCTCCTCGCGCGAGACGAGACTGCATCCGCGGCTACGACAATCGAACGAACGCGGATTCAGTCCTTCCCCTCCTTCTCTTCCTTTCCTTTCCTTTCTCTTCCCTTCCTCCTTCCCTTTCCCTGTCTCGCCTTGCCTTGCCTTGCCTTACCTTACACCACCCCCCTTCCCCTCCCCTCCCTTCCCCGTTCACTCACCTTTTTATTATTCTCTTCCGTTAACTCTCCTCTTCCTCCTTCCCTCCTCTCCTACTTTTCGCTCCCCGTGCGTATGCCCTTATAGTGGTCCATCCTCTCTTCTTCTCTCTCGCACTGGCTTTACGGACTCTCCCTCCTCAAATCGCACAACAGGGCAATGCACCACACACGCAGATCATGTCCCACCAACATGTCCAACAAGGTCATGCTCACCGCCCAACTCCCTTGCCCGCACCAAGGGAGTCGTTCACAGCACTCGCAATACCTGCCGTCGACTTCACCTCCACGGGTGTGCGATACGGAAATGCCCAGAGCTGTTCGTTATCCCTGACGTCTGATTCCTGTTCTCGTTTCAATTAACCTTCGATCACCCACAGCCTCAACACGCTCTTTTACCCCCATCAAGGCCGTCGGGGACGGTTCCTTTGGTACCGTCTGGCTCTGTGATTGGCATGGGCCCCTACCCACCAATACCCCAATGTCTGCAATGCAAACCGTCGTCGGCACACGGCCAGAGTACGCGAATATGCATCTCGTTGCCGTCAAACGTATGAAGAAGAGGTGGGAAGGCGGCTGGGATGAGTGCAGGAGGCTCAAGGAAATTGAGGTGTGCATTCGTCTTTTCTTTCTCTGTTCATCCCCTCTCTGACCACATCAAAGGCATTACTCGCAATACCCCCTCATCCACACATCATACCCCTGTACGATTCATTTCTTCTTCCAGACTCCAAGGAACTCTATTTCGTCTTCGAGCCAATGGAGGGCCATCTTTTTCAGCTTATCAAGTCTCGTCGCGGCCGTCCTTTCGCTGGTGGGCTCGTCGCCTCCATTTTTCGTCAGATTGTTCATGGTCTGAATCACATCCACGAATCGGGCTACTTTCATCGTGACATGAAGCCCGAAAATATACTCGTGACAACCACTGGACACCACACATATCCCAGTTTGTCACCAGTCGCTCCGCCGGACGCCCCTCTGGAGCAAGATGTCAAAGTCATTGTTAAACTAGCCGATTTTGGCCTGGCGCGGGAGACTCAGAGCAAACCTCCTTACACGGAGTACGTCTCAACTCGGTGGTATCGCGCCCCAGAGGTTCTGCTCAAGAGCAGAGACTACTCAAATCCCGTGGATATGTGGGCTCTAGGCACGATCATGGCTGAGCTCGTCAATCTCAGGCCTATGTTTCCTGGGAAGCGGGAGGCCGATCAACTTTACAAGATAACTGAGATTCTCGGTGACCCTTGTGAGAATTATGGCTTCGATATACGAGGCAGACCTTTCGGCGGTGGGAGATGGGAAGGAGGCGTGCGAATGGCTAGGGATAATTTTGGTTTCACCTTCCAAAAGGTTTGTGTGCGTCGACCTGCACTAGTTCACCCTCTCATTGTACTTGTTCCAGATTCCTCCCAGAGATATTGCGTCGCTTTTTGACCGCTCGGTTCCCCCAAGGCTTATCGAGTGCATCGCTGACCTACTCAAGTATGACCCCGCATCTCGGTTGACCAGCCTTGACTGCATGGGGCATCCCTATCTCCTCGAGGCGGCAGGTAATCGTCGTGACCATATCCCACCAGCCCTATCCGTGTCCACCTCTCTGTCGGGACATTCCACCGGCCTCTCGACCCCCGTTTCTCAATTCACAAGTTCACCGCGTGTCGTCCAGCCACCTGGCTCCCACCTATCATCTCACATTCCATGCACCCTCGAGGCATCGTCGTCACATCGACAGTCCTTCTATCTTCCAGTCGACCCAACAGACCCTCAGTATGCGCACCTTCCTCACGTACCCGGCCATAAACCACAGCGCCCTCCTCCACTACAACACTCAACAACGGAATCGTCCACGTCTTCTCCGTATCCGAGTGCGGAACCTTCTCCCAACTCCCAGAATGGCTGGGATGGTATACAGACCTCTTCACAAGCCGAGGTCCCCGAGGAACACTTCACCGGCCATCCCATGGATACCACCACGTCGCCTATTGCCCAAGAATTTCCGGCTCGACCTTCTGCCGAACCTGATACCATGCATAAGCCGCCCCCCTTCCGGAAGCAGAGGTGGCGCGGGCTCGGGGGCATGTTTGGCAATGGGGACAAAAGTCACCTACCTCCTGTGGACGAACTCCATGTCTCTCAGAGTCAGAGCAGCACGCCATCCCTCAAACGGACGCAGTCCTCGAGCACGGACAGTCGTTCGTTACCAGAAGTCCAGTCGCCTATCTCCGCAGCACCTCCGAAGGACCCCAAGAAGGTGAAGAAAGAGGCAGCACGTATGGCACGGGAAGCGGAAATGCAGCGGCGCGCTCAGATGAAAAAGGCACAGCAAGAGCAATCCCGGGCTGTCATGCAGAATCGCAGCCAGATCATTATGGAAGCCCACACGAAGCAGGAGCTCGAGTGGAAATGGCAGTCGCACGCACACTTGGTCAACTCGCAAGATGCGTCACGTCTTGCTGGCTCAGAGCACAACAGGCTGCGCAATGGTGGAGGTCCTGTTCGGGACCATTCGACTCACGGGGACGGCGCAATTGGTTTGGGACCGTATGAGCGGATGGCGAAGGCACGCAAGCGTGAATTTGATGATGATCATTCAATGTCATCCTCGGACGTTCGGGGCAGTGCGGTGATGTCTGTCATGTCTTTTGCGACAAACGACAGTGACCCTGGTCCTTCCTTACGGACCATGCCCAGCCTTTTCTTTTCGATTCGAGACCCGTCTGCATCTTCTCCTCTTGGCCTCCCCGATGACTTCTCGGCTTCGGGTACATCAGAGCAGTCTGTCAGCCATCACCTCACCCAAGGATCGATGGATTCCAGCTCAGTTTCCGACCTCGGTTCGCCTCCGCCCATACATACTCTAAGCTTGTCGCCTGCAGGATCGTGGCGAACGCTACAACAAAGCGGCGATGGCGCTGATGAGAGCCTACATCAACCGAGGCCCTCACTCGCCGTCCCGTCGTCGCTGAATGAGCTGCCTTATGGTGGGCACGTTGGTGGATTATCTCCGAGTCCTGGCTTGGATGCACCCAAGTCAGCCATCAATCCAATATTCAAAGTGGTCAGTGTCTGTTCAGCCT
>Ga0137385_10006074_pt1 | contig 10620 bp, 5 predicted proteins | sample SagtaG_FD_104921 | JGI IMG/M metagenome (GOLD analysis project Ga0137385, IMG submission 104921) | Vadose zone soil microbial communities from Sagehorn Ranch, Mendocino, California, USA - Sage2_R_80_16 metaG | ecosystem: Environmental > Terrestrial > Soil > Vadose zone | place: USA: California... | reverse complement strand
TACCCGTCGTTCTGTCACAGACACCGTGATCGGCATATCCGGGTCGGTTTGGTGTGTTCCCCATCGGCCCCGGCTTCGGCCAACTCGAGACATTGGCCGGTGTGCCGTTTAGCGACCGTTGGCGCTGACTACTGAAACGTAGTAGGCGAATGCCGAACGCACTGACGGGAAACAATCCGGCTCCATATTTGCATGTTCGACATCAATCTGATGGTCGCTGTCCGACGCGCGGGCGACCTGCCGTCCAAATTCTTCGCGTCACTTCAAGGAGGCGTCATGTCGTCGGACTTTCAGGTGGTGGGCACGAATGCAGCCGCGCAGTTCACGTTAAGACTTCATCGTGGCGAGGGCATGCTACTGCTCGCGATGAACTGGAGGAATGGCAGGCCACCCCGAAACTTTGTCGGTTTCGCAGTTGAATACCGAGAGCCTAACGGCGTTAAATTCTTTCCGTTAAAAAACAGGCTTGCATTCAAAGGCGTGGACGGGACTGTCAACCCCGAGGCGCTGTCTACCATGGAGTCACCGATCCAGAAATTCCGGTGGGTCCACTTTCCGTGGAATGCCAACCTTCCAGGGGACTTCACCTACAAGGTGACGCCTGTATTCATGGATGACGTGGGTACTTTCACCTATGGTGAGCCACAGGAGGCGAACGTTCAGCTGATGCGCGAGACGTATCCCGGTGAGGTAAACGTAGCTTTTACACGCGGGTTCGTTTCATCGCAAGCGTTCGTGGATGAATATCAGAAATTCGGTGCGATATCGACGTTGTTACCGTCCAACCCGGCCGATGGACTCGGCTTCAAGCCAACGCATCCGAAAGCGGACGAAGCATTGGCATGGATGGGTTTTGAGGCTCGTGCTGCAATCCTTGATGTGCTTGACCGAGCGGTGGAAGACGTCGCCGCGACCGTACGGGTTATCGCCTATGATCTCAATCTTCCGGAGATTGTCGACCAGCTCGAAAAACTGGGTCCGCGACTACAGATCATCATTGACAATAGTGGAGAGCACGCAGGGGAGGAATCCGCTGAGACAGAGGCTGAAGGCCGTTTGAAGCAGAGCGCCGGTGCGGATAATGTTAAGCGTCAGCACGTACGTAACTTGCAACATAACAAGTCAATCATCGTTGACAGCCCTCAGCACAAGCTCGTTGTTTGCGGGTCGACTAACTTCAGCTGGCGTGGGTTCTACGTACAGTCGAACAACGCACTGATATTCACTGGAGAAAAGGCAGTCTCCGCCTTTCATGCTGCGTTTGAGCAATACTGGAGCCATCCCGCAAACGCGTTTGGAGAATCGGCGTCCGCGAGCCAAGCGGTCATCGAGCTAGCCTCGCTGAAGCCGCTTGTCGCGTTTTCTCCACACAGCGGTAACAACACCCAGTTGGAACTGGTTGCGAATGACATGCGAACCGGCACGTCGTCGAGCCTGCTGTTTTCGTTGGCCTTCATATATCAAACCGGGGGCGCAGTGCGCGACGCCGTTAAGGCGCTGGTCGAGAGCTCGAAGGTCTTTGTCTATGGGATTTCGGATCAGGAGGTAGGTGGATTGGACATCCAGCAACCAAACGGCAATGTGGCACCCGTACATCCCGCGGCCCTTACGAAGAATGCACCTAAGCCGTTTTCAGATGAGCCGACAGGTGGAGCGGGCGTGCGAATGCATCACAAATTTGTAGTGATCGATTTCGACAAGCCGACCGCCCGCGTGTACACAGGTTCATACAACTTCTCGGAGCCCGCCGACACGAAGAACGGCGAAAACCTGTTGATTATCAAAGACAGGCGGATAGCCACCGCCTACATGGTGGAAGCCCTACGAATCTTTGATCATTACCGCTTCCGGCTCGCTCAACTTGATGCTGCCAAAACTCAAAAAGAACTGACGCTGATGAGCGCACCGCGTTCTGACGCTGAAAGTCCATGGTGGTTAGAAGACTATGAGGATCCTCAAAAGATCAAGGATCGAGAATTGTTTGCTTGAATTCGATGTCTAGCTTTCAGAAGTGCTCCTTCTGGCTTGCCCCCTCGCAGCGCGGTTCGCGGCGGGGCAGATCTGGGCGGGTACCTTTCCAAGTTGCGAGTTGGCTCCAGATCGAGTTACGTCGAAATTGTGAACATGGGATTGCAACGTAGAGTCGTGCTCAAGGGTGACACTTACTGTGTCGAACATCGGTCTCGCAACAACCAGCGTTAAGCGAGCCTCCGGCGCCAGTCTGCGTCGGATTGCCGGAACGCGACGATCTCGATAACGACTTCGTCGCTGAGGGTGGGTTCGGGCTCGGCCAGGTCGGCGGGATGGTGGCGGCGGTGGCCCTGTCTATCGTGACGGCGGGCGCTGGAGTCGCGCTGGTCGGTGCCATGGACGGCACGCTGGAAGCGGTCGTCGCGAACGCGGCATTCTCGGCGTTAGTCAGCTCCGAAGCGCTGAGTCTTCGATCGCAGCCGCGGAGATAGACAGCCAGCATACGTCGCGCAGCGATTGGAGAGCACCCTGAAGATCTGCCCAAACAGATTTGGACACCTTAAACCGACGGCGCTATACGTCAAACTCAAAATAAAGATCGGTTGCGACAACGCCCTTCGCGGTTGCCGCTGGTGATAGGGGCATATCGGCGCGAAGGACAAAGCCATCGTTTCCGGTCGTGACTTTTATGAGTGCGGCTTCCAGGCTACCAAGCGGTATGTTCCCCCATCGCTTCTTGATTGCCATCTGATGGTCGACCGGAATGGTCGCGGCGTAGAGCTTTTCCATCAGTTCAAGGCCTTTTTCCCGTAAGGTGGCATTGTGGCTGCCGTGGTGTCCCACCTTATACACTCTTGTCCTGTTCAACAGATCAATGCCGGAAACCGTGCGGTTCTGCACGTTCCAGCTACAGTCGCCCCAAGATAGCCAGTTTCCTACCTGCGCATCTGCCGCGAACAGCAGAACGTCGTTCTGTTCAAGTTCGATAGCGAGCACGAGACTCGTGTTGTTCGTCATATTGTCCAAGGCCAGCGCAAATTGGGTTGCGTCGTCCATCCAGGCGACGTCGATGCGCCTCCACGGCTCTCCATCCCAATAGTTTTTCTGGAAGAACGGCATTGCCTTTGATGCGCTCATCGGAATACGAAATGGCCCCGAAAAAGGCAACTGTTCTTCCGTCCTGTCTAACGCGTTGACGACAGAGTCCTGGAAGTTCTGGAAAGCCAAGGAGTATGTTTCGGGCGCGGCTTTGGACGGCGATGTTTTTTTCAACAGCGCTAAGTCTCGCGGTGGTCCGAGAACGTAGATTCGCGCGTCTGCGGACGGAACGTCGGCTGGGTCGTCCTTCGGGCTGCAATAGCGCAGCGTCCCGGTCGCCTTGACGCGGACAGCTTCCAGGGCAGCCTTCGTGGTCGCCTGCCCGGCAGCTCCGAAAAATTCAAGGAGCGACAGCATCGGATGACTATCCTGAAATTCGTTACCCTCGATTTGCAGTCTTGCCGCCGCGCGTTGCAGGCTTGCAAGCGCATTGGTGCGGTCCGTACGAAGAGCTGTAGCTAGTTCGTCGTTTTCGTCTTCGGTCCAAGCCATCCAGACGGAATCGACCTCTAGCTGGCCGAACTGATCTGCGGCTTGAAGAAAACCGGAGACGTGGTCGCCATGCTCGTGTGTGGCTACCAGAAGATCGACTTTTCCGCCGGTTACTTCAAGGATGTCGGCCATTACGTTCGACATCTTCTGCTTGGCATCGGCGGTCCCGAGAATCACACCGCAGTCGATCAGAATGCGGTACGGCGGATCGTCCTTCACCTTCCTTCGGATCGAAACAAGGTGACAATCGCCGAGGCCGTGACGGTAGGTCCGGATAGTCGCACGTTTCATTCGGATTCACCTCGCTTTTCAGTGGTGCGATGTGCGCGATGCAGGAAAGCAAAAGGTTCTGCATTCTCCTGTTCGACGCCCCAATAGTTGTCGGAACGCTCCTGGGTTCGATCCGCGCTCAGCTTCTGTTGGCGGGACACACGAGCGGGCAGATCGACGCGCTTTCTCACCATGTACGCCACAGAGATACCAACCAGATCCACGATAAGCGTCGCGCCACCTCTGAAAACAAGATTCGAACCGTCCAGCGCGTGTAGCGATTGCGTCAGTTCGACAACGAGCTGCGATAACAGTTGTCCATCAGGGCCGACGCGACGTAGTGGGCGAACCGAATGGACCTCAATCCCCCGCATCTCGCAGTTGATCGAGCCACCGTCGGCATTCTTCAACGGATATTCCTTTTTAGGGTGACGTTGCAGTCCAAGTACCGCAAGTTCTTCGTCGGTGATGTTGTTTGGATCAAGGAGCCAGACGGCAAACTTTTCAGCGTTCTGGCGAGACTTGAGCCAAGCTTTCTCGCGGTTGCTTTGCAAATCCCAGTCCAAGTCAAGCAGGGGCAATAACTTTTGAAGATTTCGAATGGGCTCTGGCGGAGGCTCCCACACGACCGTGTCTACGGAGAAGTTCCTGACGTTTTCGGGATAGATGCCTCGCGCGGAAAACGCAGACAGGAAAGCTACCCTGTATCCGAAGGGATCGTAGGGCACGAGGTCGTGGTCGGCAGTCACAACGGCGCGTAGAAAGTCGCCAAATGTAATGTCGACGGGCGGACAGTAGTCAAGAGCACGAATACACATGGTAAGAACGTGACTTGCGACCTTGCTCGTCAGCTGTGTCAGCGCGTCAGCGAGTTCCGTTGACAGTGCGCCAACTGGCAGAACTTCGGAGCCTCGTGTGGCGAGCCGGACTGGCAGCAACGCGCGTCGCGAGTAGATCCGAAGGAATGCGTCAAACACTGCTGATACCAGCACGGCGCCTCGCTCATGCGGCTCGACCGACTTTTGATAGACGTTCGTGTTGACTTCCTGACCTATGAACTGACGCAGGGCACCATAGTGGCCGGTTGCAGAGCCAAACTGGACGGCCAGTTGCGATAGAAAGCTCTCTTGGCTCAGGTCACCTCGAGACTTGGCGACCTGATCGCGCAATGAGTCCGGCAGCGTAAAATGCTGGAAGAGGGCAACTATGTCTGCAAACGCCTCGTGGAATGCCAGCACGTCTGGATTTGTTGCTTCGCGGAAGCGACGATGGAGGCCGTCAAGCAGGGCGTGTGTCGTTTCGTGAGCGACAATGTCGTGAGAAAGCGCCGTGAATACTGGCTCGGTCGGCACATTTCTGTCAGGGGACGAACCGGAGAAGTAACCAAGGAGCAGCGCCTTGCGTTCCGGACTGTAATACGCGTTGGCGGTCCTCAATGCATGCGGATAGATTCGCAGGCGCTGGACATACTGCGGTGAGCCGCGACGAGTGCCTTCGGCTACACCGTCAGGTACGGCAGGTAAATGCCGGGAGGGGTAAATATGTGACCATAATGCCACCCGACCCAGGGCTCTCTCGAAAAATTCGATGGTCTTCATCGCCACGGCGTACGCCATCTGCTGATGAAACTGGGGTGTGGACTCGGAAGGCCGTAACCCGTCCGTAGCAAGAAGTCGCGGTTCGTTCAAATTGACAGGCGCGTAGCAGCAACCGCTGGCAGGGTCGATATCGATAACCTCAAGATATTCGCCTACCGGGCCTGGCTGCAGATCGTCTTCCCATCGCACGGTTATGACCGTTTCGTTGAGAGCTACCGTTTCGATTTCTCGCCCGAGAAGAGGATCGTACGCGTATACACGCAATCGACGAACCAGCGGCATGGGCGGCGCGGGTGCGATGGCGTGCTTCAGATGTAGCTTCTCGACACTTGAAAGTCCCAGCGTAGGCGGTTCGGTCGGTTCCCGAGGTTGCATCTGAAGAGCATTTCGCAGCGTGTTGGATGCACGAGGATGCTCAGAGAGTGCCTTGGCGAGATTTACCCGCTGCACCATTGTGAGCTTGTCCGGATCGATCGCGGGGTCTGGAAGAAGCGCCTCGATATCGGCTGATTGAGAGAGCTGAAGTGCCTCCAGTTCAAGCATCTCTCGCGGACCGTCGGCAAGACCTTCAAGACCTAGACCGGTGAGGACTTTCAGGAACGGAAATGATGCGCTGTCCTTGTTTTCGTGATTGAGACTTGGCTGATCCGGCGGCGCGACAGTCAACGCGTTGGCTGCACGCAGTTCGCCATGTCCAAGCTTGGTCTCGGAAGAATCCAAAGCTGTACTGAATAGCGCGGTACTTACCGCTGCGACGCGCATCCAAGCCTCGGGATAGGCGTCGTAAGCTACCTTGTTTGACTGGATCCACAGTGCGGCCGTTGCAGCCACCTGAGGCGTGGCTGCCGACGTCCCCGCACCATCGAAATCAATAGTTGCTTCGCAGTCGAATTTCGCCCAAGGAACGTTTGGCGTGTAGGCCGCGATGGCTGTTTTCATCTTGCTGGATGGGCCGTAATTCCCGGCCATCTTTTTCAGAGGCAAGTCTGCATACGGTTTGTGATCCGCCATCACGCCGCATGCGGCTATGACCCGGTTGAATCTCGCTGGATATACGATGTTCCTTGTAGGGAGATTGCCGAAATTGTTGCCAGCTGCTGTGACGAGCACCACGCCAGCATCGTACAGGGCGTTGACTGCGTCCGCCCATGCCCTGGACGCGAGACCGCCCATACTCATCGTAACAACGTGAACCATCGTATCAGGTTTCTGACACAACTCATGGACATAGTCGAACGCCTTCGCGATCGCACTGTTGTAGAAGAGCTCGACGCGATTGGCCACACGAACAGGAACAACATTGACGAAGGGAGCGACGCCTAGTGCGGTAAATGGCGCGAAGGGCGTTCCGGCAAGAATACTGAGCGTCCCTGTGCCATGACCGCGATTATTGAAAAGGCCGGAAGTATCATCGGAAGCATCGTTGGGACGATTGTCGTCCACAAAGTTGCGCTCGAGAGTCTGTTCAATGCCAATTGGACGAGTCTTGTGCGCCGGATCGTAGCCAGTGTCAAGATGCGCTACGCGAACAACCGCCGTCCGATCAGCGGGAACCGGGACGGAAGCCAGAGCCTTCGCGTACTGACCGTGCGCGTCATCCTGATACCAGAAATTCTTTTCATCTCCGGGGTAGCCCGAGGGCCCGGTTTTCTGCGGTTCCGCTTCACAGGATCGCGTTAGCGCTATCTCTTGATCGATTGGCGAGCCCGAAATCCACTGCTGCTGGAAATCGGGCTCGGCGAATACCGGTGCGTTGGCTGGGCCTAGTCCAAACCCCTGCTGGACAATCGAGTGGCAGACGTCCCACGGGTTCTGGCTGCCGATCGGCAGGGGCGTAGTGACTGCGTGCCATGTCGCATTGGGGCTGATCCCCAACTGGGGTGGCTGGATGCTCGCGAAGAGCGGTTCGACCGCCACAGTCGATATTCCGTTTATGGATAGCGGCGACCCCCCGGGCGGGGGTGGCATCAAAACGAGAAAGCGCTGACCATTGACCATGATTGTCTCGCACGTTTGGCTCGGAAAGCCGAGCCCGTCGAAACTCGGACCGGGTTCGATGCCGATCCAGCCGGTACAGCTGGTTTACCGCTGCATGTTTGTTGAAGCATGGGCGGTAATCTGTGCGTCAGACCACATATAGAAAAAGGTCAGTAGGCACACGCGAGCGCGGGGGTACCACAATCATCGACTTTGATAACGGTCGTGGTCACTGTTTCACGATTCGGGACATGCAGCATCTTTTGAACGTGCGTGGCAAGAGAAGTCTTGTGGATCGCAAGGGCACCACCACAGCGCGTAAAGGCCCGATCAAGTCGGTGATTTTCGTGCGAGGTCTAGTCTTCAGCGATCTCCTCTTGTACTCGCGCAGGTCCTGTGGCCTTGGCCGCATACAGCGCAAAGTCCGCCGCTTTCCTCAGGTCCGGCGACGAGGCGCCAGCTTGCACGATCCGGCTGGCGACGCCGACACTGATGGTCACGTTGCGGTGTACGGCCGCTCCTCATGTGGGACCGAAAGCGCGGCCACCGCGTCGCACATCCGCTGCCCGACGCGCACAGCGATGCGGTGTCGGTATTCGGCAGCAGTACCACGAACTCTTCTTCGCCGCAGCGCGCCACCAGATCCCTGCGTTTGCGCACCATGCGATCCAGACACTCAGCCGCGAGCATCAGGCATCGAACGTCGCGACAGTCGTGCCGGCGTCCGAACTCGCGTGTCGAGCGGTGGTTCAACGCGCTGTTGGGATGCTTCTCGTTGTAGTGCTCGAATGCAATGGTGCTCTGGAGAGGGCAAAAGCGCCGGGACTCGTCCTGCATTCGCATCGGGGCCAGGCAGTACGCGAGCGATGGATGCCAGCCGTGCTGAAGCAACAGCACGTGGTCTGCAACATGATCTGCGCGAGAAATTGTTGGTACGACTCGGTGATGGAGCGGGTCTTCCTAGACCGACGATGGGACGCATGTGACAGCGTCGGAACGCCTATCGCAGCGAAGCACGGCGCGACACATCAACCGGTGCATTGTAGGTTTCTACAATCCCGTGAGTTCTTATTGGACTTCGGGCTATCTCTCGCTCCCTGTCTTCGAGCCGAAACTGGTAGTGAAGGAATTTATCCGCCTCTTCGAAATAACTTGACTACTACACACTCAACTTTGGAGTTGCGGTGTAGCCCTGAAAATAACCTTATCAGCAACGGAAATCTATTGCTTTGGAATGAACTTCCCGTCCCATTTGCATACAAGGACTTTCTGGTAGGCAATTGAATTTGGCTCGTCCTCGGCTATCGACCCACTCAGCAGCGAAGTTGTAAACCTAAATATTCCTAAGGCGTCTTTCGAAAACTCAGTTACTTTGACTTTTGTTTCCATCTTATCAATACAGCCTTTTCTTTTATCTCTTGAGCGCGCGCATGTCTCATCGACGATGCCTTCGCCATACGCTGAACCGTACCCCATTACCGACCCGTTGTGGTTCGTCGTCTCTTCCACAACTTTCGCTTGACCAAAGTGAATAGATAAAGCATGCACGAACGCAAAATACTTTTCTCCCTCGCACGACGAAGCGACTGCCGCTTTAATACTTTCCGGCATACTATCGCCACCTATCGAGTTGACGTACGTGATCGATCGCTGAAACGAAAAAGATTCCGTAAAACCTTCTTTGTCTAAGGCCTCATTGATAAGAATATTCTCGCCGAACAATGTCTGCTCGTACTGGATTGTTCCATCGCTTTTCTCGGTTATTGGAAACATCGCTTTTGCTGCACTGATATGCGTGCGCAAGGGGATTTTAAGAATGCTTTCTAAACTAGATTTATCACTATTGGAACTGACCTTGGCAGGAATATCTTTCTGCTCTGTGCTCTCTTTGTTCGGACCTGAATCGTCCTTTCCTTTTTCGCATGGTACGCATACACGCCAACCTTTTTCGTTATGCGATACGCTCAACTTTCCCATTAAGACAAGAACAACCGCCGCCGCGCCGAATAGGGCTATTACAGATGTGGAAAACTTGTTTGCAAACAAGACTTTGAACGCTTCCAACATGTGCCCCCCGGAGAGCCCGCCCTGCGGATATTCAAGCAGCCTCTCTAGCAACCAGCTGCCGACCGACCGCCGCTGTCCCGAGCGCCTCGCCTCCGCCTCGCTCGCCTCGATCGATATTCCCCCTCGCCAGCCCCGCAAACGCGCGCTCGGCCGATCTCGTCCCCGGTCCACCCGCGCGAAGCAAATCTTGGGAATAGGAATCGCGGGATCTTATCCAGCGTCGGAAAGTGGTGGCCGCGAACCAATCTGCAGCCGGCGCTCCAGTTCCCTCCCGCGGAACCTCGGCTATAGCCGATCGTTTGTCAGCGTGCGCCCGGCGCAAGCGACCGGACTGCCCCGTAACCCGCCTTTCAGCTACTGACAATGCGACCGTCGCCTATGGGTCGAGAGTACTCGTTCATTCGCATCGGCGTCTGACATTCAAGGCTACGGCGGCGCGAACGGCAGCAAAGCGCCTATCAACTGCCTCACAGTGGCACACACTCGAACGTCAGCATTGGCCGACGTCTAGTCATTAAGCGGCGATACGAGCGGCTGCTCGACGTCCCATACCGACCATTGCCAATTTGACGACAACTGACGGTACCTGCCCAGCGATGCGCGTCGGCTGGCAGCGCAAAGTTCACCGGGGACCGCTACAGGATGCGCAGGTAGGTGAAAACAGGTACTACCGGCAAACGCAGGCCCAGCGTCGCCATGCAGTCAGCCCTGTCCGTGTGGGCAACGCCCGCATTTACGTGGCAGTCAATGCATTGCCAAGCATCGACCCGCGGCAGGCAGATTCACCGCAATGACACGCGTACTGGACACGGATGTCGTCGGTTATCTCGCCGTCGATCGAGAGACCGTAGTCGATGAAAAGTTCATCGCCAGGCCTGATGCCGGTGAGGGCGTGGATGAAGACGCGATCGCCCGTCTCGATCGCCTCGCAGTTGGGTGCACACGCATGGTTCAGGAAACGGGCGCTGTTTCCGCTGCGACTGCCATCGATGACGCGACCGTCAGACAGACCGAACACGAACGTATGGCCGGCCTCCGAGCGCTGGCGTGCGGCGGCCCGCCGCCAGCTGGTCACTTCGCCCTTGTACTCGATAAGCCTCTCGCCTGCGGCGATCGGCTGCAGCGCAAATAGTCCCTTGCCATGCAC
>Ga0137385_10006071_pt1 | contig 10625 bp, 10 predicted proteins | sample SagtaG_FD_104921 | JGI IMG/M metagenome (GOLD analysis project Ga0137385, IMG submission 104921) | Vadose zone soil microbial communities from Sagehorn Ranch, Mendocino, California, USA - Sage2_R_80_16 metaG | ecosystem: Environmental > Terrestrial > Soil > Vadose zone | place: USA: California... | reverse complement strand
CGCGCCCATGCAGTCCAGGACCAGCTGCCAGCGCCGGTCCATCACCGTCGCCTCGATCACCTCATCATCGCTGACCTTGGCATAGGCCTGCAGGATCGTGGCCAGCGCCAGCCGGGCCGGCGGCACCGGCGGCTGCCCCTTGGGGCTGTCCGCGTAGGTCTCCGCCAGCTCGGCCTGGAACTGCTCGTCAAACAGCTCATGGCGATGCTGCCGCAAGAACACGAACAGCTTCGCCCGCCGTACCGCCTTGATCACCGCCTGCTCCGCCGGCGAGGGTTCCGCCGGCGGCCGCCACACGATAGGACGCACGCCTTCCTCCCAGTTCGTAGCCGATCCTTCACCATCCGCTACGGACAGGGAATAGCACCACTCGACGATCGTCAACCGACAACACAGCGAAACCCGACCGCGCTACTTGACCGGCGCTCTAGATGTGCATGAATCACGGAGGTTGCCCCTCGTAGGGGCGATGATGACCGTCTGGCCGATCTCGACCGGCCGGAACCTGGCCTACGGGTTGCTGCCCCTCGTAGGGGCGATGATGACCCGGCGGGGCAGTTGAAGGTGTAGGGGGTCCCGGACAGGTTGCTGCTCCTCGTAGGGGCGATGATGACGGGCCCAGGCGCAGGACATGCGGGCGATGCTGCTGGCGTTGCTGCCCCTCGTAGGGGCGATGATGACCGGGCTGTGCACCGGGCAAGCCGACTGGCGCAAGCGTTGCTGCCCCTCGTAGGGGCGATGATGACGTCGGCGATGGCCTGCTGGCAGACCAACTCGATCATGTTGCTGCCCCTCGTAGGGGCGATGATGACTGGTGGTCCTCGATCACCGGCAGGCCCATCCACTGCCGTTGCTGCCCCTCGTAGGGGCGATGATGACCTGGTCGTCGACATCGGCATCGGGCGCGTTCTTCTTGGTTGCTGCCCCTCATAGGGGCGATGATGACAAGTGAGGCTGGTCGCCGGGTTCGTGCATGAGTCCCTGTTGCTGCCCCTCGTAGGGGCGATGATGACGTGCTCGCGGCCGTAGAGGGGGGAGAGCAGTGAGCAAGTTGCTGCCCCTCGTAGGGGCGATGATGACGCGTTGTTCAGCAGCACGGTTTTCCCGCCGCCCTTGATGTTGCTGCCCCTCGTAGGGGCGATGATGACAGGCTGTCCGCCCGCGCCAGGTCCAGGACGATATCGGGTTGCTGCCCCTCGTAGGGGCGATGATGACCACCGCGGCGCGCTCATCGCGTTCATGGCCGAGCAGTTGCTGCCCCTCGTAGGGGCGATGATGACGCGAGTTCTACCCGCCGTACATGGGCCTGATGGTCGGGTTGCTGCCCCTCGTAGGGGCGATGATGACCAGCTCATCCATCCACTTATCCCGCGCGTCCTTGCCGTTGCTGCCCCTCGTAGGGGCGATGATGACCCAGCCGCAGCACAGCCACGGGTCGGCGAGGTCGTGTTGCTGCCCCTCGTAGGGGCGATGATGACCGCGTGGAGGTGCCCCGCATGCGGCGCGATGGTCGGGTTGCTGCCCCTCGTAGGGGCGATGATGACCGCAGCGGCCCGGCGCGCCGGCCGTGCACATCCGCCAGTTGCTGCCCCTCGTAGGGGCGATGATGACCTGGACCGCCACCGACTCCGACGACTGCATCGACAAGTTGCTGCCCCTCGTAGGGGCGATGATGACTGGAGCGGATCACCCAGACGGCCGCCTCGCGGCTGGCGTTGCTGCCCCTCGTAGGGGCGATGATGACCCGTCCTGACCGACGCGAAGAAAGCCGCGACAGCCGTGTTGCTGCCCCTCGTAGGGGCGATGATGACTCCCGGACCGGGAACGGTACGCCATCCTGTGCGCCATGTTGCTGCCCCTCGTAGGGGCGATGATGACGAATTCGGGGATGGTCAGGATCTTGAGGACGCCCGCGTTGCTGCCCCTCGTAGGGGCGATGATGACTCGACACCCAGTACGGCAGGATCTCGGCCTACCTGCAGTTGCTGCCCCTCGTAGGGGCGATGATGACCGCAGACCGCGGCCGCTCCCTGCCACCGGATCATGGGGTTGCTGCCCCTCGTAGGGGCGATGATGACTTCAGCCTCCGGCGCTGATGAGCCGGCTGACAACGTTGCTGCCCCTCGTAGGGGCGATGATGACCCGAGGGTAAAGCGCCAGGTCAAGTAGCACTTCTTCGTTCTTGGATCCCTGTGGATTGCAGTGAAGCTCCGGTTGTGCAGGACGCTGTGGGGTTTGGCTGCAGATCGGGCATCGATGCTGGTCCGCTTGGGCTCAGAGGATGTCGGTTGGGGCTGGTTCGCCGCTGCCCCACTGGTCGTATTCAGGCTTCATACCGGGCGGGAACGTGTAGACAAGGACGCTGTCGTAACTTCTTTCGATAACGCTTTCGATGGCGGCGCGGAAGCGCTTGAGCTGGGCGGCGCTGACCTCGCCTTCGAAAACGCTGCGTTGCACGTGGTGGAGGTACTGGCGGCAGGCGCGGAGGACCTTCGGGTTGCGGTCGGCGAGGGTGTCGTAGACGACGATGATGTACATCGTCACCACCAGATCCGGAACGGGTGGTATGCCGCCTCCTCGAGGCAGGCGCGGGTGAGCTGGAGCGCCTCAAGGTAGAGGAGTTCGTCGTAGGCGACGTTGCGGCCGAGGCGGCGGTGCTTCACCGTCGTGGCGAGTTCGTCGCGCACGGTCTGCACGACGAGCTTGCGGCCCAGGTCACTGAGCATTGCCATGTCGGTACCTGAGTCGAAGTGGCCGGGTTTGAGCTGCTGCCTTCCGGACAGGCGCAGCAGCAGCCGTTCGGCGAACATGGGCTTGAACACTTCAGCGATGTCGAGGACCAGGGAGTGCCTGTGCCGCTCCATTGTGCTGTGCGGAACGCGATGCCGGTATGCAGCGGGGTGAGCCGGATAGCGGTCAGTACCCGGGCGTAGATGATGCCGTTAACGTAGCTGATAAGGGCATTTCCCGCGTTGGCTGGCGGGCGACGTGTCCGGCCGGCAAGCTGCAGCCAGTCGGGGAGCCTGGTGTCGAGCACCTCCCACGCCGAGCGGCGGAACGTGCCCTCGGCGGCCATGAGCTGGCTGGTTGAGGTGGCGGCGTCGGCAGATGCTTCGAGTACTGCGTACGGGCGGTCGAGGAGCTTGCGGTCCACGACCCGCCGTATGTTGAAGGCCGCCGCCACGACGATGCTGCGCGCGATCTCAATCCGGGTCCGGGGGTTCTCGCTGAGACGGACCTGTCCGAGGACTATCTCTCCGGAGGCGGAGGTTTCGGCGGTGAGCAGCGAGCCTGCATAGTCTCCGTAGTGGCTGAGGAAGTGCACGTTGATGTGATGCTGGTTGAGCAGGCTGATGGCGGCGGTGTTCAGGTCGGCAGGGGCGCAGGCAATGATGTCGCGCACGTCGGTGACAGGGATGTGGATCTTGTCGCCGGACTCGCGTTCGATGACCAGGGACTGGTCGTTCCGGCGGATCCGGCAGGAGGTCGTGAGCCAGTAGGTGCGCGCGGCAGCAGGCATAATCCTGTCCAGCAGTAGTCGAGGTAGCTGCAGCCGCGGCAGTCCGCGCGGCCGAGGCGGGGCGGTGACTGGCCGGCCTGGAGAATGCTCAGGGCTTCGGTGATATCGGCGCGTGCCCGGGCTTCCTCGGTCTGGGTGTAACTCAGCCGGCGGGTGCGCCGGGTCTTGGGGTAGTGCAGGACGCCTCCGCGGGCATCGATTCCTATTTCCTTGAGACGGAAGCAGTAATGCATGGCCTGGGCTTCGTCAGCCTTCGTCGGGCCTGCCGACGACTTGACTTCGTGCACCCACTTCTGCCCGTCGATGAAGTCAAGACGGGCCGCGCCGAGGTCGACCGGAGAGGTCCTGGTGTAGGACGTGTCGTTTACGGCGTCGCCGAGTTGCACCGGATCACTGAGGTGCTCGGGCCTGAATCCTCGCCCGTACAGCCACAGTTGCCGGCGGCAGTGATGCAGGTACTTGATGTGAACGCCGCCGATGTCCGCTGGCCCGATCACAGCACCTCCCCGGGGGTGTACCGGCTGCCGTTCCTGCCGTGGATCTTGAGCAGGCCGGCGGATTCGTCGTAGTCGGCGTCGATCACAGTGATGCGCAGCGCCTTGTCCCAATGCCCCAGCCGCGCGCCGTAGGCAGGGATGGGCAGCAGGAGCTGCGCCGCGAGCAGCCGGCCGGCTGCTGCAGAGTGGTCGCCCAGGAGGCGCCGGTATTCGGCGGCGTCGCATTCCAAGATCGCCTCTGTGCCGTCGAAGATCTGGTCGAAGGCGTCCGCGAGGTGGCTGCGGTCGTCGAAGGGCAGCGTGAATCGCAGGTAGTCCTCATCGAAGCGGTGAAAGTGGCACTCCACGTCGGCACGCCAGCGCTGGCCCCAGCCGGTGGCGTAGATCTCGTCCAGCCACTGGCCGAAGACCTTTTCGTCAAGGTCCTGCCCGGCGTGGCGGGTGAGGATCTGCCAGGCGAGCCGGGTGGGCTCGGCCTCATAGACGCCGTCGGCGTAGTCGCTGGCGGGCTGGCCGCGGCGGGGGCCGCAGGCTGGCTCGTGTACGACGACCGGGGCGGGCGCGGGGAGTTCACCGAGCCGGTTGACGCGGCCGAACCGCTGGATCAGCGGTTCGAGCGGGGCGCCGGAGGTGTGCAGCGCGTCGAAGTCGACGTTCAGCGAGACCTCGACGGTCTGTGTGGCCACCAGCAGGCCCGGCCGGCGGGGCTGGGCGGCCCCGAAGCGGTCCAGGATCTTCTTCTCGATGGCGGCCCGGTCCCCGGCGCGGAACCGGGAGTGCAGCAGCAGGGCTGCGTCTTTGCCGTGCCGGCCGGTGACGGCGGGCGCGAGCTTCTGGTAGAGGTCACGGGCGTCAGCGACGTTGTTGGCGACGACCAGGGTGCTCTGATCAGCCTGGAGCCGTCCGGTGATCTCGGTGACCGACCGGGGGGCGGTCAGATGCTCGGTGCGCAGAACGAGCCGGTGGCGCACTGGCCAGGTCCACGCGGCTGGCGGCTCCACGATCTGCGGCCTGCCGCCAAGGGCCATGGTAAGCAGATCGGCGACGGCGGCAGGCAGCGTGGCCGACACGACGCCGACCCTGCCGCCGAGCCTGGTCCACAGCCGCACCATCGCCAGGATCATGCCGAGCCTGCGTGGTTCGTAGGCGTGCAGTTCATCGAGGATGAACACCGAGTTCGCGGCGTCGATGAGGATGCTCGCGTGCGCAGGGCCGGCCAGGGCGCCGCGCACCAGCTGGTATGGCGTGCCGACCCGGACCGGTTCGCGGAACAGCCGGGTCGCCCGGTCACGCGCGATGGCGCGCGCAGCCTCGCGGGCCGGCAGTTCCCCACCGGGCTCATGTGCGCTACCGCAGTCGTCGGCCGCGCGCTGCAGGTAGTAACTCGCCGCGCGGGAGTGCGCAACGCCGAGCAGGTCCTGGCCGTCCGGGTCGAATTCGGCCCGGAGCCGGTCGCTCATGGCGTTGATCGAGGCCAGGTAGGGCAGGGTGTAGAAAACACGCGGCACTCCGCCGACCGACTCTTTCAGGTGCTCGACCTGGGTGCTGGCCCACAGCAGCGCCGCCTCGGTCTTTCCCTGGCCGGTCGGGGCGCGCAGGAGCATGTGCCCGGCTGCGGCGTGGGCTTGCTGCTGGTGCGGGAACAAGGTCTTGCCGCCGCGCCTGAGCCGGCTGGCCAGCGACTGCGGGTAGCTGGCATCGACAGGCTGGCAGAGGAGCAGCCCGGTGCCGGCGGAGGCGACGTGGTCGGCCAGGGTGACCGCGCCCTGCACCAGGACGCCGGTCAGGTCCCGGTCCGGGGTGCTCCCGAAGGGATCAGTCCACTGGCCGATGAGAGCCTTCAGCTGCTGGTGCGCGGCGCGGGCGATCTTGTCGGGGCCCGGGGCGGCGGTTCCCGCCGTCCCGATTTCGGCGGCCAGCCACTCGTGCAGCTCGCCGGCTGCCGCGGGATCGACGGGACCGAGAGCGGCGATCAGGTCCCCGGGAGTCCGGTACGTGGTGCGGAGCCTTCCGCGGAGTGACCGGTCACCTTGCAGCGGCTGGTGGTGGGTGGCCACGCCGAGCATGATCCAGTCGCGCTCATCGACGGGCAGATGAGACAGGGCATGGGCAGCGAACCCGAGAGAGTAGACCTCATGGCGTTCACCCCAGGGACGCGCGGGACCGGGATTGCCGACCATCTGCTGGAACCCGTCCGGGATCTTCCCCGCGTCGTGCAGCAGGCAGGCGAGGATCACCCAGTCCCAGAACCTGCCCGGTACCGCGGCGATGCGCCCCACCCGCCGCTGGAGCAGGCGGGCCGCGTCCCGCGCGGCGAGCAGGTGCTCGGTCAGCAGCTCCCCGCGCGGGTCGGCGGGATGCGCGCGGCTTTTCGCCCACACGCCGGCCAGTGCTCTCATCGCGGGCGGCCCTCGTCCAGGCGGCTGGGGTGGGCTGGCGGCAGGAGGGCGACCGCCTGCCCGGCCCCGGTGACCAGGCCGGCATCGATAAGGTCATTCCCGCGGGTCGCGGCGTACCGGTAGGCATCCCAGCGGGTGCGGGAGCGGTCCTCGGCGATCGCAGTCGGAAGCCGCAGCAGCACACCGGCGTCGCTCAGGCCGGCGGGGACCACGGCCTGCCCCTGCCGGCCAGGCCCGGCGCCCAGCTCGATGGTGCGCGTCCGGGCAGAGGCCAGGTCCTGGCTCCGTCCCAGGCGCAGCGGCCACACCGGGCGGCGCAGCGCCATCTCCCACAGGTCCAGGTCCTCGATGAGCCAGATGGTGAGGGTGACATCGGCCAGGAACTCGCGGTCCTTGGGGACGGGATCACTCGCGGTGCCCCTGGCATCTAGCGGATGGTAGGTCTCCAGGTCGCTGCCGGAACCGCGGGCGGCAAAGGTCATCGCGAACCGGGTACCGGGTGGCATGCGCTGCCATCCGCCGGCGGCTGAGGCCAGGAAGCCGCCGACGGTGGACGGCGGCGGGCACGGCAACCCGACCTGCACACCGGAATACAGCGGATTGCGGAACGAGACCACCGGGGCGGTAACGCTGATTTCCAGTGCCGCAGTCACGCCGCCGGATCCTCGAACCACGCGTCGTGCTCGCCCGCTTCGATCTGGTCGGCGAGCCCCCGTAGCAGTGTCCGCGGGTGCTCAAGTACTAGCCGGCCGCCGCTGATCTGGCCGGCGAGAGCGCGGCGTACCTGCTCGCGCTGGTCGCCGAGGAAGCCCGGCGACCAGCCGATCAGCACCGGCCCGTCCAGCTCGCCAGCCCATGCGCTGAGTTCCTCGGTGAAAGTGTCCTGGTCGAAACGGACACGACTATCCGGTGCGGTCAGCACCCGGGTAAAGGGATTGCTGCCCCCCTTCAGAGGCGCAAGCAGCACGAACGCCGGAGACCGGTCGCCGTAGTGCATGGCCCGCTGTGCCCCGCCCCGGACCTCCGCCAAAGTCCGCAGCAAGACCGCGACCCGGCGGCGCCGCTCCGGCAACGGCAGCTGAATGGAGGCGATATCACGGAACCGCGTTTCCCGCGCTCCTGCCGTCAGGGCCTCGGCCGCTGCATCAGCCCGCAGCGCCCGGCGCAATCCGCCGCCTTCCTGCTCGAAGGTGCCCACCCGGGGCAGGTCGAGAAGGATGTCCCCGGCAAGCTCGGCCGAGTAATGCTCGTGCTCATGGATCACCGGGTGCGCGTCGGCCGGGAACCCGCGGCTCATCGTCCCGAAGTCCCGTTCCGGGCGGCGCGGTGCGACCGCGACCAGGGTCCCGGTCGCCAGCACCGTATCGCGCTGGAAGCTTTCGCCCTTGATCGCGACCATGTAGCCGAACAGGTCATCGTCGAGATACAGGTCAGGCCGGCCATCGGTGTAGGCCTGCTGCTTCTTTCCCTGCCCTTCCCGGGTCACCGGCGACCGGGGTTCTGCTGCCGGCAGGGAGTCACGCACCCACCTGCGGAATGCCTGCGCGGATACATAAGGGAATGCCTCGCGGCCAATCCACAGCTTCTTGACCACGCCCGTGTTGTCCTCACCGCGTCCGTTGTTCGGCGCGCCCGCGGTGATATCCAGCGCAACCTTGCCCACCAGGTATGTCATGCGTCCTGCTCCTCGGTTTCCTCGTCAAGCTCGCCATCGGATTGACTCCGGGCACTGGGATCGTCACTGCGCCATCTCGGGTCCAGCTGGTGCACGGCCGCCAGGGTGTCAATCAGCAGCAGATCGCGGCTCAGGAAACCGTCATCATCCGAGTCGAACAGCAGCCGCCACTGCCGCTCGGTGACGAAGGGATCCGGCTTCCTGGTGAACTGGACCTGGGCGATCGCCTGGCGGCGCAGCCACCTCTTCAGGTCGCTCACCTTCCGGTATGCGGCGACGAAGCCCTTGAACTGGCTGCTGTCCTCGTGCACCACGGTTGCGATGCCCGTCGCGAGACAACGGATCTGATCTGCGTCAGTTTCGTTCATATCAAGCACCTTGATCACGTAGTCAGAGCACAGTTCTCTGAGGTCAGGGGTCTCACCCGGCGGCATGCCCGTGTCGCCGGCATGCCGCAGCAGGTACTCCGCCGCCACGCCCACCACCCGGCGCGGCCGGTCGAACAGGTTGCGCGCCAGCGCCGATAGGCCGGGTACCTTGGCGCCATGGTGAGCACGTGCCAGGTACCGCCAGCCGTTGCCGAAACGTGAGGCGTAACGGATCGAACGCAGCCACTCCGCCAGCGGCTGCTCCATCACGTGCACGTCGAGGGCCTGTTCCTTGTTGCTGTTGCTGAACACCACCAGTTCCACCCCGGCGGTGAGTTCCTCCTCGTATCCGCGTATCCGGCACAGTGCGGCCACCTGACGCGCATACGGCCGTTTATCGCCGAACCTGCCCGCCGACACCGCCGCGTCCTGCCGCATCCGGTGCACCTGGACCGCCACCGTGGCGGCCAGGAACCGCTCATCCCAGCTGTGCAGGACCGCCGCGCGGCCGCCCGTGATCGCGCACCCGTACGGCAGCGCATGGAAACTGGCCAGGCACCCGCGGCACAACGCCAGGCCCTCATGGCCGCGGGCCGTGGTGTTACGATGCGCCGTGCTCGCCCCCAGCGGCACATCCACCTTCCCGTAGAACCCGCACGCCGGCCGCCCGCACAGGACACACGGCACCCCGATCGTCTGCTCCGGGCCGGGCAGCGTGCGCCACGACCGGAGCCGCGCTACCCGCTCAGCAACCGGCAGCTTCCCGCGGCTGGTCGGGTTCAGCGCCGAGTTCGGCCAGAACAGGTAACTGGCCGCCAGCCAGAACCCGCCCGGCGCCTTCGCATCCGCCAGGCCGGTCGTCAGGCGGAGATCCGCGTGCATGATCTCCACAGCCCGCTGCAGGTCCGCCTCACAGACCAGCTCAGGATGCTTCTGGCCGGCCAGCGCGGCGAGCGCGAACGCCCCGGCCCGCTGCAGCGGATGCACAGTCAGCACTACCGGCGGATCGGCCACCTGAGCCTCCGGTGCCGTGGTCATGCAGCCACCCACCCGAATCCTGCGGAGTTGGCCTGCCCCAGCCCCCACGACCAGATCGCCCGCAACGTCTCCGGCGCCCCTCGCAGCTCCGCCTCGACCGGCGCTCCCGGCTTGAGGCCATCGGACACGGCAAACGAGCGCTTGGGGCCTACCCAGGTGATCGCGTCCAGTTCCACGTCCGGGTCAAGGCCGAGCGTGCGTGCCTTACGCCGCAGGTTCTCCACGAAGTACTCCGCGAACTCCGGCTCGGTCGGCAGGACCCACGCCTGCCTGGTCCGGCGCACGCCGCCGTCATCACGGCCGCTGCCTTTCATCACCACCGGCGTCAGCGTCCGCCACCGCGCCCGGCCCGCCGCGAACTCCGGGGGATCCACCGGGACAACACGCTGCACATGAAAGGCGACCCCGCCCCAGTCGATCAGATCCCGGCCTGCCAGCGCGCGCGACCACGCCTCCACCACCTCCAGCAGCGGACTGCCAGCCTCCATCGTCCCGCGCCCGCCCGCCGCATACGCGCCCCGGCGCCGCACCGCATCCGGAAATACCGGCGCGCCGTAACCGAACGGGACCATGCCATACGGTCCCAGCCCGCCGTCATGAATCCGGCGGCCCAGGCCTGGCGTGGCACGCGCCAGCAGGTCATACAGCAGCGAACGCCCCGGCCGCAGCACACTCGCCCACGGCAGCTCCGACGCGCTCGTCGTCACCTCGATCCGAAGCCGCATCGCCCATCCTCACGCCACGTCACCGGGCCATCGCTCCGCCGACGACAGCGAACCTAGCCCAGCCCACTGACAATTCACGGCGAGAACCCCGAACCGGCGGAGATACGAACTTGTCACCTCCACGCCACAAAAGGCTCACGTCCCGCCGAACGCGCATCTCCTTGGCAACCGACATCGGTGTCGCATTACGAACGCCTGCACATGCCAGAAGTCGAAAAAGCGGCCCCTCACAGCTCACGTTCCGCGCTTCTCGCCTCGGTTTCCCGGGGATTAGTTGCCTGGCTGCCGGCCTTCAGCTGGCGTGGCCAGGATCAGGTCGCGGGCCTGGTCGCTGACCTGCTTCATCTCGGCGAGCAGGTCCCGTAGCGCGCGGCCGTTGCCGATCCACTCGGTGTAGAGGTCG
>Ga0137385_10006069_pt1 | contig 10627 bp, 8 predicted proteins | sample SagtaG_FD_104921 | JGI IMG/M metagenome (GOLD analysis project Ga0137385, IMG submission 104921) | Vadose zone soil microbial communities from Sagehorn Ranch, Mendocino, California, USA - Sage2_R_80_16 metaG | ecosystem: Environmental > Terrestrial > Soil > Vadose zone | place: USA: California... | reverse complement strand
ATCTGCTCAGCGGGCCGAATATTTGATCTGGGTATTGAACGTACCCTTGATCACAGGCTTTCCGTCGATGATCTCAAACAGGATCATCGGCAGATTGGCCTGGTTGTGATCGTCGAAGGTCACTTTGCCCATGACACCCTCATAGGACATCGTCGAAAGCGTCTTGCGGATGTCGTCCTGGCTGTCACTCTTGGCTTCCTTGGCTGCGGCAGCCACCAGCCGCATTGTTTCCCAATAGGCATAGGCATGGACGTTAGGCGTCTCACTCGCATAGGCCTTGCGGTAAGCGGCGACGAATTCGTGGTTCTTCGGCGTATCCCATTCAGGCACATAGGCCGCGGCCTCGACTGCGCCGTTCAGCGCGGTCGGAGCGATTTTGATCGCCTCGGGATTGTTGAATTCGGCACTGCCGATCAAGATGACCTTGCCGGCAAGTCCGGCCTCGACCATCTGGCGGGCGATGATGGGCGTCGTATCGGCAAGTCCGTACATGATGATGGCACCAGCACCCGAGCGGCGGATATTGGCCAGAACCGGGCGGAAATCCGCCTCCTTGTCCTTGTAGTAATCCTCGCTGACGATCTCGGCACCGAATTCGCCGAGATACTTCTTGGTCAGCACGATCGCGCCACGGCCATAGTCGCTGTCGACGGAGAGTACGGCGAACTTCTTGATCTTCTTTTGCTCAGTCGCATATTTGAGCACAACCGAAGCGCGGTTCTCGTCAGTCGGATAGTTTCTAAATGACCACTTATAACCGCCGACACCGGCCTTATATGTGATGTCCGGATTGGACGAGGCAGCATTGACGAGCAGGACGCCGGCATTCTCCACCACGGGCTGCATCGCAATCGTGACCGAACTGCAGACATCGCCGATGACGACACGAACCTTGTCCTGCGCGATCATGCGCTGCACCGAGGATACGCCCTCGGTCGGAATGCACTGACTATCGCCCTGGAACAGTTCGATCTTCTTACCGTTGATGCCGCCTGAAGCATTGATTTCATCGCGGGCCAGTTGCGCTCCCCGCCAAGCGAAAGCGCCGTAGCGCGCGGCCGCTCCCGTATTGGGACTGACAATGCCGATACGCACAACATCGGATTGCGCCATCGCAGGAAAGACAACGAAACAAGACAGTGCGAACGACGCGGCTGCGGAAACGAAACGACTTGGCATGGACCCCTCCTTCTGATTGGCAAATCGGCGAAGGGTATCGGCCTAGCTTAAGCCTTTTGGTCCAATTGTCCCCGTCAGCGACAAAACGAAGCTTAGAACGATCGATCGACGGCCGGCTTCTTCGATCTCATTCTGCCACGATAACAAATCCTTATAGCGGATCGCGGCGCGAGCCGCGCTTTCGACCTGCCGGGCCATTGGCCGGTGGCAAGTCACCAGGGGTTGCGAAGTCCACCGCCATCTTCAGGACGATCTCGCGCACAACCAGCGCCGCCTCGGAGAGCGGCAGATGATCGGATAGACAAAGCGAGATCGTCGCGGAGATAACGGGTCGGATGAGGCGGCGCGTCACCAGGTTCTCGCATTCCCGGAACTGTTCCGCTGCGGAACCTGGCAGAATGGTCGGGCCAAGCCCTGCATTCAACGCAACGCGCAGCGTCGTCAGGGACTCAATTTCGGCGGCTACGCGCGGTGCAATACGGACGTGAGCAAAAGACGCTTCGATGAGCTTACGCATGAAATGATAACTGCTTGGCATCAACATCTTGATCCCCTGCAACGCGGCAAGCTCAAGAGGTTCATCCGGCCGCCCGGGCAATTTCAGCGACCGCGGAGCGACGAGGAAGAACTCCTCCCGGAACAACGGCTGCAAGCGTGTGCCCTTGATTGCTCCAAAGCTGTAGATCAGCGCCATGTCGAGCCGGCCGGAGATGACCAACTCGCTTAGAACATGGCCAAAACTGTCGCTGACGTTGAGCACGACGTCCGGATGCTTATCTGCAAGTGCAAGCAGCAGAGGCCCCGCAAAATTGGCGGCGCCGCTGAAGGTGGCAAGGCCGATCGAGACATGTCCTTGCAGTGAAGTGGTCGCCTTGGTCACGTCGCGCTGGGACTGTTCCAACTGCTTCAGCATCGCCTGCGCATGGCGATACAGAGTGAAGCCAGCCTCCGTCGGCGCGACCCCATGGTTGCTGCGCAGGAGCAACTTCTGCTTGAAGTGTGCCTCGAGCGCAGCGACATGCTGGCTCAACGCCGGTTGCGCCACCCGCAGCGAGTTGGCCGCGCGCGACATGCTGCCCATGTCGACGATCTTGATGAAGCTACTGAGCTTCTTGAAATCAACACTCATATCGCCCACCTCCGGTGGGACACCTCTGCCCTATCCAAGCCCCCTATAACAAATTCATATAGCAAATTTTTCAAGTAGAAATTTGAAGAGGTCGCGAAGGTTACCGGAACTAATCGACGGTCAGCATCACGCTCCTGCGGAATTCGGCCTCTCAACAGTTCGGCCTCCGAATGGCGCAACACATCGCTTACATTCTGCCATCAATCGAGCTTGGACACAGCCGCGTCCAACCATCGCAGAAATTGACCGGGGCGATTTTGACGCTCTACAGTGTCGGAGCACGCGCGATGCTGAACGGGCCGCTGATTGCGTTTGATGCGATGTCACATGCCGATGCGCTTCGAGAACCCGTCGTGACGACACGTGACGCGGCGTTTTCCCGCTCTCGGTTTCGCCCGGGCTAGCTAGATCGCGCAAGCCGAGCTTTCCCCAAGCTTTCGCCTGACTTTTGCGGCGAATTCATCCGCTCGGGCGGGCGAGGCGCTACCGTTGAGCGCGAGGGATTGCTACCCCGAGGCGGTCATTTCTACAATGTACCATCTTCAAGCTGGCTGACGGTTCAATCGGCGATGAAGGCGGAAATTTCCGTCTCCAGCGCCTCATGCGCCCGTTTGACCTGCTTTTGCAAACCGTCCAATAGCTTCGCATCCCCGTCGACCTTGCCGCGCGCCGTCTCCACTTCGCGGCTTATCGCTTCCGGAGCCGGTCCGCCCAGGAGTTTGCGGCGGCGTACGAACGCCGCGGGATTCATGGCATCGGAAAAAATGTCCGCCGGAAGACCCGGCGCCGCGACGCCAAGTTCGCCGGCAGCTTCATCCAGCGAAGTTGACGTTGCCTTGTCCGGTCGGATACCCGCGGCGATGTTGCGACGCACGAACACGCTGACGATCTGGTGAGAACTGCGCCAGTCGATACCGCTCTCGCGGACGAGTGCCGCGGCAAGGTCGGTGACCTGAGCCCAGTTGGCGCCGGCAAGCTCACGCATCCGACCGACCTTGACCTTGAGATCACGCATCAATGGCGACAACGTCTCCAAACGGATGCCGAGCGCCCGACCCATGTCCCAGAGGATCGCCTGACTGTTGCGGCGCTCCATGATCGGGAAGCCCGTGGGGCCCCTCTCCGCCATCATCACCGTAGCGACGATGCCGAGCGATTGCGCAGCGACGCCCTTGATGTCCTCCAGCCCGTCGGGGTTCTTCTTCTGGGGCATGATCGAGCTCGTGCCGCAGTACCGGTCAGGCAGCTCGACCATGTCGAATTCCATCGTCGACCAGATGAAGAGATCGTCGGCCAATCGGCCGACATTCTGGGCGAGAACCGCCAGTACACCGGCATATTCCATTTCCAGATCGTGGCTGAGAATGGCGTCCATTGTGTGCGAGAGCGGAGAATCGAAGCCGAGCAGGTCCGAGACACGCTGGCGGTTCAGCGGAAAGTCGGAGCCGGTCATGATCGCGGCCCCGGCGGGCGACCGGTTGACACGCTGATGGAAGGACAGCAACCGCTGCGTATCGCGGGCAAAGACCTCCTCGAACATCGTGAGCCAGTGCGCGAAGGTCGTCGGCTGGGCGTGCTGGCCATGGGTGTAGCCCGGCATCACCGTCTCGCGATGCTGTTCGGCGAGGTCGAGCAACGTACCGCGCAGCACGATCAGCCCCGCCAGCATGCGCTGGACATGGCCGCGGAAGGTGATGCGTCGCGCCACCTCGATCAGATCGCCCGAGCTGCGGCCGAGATGGAGCCGCCCGCCGATCTCCTCGCCCAGCGTCTTGGTGAGATAATGCTCGCCGGAATGCATACCACCATCGGCCTCGGCACGCGCCGCCTCGACGCCGCGTTCCTCCATTTTGCGGAAGGCCTTCAGCATCGCGATGCCGGTCTCGCACGGCAGGATGCCCTCTTCGCTCAGCATCAGCGCATGCGCCTTATCGAAGGCATGGATCGCGTGCACGGACTCACCGAGCAGGCTCGAGCGATGGAAGTCGAGATGGGCAAGCGGCTCTTCGGTCAGCCGCGCACCTGCGGTGCGGAAGCCGCGATAGTCCGAGGCTTTGGTCATGGGTCTTACTCCATCAGGTCGGTCCGCTGGCCAGCGCCGACGTCGTGAAAATCGTGCCGGTCGTCACCGCGCCGGCTGACGCAGCGGTTGCAGGATCTGGTTCGGCCGCACGCCATTGCCCAGGCCCCACACGGCGTCCTCGAGCCGGCTCGCCGCCTCCGGCCCGATGACCGGGGTCGCCAGGGACCTGCATTTGGCAATCACCCCATCATCCGGCAGAGGATTGCTGGCGGAACCAAGCGGGACGTCAACTCGCAACCGACGTTGCCCGCCGTCCCTGAAATCGAGCACCAGCTCCGCTGCGACATTGCTCATCGGCTCGACGCTTTCCACGACTTCGACGCGACGCGCCTGTTCGAGCACGGCATGATCGCACCGCACCGCCTCGCTGAACATCGGCAGGTCGGCGCCGCCATGCACCAGTGCGACGGACAGCGCATAAGGCAGGCTCATCTGGGCATCGAGCAAGGTCGCGACCCGCGCCGCACCGCACATGCGCACGATGGTCGGGTGCACGTTGACGCGGATCGCCGCCAGATTTTCCGGCGAGGCGCCTTCGCTGCGGAACCTCAGCATTGCGTCGACGGCGGCATGGGTCCCGCGACAGGAGGCGTAGGGTTTGATCGAGGAACGGTGGATGCGCCAATCCTTGCCGAGGCCGATCGTCAACGCAGGCAAGTCGGCCTTGTCGCCAGCATAGGTCGAGAGAAAGCCGCCCCAGGGCGCATCCAGGATCTCGGCCGGCCCCGTCATCCCGGAACGCGCCAGCAGTACGGCCAGCACACCGGCCGACGCCGCATGGCCAGGATGGAGGCGCTTTGTCATGGCGCCCTCGCTCATGAAGGCCCATGTACCTGAGGCAAACGAACCGGCGATTCCCAGCCCATTGCGGGTCGTAGCCTCGTCGCAGGCGAGCAGACGGGCGACGGCGGCAGCGGCGCCGAAGACACCACAGGTGCCTGTGGAATGCCAACCGGCGTTGTTGTGCGCGTCGTAGCCTCCGGACGCTTCGAGCAAGCGCCTGCCGAGATCATAGCCGATCGCGACGCCGGCGATCAAATCGCCCTCGCTCGCACCGGGGGCCAGCGGCAGCGCCGCCAGCAGCGCCGGTACTACGACTGCGCCGCTATGGTCGCAGCCGCTGGCATCGTCGAGTTCGAGCGCATGTGCCGCCGTGCCGTTGACGAGGGCGGCCGCCGCGGGCGCAGCGGTCTCCGCCCGGCCCCAGAGTAGCGCGGGACCGCTGTCGCCATAGGCGATGCGGGTCGTCGCGAAAACGGCTTCCGGCTCGGGCTGCCGGACTCCCGCGAGCGCGGCGCCGAGCGTGTCGAGCACGTGACGCCGCACCGCATGCACGGTCTCGGTCGGCAGATCCTCCACGCGTAGCCTCGCATAGAATGCGGCCAGCGTCGCGGCAGCAGGACGTGCGGTCTCGGGGCGCATGCAATACTCCTCGGGCAATTGCCTATTGGTTGCGCGGCTCGGCGTTGATCATCGTGTGCTTGACCGTGGCGTAGGGCATCTCCCATTTCGCGAAGATCCTGCCGTAGGAGCCGTCCTTGATCATCGCATCGACCGCATCAGCCACGAGGTCGCGCAGTGCGGTGTTGGGCTTTGCAAAGCCGAAGCCGGCAAAGTCCACCGCGATCGACTCGCCGATCAGCGCGTATTTGCCACGATCGGGCGAGTCCTTGCTTTCATTGAGATAGCGGATCGCATCGACGCCGATGGCGGCCGCCACAGCGCGGCCCTGGAGCAGTTGCAGGCGCGCATCAGCCGTCTTGTCGACGAGAACGTATTTGACTTCGGGCAGACCCTTGGCGACACAGGTCTTCTGGTTGAAGTCCTGCAAGCGGATATAGAAGATGCCGTTGCGGTTGACCGAGACCGGCTTGCCGCAGACATCCTCGATCGTCCTCAACTCACCGCCGACGGCGGGCATTGTGAAAAGCTGGGTACCAGTCGAGAAATAGTCGACAAAATCGGTCTTGCCACGCCGGCTCGGAATGTCGGTCATGCCGGACGCGCCCATATCGATGCGGCCGGTGTCGAGCGAGTTGATGAGTTGGTCGAAGGACTGCTCGCTCCATTCAACCTTGAGACCGAGACGCTTGCCGATCTCCTCAGTCAGATCGATATCGAGCCCCATCAGCTTGAGCGTCGCCGGGTCCTTGAATTCAAGCGGCGGATAGGTCGCGCTCGTGCCGACGACAAGCTTGCCAGCCTCCTTCATCTTCGCCGGCACGCGCGCGGCAAGATCCTGGGCCTGCGTGGTGGCGCAGGCCAGAACGGTGGCGACTGTGGCGCCGAGCATCACGCGAAGCAGGCTCCGGGTCGATCGTATGGCAGTCCCCTTCCTCGTCACGTTAGCTGTCGTTGCCGCATTCATTCCGCTGATTACCCTTTCATAATCTCGCAGCGCGCTGTTCGGATCACATCGCCGAACATCGCACCTCACGACATGTCGAGAAAGCGGTCGAGCCCCAGCAGCCATTCGATCGCGAAGACCACCCCGACACTCATCAGAATCAGCAAGGTCGCCATCGCGGCGACGGTCGGGTCGTCGATGTCGCGGATATAGCTGTAGGCTTCAACCGGCAGCGTCGTCGTGGTGATGCTGGTCAGGAAGACGGTGATCGAAAAATTGTCCATCGCCTCAACAAAGGCGAAGGTGCCGCCCGCGACGAGACCCGGCGCCAGCTGCGGCATGGTCACGGTCCAGAACGCCGCAAGCGGGCTCGCGCCAAGATTGCGTGCCGCCTTTTCGAGGTCCGAATCCAACCCCGATAGATTGGCGACCAGCGGCCGCAGCACCAGCGGAAGCGTGAAGCAGATCATCGCGACCGTGATCGGCCAGAAGCCCGGTCCGACCCCGGTCTGTGCGACGAAGCTGAGCGCAGCCGTACCGGTAATGACGCCCGGCACCAGCAAAGGCGCCGAGATCAGCGCCATCATCAGATCCCGGCCACGGAAGCGGTGCCGGACTGCAACGATCACGGTCGGCGCGGCGATGATCAGCGCGGCCACCGTGGTGATGACGGACACTGCCAGCGAGTTCTGCAGCGCCGCCATGAAGCGGTCGTTCTCGAAGAAGCGCTGGAACCATTGCAGGGTAAAGCCCTGAGACGAAAACAGCGCGTAGCTGTTCCTGCTCAGCGCATAGAGGACGATGAAGGGCAGCGGCAGCAGCACGAAGCCGAGCGTCACAAGCCCGAGCGCCGTCACCGCCGGAGAAACGGACCGCGCATGATCGATGACGGCGCGCCTCACGTCGCCTCTCCCGCAAAGCGTATCGCAACGAGGCGCCGTATGCAGCCGACGACCGCAAGCATGAGCAGCAGGAGCAGGAGAAACAACACCGCCAGCGCCGCCGCCGAGGGAACATCATAGCTGGCCTGGATGCGGTCGTAGATCGCCGTTGCCAGGACTTGCACACGTCCGCCTCCTAACATCTGCGGGAAGAGGAAGGCACCCAGCGAGAGTGCGAAGCACAGCGAGGTCGCCGCCGCAAGACCCGGCAGGGACAACGGCAGCGTGACGGTGACGAAACTGCGCCAGCGCGACGCGCCGAGATTGCGCGCAGCATGTTCCAACGTCTCGGGAATCGTGCGCAGCGCGCCAAAGAGCGTCAGCACGAAGAAGGGCAGCACGAAATTCAGCACCGAGACGATGACGGCGAATTCGTTGTTGATCAGCGCCGCGCGCGGCAGCCCGACGGCCCGCAACCCCTGATTGATCAGCCCCTGATTGCCGAGAATGATCAGCCAGGCATAGGCGCGCGTCACACCGCCGGAGAGGAATGTCGCGACCAGGCAGAACAGGATGACGCGACGCAACGTCCGTGAATGGGAGCGCGCCAGCACGCGCGCCAACGGATATCCGAACAGGACCGTCAACACGGTGATTTCGCTCGACAGCCGCAAGGTGGTCAGCACAGCGCGCCAGGCGCCTTCCGATACCAGGAGCTTGCCGTAGTTCGTCAGCGTCGGTGGCCCGTGGAAGACGGCACCACCGGGATCGACCACCATCAGGCTGACGCTGGCAAAGGACAGCAACACGATCAGGAAGAGCGCCAGCACCGACATTGCCGGCAGCGCAAGCAGGAATGTGGCCCGGCTCATGACGCCAGCACCGTGCAGCGGCTGGCCGCGAGCTTGAGCGAGACGGCAGCACCGGGCTCAAACGGAGGCGCGTCGCGCCGCACCTCCGTCACGGTCACCGTCGTGTCGCCCGCAATCGCCACTTCATAGCGCACCGAAGCACCGAGCATCTGGACGAAGCCGATCACGCCGTCGATGTCGCCCTGCCCGGCCAACAGGACGCTGATTGCCTCCGAACGGATCGCCAGCGTGGCGGCGCCAGCCGCGGCGTTCGTTGCCTTGACGCCGGATATCTTGCTGCCGCCCAGTTCGACCGTATCATCACCGAGAAAACGCCCAAGCAGCAGATTCTCTACACCAGTAAAGGTCGCGACATAGCGTGTTTGCGGATGGTCGTGGATCTCCAGTGGCGTGCCGATCTGCTCGATACGCCCTTCCTTCATGACTGCGATGCGATCAGACAGCACGATCGCTTCGCGCTGGTCGTGGGTGACCATGACCGTGGTCAGACCGAGATTTCGCTGCAGCTTGCGCAGCTCGACCTGCATCTCCGCGCGCAGATTCTGGTCGAGCGCGCCGAGCGGCTCGTCAAGCAGAAGCAAGCTCGGCTCGGTGACGACGGCGCGCGCCAGTGCGACGCGCTGGCGCTGGCCGCCGGAAAGCTGCCCCGGCCGCCGCTCCGCCAGTTGCGCAATACGCACCAGCGCCAGTGCTTGCTCAATGCGCCTGGAGGCCTCGGCCTTCGGCACGCGGGCCATGCGCAGGCCAAAGCCAACATTGTCGCGCACGCTCATATGCGGGAACAGTGCGTATTGCTGAAACAGCATGGCCGTGCGGCGCTTCTCCGGAGGCGTCGAAAGAATTGAGGCCCCATCGAGCCGAATGTCGCCGCTGTCGGGAGCGACGAAGCCGGCAATCGACTGCAACAGCGTCGTCTTGCCACAACCCGAGGGCCCGAGCAAAGCGAGAACCTCGCCCGGCTCGACCGAAAGCGAGATGTCCTCGACGGCTTTGACCTCGCCATACGCCTTGGCGACGCGGTCGACCTCCAGCCGGCAGGATGATCCCCTGTTCATCGCACAAGATACTCTCTCTTTAGGAAGCCATGCCTTGCAGGACTGCTACTTGGCAATTGCCTTGTTGAACTCCTCGGTCCATTCACCGAGGCGTTCATTGATCTTGGCCTCGTCGAAGGTGACCGCGTTCTCGGGTGTCGGCAAGACCTTGACCAACGCCTCGGCAGGCGTGACCTCCTTATTGACCGGGCCGAGGTTGTAGATATCGGTCATGTGCTTCTGCCAGTCCGCAGCCAGCGAACGGTTGATGAAAATGGCCGCGGCCTCGGCGTTGCCGTTGTTGACCATCATCATGCCCTCAAAGATCAGCGGCGTCGGCTTGGGGCTGACCATGGCGACAGAGATGTTCTGGTCCGCTAGCTCCTTGACCGCGGAAGGCGATCCAATCATCGCCATGATCTCGCCGCGCGCCAGCGCCCGTCGCGCGTTGGTGTCAGACGAATTGAACATGGCAACGTGGTCGCGCATCTTGCCGAGGAACTCGATGCCTGGCTTCACATTGTCGATCGAGCCGCCATTCAGCAACGAGGCGATCAAGATGGTACGACCGGGATAGACGGTCGGCGCCGGCAGAGCGATGGCGTTCTTAAAGGCAGGCTGGAAGATATCGCTCCAAGCAGTGACCTTGCCACCCGGCACCAGATCGGGCCGATAGACGATCGCCGTCGGGAAATACCAGTAGGCGACGAACATCTCGCTGTGCGAACCTGGAATGAGCTTGCCGAGATTGGGCAACTTGTCGACTGGCAGCGGCAGGAAGAGTCCCTTGTCGGTCGCCGCGCGCATGGCGATGGCCTCGCCAGTAAACCAGACGTCGACGCCGGGATTCTGGCGGGAGGCCTGCAACTTGGCCAGTCCCTCGGCCGAGCTGTTCTCGATGACCGGCACGATCTCGATGCCGGTTTCCTCTTTGAAGGCGGGCGCCAGCGGCTTGAGCACACGCTCCCAGGTGGAGCCAAAGGTCATCACCTTGACCTGCTTCTGTTGCGCGTACGCACCACCACAGGCGGCGAGCGTCGCAGCAACGGCAGCAAGACCGCGCCAGGATAGCTTAGATAGCGTCATCATGTTCATCCCCTCT
>Ga0137385_10006051_pt1 | contig 10644 bp, 13 predicted proteins | sample SagtaG_FD_104921 | JGI IMG/M metagenome (GOLD analysis project Ga0137385, IMG submission 104921) | Vadose zone soil microbial communities from Sagehorn Ranch, Mendocino, California, USA - Sage2_R_80_16 metaG | ecosystem: Environmental > Terrestrial > Soil > Vadose zone | place: USA: California... | reverse complement strand
TGTGCTGAATGCTAAGAGGGCATTCAAGATGTTCAGCGCCAAGTTGTCGCCAGAACTGCGGAAGAAATGGGAAGACGAGTACACCGAAAAAGGGCTCTTCCAGTTGAGAGAGCAAACGGCCCAAGTACGTCACCTCCCTCCCCACTTCTCTCTCACTTTGTCTGATCTTTTCATGGTTTGCGATGGTATAGATCGGGAGCATGCACCGTTTGGTGAGTTTCCCTTCTCATGGCAAAATGCGATCCTAGTAGCTGATCTGGTCGTGGCGACAGCGCCGGGATGATGAGTTCATTGCCAAACGGACTCGTACGGTCGACCTATGATGTTGACGTGCTCACTTGGTTCCTGGTCGAAAACACTTTCGTCGTTCTCTTTCTTTGAACGGTTTTTAAAATGCCTCGCACATCACTCGTATACCCACGGGTCAATTTTCTTGTCCTTTCTCCATTCCCTGCGGTTCGAAGATCTACGGAATTATCGTTTTGTTCAAGTTTCTGTGTCTGTTTATGACTCCCCTCCGATACCAGTCAATGTGCTCTGTTGTTTGTTTGTCGTACTCTGATCTTGGTTACTCAAGCCTTTTCGCTTAGACTTCTTACTTTCCCCCACGACGTGTATCACCTAGCATTTTTTATCGTTTGTTCGGCAAGTTGGCTGTCCTATCCTATGCAGGTTCTCTCCCCTACACATGTATTATCATGACGCACCACTCACACTTGAACAATCCACCGCATCGCACCATGCTGCAGCACGCGTACAGCGTCTTAGACAGTGTGTCGCTCGTTTTCGAGAAAGTGCAGAAGAACCGGACATGATTATAGTAACGTGTCCGAGTCACGGTCACGGCGGTTGTAGTCGCAAATGCCTTTTTTTTGCCTTTCGTAGCATTCAGCGGTCATGGTTTCCCCCTTGGTTTCACCACCAGTTGGTTCATGAGTCGGTTGTACCGTTGGGCCCCTGACAGCAAAGCCCACAATCGTCAAACTGTCAGACTAAAGTGGACGTCAAGCGGCGGTGCTGCACTTGATGCAGCTTTGACGCGGCGAGCAGTCTGAGGGTCTCCTGCGTGCTGGGACTTGGGACCGATGGTAGAGCGACTCGAGTCTGGGAGCTACGAGCATCAATGCATCAACGACAAACGCCTGCTGCGCCTTGGACCGACCAGGAATCTGGCGGTGGGAACGGCCGTTGGCTCACTCTTCTGAGACTCGTATCAGCTGTTGCGCCTTTATAAAGAAAAAAAAACCATTAACGTGCATCTGACTCTGAATCTTGGGGTACAGAATCCTATTTATGTCGCGCCACCCGATAACATTGCTTCCTCAACGGCCTCAACCTCCAGATGATAAGCTGCTGCGCCTTAGGCAGGTGCGCGCGCATGGGGAGGAGCCAGGACACAGATGCGACTTGCGTGCAGTGCGCCCTTGTGTGAACAGGAGAGGGTTACAGGATGCCGTACAGAACCTGATAACCCCTCGGTACCATGCGCCCTGCCTCGTTGAGCTAAAACGGCGATAGTTGGGACCCGGGTCGATGTTCTTGTACTACTATAGGCCCGGTGGGACTTGTCGAAAGAAAGCCGGCTTACTTGTCTGTACGGTCATGGCGGCCTTATCAGAACGATTTGTTAGTGCGCAAGTCTAGTACACTGATGCCTATCGGCGCCCTATTGCTTGTGCTATGCCTTAGGTGAGACGCGGGAGAACTACTACGAGTCGCGCTTCAACGTGGGGAGCGTTATAATTGAAAACTGCAACCGCATCTCCACGGTGTCGACAAATAGAATACGACCTTGTAATTAAAAAGTATCGACTACGCGAATCTAACAAGACGGGACGACGGTCAATTCCAGAACAAGGTGGAAAGTGTGTGTGCATGCAACTGAAAATAGAGACAAATGTGTACTGAGTCACAAGACACAGTTTCGAGCCTGATTTTCGTTGCGAGTTGATGGTTACAACGTGAAAGGATAAAAAGCAAAGGGATTACCTGTTTTATAGGTTGAGGATGTCGTCCATATCCTGATCAAATGCACGAAATAACGCAGATCAGAGGCAAAAATAAGCTAAAAAATAACACAACCATACCAGCTTCGTGAGGCTGCTCAGCTTTGGCCCCTGGAAGTAGTCCAGTTCGCCGTCGAAGGCGTTCCCTTCCCCTCGTTCTGCTCTCTTCTTCTGTTCGCGGGTATATGTGTGCAGCTCATGGGAATTCTCGTGGAGCGCAAAACTGAAAAAAATGACGGAAATATGCGCTTAGATAGATCCGACGATGGAACTAAGGCGGATAAGTGGCGCACTTGACATGAGACATCAGTTTGCGGTATGATGGGCGAGGTTGCATTTCTGCGGGTGTGTGTGTTTTCCAAGGTACATATAAGGCCAAATTGCATTGGAAGGAGTGGAGCGAGGAATGTGGACTGCTTACCAAGATATCTGCATAACACAGTCGTTAGCGATCCCCGAGGACCTTCCCAGGCGCGCTGCGGGTCTGAACACGCTGATAACGACAGCTAATACACTCAGATGGTCAATTCACCCATGCAGTCCTTGTAAATATGCTTACCACTGTTCGACGAGCGAAGGGATCGTAATCGCACCACCCATCACACTTTACATTCGACACGGGCGATTCGTATCGCGTCGGGGACAGAAAGGCCGCGCAGCTTCGCAGACGGCGGCCCTCGCGCGCCGGATTTGTCTCCTCGCCCTTTGAAAGCCATGGGACGTAGACGCTAATACAGTGATGGTGCGGTAAATCGAGTATGGTCCCCGTATAACAGGCATCGAACACAGCCTAAAGAACGAATCGTTGGCGTCGTTTGAAGAGAGAAAGAAGAGCGGCGCGCGCGACTTGCCAGGAGAAAACAGCCGGCCGGCAGGGTCTTTACGAGGATATCGTTGAGTTCCTGATTAAAAGAGAGTTGGTGAGCGAATGCTTCTCGCAGCCTAAAAGCGTAAATTGTTTACGTTGTCGACGATGTACTCCAGGTCGCTTGTGATAATCGCTGCGGGTCAAGCGTTGATTTAGAAAAGGCACTTTTACCGCAGAGAGAAAGGAGTGGACCTTCGTCCGGACCGTCCTCTTCCTCGACCAAATTATCGATCGATCGTTGCTGACCAGTTAGGCCGGTATCTGCGTGGGAACGTCGATTGGTAAGATATACCATGCTTCGAGGTGGCGAGGCGAGGCGGAAGGAAACACACAAAAAAAAGTGAACTTCTCGCCTGGCGAAGCACCATGGACCAGTCTCATTAATTCGGAAATCTATCACACGTGTCAACGCCACGAAACAAAGAAGGAGCATGTCTCGCCGACCATGTTGGCACGAGTCGGCTGCAGACGGTCGGGGAATTTGGGACCGTCCTTGAGCACGGTGATGTCATCGGGAGCGTACCCATAGGTACCTGCGAAATGAGATCAGCGTTTGAAGATGAAACTCCAAGTCACGATTTTAAGGCTGAAAAAAATTACTCACCGACTAGGAGATCCCGAAAAAGGTCGACGCATTCATGTGGGCCTCCCAACGGCCGCCACGTATCGGGTTGACTATGGTAGTAAGAGATACCGACGAGGAGAGCGCGCCGCTTCGTCGGTGGGCCTACGCTCGCGCCTTGTGTCTCTCCTTCGACATACTGACGGTGTATGCGTTTGGCAAGGTCAATGACACAGGGTGACCAGAATGAGACGAATGGAGAGTACATGGCACGGGGGAAAGCGTCCATGATTCGATGGTCGCCTTTAGGAAATGGAGTCCCCTGGTTATTACGCGCCTGGAAATTTGCACCGTGTTTGAACAGCCATCGCACAGACCCCAAATTGCCGCGTCCTGCAGCTAAGTGCAGGAGGCTCAGGCCATTATCGTTACGAGCATTTACATCCGCGCCGTAATTTAGCAGCAACTGTGCGAACACTAGATCTTCTCTTTGTAGTGCCTTAATGAGTATTGTCCCTTCCCCATGTTCCCAGACGTTTGCGTCTGCACCGCGCTGAAGTAGTAGCATTGCGACCTCCGAGTAGCCTTTTTCCGATGCTAAAGATAATGGTGTCCGACTTGAGGGGCCACGGAAATTAATATCTGCGCCGAGATCGAGCATTAGTCGTGAAAGTTCCAGACATCCGCTATCCGATGCCCAAAGCAGCGGGGACCACCTATTGCCTCCGGCGGCGTCCACGTGGGCACCACACTTGACCAGCACTTGTGCCGCCCTCAGACATCCTCGTGCAGCGGCTGCGCACAACGGAGTACGGTAACAACCACCTTGCTCGTTCACATCCTGGGAGCGCGCGGTGACAAGCCATTCGGCCATACCAGGGAGGTCCAACAACGCGGCATAGTATATTGGCGGTGCATCAGGCTGTAAAGGGGTTTCTGAGCCCATTGATCTCCACAATTCTCGATCCATGTCGTATATCCAAACCCAGGCCGCAAAGTGGGGGCGATCTCGGTCAAAAAGATGTTTCATGGCGTATTCTGCGCGTGACGACACATCCTGGAACTTGGCATGATCTACCCAATGCTGAGCAGCATAACGCGCGAGGGGATAACTTTCGATGCTCCTTTTGTTGAGGTGGTTATCTAGCTGGAGCAGAACGGAAAGGCACGCTTGTGCGACAATCGTATGGGCTGGTTCGAGTGAGATGTAGTAGCGCGAGACGCGTCCGTTCGCGAGGCGGCTCGACATTAGGAATTCCTGCACAGAGAAGTGAGAAAATTGGACAACTGGGGAACCATCCATGGTGACAACAGCAATCAAGCTCGAACATGTGGAAAGTACAGCACCGCCTGGGTTCTGTGGGCGCCAACCGGCCACGAGTGTCGGGGTTCCTCCTGCGTCGAAATCAATCGCGAGAAATTCTGCAAGTTCCTCGATACGAAGGGGTCTCGAAGCTACGGCGATGCACTGAAAGAGGCGATGAGCATATCCCCAGTTTTCCTCATCAATATCCTGTAACGTGCGCTCGTATGTTGTATCCAAGGTCCTAGGTAATTCATCCAATGCGCTCCGGATGCGTCCTGGGAGGCAGCGACGTAACTTGTCCAACTGGCAGAATACCCATCGGAACCTGTGTCATAACGTAGGATTATTAGTAAGTACAAAAGTACAGATTTAGAGGTACGTGATGCCTCACATTCCAGCGGCTTCCTGGCGGAGCTTATTTATGACGAGACTCCTATCTTCCTCTCTCCATTGACTCATAGTCTTATCTGAGTTCACGAAGAAATAAATATAGTTGCTGATATCCTCCTTTTGTCCCATCTCGCCGTGGAGGGACACGGAATAAGATGCTAAAGGTAGGAGAACGGTCGAGACACCCGCCTCAGGACGGCTGGTAACGCATAGATGCAGATATGGATGGTTCAAGTTGACGAGATCTGTCACGAGGTCCACAACCTTTTCGCGGGCAGACGGCGTACCAGAGATCGTTGGGCATTCGTCAAGCGCGTCCACGATAACATACGTTGCACCAAGTTTTCCCACCGTGAACATTTCTTTCAGGCAGTCCAGGAGTGCTCGATCGCTAGGCTGTCGCAAACCATCACCGTGTAACGAATACAAGCGGGAAAGAATGTCACAGCAGTCATCGGACTGAGCGCAGAACTGGACAAGAAGAGAGGCCAAGAGGCCACGGCGATTCCGTTTCTCGTCGTCCCTAAAGTCGAAATAGAAGAAAGCCATGGAAGCTGGTGCGGTGTTTTGCATAGATTCTATGTCTCTGATTATTGTAGAGCTAACCGATGACATGAGACACATAATACAAAATGATTGAAAGATCCACGTACCATAGGATGCTCTTCCCTGAGCCGGCTATGGAACCGAGACACGATTAGTGGTGGTCCTGATACGAAATAGTACGAATGATCTGCACGTTTTCCGTAAATGAAAAGCAAGGATCCCCTCGTTTTCCACTCCAAAAAGGTGGCCCCTTGGATGAACCACGTGGCCGTGCCATCGTGGCAAACTTCGCATGCAACATTTTGGTTTTGCGATGGATCAGGGGGAGAGAGCCACTTTCGTGACTTCTTTCGTGACCGGTCACCTGGAAAACAATCAGCGTAGCGAGAAGGGAGAGTGTGAAGAGATTACGAACGATTCTTCTTGATCTCGTTGCTTACTAAATCTTGCAACGAAGCTGGGAAACACAGTCAAACACACAGATCTCCGCGAGTGAACTAAACAAACAGAAGACTTGACGGATGCAGTCCCCTGACGCCTTTTCATCTAGGCAGAAAGCGCTCAGCCCAATACACTTGGATGATTGAAAGAACGCAGCTCACTCTCCATGACATCTCTCAAATTCTTCGCAAGGCCGTGGATGACCTCGAGCGTTACCGCGGCAGTCGTTCGGGACTCCTCCTGCGTCAATCGGTCCAACTTTTCCAGAAGCGCCTCAACGTCCCTTTCTCCAAGAAGCTTCTTCCCGAATTTTACTGGTTCCCGGGCCCTACTGAGCGAAGAACGAGGCATCGACGAAGAATGGACCTACTCAATCTCCCTTGCTTGACCTGTTGGGTCGCAACGGCAAGGGTAGCAAGTAGTTCGGCCAGTATCTTCACGACTATCTCAGTCATCGCTGTCGTCGATTGGACCTTGGTATAAATATTGAGGCGTTTCAGGAAGTTTTCGATCAATTCAAATAGTTCGAGAAGCGCATCGTAGCTGGCGCTAACGTCCTTGATCGCCTGGTGTTTCCATATATGACTGGAGTTCTGCAGAATACTGATGAGAAGATACATACCGCGAGGAGGATACCGATTCCTGCGAAAATTGCTGTTGCGGGCGGGAATAGCTACACAAGAAGGATTGTCGCATGGCCGTGAAAAAATAAGAGCCAACCTACAATACCAATACCCTCTACGAGAACCGTACTGGTAGAAAGGGTATACAAGACGTTGACGGTCTGGTTGAGCCGTATCATTATTTTTCCATTGTCGCCTTTATATTTTCGAAACGCTTGTGCTTGGTCTTGAAGCACCACAATAACAGAGTCAGCGGAGTCACAACTTTTGAGCTTGGAGCTAAGCTTATTGTCGATCAAGTTTGTCCCGGCCCGCTTCTCGTACTCGCTCAAGGCAGCCTCAAAGAGTGATCGAATATCGGGAGTGTGTGTTGAAGACATCATGCGAACAGACAGTGGGGTCGTCAGTGGTTCTCGGGGATACTAGACGATCGATGATCGATAATAGCGACTAATTATACAATCAGAGCGTCAGTCTGGGTCTCTCACGGTCCTAGTCACGCGTACGGTCTTGCGAAAGGTCTTTGCATTCGTGTGCACGTCTTCAGTTAGTTTGGACAGGTCTCACACCCCAGACCACTCTTACACGCGTGTCTAATTCGTTGCGTATTTATGAGGGAATCACCTTATCCCTAGCAAGGGCCATAGAAATACTGGGAGTGCGGCCAGGGAAAACGAGCAAAGCGGTCTCAAAGGCTCGATCAGCGTTGCGAAGAGGACGAAGGACTTCGATGGGTGGTGTTTCCATGGCTGATCTTCCGTTCTCCCTGCAGAGGTCTTTCGCTACGAGGGCGCCTTGTACTCGACGGCAGACGAGGAAGCGAAGAGCGACAGCACTGTGGTCCTCAGAGGAACATATCGTGACCGGTCCTCCTTTCGTTTCAATAGTCATAAGCTGGGCCAGGGCCGAAAGAGAAACGACCCGCCTCGCATATTTGCGGCCACCGTACCAGTACGGCCTGTGCTCGATGAGTGGAGCCCGGACATGCTTCTTGAATTCCGAAGGATCAAATTTTTTTAGGGTTCGAGGAAAGATTCAGTTAGATCTGCGAATCTGCAAGCGGTGCCTCCCTGGTGAACTCAATGTCCGAGTGCTGTCAGTGCGTCGAGCTGCCCCGGCAAGAGACGAGACCTGGCCGACGCATACACATACCGTCGCGCGTTGCTTCGACTCGTTCCACTTCATTCCATAGGCCACGGGGCTGGTCTTCAAGGCGACCGATAGAGACTAGTATATCATAGGCAGGCGAAAGGAAGGTATGTATCGAACACGCGGAAGCCACGAGGAGATTTATCTTTTGGCGATCTGCATAATTTTGGTGTGCGACGCGTTTTGTGTTATCGTAGTCTGGGAAAGAGGCTCCTCCGATAACGCCAAGGTCATGAACAGATACCGCAAAGTAAGTCACATTATCATTCCCTCGGACCAGAGATCGTATTAAGACATGGACATGGGAAGCGGATGACGGCAAAGAACCCACAAGCACGAAGGTAAAATCTGTCGACAACTCGTACCTGGGACCGCGCCATCAGGCACCCCATCCCTTCGGCTACAGACATAAACAAAAGGATGTCAGAGCCGGCGCAGGGGGACGCACTCAGCGGCAGTCGACCAACAAACGCACCTTGACTTCCTCCCCAGGCTCACGCACGAACAGCGCGGGCCGCTCGGTGGTCCGCGCGCCTTCTTCACCCTCGTCCCAAGTGTAGCTTGCGCCGATTGCGAGGCGCGTGCCGTCCGCGGAAAAGGCGAGCGCGGCGACGGGGGAAGTGTAGCGCGGGTACTGGCGGAGGCGCTTTTTGACCTTGTGGTCCCAGATGGAGACGGTGGCGTCTGAGCCGCCGGATGCGAAGGTATTGTACGTCGGGTGGAAGGCGAGCGCGTTTACGGGCCAGACGTGGTCCACGTCGTCGATCGTCTGGCGATGGCACTTGAACGCGTACTTTTTTTCTTGGACGGCTGGCAAGGGGTCGAAGTACTCGACGGCGATGCGGCCTTCGACGGACGCCGTGGCGTACCCTGAAAGAAAGTGAGTGGTTGCTCAAGGTCGAGGGGGGAGGGAGAGCGTGGGAAAGTAGGAGTTGGAGAGCGCACCTTGGCCGTCGGACATGCATGCGAGGGCACGGGTAAGGAATTTGAGAGAGCTCTCGCGCGTCTGCTCGGGCGTGTCCATCTTGCGCAAGTCGAAGATATGGAAGAGGCGACTCGCGAGGGCGAGGACGAGACGGTGGCCGACGGTGTCCATAAAGTAGACGCGCTCGGGAAGCTGATGGGCTGATTGTTGGGCAGTAGAGGCGCGGGGATCCCAGAAGCGGACGGTGCGATCCCAGGAGCCAGTGATGATGGCATCTATGACCAGATTAAGGGCGTATGGGACAGCGGATAAAGAACGTGAACGAACTGGTTTCGCTCGAGTAGCGGACGCTTGATATTGCATCATCGTGTTGGCCAAGGGCATGAATCTTCTCCGACTCGAGTTCTAGCCTGTTTACGGTCAGAACGATAAGCTATAGCCGCAATGATAAACCACGGACTCTCTTAATGAGGAATCGAGTCCCCCGCTGTATGCGTGCGACGCGTCTGAAAAAGTGGAAGAAAGAACTGCGGCACGGTGATCGAATTTTGTCTTCTCCTCGTTAGCCGTGATATCGTACAACCTGACTGTCTGAATAACGACGGTAGAGACGCTTAGAGAAGACTGAACACGCGGGAAGAGATGGATCAGGAGAAGAGAACACACCGAGTCCCATGACGAAGCCAACAGGAAATTTGAGCTGGTGGGTGAAAATTGCAAGCTCGAAATACCGTCAAAAGGCGCGCCCTTCAGTTCAAGTTGAGAGTCTGCAGAGATAAATCAGATGATTTGGGCCTTCGCATGCACATTGCGGGCTCACCAGACATGTCGTTGTTGCAGAGCGCGTGGTGGTTTGTTTATGGTCAATGAGCGGCGCGTCTCACACGTGCGTCCTTCGACTCGGACTCGTCGCTGCCTTCAACAAGTTCACCTCCTCCATAACAACGACGGCGTGCGACAGGGGAACGATGTATTGTAAGTCGACGGGAGGCAGAACATAGGGTGGACACGCGGCTAACTTCTTTGGCTATCCTCCAACCTCACCCATGCGAACCAATGCTGCGGCAGTCCTCTCTCACCTGCACCTCTCGCCGTTTTCTTAGACGGGGGAGACGAGCGTGACCGAGCATAAGTCTCCACTATGCTCGCATCTGACACTTGCCTGCAACCCTGCGAATCGCACGGAACCATAATGCATCCCGACGTTCATCCCTGGTTTGCCCGTTGTCGCTCTCAGAACCTACGTAATACGCCCACGTACGTCTATGTTAGAGAGTCCAGTCCAGTCCATCACATCGCGTATCAATGCTCCACAATCCAGGCCTCGAGTGAAATTGGTGATCAGCATGCCTTCAGAGGTGTTTCTTCTTCCCCTTCTGTAAGGAGCTGTGTCGTTTTCCCCTCATGCGGTCTCGCTTTCCCCGACACAAGTTCTTGCTTGTTGTCCGGCTCGAGGGATTTCCATCGGAAATCACCAGGATCAATGGACGACGATAACTGTGGCTACATTAAGTCCCTGCCTGATCTCAGTCCGTCCTATTTCAGGACGATCGGGAGAATAATTGACCCCAGATGCGATAACTCTGCTTTGTCTTTGCCGGTGCCGACTCATCGTGTTACGCACCCTTGTGATTCTTGAAAAGATTCTTGAGAAACGAGAGCCCTGACTCCAAGGTGCGACCTAATAACCTGTCACCTTTGACTTCCCGAATTAAAAGCTCACGCGAGTCAAGCAGGCGGGGCGCAAGAAAGCTATCGCGCCCACTCGTCGCTTTATCGCGAACCGTCAACAGATATTCACGTAACTCATGACGAGTCATCATGAGGG
>Ga0137385_10006050_pt1 | contig 10646 bp, 10 predicted proteins | sample SagtaG_FD_104921 | JGI IMG/M metagenome (GOLD analysis project Ga0137385, IMG submission 104921) | Vadose zone soil microbial communities from Sagehorn Ranch, Mendocino, California, USA - Sage2_R_80_16 metaG | ecosystem: Environmental > Terrestrial > Soil > Vadose zone | place: USA: California... | reverse complement strand
CGACGACACCCCCGACGGCTGGGTAGCCATCCACTACGCCACCCGCGCCCTCGGCGTCTCCCGCCAGACCATATTGCAGCGAGTAAAGCGCGGCGAGCTACGCGCCGTCCTGACCCGCACCGGGCGCATGAAAGGCCTGCGTATCGAACTCCCCAGACCCCAAGACCAGCTGTTCTGATCATGGCAATCAGCAGAGGAGCAGTGTGACGATGCATCCAAACAGGCCGTGATGTCACCCTCAACAACCCATTCATACTTATTGTTGACAAACATGACCGTCTCGGCAATCGCGTCATGAGCCCGGCGTCCGGGACGGAATCCGTAACTGCACGGATGGAAATCCGCCTCGAATATCGGCTCCAGCACCAGCTTCAGGGACGCCTGGACCACCCGGTCCCGGATGGTGGCGATGCCCAGGCGGCGCAGCTTGCCGTTCGCCTTGGGAATCAACCGCTCCCGGACCGGCAACGGGCGGAAACTGCGGTCCTTCAACGCCGACCGCAGCTCGTCGAGAAAGTATCCCGCTCCCCGCCCGTACTCGATGGACGACGCGGTCGCACCGTCCACTCCGGGTGTCCGGGCACCCTTGTTGCCCCGCACCCGATCCCATGCGACCAGCAAGAACGCGGGATCGGCGACGAGATTGAACAGATCACTGAACCTGCGATGAGGATCACCACGGGCCCAACGGTGCAGCTTGGCCTGAATCTCCAGTACCCGAAGCTCGGCTGAATACAGCCCTAAATACTCCAGATCGCCGGTATTCACCAACGTCCTCCTGGCATTCCAGTCACCACCCTGCTGACTTGCTGGCCCCCTTCGCCATGCACGCGCCTCTCGCGCGCTCGGACTACTACGAGGCCTCCGCCCCACCCCACGGCCATCAGCTGGCAACGAGCCTGCCCATTCACCGCCCCGGACGGGCAGCGGGAGGGCGGCCGCGGATGGTTCCCACGTTCACACAGCATCGATCGACCAGGTCGGCGGCCAGCTCTACCCCGGCAGCCTCGCCATGCCTACGCCGCAGCCTTTCAGCATGGCCTCCCCACCGACGGATTCACTCGGCTTCGGAGTTGACCCACATGCGAAAGCACACAGGTCACGCGCTGCATCCCGGCCCATATCCACCAGATTTGAGCCGACACTCTTCTTACGGAGCTTCAGCCACCGGTTCACTCACGTTCCGCCTTCTGATCTTGCTTGCCGGACCCGGCCCGTCTGGTGATACCAAACCGTCCCGGCGTTGTCGGGGCTGCTCCCACCCTCCCCGGCGTTCCCCGGCTCAGGCTGCCCCCAGCTTCACCACGCCGCTGCGACGACGCGGCAGAGAGGTCTTCCACCTCCCTCGATGCCATGCACCTCGTGGCGCACGAACCCATAGGAGCACGGGAGGAAATCCGCCTCGAAAACCGGCTCCAGCACCAGTTTCAGGGAGGCTTGGGCTACCCGGTCACGGATGGTCGCGATCCCCAGGTAGCGGACCTTGCCGCCCGCCTTGGGAATCGCTCGCCGCCGCACCGGCAAGGGGCGGAAGGTACGGGCCTTGAGATCATCCCGCAATTCCTCCAGGAACCCCTCCACCCCGCGCACGGCCTCGATGTAGTGGGCGGTCTCGCCGTCCACCCCGGCCGTGCGCGCCCCCTTGTTGCCCCGCACCCGATCCCACGCGACGAGCAAGAACGCGGGATCGGCGACGAGATTGAACAGATCATCGAACCTGCGATGAGGGTCATCACCGGCCCAACGGTGCAGCTTGGCCTGGATCTCCAGTACCCGGCGCTCAGCTGAATACAGCCCAATGAGCCCCGGTTCGCCGGTATTCACCAGCGGCCTCCTGGCATTCCCCTGCCTGCACTGCCGACTTGCTGGCCCCCTTCGCCATGTGCACGCCTTTCGCGTGCCCGGACTACTACGGGGCCTCCGCCCCATCCCACGCCTTCGGCCGACGACGCGCCTATCCCAGCGTCCCGGGTGGATCCCGGGCGGTGGGAACGACGCGGGATGGTTCCCGTGTTCACTGCGAATCGATCGATCAGCTTGGCATCCAGCTTTGCCCCGGCAGCATCGCCACGGTTACGCCGCAGGCCTTCACCGTGACCTCCCCACCGGCACGCCAAGCCGGCTTCGGAGTCGGCCACCCATACCGGATGGCCGTGCACTGCACCCCGGCCCATATCCACCAGATTTGAGCCGGTGCCACGCTTACGGAGCTTTAACACTGATTCCTCTCGTATACCGTCTGATCTCGCTCGCCGGACCCGGCCCGTCTGGCAGTACCAAACCGTCCCGGCTTTGTCAGCGCTGCTTCCCGCCCTCCCCGGCGTCTCCCGGATCGGACTGCGCTCAGCTCCTGCCAGGCTGCTGCGACAGCCTGGCGAGGAGGTCTCGCACCTCCCTCGATTCCCAGCGCCTCACGGCGCACCGGCGCCTCGTGGCGCACCAGGTAGTAGCCGAAGAACATCTCGCCCTTGGGGCCGGGCAGGTTGCTGTTGCGGTGCCCCCAGGCGGCCGCGGGGTCGGCGCAGCTGGTGGTGCCGTGCCGGGGCGGCCGGGACCAGGTCTCGGCGTCGGTCCAGTCCGCTGCCAGTGACCTGGGTGCCTGCTTGTGCCGGGCGGGAATGCTGGCTTCCAGCAGCGCGTCGCAGGCGGCCTGCAGCAAGGCCGGCGGCGCTCCGCCGGGCTCGTCCTTGGCCAGCGCGTCCGCGACCAGGCCGAAGGTGTACTCGGTCTGCCGGTAGGTGAGCTGGTGGGAGCCGGTTTCCCAGTCCTCGATCACGCCGGGCCGCACCTGGTCGGGCTCGGGCAGGCCGGTCAGTGCCTGGTGCACCCTGGTCAGGTGCGCGGGCCGGTCATCGGCCAGGGTGAGCTGCATGCCCAGGAGTAAGGTGCGGGCTTTCAGCTGGCGGTGGCGGACCCCGGCGGGCAGCAGAGCTTCGATCCGCGGCGCCACGCCGGCGCCGTCGATGATCTCCTCGATCGTGGCGAGGCAGGCCGGGCCGCTCACCGTGCGCTGCCTGTCAGCAGCGCCACCGCCTGGGCCTCATCGCCGGGTTCCAGGGCGGCGATCAGGTCGCCGAGCCGCTGGGAGCAGGTGATCCCGGCGGCGTGCATGAAGGTGGCCAGCCCAAGGTGCTGCGCGCGGCTGGCCAGCCAGGTGGACCGCAGCCGGCTGATCTCCAGCCGGGGCAGCCCGGTCCCGCCGGCCAGCGCGCCGGTCAGCTGCGTGGTGATGTTGCGGCGGGCCGGGTCGCGGCCGCCGGTGATCAGCCCGGTCCCGGCGAACGCCGCCGCGGCCAGCAGCGGCTGGTGGTAGCGGGCCAGCACCGGCACCGCCCGCGGCCGCGCGCCGCGCACCTGCACCAGGACGCCGCCGGAGCGGCCAGCGATGTCGGCCCCGCGCACGGCGCGCAGGTCCGTCCCGGTCAGTCCGGCGCCAGCGCCCAGGCAGACCAGGCCCGCCGCATGCATCCGCCGCGCCATAGTGGGCTGGGCGGCGGCCAGGGCCAGGTACCCCTCGATCTGCGCCCGGGTATAGGGAGCCTTGGCACGCTCGCGGGGCAGCGGCGCGTCCGGCGGGGCCAGCGCCGGGACCACGCGGCGGGCAATGAACCGCAGGTTCGTCCGCACGGTCCGCCGCGCCGGCCCGGACAGGCCCGGTGCATGCGCGGTGAACCGCTCGATCACCGACGGGTGCAGCAGCACCTGCGGCACCGCCTCCAGGCCCAGCGGCACCGCGAACGCCGCCAGCCGGGCCGCCGCCCACAACAGCGCGTTCGCCCGCGCCTTGCTCGGCGGTGCCGCCGCCATCACCACCGCCCGGGCGAAACCCGCCGCCTGGTACGGCACCGAGACCGGCTGCCAGCGCGCCACATAGGCGGCTGCCTCACCAGTATTCACACAATACTTATACTGTGAGATATGCCGGAAACGGGGGACCTCAGATGCCAGACTGAGAACGTGTCGCCCACCCCGGCCCAGCGAGCCCAGGCCGCGGCCATCGCCGCCGCGATCGCCGAGATCGGCTTCGTCCTCCCCGGCACCCTCACCGAGCGCCCGATGCGCTGCGGCCACCGCAACTGCCGCTGCCACGCCGACCCACCCGCCCTGCACGGCCCCTACCACCAGTGGACCCGCAAGGTGGCCGGCAAAACCGTCACCCGGTTCCTGTCCGACGACCAGCTCGCCGACTACAGCGACTGGTTCGACAACCAGCACCGCCTCCGCCAGCTAATCGGACAGCTCGAAGCACTCAGCCTGGCCATCGTCGAAGCCGACCCCCGCGGGAAGAAGAAACCCAAAACCACCCCAGTCAAACCAGGCATACCATCACATAACACTGTGGGCGCAGCCCGCTTAACCTGTGGGCCAGCCCCCGACCACCACCCCATCAGCCCAGGTCACGCCCAAACGTGAAGACCTGTCCGTCACCCGCTCCTCCGTCACCCGCTCCACCGTCACCCTCTCCACGAGGAAACCCAAGGTCGGCGGATATGCCGAACGTGGCTCTCTGCCCTGCTTGCGAGTGTTGATCTACGGGTCATAGGCTCACCTGGGCTGCGCTCCCGCTGGGTTCCCCTGAAAGCGCACGCGTCGCCATCCTGGCCATGGCTGGCTTCGTCGGGCTGAGCAGGAATTGCTATTCGGCAGCGATCAGCTTTGAATTTGACCTCGTTTCTCAGCGCTGAGTGCCCTACACAGAAGGGCGGGCACAAGGCCGAGGGTAAGCATATCGGCCACCAGCATTCTGATCTTCGCCTTAAAGTGACGATCATTTAAATGACTTCGCGCCGACGGAGGCGATCGAAGAGTTCGGTCGTTGCCGGGGCCGGCGCCACGTCGAGTTCGGTGCGTAGAGCGGCGGCACAAGAGTGGTATTGCCGAAGAGCCAACTGCACTTGGCCTTGTCGGCTGTAGCATCGCATCAATCGGCAATGGGCGTCCTCCCTGCAACTGTCACAGGCCAGAAGCGTCAGGCATGCCGCGACGCAGCCGGGGTAGTCGCCAGAGTTCAAGCGCAAAGCGCCAAGCCGATCGAGTGCGTCGAGATAGCAAAGACGCAGGTGCTCCCGAGTGACCATCGCCCACTCCTCGTAGGGGTCGTCGGCAAGAAACTCGCCCTGATAAAGCCAGGTCGCCGCCTCGAACGCTTCCTCTGCCTTCACGAGTTCTGCGCTGGCGAGGTGCTGATGAGCAGCCTTTAGCTGTTCCTCGAAAACCTCAACATCAACCCACATGTCGAGCGCCGGGTCAATGAAGTAAGCCTGGTCTTGATGGATCACTACCGCGGTGTCGCCGACCGCCGCGCGCAGGGACTGGCGAAGCCCATGGATCGCCACGTTGAGGCTGTTGCGAGCGGCATCCGCCGATACTTCGGGCCAGAACATGCTCATGAGCCGATCCCGTCGCACCTTGCTGTGATGGTTGACGATGAGGTATTCGAACACTGCGCGGCCTCGCCCCGATGACCACATTTCGACCGGACGGTCTTGAATGGCAACACGCAGTTCACCAAGCAGGTGGGCGGTAATATCGGACGTTACGTTGCGCACGATCGGGCGCATCACTGCAGGCGGGGGGAGAGGTTCCCGCCAGTGCGCATCGGGCAAGGCCGGGGATGCTGTTGGGTCAAGTGGATGCTGCGCGACACGAGCTTCAGCGATCAGAACCGGCCGAGGCGCGGGCGCACGCCCTGTCCAGCCGGATGAGTGGCGAGCAAACCGGATCAACCGGCGACGCCACCAGGGGGCGGCGGCGTGCTTAGCAATGTGGCGTGGTTCGGCAATGCGTCCGGCGGCCGGACAGTCACGGGCCAGAGTCTGACCCAGCCGGGCCAGTGTCGCCCAGGAGCCTGTGCTCGCAAGGTCGCAGGCGACATTAACGGCCGTGTCGGCGGCGCGGTCGACCTCTTTAGCTTCCATATACAGCTCGAGCGCTCGATCCCCGGCACCCTGGCTGGAGACGCAGTCGGCCAGGAGGGTGAGTGAGGCGGGATCGATGTCCCCACCTTCTCCTGCGGACCGCAAAGGAGCACGCCACGCCGGGCTGAGCTGCTGCCATCCCTCGGCGAGATCAAGCCACCAGGGCTCATTTCGATGAAGCGTGGAGACCCCGAGAGCACTTGCCATGGCCGGGTGCCAGACGCCAAGCCGACTGGCGCCAGCCAGAGAGATGAGACTGTGCCGGTCGGCGCGCCCAAGCAGGCGGCGACCGAGTGCGCTAAGCAGGTCTTGGGCGTCGCCCGCCCTCGCCATCGCGGCGCGAAAAACCTCCGGCCCAAGGATCGCGCCAGCCGAGAACGCAGCTTCCAACGCACCGGCTGCGCCATCGGTAAGGGCAAAACTCCGGTCAAGGATGGCCGCAGAAAGGCCGGGTGCAAAGGCCTCAGCCAGGAGCGTTACGGCACGGCGATCCAGCTGGAGATGAGACCACCCAAGCACCTGGCCGTGTGGACCCAGGCGCCGCGGGTCCCACTCCGTGAAGCTGATCAACAGGACGTCGAGGCTTCCCTGCAAGTGTGGCAGGAAGGCCGACACGAGCATGTCAAGACTGGCCGGGCTTTCGGCCTCAAGGTGTTCCGCGCCCTCAAGCACCAGCACCGTTGGTGGGACAGTGGCCGCCACCAGCCAGTCGGCCAGCAGTTGATATCCAATCCGCCATTCGCCATGGCGGGCATGGCGGGCCACATCCTCGGCGATCCCTTGCGACGCTTCCGCGTCCAACCTCGCCGCTGCGCCGAGCAACGTGACAAGCAGGGCACCAGGGTCACCATCAGCGATCTGGAGGCGGATCCACAGGACTTGGGCGTAACGCTCCTGGACGACCGTGGCCACCTTGCCGAGGGCCAGGAAGTCCGGGGGCGCTGCTAGTGCGGTCAACCCGACTCTCGCTATTCGTTCGACCGTCGGCCAGCTCGGCATCGTTAGCCATGGGTGCGGGACGAGGTAGGTCCCCGCCAGCCGTTCCGAGCAGCTAAATCCCATGGCCGCCAAGCCCCCCCGACGAGCGGGGCTAGTCGTCTTCCCCTGTGCACCCGTTCTTGACACAGCTGTCATGGCCCCGGACGGGTTGTCGCACAAATTCGGTATAACTCAAGACGAGCACCCCTGTCGAGATTGTCTCGACGCTGCAAACATCATGTTGGCGGCCCGGCATGGGATCTGCCAGCGGGCAGCTACCTGACAGGCGCGCGCGGGCGGGTGCCGCGTACGAGGTCAGCATGCATTTGGTCCCGGTGCTGGCAGTGCTGCTCGGCAGCCGGAGCGCTGGGGCCGTCCTGTTGCCGGGTTGGAGCACTTAATTTCAGCGATGCCCAGATTAAGCGCTCAGCCCACGTCGGTTAAGCGCCGCTTCCGACGATCAGAGTGCCGGGGCACTCCGGACGACTGGGAACCGAGAACAGATCAAGTTCCGGTTGCGTGCCACCTCACCGAGGAGGAGAAGATGACAGCAGCACCGCCATGCCCGCAACCCCAGAATTTCAACATCCTAACCGGATTCCTCACGCCAGGATCAGACACGGGTCCAGGCGCGCTGGACGGAAGCATCTCAGTGGACGTGCTCGACCCGACTGAGGGCAACGAGTCGGTCCGGGCCGTGGAGATTACCGACCCCTGGAGCCTCGAAGTCGACTGGTGCATCTGCGGCCGCTTCGCCGACCTCATATGCGGCTGCTGGTGCGTGCAGGTCTTCATCGACGACATTGATGGCGTCGGGCCTACTAGCGGGCTACTCGGCTCGGCGAGGGTATCCGTGGATTCAGGGACGGTCGCCGAAGGAGAAGACACTGCCACGAAGTGCTTTGAGTACACGTTTACCTTCCCCGCCGGCTCGGTCGGGGCCGGTGTCTACAACCTCGTCGTCCTCATCACTCTGTCTACCTCTGACTGTGACGACCCGGGTCGTCTGGTTCAAGACATGGTGGGTTGGGCGGTGATCCCCGTCGTGGTCTTCTTCGACGAGAGCGCGCCGTTCTGCCCGAGCTCAGACTGACTGTGGCCGTGACCGGGACCCGGGTGTCAACCCGCACGTGACTTGCCACCACGGGGTGAGGTGCTCCGGGTCCCGGCCAGTAGCGTCTTAGACTGGCTCCGAGCCAGGAGCGTCATGGACTGGCGCTCACCGTGACCGCCGGTTTGGCGAGCGTACGTCAGAGCAGGAGCACCAAATGACGCAACGTGGTGGCCCCAAGCCCAGCAGTGCAGGACGGTCCGGCGACGACTTCCGGAAGATCGATGGCGTAGGCCGTAGATTTGAACAGCGCCTCTGGGATGCTGGGATTTTCACGTATAAAGATCTGGCGCGGCGCACCCCGGAAGAAATTGCCGCGGTCCTGGCACCCATGGCTGGGATATCCCCCGAACGGATAGCCAGCCAGGCGCGTGAACTCGCCGGGCCTCCTCCCGAGGCACCCGTCCCGCGCCAGCACTATGCCGCCTTTCACGTCGAATTCCTGCTCGAGTCCGACAACAGCGTCCGCCGTACCAAAGTTCATCAGCATCAAACGGACGCTCGAGACGCCTGGTCAGGGTGGGATGAGGAGCGGTTGCTCTCCTTCCTGCGCGACCGAATACCACTACCTCCCGCGGCGACGCCTGCCGATGCGCCCGGTGTTGAGCCGGCTCAGACGCAGACAGACGAGCCGGCTCAGACGCAGACAAGAGTTCAGGAACCGGCAAACGTCGAGCCCGCATCGGCGGACCAGCCGTCAGCCCTCGTTCCTGACCGCTTGCCGTCCTTGTCCCTGGACATCGAGGAACTCGCGCCCATCCGTGATGGCAAGCGCAGTCGCATCTTGAGCCCCAACGAGCCGAGCTCCGTGCGCCTCACCATGCGCATCAACCCAATCGGCACGCCCATCCATGACACTTTTGACTTCTCTGCCACAATCGTTGCCCGTAGGTTCGCAGGTCACGATCGCTCGCCCCTGGGGACCACTCATGGGGCCGTTCCCGCGGGCGACCCGGTATCGGTCGATGTGACGGGACCAGCCCTGCCCGCTGACCTCTACCGCCTGCTGGCAACCGTGGAGATCTACCCTGCTAATCACTCCCCAGAAGAGCCGCCTCTCTACCAGGTGCGTGCCTCTGGGGATCTCATGCGGGTCGGCGATACTCCGCTGAGGTCCGCCGCGGCCGTTGCATAAGTCTTCAATGACGTATCCCTGCCCGGTTTACGCCGGATCCAAGTTCTGTGCTTGAGTAGACGCGAGAAGGTACAGTGTAGTGTGCCGCGTGGGACATTTCGTGGGCGGGACGTGGTCGCCGATCAAGTCTGCAGGCTTCGCCGCATGTCGCATTGGCGGTCGGCCCTGAGCGCGACTGTTTGCAGAACCGTCGACGCAGCCGGCTGTGACAGCCGCCACCAAGCACGGCCGCTCCGGAGCGGTAGAAGCGGCTATGAAAAGATCACGTGCCATTAGCGTGCCATTAACCCCGGTGAACGACAGGCAATGACGGTCACTCGCGGGCACCCGGATGCCTAACCAGACTGAACTCGTAGTGCATGTGATTACCAGGGTTCGATTTTCAGGCCGGTTCCGGCCAGGCAGCCGTCGATCAGGTGGGGCCGGTACTGGATCTTCTTCAGCTTGCGCTTGACGATGCGGACCAGGCCGTCCAGGTCGGCGGCGGCGAAGTTGGCCATGGCCCGCTTGAGCAGCGACCAGATGCCCTCGGCGGGGTTGAGGTCCGGCGCGTAGGCGGGCAGCCGGTAGACCCGCAGCCATTCCTTGTTTTCCGCGGCGAAGTCCGCCAGTTCCGGGGCCAGGTGGATGTTGAGGTTATCCCAGCACCAGATCAGCGGCGCGGCCAGCTGCCGGTGCGCAACGATGATCAGGTCACGGTAGTCCTGCCAGGTGAACCCCTTCGGCTCGCCCTTGCGGCGCCGGTATACCAGCAGCTTGAAGAACAGGTGCGGGCGGTCCCCGGGCCGGTAGCACGCCACCCCGGCGATGCTGACCCGCCCGCCGCCCGCGCCGCGCACCCGCACCACCGGGCGGGCGCCGCGCGGGGCCCAGGTGCGGCCCTTCGGCGGCCTCAGCCCCTGGCCTGCTTCGTCCTCGAAGCAGACGTAGGCGCCCAGGTCGCGGGCGGTGCTTTTATATCGGGCCACACCTCGGCCTCCCACACCTCGACCGCGGCCTCGTCGCGTTCGAGCGCCTGGCGCACCGGGACCTGGCACGACCAGCCGTGCCGGCGCATCAGCTTCCACACCCCCTCGGCCGTGTAGCCGACGTGGAACAGCTTGCCGATCAGCGTCTTGATCCGGCCCAAAGTCCACCGCTGGTCCCCGGCGAACCCGTGCGCCAGCGGGCCTTTCCGCAGTTCAGCCTCCAGCCGGGCCCACTGCTGGCCGCTCAGCTTCTCCCGCGACACCGGCCCCCTGGACCGCAGCGCCTCGATCCCGCCGCCGGCCCAGGCCCGCCGCCACCGCCGCACCGACCCCGGCGTGACCCGCAGATCCCGGGCGATCTCCTCAATCCCGTCGCCGCGGGCGAACCGCCCGGCCGCCTCCAGCCGTAACCGCTCACGCCGCTGCTGCTCGGCGGGCGTGTACCCGCCCCGTTGCGCATACCTCATGCCCTGGTCATACGCCCGCAGCCAGCCGACGTCACCACCCAGAGCTCTACGAATTAATCCTGGTTAGCT
>Ga0137385_10006049_pt1 | contig 10647 bp, 9 predicted proteins | sample SagtaG_FD_104921 | JGI IMG/M metagenome (GOLD analysis project Ga0137385, IMG submission 104921) | Vadose zone soil microbial communities from Sagehorn Ranch, Mendocino, California, USA - Sage2_R_80_16 metaG | ecosystem: Environmental > Terrestrial > Soil > Vadose zone | place: USA: California... | reverse complement strand
TCGCCCTCGGCAATCACCGTCAGCAGATTGGCGCGCAGCCGACTCAGATCCACTCGCTCCCCACCAATCAAGAACTCCCCCTTCATCAGCCGATCATTGCGATACAGATCGACGATGAGTTGGTGAAAGGCCCCGCCAGCCATGGGGATAGTGTCTTTGACCCAGGTGTTCATGGCGTGCCAAGCGTCGACGATTTGAGAATTGTCCAGATTGTCCCAGAGTTTTATATAGTTGCTGATGTAGTTCTCGACGGGCTTGAGCGCCTTCGCACCATAGTCAATCATTTCCCCTGGCATGTTGCCGAAGGCGGCGAGGGCCTTGTCGACATCGAAATATTTTTCGTCGGTCCAGCGGCCGAAGGTCAGCTTCTCCTTGTTGGAGAAGTCCAAGGGCGCGGTAAGCAGGATCAGATTGCGCAGGCCATCGTCGGGTCTTAGGGCGGCGTAAATCGTCGTAAGGATGGCACCGATGCACCAGCCAAGCACGCTAACTTCCTCAACGCCGGAGAGAGCCTTAATCTTGCGGATCGCTCTCGGTATGTACTCCAGTGTGTAGTCGTCGAACTTCAGGTACTTGTCCTCTGGACCCGGAACGCCCCAGTCCAACAGGTACACGTCATAGCCGCGCTGCACAAGAAACTCGACAAAGCTGCTGCCTGGACGAAGATCGAGAATGGAAGGCCGGTTCATGAGTGCGAAAATAAGGAGCAAGGGAACTCGATGCCGCTCTTGTTGGGAGACAACAGGAACGTAACGGTAAAGCTTGGCCTTGTTCAGCGTCCACACCAATTCCTTGGATGTCTGGGCGATCGAGGCTTTCGTGGTCATCACCCTGGTGAGAGTCTGTAGGCGTTGCGCAAAAATAGGGTACTGGTCAGTTGCAACCTGCACTTGTGCCATTGTCTACTTTGCTCCCTTTTTTGCATTCGGTTGCCTCGGTTTCACCGCAGTCGTTTTTTGAGCAGCGTTCGGCGCTCTGCCCCCCGGTTGTCGTGACGGCGCTGTCTGCAGGACCGGCCTTGAAGCTTTCGCCTGCTTTAGAGCCGCAGGGGTTATTGGAACCGTCCGGTGTATGGGATCCGACTGGATGGCCGGTTCAGTTGCCTTTATTGGTTCTATCTGCTGGACAGACTGAGGCCGCATGATTAGCTTTTCAATGCGATCCAGCTTCGCGTTCACATCGTTGAACTGCTCCGACGGCACGATGAGCTTCTCAATACGGTCCAGCTTGGCGTCCATGTCGTCGAGCCGCATCTCAATGTTCGTCAATCGCCCGGCAAGTCCGGAAAAATCTAGGCTGGTCGGCAGGCCGAGCTGCTGGAGTGTCTGTAATATCGTCTTCTCGAAGGTCTCCCTATATGGGGCCGAGAGGGTCAAATAGCTATCCAACATCGCCCCTGACGCCTGGGCATACCCTTCGGTATTCACTGCCTCGACCATGGTCTTCGACCAGATATCCAGGTAGGCATCCCGCAGCTCACGAAATGTTTCCATGGGATCAGACTGATTGGTACTTCCCGCTTCAGCTTCACTCATCCATCGCTCCTTAACTCTGGTGCCCCTTGAAGGCTACACCCGAAGACAGCCACGAGCGGTGATCGTGAACCGCTCACCTAAAAGCGGCTCACGACTCCGGGCGGTATTCAAGACCGTTACGAAAACAAGCTGCTTACGCGCGCGCCTTAGTCTGCGACGCCTTACCGACGATGTTCAACAACTCCTTTTGGGTTTCGGCGATGGTCTCCACTCCGTGTTGAAACGAGGTAGCGGCTGCTTCGACTGGAGTTCCAGCAACGCCCGATTGTTGTTTGAAAGCGTCAATAGCCTTCTTGGTCTGCGCTGCCGAAAACTCAATTGCTCTCTTCTGCAGTGCAGCAGTACGTTCTACGGTCTCCTGCGTCAGCGCGGTCACGCCATCAGTTGCTTTGGAGACCGAATTGACGCGCTCCTTGGCGATGCCTGCCAACGCTTGGCTCTGCTCCACGGCCAGATCAATTGCGCCCTTTTGCAAATCCGCATACTGTCCGAAGGTCGTAGCGGCCAGGTCCAGGATGAAGAGTCCCGGTGCGCCCGGCGTTCCCTGACCAATCTTCTTCCAGGCGTCAATCGCTTCGGCGTTGTGTTGCTGTGCCAGGTCGAGAATCTTCTTCTGCGTCTCGGCAAGGCGCTCCACACCCTTCGTGTACAGCGTTGCAATGCTATCCACTATTTCCGTCTGCTTAGCGGCAGACGTGAAACTCTGAGTAGTACTCATAGAGTCCTCCTTAGGACTTCATGCTGCGGTTTGTGCTGCAATGCAGCATACATCTGAGAATACGCCGCCTTGAAGGCTTGTCAAGGGATAAAATCAAAAATAAATATGGCCCCGAAGATCATCCTCATCAAGAAATATGAAAACCGGCGCCTCTACGATACAACCAACAGCCGGTATGTGAATCTCGACGAGGTAGCCCAGATGCTGCAGCGTGACGAGGACGTACAGGTTGTCGATGCCACGACCGGTGAAGACATCACGCGGTTGATATTGACGCAAATCATCGTAGAAGACGCCAAGACAACGAATTCCGACTTCCCGCTCGATGTTCTGCGCCAAATGGTGATCGCCTCGGGGCGAGCCGGTCAGGAAAGTACCCTCAAGTATATGAAGGCAATCCTTGATCTTTACCAGAACACTTTCCGCTTGATTCCCCCAGCCGTAAATCCCTTCGGATTTTATCCGCCTCAACCGGAGGAGCACCGTGAAGCCGCGGGTGTGCCTCACGCGTCCGAGGCCGGCCATGTCGCGCAAGGCTCCCAGACACCTCATGCGACGAAGTCCGAAAACGAGGAAGTGGACGAAATGAAGCGCCGGCTGGCCGAACTGGAAGAGTTGGTTTCGAAGCTTGGTCCCAAGAAAGCCGCGCGCAAGAAGAATCCAGCCGCGCGCCGGCGTCCGCGCCAAGTACCGTAAGACGGTGAGCGACCTCCGCTCACCGTATCAAGAGCCGGATCATTGATGCTACTCGAGATCCGCATACGCTGAAGTTGTCAGGAATTCTTGAAATTCTCCTTCCGAGAGGACCAACAAAAGATCAGCGGCACGCTGGAACTTCGAAGCCAAAAATGAAGCCTTGCCCATCTTTCGATTTGTGTTATCGAGAATCTGTCCAAGCGCGTCCGCAACTAGCTGCATGGTGACCTTGCGACCATCCTCCAGCCGAGCAGAGTAACGAACCCACTGCCAAAGCTGCGCGCGTGAGATCTCAGCCGTTGCGGCGTCCTCCATCAGGTCATAGATCGGCACACAGCCAGCCCCGCGCAGCCAGGATTCGATGTACTGCAGCGCCACGTCGATATTCCGATGGAATCCCTGCTCCGTGATACGGCCTTGCGGCAGGGCGAGTAGATCCTGTGCAGTTACGCGAGATTGATGATCTGTTGGCATGCTGATCTGGTTGGCGTCCTTCATATGCTCGTCAAAGACGGCGCGCGCGATGGGGACCAGACCAGGGTGCGCAACCCAGGTGCCATCATGCCCGGCCTTCACCTCACGGAGCTTGTCCTGGCGTACGCGTTCCATAGCTTCTTCGTTTGCTTTGGGATTGTTTCGAATAGGAATCTGCGCAGCCATGCCTCCCATGGCATGGATGCCGCGTTTGTGACAGGTATGGATTAGCAATTCGACATAGGAACGGAGGAATGGCTGCTCCATCGTAATGCCGCCTCGCTCCGGCAACATGTGATCCGGAAGGTTTCTAAATTTCTTGATGAAGCTGAAAATGTAGTCCCAGCGGCCGCAGTTCAGGCCTGCCGAGTGGTCGCGCAGCTCATAAAGGATTTCATCCATCTCGAATGCGGCAGGGATTGTTTCGATCAGCACGGTAGCACGAATCGTGCCCTTCGGAATTCCCAAATAGTCCTGCGCAAAGAGCAAGACGTCATTCCAAAGCCGGGCTTCCAGATGACTTTCCATCTTGGGCAAGTAGAAATACGGAGCAGTATTTCGTTGAATCAGCGTCCGGGCGTTGTGAAAGAAATACAGGCCAAAATCGAATAACGAGGCGGACATGGCAGAGCCAGCTACACGGAGATGTTTCTCGACCATGTGCCACCCGCGGGGCCGAACAAAGAGCACCGCTGGACTCGTGCTTAACTCATAGAGCTTACCCTCCGGCGAACGATAGCTGATCGCACGCCGGTTGGCATCCCGCAGGTTTAGCTGCCCCTCGACACAGTTGTTCCATGTTGGTGCATTGGAGTCCTCGAAGTCGGCCATGAAGACATTTGCACCGGAATTGAGCGCGTTAATCACCATCTTGCGCTCGGGTGGGCCGGTGATCTCCACACGCCTGTCAAGTAGATCGCCGGGAATTGGGGCCACTGTCCACTTCGCTTCCCGAATGTGACGAGTTTCCTCGAGGAAATCCGGCAACTGGCCAGAATCGAATTTGGCCTGCCGAATAGCTCGTGCCTTCAACAGGTCCAGGCGGCGTGCCTCAAAGTTGAGGTCAAGGGACTCAAGAAAAGCCAATGCTTCTGGCGTCAGAATCTCCTGGCCGGGACCGGCGAAAGACAACTCACGTTCAACGATTTCGATTGCTGAATTCATCACGTCCCCTTTTAGTACCAAAGCTGTGTTGCAAGTCTTTTTAGTGTCAAAACTGCGTCGCAGTCAAGGGCCGTTAGGTCAATCACCCATTCCAGATGCAGAAGTGGCCGAATTGATTGACTCGTCAAACGGCAGGACTTCGAATTGTTCTTCTTCGGTTGAACCCGGGAGCGCACGAATCGAGGTCTGTCCGGAGGCAATCACGGTAGCCAGTTCATCAAAGTAGCCTGTCCCGACAAAGCGTTGATGCTTGACCGCCCCATATCCGTACTTCTCTGCCATCTCGAATTCGCGCTGCTGCAGGCGAGAGTAAGCTGACATCCCTGTACGCGCGTATTCATGCGCCAGCTCGAAGATGGATAGATTCAGGGAGTGGAAGCCGGCGAGGGTAACAAACTGGAACCGGTAACCCATAGCTCCCAGTTCTCGTTGGAAGTGCGCGATGTCCCGTTCGCTTAACTTGGATTTCCAGTGAAACGATGGCGAGCAATTGTATGCCATCAGTTTTCCCGGAAATTTCTCATGAATCGCCTCAGCGAAACGCCGCGCCTCTTCCATGTTTGGCTGGGAAGTTTCGCACCAGACTATGTCAGCGTACGGTGCGTAGGCCAAACCACGCGAGATGGCGGCATCCAGTCCACCTCGGAAAGCGAAGAACCCCTCGACCGTCTGCTCCCCGGTCAGGAAAGGCTGATCGACTGGGTCGCAGTTGCTGGTAATGAGCTTTGCAGCATCAGCATCCGTTCGCGCAATCAAGACCGTTGGAACATCGAGCAGATCTGCGGCCAGGCGTGCCGCAACAAGCTTTTGCACGGCGTCTCGTGTCGGCACAAGGACTTTGCCGCCCATATGGCCGCACTTCTTCGCAGAAGACAATTGATCTTCGAAGTGTACGGCGGCCGCTCCTGCTTCGATCATGCCCTTCATCAATTCGAAGGCATTGAGCACGCCTCCAAATCCAGCTTCCGCGTCCGCCACGATCGGCAGCATCCAGTCGACTGAGTTCGAGCCCTCACTATGGGCAATCTGATCAGATCGCAGCAGCGCACCGTTCAAAGCCCGCACCACGATTGGAACACTATTCGCCGGGTACAGGCTCTGGTCGGGATACATCTGTCCGGCCAGATTAGCATCAGCTGCCACCTGCCAACCGCTCAGGTAGATCGCCTTCAGCCCCGCCTGAGCCATCTCCACCGCCTGGTTTCCGGTGAGTGCGCCAAGTGCAGGAATGTAAGCCTCCTTGTGCAGAAGGCGCCAGAACTTCTCCGCACCTGCGCGAGCAAGCGAGTACTCGACTCGTACCGTCCCGCGCAGTCGATTCACGTCTTTCATCGAGTACGTGCGTATGATTCCGCCCCATCGGGGCGAATTCCAATCGTTAGTTGCGTATCGCTGGCTCATGTCGTTCTCCTCCGATGCATCTGGCGTGCGGTGTTACTTGTTGTGCGAGTAAAACCCACAATGTCGTTGTGATCAAGTGGAGTCGTCCGATTCGGACAGATGGACAAATGCATCCATATCTGAGATCTCGATACGCTGCCAGCTTCGAGCAGAACAATCAGGAAGTGATGTGGGTAGATACATACTTGAACGACCCCAGGACTTTCTGGAGCCGTGGTTCGAGCAAACTATTTCTCGACCGCAACGGATTGGAGACCTAGAATTGGGACCGATGTCTCTTGGACTACAGTTTCTGACGAAGCTAACCGCGGCGCTCAAGAGCCGGCAAATAGCCAAAGGGATAAACATGCTTACAGAGGAGGAGGCATGGATGAGACTGGATCCCAGGAGCGCGCATTCGGCTGAGCTACTGCTTTGCATCGTACAGTGGGTCGATGCTGGGTACAGGGACTACGAGCTCATCGATCTACTTCTGAAGAGATTCTCGCCCGCATTGCGCCGCAGGATGCCGTTCGGGGACTACTTCAGGTTGCGTATGGTCGAAGCGTTCCGCGCACTGTCCGCCGAGGACGCCGACACGGCCATCGAGATTCTGGAGGTTGTCCTCAAGGCCGAGAGAGAGCTCGCGGATGAAAAGCTGATGGCCCTCGCGCACTTCTGGAAAGCACGGTCGCATCGCAAGAAGGGTGAATATGACATGGCGCTTCACCACCTTGTGCAAGCTCGCAGTCTGACCCAGAAGACTTCCGAGGAAACCATGTTCACCGCGGTCATCCAGATCCAGGAAAGCTGGCTCTTGTTTCAGAAGGGGCTGCATAAAGAGTCATTGCAGCTGTTGGGTCACGCCGAGGCAGTATTGAAAACAACTGACTATGACTTGGCGCTGGGCAATATTGAGTCTGCCCGTGGCCGGATCGTACGCAGAGCGGGACAATACACAAAGGCGCTCGCGCATTTTGACCGGGCCATTGCAATCTATTCGGTACAGCATTCGGACCATCGAAATCTCGCCCGGACATTGGTGAACTCTGCCTATACGAAACGGCTCCTCGCACTGCAACTTCGGAAGCGGATCGACGCACGAGCCCGTAGGCCTGACAGATTGCGAGGTGGCGCTGCATCTGCTGGGAATGAACGCGGTCGAGGCAATCTTCACGCCCGGTATAACGAGATTTGCCGCGAGGCACTGGAGCAGTTGGGGCGCGGCATGGAGATCTACGCGCTGCATGGGTATTCAAGTGGCATTGGATCGGTGCTCGTGAATGCCGGGCACTTACACGTGGATAGTGGAGATATTGAACGTGCGGCTCAGGAAGCGCTTGAAGCCTACAAACTTGCAGTGAAAAAGAATGACCAGATACTGATGGCCAGGGCTCGCATGCTGCAAGCTGCCACTGAAAATGCACGAGTCGATGAGCGACTTGGGGAGGATAAAGATATTGAGGTTCATGCCGATACTGCGAAGCAATACTGCGATGAGGCCATAGCACTTGCACAACACACACAGAACCGCCGGCTGCTGGCGGGCGCTTACATTATGCGGGGTATGACGGCCGCGAGCGACTTCTTTCAGGAATGGGATGTGGCCAACGAGTGTGCGGCTGCCGCTTCCGCTCTGCTCGGACCGGAAGATCGAGATCACTTGTTCGAAGAACTCTCTGTGTTGAAGACGCTGGTCCTGCGAGTCTGTGGCATTAATGACACACTCCGTGCATGGTCGGAAGGCGTGTTGGGCGATAAAACCTTCCAGCAAATTACTGAAGAGTTCGCGGAGATTGTTATCCCTAAAGTGTGGGTGCGCGAGAACAAGAGGATCTCCCGAGTGGCCGAGCGCCTCTCCATCTCCCCCAAAAAGGTGCGTCGCGTCCTCCGCAATGCGGGCCTATTGGATCGTCAATAAATAACCCAGTGCATTGGGCTGTACAAATGGTCGGGCGCTACCGCGCGTAATTGCTAAGCCGCGTGTCGGCTTTAGCCGACTTAGATTGCGTAGACTTTCGGTATGATGCCCGCATGATGGCGACTCGCAACGAGCTTAAGAACTTCATCGATCAGATGCCAGAGCACAGCGTCAAGTCCGTACATCAGGTGCTGAAATTTCACCTTAATCGTCCCTTGCCCTCCGAGGAAGAGGGGGGATGGGATCGCCGGGCGGAAAACTTTCACGAGCAGGTTGCTGAGCCGAGCGACTGAACTAATTGTGGGCATCAGGAAAGACTCGGCCCATCACGGGGCTCGCAGAAAACGCAAGCGTGAGAGATCTCGCTCATACGAGCTTTGGCTCTTCAGGGTTGCTGCACCGGCTTGTGGTCCTTCTTGGACAGGCAGCTTTCGACCAAGCGCGTGGAGTAAGACTTTGGTCCTAAGCTCTGGCCGCAAAATGTTCGTCGCCGCGCTCTCGCCGCAACGAGCTGGAGCGTCCTTGACGAGCGGGTTAGCGAAGATCTCTTCGACTCACGCCAACTGACCACCTGGCTGAGCGTGCTCTTTGCGGCCAGTTCCAGTAAGCACCTGCCGAACGAGCGGAAGGCAGCTGGGCCGGGGATCAATAGCCTCCGCCTAGACGACTGTCGTTTTCTTTAAATGCTATTCCCTGCTGTTCCTTGTGCTCACGTTCGCCTTGGCTGTCTCACGTTTCACTGCCTCGGTGACCTTCAGAAGATCCGCGCTGATCGAACGTCATTCCCATCTATAGGTGGTCCAGCAGTTCAGAGAGGGAGATTTCAAAGCCGAGGGCCACCACTTCTACCAGCGAGAGCGTCATGGACTTGCGGCCTCTCTCCACGTCACTGATGTGGCTCCGGTCAATGCCGAAATGGATGGCCATATATGACTGCGTCCACTGGCGCTCTTTGCGCAGATCGCGTATGCGTGCGCCAAAGCGGGCATCGATATGCGGCACATGTCGGTTTATGGACGAGCATGTGCTCGTTGAAGTAGACCCGTTAGCTTCACGTTGCCTGAGCCCTTCATCTCTGGCCATACAACACCTCCAGGTTCACTTGTTGCTCTATTAGATCCAGGGAGGAATCGACAACATCTGCTTTGCTAAATTGGCTGTTTTATGGATAGCCTTACTTCTCTGAATGACTGTGAGACGTCAAACGGAGGTAACGAGTTGTTTCAGGCTGTCATGAGATGTGTGAATAAATGAAGGAGAGGCTATCGCCAGAGCTTCCCTGATCCGGGTAAGTGACCGCAACAGCGGTCGAAAATTGATGGGGGACCAGTTCATTCGTGCTCATCATTACCTCGAATACGCCAAACTCCGGCTATCCGGCAGCAGGCGGTCATGATCCTCTTGTCTTCTGGCTTACTCGGCGGGTAGTCGTCGTCGGCCCAGGCATTGGGGTTCAATCCCGCCGGATTGCGTGCGGCATGCTGATAGAGGAAGATCGCCGTGTTCAGGGTGACTCGGTTCTCTGCTGCGGCCCATTGTTCCGGTGTGGTGGGAATTCAGGCTGACTGAGGAATAGGTTCCCCCACAAGGCTTATCAGTCATCAAGACCCATCTTGACCGTTGCCATCCCGGCAATGCCGGCGACGAGAGCGCGAGGAAGCAGTCTGGGCAACCAAGATGCGAGCCGAACGCTCATCCGTCGTGGGCAGGCGACGGCTCGCTCCTGGTCAAATGCTTCCGGTGTTCTTCTGACAACTGATTCCGAACTGTCCATGTCCTTTGGCGATAGGTGGGTTGAGGTGCCCTCAAAGAAGCTGGTCGCCGTTGGGCCCGGACAAGTCGCCATTACGTGAACGCCCCTTCCGGTGAGTTCGTGGTGAACAGCCTCGCTGAAGTGGAGGACGAAAGCTTTGGTCGCAGCGTAGGTAGCCATGTAGGGGAGAGGCTGAAAGCTGGCGTTCGAGGCAACATTGATAATGCCGCCTTTGCCTCGGGCGGCCCTTGCTGTACCGAAGTGATGAGTGAGAGCGACCAGCGCCTGCATATTCACCTCAATTTCAGCTTATTCCTGCTTAAGATGATGTGAAGGAACCGCGTCCGTCACTTTAGTTCCCACAGATTTTGTTGTTCGAAGAGAGGGCTTTACCATCCATCCCCGCCTGACAAACAACGCGCGCATGTTGCGGACAGGCTTCGTGCAAGGCCCACAACAGGGAGAACGAGCGATTTCCAGCTAAGGGTAGGAAGCTCATCAAGTTACCCCGCAGCAAACTTCGCTTGCCGTTATAGTAACCCGACTTTTAGTATTTAATATATGGCGATACGAAAGATGGAGCGCATATTCACGATATGTGTATGCTGCTGGCGCCCCATCTCCAGCTGCCTCTCTCGTCGAGCGCTAAGCGACGGGAAAACGCATCCGCACAACCAGACCACCATCAGGCCGATTGGTTGCGACAATGCTTCCACCGTGCAGCCGCACTGCCCGGTCGGCGATCGCAAGACCCACGCCAAAGCCGCCGGTCTTGCTTTGGCGTGAATTATCGACGCGGTAGAAGGGCCGAAGTATCGCGTCGAGTTCCTCTGCTGGAACTCCCGGTCCCCGATCGCAAACGCTGAGCTCAGCTATCCTTTGCTGATCGCACTCCGTCTCGGCGAGATCGACCTCGATGACACCGTTTTCAGGCGTGTAGCGAAGCGCATTCCGGAGAATGTTTTCGAGCGCGCTTTCGAGCAGACGGGCGTCCCCGCGAACGACG
>Ga0137385_10006038_pt1 | contig 10654 bp, 15 predicted proteins | sample SagtaG_FD_104921 | JGI IMG/M metagenome (GOLD analysis project Ga0137385, IMG submission 104921) | Vadose zone soil microbial communities from Sagehorn Ranch, Mendocino, California, USA - Sage2_R_80_16 metaG | ecosystem: Environmental > Terrestrial > Soil > Vadose zone | place: USA: California... | reverse complement strand
TTTCCAGACTGGCCTTTTCTCTTCTACAGTGGCTACTTTTATCGCCATGAGCTACCCGAACTTGCAGCAAGATCCCAACGTCACCACCCAGTCCCTCCTCGCACAGATATCCCAACAACTTTCTACTACCAACGGTACCAGTCCCGCTGCGAGTCTGTCTACCCAAAGTTCCTTCTCCCCCTCCGCTTCGGTGGTATTTGTCAACTCGGTCTGGTTCCTCAGCCTCGTGCTCAGTCTCACATGCGCGCTCATTGCTACACTTTTGCAACAATGGGCCCGCAGATACCTCCAGATAATTCAACGAAATCACGCACCTCATGTCCGTGCCCATATCCGAGAGTACTTTTCCCGAGGGGCGCACAAGTTCCGCATCTTCGGGCTCGTCCAGACGCTGCCTTTCCTTCTTCTCTTATCCGTGCTCCTGTTCTTCGCCGGACTCGTCGTCTTTGCCTTCCCCGCCAATCACATTGTCGCCTATATCACCCTTGCAATCGTCGGACTCTGCTTCCTCTCGTATATTGCTCTCACTCTGATGCCGCTCATCTTTCATGACTGTCCCTATTACACTCCCTTTACATCACTCCTTTGGTACTCCGCTCAAATAATCCCACTCTCCTTCTTTTCGGTCCTCCATTGTGGTGCAAAGCAATTGCACGACCGCTGGGGTACAGTTAGCGAGAGCGTGGTCAAATCAATCCATCACTGGAAAATTAAAAAGTCCAAGTCTTTTTCGGAAGGCAGGACATCCAAGCTCGAGAACTCCGCTAAACGCATTTCGATGTACATATACAAAAAGACGCTCGTCCGGACACTTCACTGGCTCAGCGAGGACCACGAGTTGGAGGAATTTGTCGCTGGGATCCCCGGTCTTTGCGAGTCTAACGCCTTCGCCACGCGCGATAATGGTGACACGCAGCCCACGATTCGCGACGTTCTCGCAGTCTTACCTGGACCAACGAGCTTTCACGCGTCGCTCCCGTGGAGCGTCGTTCAGCTGGCACAGCGAGCTTTCACAAGTAAGCTGCCGAAATCTGTCCAGCAACGGAGAACTCTGGCCTGCTTGAGGGCACTCTACGGGATTCCTGGCGCGATTCGCGACCTACTCGCACCGTACGCTGCGGGGAAGCACTATTGCTTGGAGATCCTACCGCTGCTGAACTCCCAAGAGTCGCTGGAGATCATTGACGAGTTTTGGGACACACCCGATGATGACGTCGCGCTATCCGTTCGGTGTGCCGCGGCGGTGGTTGCCGCATTCATGATCACCCCCCCGCGTCGTACGCTCGACAATTTCGTAACCGGTAACACCCAGTTCATCTGGAGAGACGATGCCGGCAAGCGCTTCCTCTCAAAGCGACTCGGCATCAGCGCTGGTGCAGGCGCTGTTCCCGAATTTGACCCCCAAAGTGACAGCGCGCGGCTGCAGAACCTCGTGCGCTTCCTCGCGGACATCGGAGATACGCTACGGTACATGAACACGCAATGGTGGACATCCGTCAATGCGGACTCGATCCGCCGGGAGCGCCGGAAGCTCTTCGATACGCGTCATATGGAGGAGTACCGTACTGGCCATGGCACGTTTGACCAGCAAGGCGACCGGGCGTCAGCCGCATTCGTGCCTGCCGCGCAGCAGGACCTCATCACACTCACTCTCGAGATACTGGCGCGGGATCCCGTTGCGGGTGCTGCAACGTCGCAGCGCGAGGCGTTCTGTGGCGCGTATAAGGAGCTCGAGCAAGTGACGTCAGCACAAGCGCGCTCACAGGGGCGGGAGGAGGTTCGCGCACAGGAGAACGCATTGGGGCAGACGCAGGTGCGGGTAGAGGCAGGGACAGAGCTCCATCATATGGCTCTGATACAGGCGCGAGCTGCGGACAGTTTCGGGGTGTTCAAGAGTGTGCTGGGGCCCGTCCTGCAGGTCCTTCAGCCGCCGAACGGTACCGACAATGGGCCTGCCCCGGCGCGTGCTCGATCTGTCAACAACTTGAAGCTGCCGCCACCGCCTGTTCCCCCCCTTTTATATTCGGCATCGTCATCCTCAGCGCGACCTTCGCCCGCCACTGGTGAGTCGGACCTCGAATCCGGCGGGGCGCTTGTGTAGCACGCTGAAGTCCCAAGCGGATGAAGAGAAATCTGGCTTGCATCAGTTATACGCGTATGTGACAGCTGGCAGTTTTTTTCCCTTTGCTTCGTTGCCTTGTATTGATAAGTAGGACTCGGTGTGATCAGGCTGACATCTACATCCTCGGCCATAGACGCTTTCTTTCTCCCCATGTTGCTGTACGGTTTTCCTGCGCTGCTGCTAGGTAATGACCACGAGAGCCAAGCTACACTTCCTCCCCACGACCCTCCTTCTGACTGGGTGCATTTAAACCCGGCAGACACCGTACTGTTCGAAAACTTCGAGAACGCCTCGTCATCGTGCACATTTGATGTAATCCTTACTGTTTTATTTCGGGTTTGTTGTTTAGAGGCTCGCGGTGCGCCACCACCCGGTCCGGCTGTCCCCGCCTCCTCGCCAGCACATTCCATGATGCGTACGCGCCTTTGGTATAAGATCGCTTCGGGAATTGTACGTGACAGCTGTAAAGAAAACAGAAGAGGAAGGGAAGGGAAGGAAGGGCAAGGGACAGGTGGAGAAGAACGATGTCAGGCGCGAGGCCTAACGAAAAGATGAGGAGGCCCGTAAACCGAAAGCTGACTCAAGGGGGAAGTGTCGACGCAAGAGCGGACGGGACAGAGAGGCCGGTGTGAAATGTGAATGAGAGCGCCAAGGTGCAAGGACAGAAGCGAAGACAGAGATCGAGGGCATGTTATAATGGAGAGGGGAGACACGGCGCTGCTGTATTCGTGCAGAACCACAGTGTTTTTATACATGAGGGCACATCTACAACCCAAGCTGGGAAGTACTAGTAGGATAGCAGTGAGGTGTAAACTGTTTGAACTTTGAAATTTGAAGTGGCAAGTTGGCAACCGCCGGGAGCGCGCATATATCGAAAGCTTGAGATTTCGTGGTCCGAAGACTGCAGTACCCTAGTAGTACCCCTTTAGCCAAGTAGTTTGCCGAAAGAGTCCAACTTGAAGAGAGCCAAGAACTATACAGTTGTGGTATTAGTTAAAACAGAGATTAGATCGTATAACCTCAGTCAACCCTGTCTTGACCGAGGTCCTTTATATATTTGGTACTTGGTGTTCCGACTCTGATGCGCGTACTGCATACAACGCGACGTCGTATCTGTTTAGTCAACATATAGTATTTGCGATTGCATCACGATATGAACCAGTGAAGTGGGAAAACGAAGACTTTACAGTACCGTACCTTAATATGTAAGGGGCCCCTAATCTAAGGCTTATTACATGCGGTCACGAAAGGCTAGTTGTAAAGTAGGAAGAGCGTCGAGGCGCCAAGCGAGCGAACGCTCCGTGTGAAAGGAAGGGGGTGACTGACACATTGTAGCGATGCCCCGAGATGGGAAACCTCGGCGTTCGCCAAGGGGCCAGCTAATGAGCTGGCAGGGTAGAGGGTTGGGAGGGCAACATCAGTAGCGATGGCTCACGTCCCGGGAGGGTCTGAAGGTGGGGTCCACGGTGACGCTTACGCCCCGGGGTTGGTGGGCACGATGGCCCAGGGTGGAAGATAGGGAGGAGGGTCGAAGGACACCCCCCAAGACACCTCCCGCCATCGACGACTATGACAAAGGGGGTCCTGGTGGGCAGCACCAAGGCGACTTACAACCCGGGTCCTGGACGCCAAACGTAGCCGAGGCTATGAACCCCCCGGAACGCACTCCCTGACCAGAGAACCAGAACTCGGAAGGGAGATGGTGTTGGTATGGGTTCAAGGAGGGTTGGTCCGAGACTGTATAAAAATGATTAGATTTCAGGTCCAACGGGGCCGTGCTGCTCTAACAGCACCAAGTTCGCATTCACTCGGCCCCGATCACCGACGATGAGCCCGACGCTCGCCAGCCCAAAGCGTGCGACGCTGTCCGGCACGTGTATGCGGCCCTTCTAGAATATGAGCCTGCCACCTGAGGAGCTGGTGAAACAGGCTCGTCCATCTGTGGCGAGTAGGTGGACGGCGTCGAGCTGAGGGACTTGGGATGTGAGCTCTCCGCACGAGTGTCCGCGAGCAGCCCGTGTCATTCTTCTTGTCTCGCTTGTTGCAACAGCGCACCGTGCGGCTGATAACAGGCACTTGGGACAGGAGCATCAGTAATCGTTGCTCCACCTGCAAGTACAGCACCACGGTGCTCACCGGAATGTGATAGTTGGAGTAGGCGTATACACCCTTGTTGGATACCTGGTCGGGATCAAAGGAAGCTCGAACTCGGGGAGGGTGAGGACCAAGTTGGGATAAAGCCCTGTTTTAGGGTCCTTCTTTGGGGCCATCTCAGCCAGTTTGGTGATATTGATGCTAGCCTCGCCAACGTAGTCATTGTAAGACAACCTATCCTGGTCGATAACGGTGAGTTGTATAGGAAGTAATAGGTCGTGCTCGCGCAAGGGGAAGGACAACTGCTTATCCCATACAGGGTTTAGCGAGTGCATCAGGAAAATGGAATGTTACTAGAGAGCACTAGCCGAGACTGGCAGCACTGGCAGCACACAATTTTAGTGGGCGCTAGTTGCCCCTAGTAACGACAGGTCAGGTCCATTTTGCTGATGTGCTGGATGACGGGCGTAGTACCGACAATCTTGTTGCCAATTGACACTTCCACGAAAGGGTCCATATCCCAGCCAATGCGAGCCACTTGCGATCCGGTCAGCGGCGATGCTGTGTTGGAGGACAACTCACTGTTGGGCCACTTCGGAAGGTCCTTTGCGCCGCAGATCTCAAGCACGACTATGCCAACGGGGGCGCCAAAATAAGGTCGGTCAATGTGTTGTAGGTTTTTCCAAAGTCGAGCAGACCCATCGAGTCGGGGGGTTGGACAAAGCCGGCTTTGATGCGCATAGTCCCGCGCACGGTTGTGGTTGGGCGTGAGGAAACGAGGGGTCAACGGAGAAGGGCTGAGGAGGGGGGGGGGTAAAATCCCTACTCATATCTTCGGTAGTAAAGTGATGCACCTGATTGTTGCGAGAGTTAAAGGCGAACGCAGTTCCTCTGAACCACTTGTCTACTAGCAACGCGTACTCGCCCAGATAATCGTCGCAGACCATGTCCTCATCCTAGACGACAAACTTGAGCGTGCCGAGCTTGTGCACAAGCGATGCGTAAATTGGGAAGTCGAACGACGTGTCCTTCGGTCCATAGACGGGATTGAGGTTGCGCTTGCACACCGGAGTTTGGAATCGTTTGCCCAAACCAGAGATGATCACGAAGCTACATAAGCAGGAGGAGAGGGGAGGAGGGAAAGGTCAGCAAAGCAACGCCCATAAGGTAATGGGAGGTAGGCGGACGCACGGATCACTATAGCCGTTGCTGTCTTTGGCTTCCAGGTTCTGGCAGGAGAGGACCTGCACGCGGAGGCAGACGACTGGGGTCTCGCCGGGATAGGGGGAAGAGGAGTCTCTGCTGCTCTCGCGGCCTAAGAAGAGCGCGTAAAGTTGCGTCGTACGACCGGGCTTGGGGATGGTATTTGAAGAGACCACCGGTGCGGACCGTGCGGTAGAGAGTCTATTGCTGGACATAATAGAGCTCGGAGGGTCCTAGAGGTGGAAGTTGTGGGGGTGTTTTTGACGGAGTGGCCACAGGCTGCGGTGGAGCGGACACGAGGCAGAAACGAGGCATAAATCCGCTTACTATACCTTAGTCTGTACGTTACGATAAGCCCACCTCCATGATGGTGCAAGGCCGAATTCCCTGGCGGTGATAACAGACTCCGAATACAGTACCGGCCATCCGGGGAAAGTGTGGGGTAGCCGTGAGGCCGTCACGCGCTTCAAGCTTCAAGTTTGGCTCGGTTCCGTACGCGTGCTCACGCGCATGCACAAGAGTCTGGACACTTCACAAATGTCATTGCATGGACCGCAAAGAAACGGAACCATCTCCCTCAGTTCTATCTCTTCATATTCTCTTCTCCGCGTAGAGTACCCGATGACTTTTGGACGAGCAGTATATTCAACATGCCCTCCACAGCTATCCCAATCCCCACTTGCCCAGGCAAAAGTCGAGCGCTTGCTAGCCGTCGGAGTCCTTAGCGCCGCCGAGGCGCGAGGGGGACCTGATGATATGTCCCACACCTGCGTCTCTCACACCCCAATTCTCCGTCTTTCCCAGCACCAGCACTGTGCCTCTTCTTACGGCGCCGGGCTGCACGACCAACTTACCCTGCGAGTCGGCGCCCCGCCACCCAGAAAAGTCCACCCCGCAGCGCGAGCTCTCCTCGAGGCTGGCCAACGTCCCCGCGGCCTTCATACCCCACCTGCGTGCGCCTCTGTTCTAACTTCCGAGTGCAAGCCAGAGACGCTTGGGCCTCATGCCTGAGCGGGATCATGAGCTCGCACGTGTACTCCGAGGTCTCACGCTACTTCGGCATAGCCCGACGAGCCTCGCAATCGAGCCGATCCGCAATACGCTCTACGCAGTGCCGGCCGACGTGCTTGCAGCATGCCGCACCTGCACGCCGAACTGACGCGCGACCCGCCACACGCGTACTACGGCGCCGTCGTGGCGCGCTCCGTGACGGCGAACGGCTCCGCCCCTGGATACGCGGACGGGGGCGCGCGGGACGAAGCTCACTGTCGCAGAGTGCCCCGCGCCCCTGCGCCTGCTGATGCGCAAGTTCGTCACGGTTGGAGTAGAGGCGGCGCGCATTGAGGAAGCGGATACGGCGGCTGCGCTCGTGTTTACTGCAGGAGGAGCGCGCGGTGCCCCCGCCGCGCCTCGTACGCGCGCGGCTGTTGCTGGAGCGCGGGGGAGGCTACGACACCCAAGAGGGGGAACTGGGGGAGACGGTCATTCGCCGTGAGAGGATAGGTTATACGACCCAAAGATCGACACATTTAACTGTAGGGCGTTCTATGCGCACTCCATGTCATTTATTATCAACGGTCGGTAAAACTTAATTTATTCATAAATCATAGCCAGTGTAAGGACTATGTCCTCACTAGGCTCGGAACGTTAGACTACTACTTGATTACTAAGCACCTGTAAATACTCTATGGGTCGGTTACTGAAAATGAACATGCTTTTACTTCTGCGTTAACGATTTCCGTCCGTGTCCGCATCGCGTCTCCGTCTCCGTCTCTATCGTGTTTCCTGTTCCCATCTCTCTTACTACTATCTACGCTTCCCCTCGGGTCGAATTCTATTACCCGCTACACCAGTCAGTCCATGATGCTTAGACGATTACCTCCCTGTGTTGAGCCAGCGGCGGTGCGAGGGATATGGGGTGCAAGTGACCGTGCTCGTTCCATGGTCGCTCTTGCGCGCGTCGCTATTCGGCGCCTGTATGCACTTCTCCTCGGTTGTGGGCCAACCGATCGAGGCACTAGATCGCCTTGAGAAAAGTGAGCTCGTCCGTGTGTGGATTCTTAGTACCCCAGCGCGTGAAGAACGAGTCGCTTGTCTCAGTGGATAGCGTTAAGGCTACTTGATCGCCGTCACAATTTACTGCACAGCACTCGAGGCCCTCGTCCCGCGCAATGATGGCCCACAGAACACAATTCACGCTGTCCTCGTGGTCTTACCTGGACCGACGAGCTTTGACGCGCCGCTACCGTGGAGCACCGTCCAGTTCGCACAACGGGCAATCCAAGTGGTACGTATTCCAGAATCCATCCGGCGGCGAAGAACCCGGGCTAGTCTGAGGGCGCTCTATCATATCCCTGGCGCAATTCGCGACGTCCTCGCTCCCTACGCCTCCACTGAGTTCTATTGCCTGGCGATTTTACCACTCCTGAATACCCCCGAGTCGCTGGAGATCATAGATGAGTTGTGGAATACGCCCAATGACGATGTCGCACTTTCCGTCCGGTGCACCGCGGCTGTGGTTGTCGGTTTCATGATCTCCCCTTCCCGACGTAACGCTAGACTACTTCTTAGCTCCCCACGTTCCATTCATAGGGGGCGATGAAGCAGGCAAGCGGTTCCTGTCTCAGCGACTCGGCATCGGCGCTGGAGCTGAAGAGAATGAGGACACCGCTCCCAGCTATGACCTGAATAGCAACAACGTGCGGCTGCAGAACCGCGTGAGCTTCTTCGCGGACACGATCGGGTGGAAGAACTGGTGGACGTCCGACCACGTGCCCCCGATTGACCAGCAGCTTCGCGCGCTCTTCGATGCACGGGATTCGCCAGGATACCGCGCCGGCCGTGGCATGTTCGACCAGCATGGTGACCGTGGTCCTTCTCCATATCCCACCACCACGCCTCAGACCACGTCGGCGGTGACGGTCAATGCTGACAGTGGGCTAGTCCTGGCGTCTATCGGATCTGCCCATAGGCCGACGCCTCCGTGGGTCGAGTCGGCTCCCTCCCGCTTGCACTCTTCGGTGTCGTCGTTGTCAATGGGACTTGCGACCACCGCTACGGATGGCCGTTTGAATTCGCCGACCGAACTAGTGTGACGTGCTCTTCTAGGTGACTTTACGATGTCTGGGAAAGGGAAGGGAGCAGCGCAGAGCGGAGGACTGTGTAGTCCTGATTGTGAATTTGTGCATGCGCTCGCGTTGGTCAGGACACAGCGGGGGCAGCTGAGGGGGGACAAGACGGAGGTGTTTGGGGTTGGTGGCAGGCTTCCGTTCCTGGTACCGTAAGTGAACGCCCCTTCTCATGTTCCATGCAGTACCTTAAAAAAGAACTATGTCGGCCTGAGATGTGAAATCCCCTGCAGAGATAAGTGTGTGTATTTTAGAACCGGTCTGTGCCAGTGCTATCCAGTGATCGATAGTGATCTAGTGATCTCAAATGCTTCCCGCGGAAAGGACTGCTCTGCAGTCTGGAGTCTGGACTGACATCAAATTCACATCGAATTCAGTCTCCGCCCAAAGGCCGCGCACTCCTGGGTCGTCCGTCCCGCCACGCCACAGTGGTGGCCCATGCTCCTCGCTCACGGTCCTGCTCTGGACCCTGCTCTGGACCGTGGACCTCGGTGCGTCCTCCATCTCGGGTTTTGGGTTTTAACCTTTTTTTTTTTTTTTCACTGACCGACCGAGTCCCTCACACGCCCGACCGCCCGCCTCGTCGTACATCATAGGCGCCAAGATGGCTGCTGGATTCCGGTCCCTCGATGGCAATGGCTCAGCATCCCTCTCCCTTCAGGGACTTGGAGGCCCAGAGAATCGACCTCTTGGCCCTCCACCGCCACTACTGCAGCTCACGGTCCTGCTTTGGACCCTGGACCTCGGTGCGTCCTCCATCTCGGGTTTTGAGTTTCACCTTTTTTTTTTTTTACCAACCAAGTCCCTCCCACACCCACCTGCCCCCTCCCTCTCGTGGGCGCCAGCGGGGGTGACCTGTATCATGGACATGAGCCTGCGGCCGGAGTGGCCAGAGTGTGTCGCTCGCTTCGTTTCCCATCTCTTCCCTTGCTCCGGTGCTTCCCCCCTCGCCTCCTCATCCGCCCACCCTCCACCGCTTCAACTGGCATCACTCACGCTCTCCATTGTACCTGCCCTCATCCCTTCGTCACGTTCGCCATGCTCTACCCTTTTCACTGCCCACTCATCAGCTTTATACACAGGTCCGAGGACGGCTCACGTCTGACGTCGCATGAGTACGCGTGCCTTGTGTAGGAAGACGCTTGGCTGTCGTGCTGTCCAGTTCCCCATATACATCTAGAGGGGCTTGTGTACGGCCACGGGCAGTTCAGTAGTCTGAATTATTACTGGATCTTGTCTTGTTTATCATACGATCAATCCTAAAGTTGTGCTTCTCATCTTTGGTGTCTCGGGAAAATGTCATTCTCACTGTATAGCACAAATACACTATACACAGCGTTCAACATGATCTATGCCTCGCTGTGCAAGTTCTGCAAGCTGTAACGACCGCATTGCATGCCGCTCCTCCTTGTTGCCCACATGCTCCATCCTTTCGTCTAGCCCCGCCTTCGAGCTCTCCAAGTCGTCCTTCGTGTTCTCTACCTCAGCTTGCGCTGCTTTAACCTTCGCTTGAATGTCGTCGGCGATGGAGATCTTTGACCTCCTGCAGCGATTCGCTTAGCTTCCCAAGCTCGATTTCGACGCCTTCCAAGCTTTGCCAGTTACTGGCAATGGAGCCCTTGAACTTGACCAAGTCCTTCTCTGCTTTGGCCATTGCTACCTCTGCTTTGGTGATCCCTTCGTTTGCGACGTTGATGCGTAGCTTCAAGCCATTGACTTTTGACTTCTGCACAAGCAACTGGGACCTGCCCATATCGAGAATCTTCCTCTCGAGGGCCTTGATCACTTCTTTGATCGTACCCGATGGCGACCGCAACCTTCCAAGCTCGTTCTGGGCGGTAGCGATCTCGCGTTCTAGGAATGCGATACGAACGAGGCCACCCGCATCTGGCTCACTCTGTGTCCTAAGTTGGCTCGAGCCTTAGCATACTGTGAACGCAAACAACAGAGGGTGAGGCAGTGCTCACTTGAGGTCACAGACCCACTTTTCAGCTTCCATGACACGCTTCCTGGTGTTACGGACATCAAGATTGACCAGGTCAATCTCAAGGTCAATCTGTGGCCCAGACTTCCCCGCAGCCCCTAGCTCCACTTCAGCTGCCCGAAG
>Ga0137385_10006031_pt1 | contig 10658 bp, 8 predicted proteins | sample SagtaG_FD_104921 | JGI IMG/M metagenome (GOLD analysis project Ga0137385, IMG submission 104921) | Vadose zone soil microbial communities from Sagehorn Ranch, Mendocino, California, USA - Sage2_R_80_16 metaG | ecosystem: Environmental > Terrestrial > Soil > Vadose zone | place: USA: California... | reverse complement strand
GACATCAACGGGTCGTTCAATGCAAATAGCGGTGGTATCGCGAAACGCTACCTGTACGCCGTAGTCATTCGCGAGCGTATCCTGTATCACCTCTTTTTGTACCTCACCACATAGCCGTACGGACAGTACCCTATCGCGGGGATTTTGGCGTACTTCAATAAAGGGATCTTGCTCACTAATTTGCTGCAAAGCGTTATAGAGCCGAGGTGCATCCTGAGGCGACCGCGAGTTAACAATGACTTCAAGACTGGGCCGGGCAAGGTAAGGCTTGCGTTCGTCTCGTGGCGCACGACCTATATAATCGTTGATCGCACAGTCATTCATACCCCATACTTTTACAATGTCTCCGGCAGATGCAGCGAAAACGTCAGTTGTCGCTCCATTCTTAAACGCCTGCATGGCAGTTATCTTGACGCTAAAGGTGCTTCCTGTTGCCGGCCGCCCACATTCAACCTGGCTTCGCGCCTGCATCTCGCCAGAATAGACGCGAATATAGGCAATCTTTTCGCTTCGTGCTCCTCGTTCTATTTTGAACACCACCGCTGATAGCGGAGTCGTCGTATCGACGTGCGGTGGAATGAAGTATGTTTCTAGCGCCTCGGTAAGCTGTGGTACACCGACGCCTTTAATGGCTGAACCAAAGAAAATGGGACAGACTTGCATGCTGCGTATTTGAGCTACCAATTCCTTGCGGCAAGCATCTGCGTCTAAGTCTTCAGGGCTATTCAAAAGATTACCCAGAAACGTCTCGCTATTATCGGCTAGTGTGGATTGCAGTTCTTCAAGATATGTCTGATTGTCAGTGCGATTCACTACCTCTACCTCGCGTGTACCAAGGTTGACCACTGAATTCATAGTAATGACATGCGGAAACAGCCTGTCTCTTACGTCTTGAACAAGCCCACTGTCATGCGCACCCATCCGATCAATCTTATTGATGAAGATGAGCGTAGGAACACGTAGTTTTTGTAATGCACGCATGAGTATGCGCGTTTGTGGCTGTACGCCTTCGACGGCAGAGATCACTAAAACAACCGCATCGAGAACACGTAGTGACCGTTCGACTTCGGCAATAAAGTCTGGATGGCCTGGCGTGTCTATGAGGTTTAGTTTTAGATTAACGACGTCAAACGATGTAACAGTAGCTTTGATGGTGATACCGCGCTGGCGTTCCAGCGTCATGGTATCAGTTTGGGTATTGCCTTGATCGACGCTACCGAGTTTTTTTATGACACCGGCGTTAAAGAGTAAGCGTTCGGTAAGACTGGTCTTTCCGGCGTCCACATGCGCCAGAATACCTATATTGAGAGATTTCATACGATAAAGCGAATCCTTGATTCTTAGGAGTAATAGAGGTGAGTGAATTGCTGGGAGACCTCATATGAATTCCTCTTACTTATCGTATTAAATGATGGCGCTATTATAACTTAAACGCTTTAAAAGCACAAACATCGGCTGGGGAGGAGTCCTTCAAAGTGTAATATCATTGAAGATGATCAAGCCTTCAAAGATGTTCCTCAGGAATTTATACCGAAAACACTGACGTTTTTAACCAATGCAAAGCATATACTTGTAACGTGCATGGCTATCACTCGATACTGCTGGCACAAATATTTATAGCGTTAAACCATTCAATAACGTTTCGCCATGGGGGGTTGGCTAGAGAAGCAACACTACTATTGAACCACGACCTACTAGTTACTAACGCCGACGACGTTGTGGGCGAGCTGTACTAATTGCCAGCTTGCATTACCGTTTCAGAGAAGCCCGGGCACCACGCCACCTCGAGTGAGGTTCCAAGGGGTGTAATGCTGCTGGGCGGATAGAGTCGTAGGCTTATTGACTTAGCATTAGTACAAACCCCAGGTGGAAAGTTACCAGCCTGAGGATAACCAAGCACCGTATGTGCAGTCTCATTTGGCGCAAGTATGATCGCGGCTGGTGTCAGTTGCGGCTGAGCAGCTGCAGCATTGCCGAGGGCGTAGCCATCGCTACCATATAAGAATGCTGTTGGATAACCACTCATTGTGCATCTTTTATTGCCCGTATTGGTAAGTGTCATGTGCTGATAGATAGTTCCGGCCGCTCCGCTTTGCTGGCCTGCAGTAAGCTTGAGATTCTCTGTTGTACAAGAGGCCACGCTCCAAGCTCCCCATTGCATAGAGCAAAGGACGCCGACTATGACGATAATTATAACGCCACAAATGAGCAACCACAGCCATCGCCCCCTCATATTGTTTGTTGCAGCGGAGTTACTTTTTGACTTTGCAGCCATGTTTATTTCCTTTCTTATACCTCTTAGCGAGTGGAGATTATTTATAGTTCTTGTTTTAGTATAAGTCGTCTTCAATGGCCTATAAGTTAAAAATATCATTGCTTTATGACCGGCACCGTGCTTGCCAAGAGAGGTAGTTCGTCATTGAAAGCTATCGTAGACGCAGCATAATTTCACTGCTGGAAGTACGGCGCATGATAGACCTTTCGGAGGTTACTGCCGAAGGGGTTATGATTCGCAGCCTATTGGGTAATGAGAGGTATATAGAAAGTCATACTTTAATGCTATCGTTACGGCAAGTAGCAATAGGGCAATCATAGAAAGCGCACTGCGTGCAGTATGCCCCGTCAGCCAGCGAGACTTCATCTCTTGTAGCTCGTTAGTGTCAGAAGTTTTGGTCTTGTAAGCAGCCATCATGCGGTTCTGAAAATGTAGGCGTTCCATGACTACGGAACGCCTACAAGTCCTCTATACACGCGCCTTATCGCGCCAGTTGCCAACCCTTGCGCTCAAGTAGCTTCAGATCCCGCTCGCAAAGCTTGACGATCTTCCATAGTGAGCCCAGCCTACCTCGATTAGCCTTTACGAACTCGTATCCTGACCTGAGACGCTGCGCAATTTCCTCCGAGCTCAGATCATTGACGGTTATCTTAAGACCAATGGGTGTATATGCGGCTGGCTTCGGCTGGTGCGGCGAGTTGTACCTCCCAATAAGGAAGGCCGTATGGGCGATAAGATACTGTGCAATTCCTGCATACCGACCATCCTCACCGAGGTAAGGATTAAGATGGATGTAGCATTCGTCATCGTACCCAATAGTGGCACCTGGGCTAAAGTTGCGACAGGGATAAGCCTTAACTGCCGTAAGCATAACGCTCCTCCTCGGGTGATACGTGTGGGACTCATGCATACTATACTATCTTTTTACGACCATCGTCAACTCCATCACGAGCTATCCCCCCACCTGGTAGCCCTAGTAAGCAACGTACGTAGTGTACGAAGTACCCACGTGCTTCTTGGGAACGAAGTGACCCAGAAGTAGTGCTCCTTGAGCTTACTGAATGTTGCCTCAACCTTCGGTCGCATGCGTAAGAGGAACATCTGCCAGTCGGTAGCAATCTTTCTGTCTCTGGGTATAGTGTGGCGGCGTCATGACAATGGTTTTGTAATGCTTCCAGAGCCGTTCTCATGACACTACCACCCTAGTGGCTGAGGCATTAGGAAGTTTTGGCAATGAACGTCGAAAGTATTTCGTTGACAGTATCGGGTGCCTCCATATTGACCATATGGCCAGCGTTAGGCACGATCACTTTTTGAGCATCCGAAATCTCGACGCTAAGAACATTGGAAATGTCGTGAAAGTACGCCAAATCTTTCTCACCTACCATGACAAGCGTTGGCTTGGTGATTTCAGATAAATGGTTACGCGCATCACTGCCAGCGGAAGCTTGCGTGTCACTGTGCAGCCAGTGCCAACCAGAATAATCTGCAACGATCGGGCGCAAAGCAGTCATTGTTTCTGGTCGTTTTCGAGTAGTAGAGAACACCTTGTGGTTGAGCCAATTTTCTTTTGCTATCTCGATCCCTTCCTTCTTGGCATGTACATTCCAGTCAACTTCGTCGGCGTAGCCATCAAGCGCCGTGTCCATCAGTGTCAACGACTTCACCTTATTCGGACTGGCGAGCGCAAAGTTGGTGGCTATACGGCCGCCCATGGACAGCCCGACCATATGAGTTTGCTTTATATTAAGGTGATTGAGCAAGGCACGCAGATCGGCGGTATGGTCGTAGGGTCCATTGGGCAAGCTAGACTTCCCAAAACCACGAGCGTCGTAAGTCATGACTTGATAATTTTTGCTAAAAAATTCAACCTGTGGTTGCCACATACGGTGGTCGAGCGTAAAGCCGTGTACAAAAACAATCAGGTCACCAGAACCTTCAACCCTATAATAAATTTGGCCACTATTGTAGGTAAGCGTGCCGTCCGTCATGCCACTGACTATACCAGAAAAAGGGTTTGTGCTCCTTTCAACAGAGGAGGCACTTGTAAAATACAAAAAAGTGCACGAGCTTACGCAGCCTTCAACTCTGTTATAAATCTTGGCCAGAGAGAAGGGGAATTGCTGCAAACACCAGACGAAGCTTGAAAATCGGGGCGCTACCAAACGATTTGGGTCTCTTGAACAACGATACAGTAAACTTCTAAGCCTTGCCTAAGATCATACCTTCGCACGTTCATCGGGAGAGGCTCGGTACACTACGGGGATTATTTTGTGATTGCAGCGTCGATTTGTTGATAAACCTGCTTGACTTGAGCAGTGGTAAAGTTGTTGCTTGGCTGTGCGAAAACAACACTGATGACATGGTTGCCCTGAGCGATTCGGTAGGTGGTCGTGACCATTGTACCATTCGCTCCGTTGTATGTCTGTGTGGTCATATACGCAGCATCACCCATACCGGACAGCTGAGCATATGTTGCGCCTTTCTGGTCAGTCGGCTCCTGGTTTTGCAGTGCGACACGCGCAGTATGAGCATCTGCATACGTCGAGGCCCGGAAAGTAGCCTTACCGCTAAAGGATGTATCTGGATCTCGGGCCTGGACGTTTTGCTTTTGATACTGAGCCGTATTGAACTCGACTTCACAGTCTGAAACCGAACCAGCACTCTGACCACCGCCATAAATACTTTGGTCAATAACATGGTCCGGACGATACTGAATCGAACCAAGCGTCTGTGCAATTTTGAGCAAATCGACTTGGCGGCATAAATCGACGAATGGCTTACCGACGAATGTGCCAGCACCAGTCAAATCAGTTGGTGTAGTGGCAATTTTTACATTGTCAATATTAGCGCCGATGCTTTTAGCAAAAGCTACCATCTCTGCTGTAGTCACAGGCAATTGCTCGCCAGCTGCTGGATCGTAATCGAGTTCAACAGTCACATTGCTATGAAGAAAGATAAGGCTCGCTACCTGATTATTGGTGCTCAGATCTGGCGGCTCTAAAAAATTACTATCAGTAAGCCCCGCTACTGGTGTCGGCTGTATTGTGGCGCCGACTTTGGAGTTGGTCAGCAAGTTCGAATAAGCTGTCTGAGCAGTACTTGGGCTAGGATACTCAAAGAAGGTCGCTTCAATACTGGTGGGATTTTTTGCGCCGCTCTTGATGCCATCCAAGCTGCATAGAGCAGACATACTGGAATCGGTAAGATGCGGGATGAGCTTCAGTAAGTCAGCAGTCATTGGATTGGCAGCGGGAATTTGTGCTGGCAGCAAGGTACTGGTTTCCTGCATACTTCCGTAATCCTGAACTTTGGTAGAAAGCCCGAAAGCCGCTGCGAACCCTGCGCGCGTGGCAACTGCGCAAGGATAAATGAATGGCTGCGTACCGACTTTTAGTGGGCCTACGACGGTTTTCTCATGTGCCGCCGGCAGTATATTTGTCAGAAAGAAGGCACCGAGTCCACCTACAAGAAGGAGCACTATGAGCACAATCAGCGTTATGAGCCGCCGCCTATGTGAGGGGATTTTTTGAGATGAAGTATCTGCGGGCACCTGAGAAGGGGCTGGTTGATCAGGGTTAACAAGGGGATTTGGCTCCATAACTTTTATGATAGCAGACCTGCCACCCGCCAACCATCTTGTCATCGTTTTGCGTACCCGCCAAGTTTATACCAAGGGGACAAATTAAAGCCGTCATACTTCAAACTCGAGTTATACCGTTCTAAAGGAGTTTGATTGCTTATATTTAAATTCAAAGGCTTAAGTCGTTTCTTTAACGTATTCTACTTTAAGAGCAAGATGGCAGATTAATAGCAGAATACGATATGCTTTAAGGTAATGAATTCCCTACAATCGGTGATATCATATTGGCGTGACTGTATTAAGTCTGAAGGCGCTCTCGATCAAAGCTTTGGCATCAAGAACGCTTCATTCGCCGTAAAAGAGCGAGTCCGTGCTCGGCTATTCGAAGGCCAATTGGACCCTTTTATTTTTAGCTCCAACAATACCGCGTACTCCTTAGGAAAAGGAAAGATCTCTGAGCTTCTCGCTCAATCTCAGTCGAAAGGTCAAGATATTTACTTTGGATACCCTTTACTGATGTTCTATGATGCTAGCAGAAAAGAGAATCGAGTTGCCCCTCTTTTTATTTTACGGCTTGAGGTTACCCGACAAGATGACGACGTTATTCTTTCACGAGCCGAATCAATACCGTCCCTTGGTAGCGCTGCTTTTGAAAAACTAGGCCTTAAGCAAGATGAAATAGTAGCGCTCAATACGGAAATTAAAACTATCTTTGAGACAAATAAAACCTCAAAGCTTGACACTATTTTATATCTCCTAGAGAAAGAGACTCACTTAAATGTTATTGAAGCAATAGACCCCCAGGCACTTTCGCCAGCCTCAACCATACACCCGTATGACGGGACGGTGGTTTACAATAAGGCTATTGTTTACGCAAGTGACGCCACTGTTTACAATCTACATGTTCTCAACGACCTCGAAAAACTTACGACCAGAAACGACCTAGCCGCTAGCTCACTAAAATACATCGACACTCCGAGCAGTGGTAGTGACGAAAATATAATTCCCGTGCTTCCATTTTTGTACGATGAGTATCAGCTGCGAGCTATTCAACATATCCTAGGCAGCGACCATACTGTCGTAACGGGGCCGCCAGGGACCGGAAAAAGCCAATTCATCGCGAATCTAATCGTTAATCTATTTCTCCAGAATAAGAAGGTATTATTCGTAAGTCACACAGGCGAAGCAGTGCGAGTAGTCAACGAACGTATCAACGACAGCTTTGCTTATCTCATGATGCAGACAGGTAAAAAAGATGTCCGACAAGATCTAGGACGCCAACTTGAGGCAATGGTTGCCCAATATAATGACCAACAGGCCTCACTTACCGAAGAATTTCCATTTAAACCAATAGAGTCGATATGGAAACAAATTAAAGGGGAGGCCGAGCACTTACGGCGCACCAATTCCTATCATAAAAGACTTGAGTGGCTGTTGATACAAAAAGACCGCCTTGGCTCTCATCCAAAAACTGTCCAACTCTTAGGGAAATATTATTTAGAGACACATATAAAGCTCGTCAACTTGCTCTTGCGTCATCGCCGGTCTAACCATGAAGTGGCAAAGAACGCCGATAAGCTTAAGGCACAACATGTAGATATGAGCAAAAAATACGTTAAGGCGAATTACTTAAGGCTAATCCTTGGTAATGGACTTTACGGAGATCTTGTTGCCTATATAGATACAGTGCAAAACAAAAAATTTGTATATGGACATAAACAAGACAGCAGTGAAAAGTATGTTCACGCTGCATTAAACGCTATGAACATATGGTCTTGCACCCTAAAGTCGCTTGCAGCGACCTTTCCGTTAAAGCCGAATTTATTCGACTACGTAATATTCGACGAGGCATCACAGATCGATCTTCCTTCAGCAGCACCTGCTTTATATCGAGCAAGGCGTACCGTTATTGTCGGTGACGAGAACCAGCTTAGCCATATCGCACGAATTACACCTATACTTGAAGAAGAGCTCGCTAAGAAATATCAATTGAATTATCACCGCTTTTATCCTGCACTCGTGCGATATACTGACACATCTTTATTTGACTCTGCTAAAAGAGCTCTCAAAGAACCAGAGCAGGAATTAAAAAATCACTACCGATCAAATACGCTCATTGCAAACCTATTTAGTAGCGTATTCTATGATGGCAAACTAAAAATTCGCGAACCCGAGATGAGCCTACCTCCAGATATTGCACCTGGGGTATACTGGATCGATGTTGAAGGAGCTGCCTATAAGCATAAGACCGGCAGTAAATATAATTATCGCGAAGTCTCCTACATCCTCAAGCTCATGGAGCGTCTTTTACCTGTCGCCAACGAGCAAGGCCTGACTATTGGCATTGCAACACCTTATTCGAAGCAACAAAATATTATTGCCCAAGAATTAGCGAAAAAATATACCATCGAAGAATTACGTAATGTTCGTACGCTCACAGTCCATAAGTTTCAGGGTTCTGAAGTTGACATACTGCTCTTCTCGGTGGTGATCGCCAAGGGCGGAGACGGTGGATCCGACTATTGGTATATCAAAAACAAACAAATTTTAAATGTCGCCATATCAAGGGCAAAGCAACTTTTACTTATCGTGGGCGACAACAAATTCGCGCTGAAAAGTGGATCGAAATTGAAGGATATTGCCGAATACTGCAATCATATCAAGGATAATAGCCATAGCGATATACCCAATCGTCCGCTGAATATTTTTGAGAAACAATTATTACGATTGCTCAAGGATACGATCCCTACAGAATTTACAATACAGCCCCAATACGTAGTAGATGGCCGTTTCACGATAGATTTTGCAATTATTCATAACACCAGAAAAGTCGCAATAGAGCTGGACGGACAACAACATGAAATTATAGGTGGCCTGCCCGTGTTTGAAGACGCTCGAAGGGATGAGTACCTCTGTAAAACTAATTGGGAGATTCTAAGGATACCCGTGCATAGACTTATTTCAGATCCACTAAAAGTAAGTTTAGATATCGAACAGTTCTTTAAAGCAAGAGCCACGTAATTGCATGCTTCCAAACCCGATCACCGGCGACGAGACAGCCACGCTAACAGGTCATATGCCTCTGCATACCCGCTAAAGCAACAAGTGCCAGCAGAGGAACACGGCAGATGCCGCAAAGGTACAGCACAACGAGGCCAACACATCTTAGCATTTCCCAAGGCCCATTTGCAGCCTTCTGTGGGACTGCACACATAAAGACGCGAGGAATATTCTGGGCGTATCATCTAAAGGAAGGTCCAACATGTCAGACAACAACAATGACCAGGTAATGGAAATGCCAAAAAAGCCAAATGACAAGCTAAGAAAGCTAGCTGAGCGCATGACCGGCAAATGGCAAGTAAAAGGACCTGAAATTGATGACTCTATCGAGTACGAGCTCACGGAGGGAGGCTTCTTCTTAATGCAGCACGTTGATTTTGTCCAAGGCGGCACCAAAATCAAAGGCATCGAATATATTGCCTATGACCAAGATACCGACACGTTACGGTCTCATTATATGGACACCATGAGCAGTAACTTTACCTACACCTGGGCGCTGACAGGCAAAACACTGCGCATTAATTTCGGCGACAAAGATTCAGACATGTATTTTGAGGGGACGTTCAGCGACGACAACTCTGAGTACAGCGGCGCCTGGCATTACCCGGACGGCGGCGGCTACGACGCGACGGTGAGGCGAGTTAGATAGCGGCTTCCTAGAAATGCCGAATGGCACCAATATCGACATCCCTAGTAAAACGGAGCTACCGAAACACTGGTAACATCTTTGAATGATGGTACTGTAGTCGGGCCGAGATGCGTAAAGGTCACTTGCTTGCCATTGATGGGCATGGTGTAGGAGTTGGCCTTACTCATGCAGAATACTTTCGAGCTCTTGCTTCATCTGCGCGAACGACTGATATAAAACAGCTCGCATACCAACCGCCCGAGCGCCGTCGCAGTTGCCTTGCACATCATCGATCATAACGGCTTCGTCTGGCTCAACGTCTAGGCGTTCGCAGGTCAGTTTGAATATTTCAGGGTCAGGTTTGGCATAGCCGGTGCTACCTGAAAGAACGACAACGTCAAACAGATCGCTACGTTCTTGCTCGGTAAAGAAGCCATCCATCATGTCAGCACCGATGTTGCTGAGCAGGGCGACCTTATAGTGCTTGCGAAGTTCTTTTACATACATAACTAGATCATCATTGCGGTCATGACCTTGGAAGAAGCGGTCGTCGATTTCTTGGGGAGACAGGCTCAGTAGCTCACTGGCTTGCGCAATAAACCCAGCCTTGGAGAGCGTACCTCGGGCAGCTTGTTCGTCCAGGTCGTGCAGCGCTTTGGCCTTATATTTCGGCGAACGCGGATCATGCATGTAGGCGAAGACTGGATCCACATAGAAGACGCCGAAGCAGTCGAAGATGAGGACTTTGGTCATGCTTTCACCTCCTGCAAAATCTCATCTACCACCTCCTTAACCGACCTCGCAGCATCAACAATAACCGCACCTTGTTTACGATAGGTATCGACATGCTTACCTTGCCACTCCAGGATAATCTTGAGTTCTTCAGGGGTCTTACCAAAATTGCTATCTTTACGGTTAGTGATTCGCTGTTTGAGTGTTGCTGCATTGGCAGTTAGGACAATGGTTTGACTGAAGAGATGCGCTACTGCTTCAGTTCCATCGGCGACACCACAGAGGAAGACAACTTCATCTGCTACGTCTGCTTCACGACGTAATGTGGCTATAGCTTCAGGATTAAGCGTCCATTCGTGATCTTTATACCAGGCATGGAG
>Ga0137385_10006026_pt1 | contig 10660 bp, 10 predicted proteins | sample SagtaG_FD_104921 | JGI IMG/M metagenome (GOLD analysis project Ga0137385, IMG submission 104921) | Vadose zone soil microbial communities from Sagehorn Ranch, Mendocino, California, USA - Sage2_R_80_16 metaG | ecosystem: Environmental > Terrestrial > Soil > Vadose zone | place: USA: California... | reverse complement strand
GCTGTCGCGGAAGGCGCACGCCTCGGCGGTGCAGCCGCGGGTGTCGTCCTTGGGGTAGAAGTACAGGACAACAACCCGTTCGCCGAGCCGGTACTGCAGCCGGACCGGTGCACCGGACTGCGCGGGGAGGGTGAAGTCGGGGCCTTGTCGCCGACCTGAATGCCGTGTGCCATAGTCTGCCTGCCTCGTTGCGTTCCCGCCCAGGGATCGCGGGCGAGCTTAATAAGCGTAGCCAGCCTCACATAACGCACCCTGTGCACCACCTCCGCGCCGTCCCGGTACGCCTGGATAACGGTTCAAGCCACCCGCTATCGGCAGCCGTTGGCCGTCGAGCACGACGTCCCGGACGCCTGCGGTGCTGAAGCGGTTGATCTTGGCAGGCCGTGGAGTGCGGTCGGTGAGGGATCTGGTTAGGTGGCGGAGACGCGGAAGACTGGCCAGCCGATTTCGGTGCGCCAGGCGGCGCTGTCGCCGGTGTCCCGCGGTCCGGTGAGGTAGGTTTCGCGCACCGGCCCGGCGACGGCCAGGGCGTGCTCGGTGACGTAGGTGCCGAGCTGGCCGTAGGACACGTCGATGTCGTCGTGGGGGCCGTGATGCATGGTGATCGCGAGTTCGGCGGCCGGCACGGTGAAGGGCCGGACCCTTCCGGCGGCCGGCGGGTCGGCGACCGGGACGTACACGACTGCGTTGCCGCGGTCGTCGGTGAACAGCTCGTTGTCGTACAGCCCGCCGCAGGGCCCGGCCGGCGTTACGTGCGCGGCCCTGAGCGTCTGGTCGAGCTCGGCCATGGCTGCGCCGTACCAGTCGACGACCTCGCTGTGGTCGACAGTGGCGCCGATCGCGGCCGCGGTCACCGCCTCCGCCGCCCGGATCTCAACCTGGATGGGCGGGCTGGCGGGCTGGAGCAGGCGGCGCAGCGACGTCACCGCCGCCCGGGTCTCGTCGAGCTGGCTTTCCAGCCGCTCAAGATGCGCGGCGATCAGGGCGCTGCGCGCTTGCGGGTCGGTGGCAGCGAGCACCTCGCGGACCTCGCGGACGGGCATGCCGAGCTCACGGAACCGGCGGATCACCTGGGCGGTAGGCACCTGCGTCGTGGCGTAGTAGCGGTAGCCAGTGTGCGGGTCGACCTCGGCGGGCTGCAGCAGCCCGGCCTCGTGGTAGCGGCGCAGCGTCTTCACGCTCAGGTGGGTGATCTGGGAGAAGTCACCGATGCTCAGGCCCGCGCGCATGACTCCACTGTGGACCCTCCCCCGCCGGGAGAGTCAAACCCGGGTGCGGAGCTTCTCGCCGGTCTCAGCGGCGCCTTGACTCTCCCCCCGAGGGAGCCTGAAGGGTGGTGCCACCACCTATCGAGAAGGACATGCCATGAGCATCACCCTGCCGGCCCCGGTCCAGGGCTACATCGCCGCGAGCAACGCCTTCGACGGCGACGCGCTGATCGCCTGGTTCGCCGACGACGCCCTGGTCAACGACACCCGCCGCGAGTTCTGGGGCAAGGACGCGATCCGGGCCTGGCTCGACCGCGAGATCATCGGCGACAAGGTGACAACCAGCCCCACCGCCACCGCCGAGCACTACGGCGAGGTGATCGTCCACGCCGTGACGGACGGCGAGTACGACAAGACCGGGCTGCCCGACCCGCTCGTCCTCACCTACTACTTCACGGTCCGCGACGACCGCATCGTGCGGCTGATCATCATCCGCAACCAGCCGACGCCGGCCTGGGCCCAGCATTGAGGCACATGCCGGGCAGGAAGGACTGGCCATGCCGGTGACCATCAGCGACTCGCTCGTCGGCCGGCGAGCGCTCGTGACCGGCGGGAGCAAGGGCACAGGCGCGGCCATCGCGGGCCGGCTGACCGAGGCGGGGGCCACCGTTATGACCGCCGCCCGCGCCATGCCCGGCGGCTACCCCGATCCGGGCCTGTTCGTGGCTGCCGACATCAGCACGCCCGGCGGCGTCCAGCAGGTCATCGACCGGGTCGGCGAGCGCTTCGGCGTCCTGGACATCCTGGTCCACACCGTCGGCGGCTCGCACGGGCGCTCCGGTGGCTTCGCCGCACTGACCGACGCGCAGTGGCAGGACGAGCTGAACCTGAACCTGCTCGCCGCGGTCCGGCTGGACCGGGGGCTGCTGCCCGCCATGATCGCCGCCGGATCCGGGGTCATCGTGCACGTCTCGTCGATCCAGCGGCGGATGCCGCTGTATGAGGCAACGCTGGGCTACGCCGCGGCGAAGGCCGCCCTCACCACCTACAGCAAGGGGCTGGCCAACGAGGCCGGGCCCAAAGGCGTGCGCGTCAACACTGTGGCCCCCGGGTTCGTTCAGACCGAAGGCGCCGAGGGACTGATCGACCGCATCGCCCGGGGCGCAGGCATCGACACCGGCGCGGCTCTGCAACGGGTCATGGACTCCCTCGACGGCATCCCAATCGGGCGGCCCGCGCAACCCGCCGAAGCCGCCGAACTCGTCGCATTCCTGGTCTCCGACCGTGCCAGGGCCATCAACGGCGCCGAGTACGTCATCGATGGCGGCACCCTCCCCACCACCTGACCATCCCGCCAAGGAGGAAGAAGCCATGACCAAGGCCCCGGGGCCCGGTAGGTTTCGGGCATGGCAGCTGATGAGCGTGGTGCGCTGGCGGATCGGAGGCAGCCTGTCATCGTCGCCGGCGTTATTGGCGGCTTGGCCGGAGCTTCCCTGGCTGGCCATCGAGGTGCCCGGGCTGCGGGCCTGGGTGCGGCCGCTGGGGTGGCGGCGCTGGCGGCCTGTGAGGCGGTGGCCCGGGCCCGGCAGCGTCCCGGTGAGATCCCGCCGCTGTGGGCACGGATCGCGACCAGCGCCGCGCTGGTTGCTCCGCTTGGGTGGGCCGTCGGCCGCGTCACCCGCGCCGGGCCTGTCGCGGTGGGGGCGGGGACCGGGGCCCTCGGCGGCCTGCTCGGGATCCGCCCGCAGAAGGTGCTGCTCGGGCCACTGTTCGGGGCCGCAGTGGGCCGGGGGCTCGCGGCGCGGGGGCGCCCGGTGCCTGCCGCTCTGACCGCCGCTGTCACGATGACGGCCTACCGGGTGGCCTCGGCACTGGCTTTCCGGGACGCGCAGGTGAGCCTGCTCGCCGAACAGGTCCCGGCGGAGGATCTGCCGTTCGTCGTGGCGCGGGAAGCCCGGTCCCGCTATGTCGGCACCGGTTACGTCCGTGAGCTGGCCGGGGTGCTTGGCGGCCGCTACGTGGCCGATGCACCCGACGTCGGCATCGTCGCCTCGGTGAGCGAGCTGGCCGGCCCGGACTTCGACCCGGCGGGCATCGACCCGCAGGTCCGTGAGTTCTACGAACACACCACCCGGTTCACTCTCGACATCGTCCCGCAGTGGCGGCTGTGGGTACGTCCGGGTTACCTGCTGTACCGGACCGTGGTTGCGCGGCCCGTTGGGCAGGCGAATGTGCCGATGAACCAGCGTGAGACACAGCGGGGCATCCGCAGCCGGATCGACACGATCTCTCCGGCTGACAGCGGTGTCGTGGCGATCCGGGGCTGGATCCGGTCATTCGCCGATACCGGCGAGCCGATCTATGTCGGCATCTACACGACCTACCGGCACGGCGGCCGCGGGTATGTGAGCGTCGGCTTCCCGCTGCCGCAGGCCAGCTTCACCGCGACGCTGCTGCCGCATGCCCGCCCTGGCGGTGGCCTGGTCCTGACCAGCCGCAGCGACCTGGACCAGCCCGGCCACTACCTCGCCCACACCGACCCAGCCACCAACAAGCTCACGGTGCTGGCGGTCCGTGGCTTCGCCGAACAGCTCGACGTCTACGTCCAAGACGGCGAATTGCGGGCCGAGCACGCTTTCTCCGTCTTCGGGCTGCCTTTCCTCGTCCTCCACTACCGGATCCACCGCAAACCCGCCAGCCCCACCGCATGACGGTTCACCGGCGGCCCCCAGGGCACCCGCCCTACTGACCGGGCCCGCAAGGCCGCGGCGTATGGGTACGCGCAGATCACCCACATCTGCGCCGTCGTATCGGTTCCGGCCCCCCCGGTCTAACCCCATACAGAGCGGCTCAGAGCGCCCGGGCTCAGTCGGCTATCGTTACGGAACGTGACGGCGGTCGCTCGCCTTGGAGGCTACCGGGGCAGCCGATCGATAGGCGCCCGCATCATCTTCTACCGCGAGACCGCCAGTGGCGTTGATCTGGCGGCAGTGCGCGAACTCCCGCATTTCCAGGTACCGGCAAGGGCAGATGCACGCGTATTGCGCCGCCGGAGGCGGGCTCGCTGGCGATGTGATCGGGCCTGGGCTGGGGGTTGTGCTGATCGGTGTGCTGGCGATGCTGCGCCGCAACACCGCGCGGAGCCGTGCGCAAACAGGGGAACCAGCCGCGGTGGGGCCGGTGGTCCGGATCGCCAGGGGGCGGGCCGGCCCGGGTGGAGGTGGCGGTGCTGACGGTCGTGCTGCGGGCCTGGCTCACCGGCGAGAGCCCGGGGGACCGCAGCCGGCCGGACCCGCCGCGGCCGGGTATCGGGCACCAGCCTGCTGGGCCGCCTGACGCGCCGCGAGCGCCCGCTAGAGGCGGGGCGGGGCAGGAGGCCGGCGGCGGCACGGCCGGGCAGGCGTGCCTGCGTTACCGTGGAGGCGCGGCAGGTGGCGAGGATAGCGGCGGCGAGGGGAATGGCGTGCTGGGCAGATCTTCGATGGACAATGTCACGTGCATTGAGGACTTGCGGGCAATGGCGCTGCGCCGGGTCCCGCGAGCGTTTTTCCAGTACGCCGACCACGGTTCCTATACCCAGTCGACATTGCGGGCCAACCGGGCCGGCCTGGACGCGGTCAGGTTCCGCCAGCGCGTCGGGATTGATGTCGGGACGCGCCAGCTGTCCACGATCATCGCCGGTGAGCCGGCGTCGCTGCCGCTGGTGCTGGCTCCGGTCGGGCTGTGCGGCATGCTGTTCGGTGACGGCGAGATCCTTGCCTGCCGCGCGGCGCAGGCGGCCGGGATCCCGTTCTGCCTGAGCACCATGTCGATCTGCTCGATCGAGGACGTAGCCGCCGCCGTGCGCGAGCCGTTCTGGTTCCAGCTCTACCTGATGCGGGACCGTGGTTTCGTCCGTGACCTGCTGGGGCGCGTGGTCGCCGCCCGGTGCAGCGCCTTGGTGATCACCCTGGATCTGAACGTGCTCGGGCAGCGTCATTGCGACATCAAGAACGGTATGTCAGTGCCGCCGCGGATCACCTTGGCGAACCTCGCCAATGTCACCGCCAGGCCAGCATGGGCGCTGAGCATCCTGCGCGGCAGGCGCAAGACCTTCGGCAACCTGGCCGGCCACATCCCCGGCGGGGACAACCTGCGATCTGTGGCTCAGTGGACCGCCGCGCAGTTCGACCCCACCCTGAACTGGGCAGACATCGAATGGATCCGCGCCCTGTGGCCAGGCAGGATCATCCTGAAGGGAATTCTGGACCCCGAGGACGCCAAGATCGCTGCCCGGATGGGCGTTTCAGCGATTGTCGTGTCCAACCATGGCGGACGTCAGCTCGACGGCGCCCCGTCGGCCATCTCAGCGCTGCCCGCGGTCGCCGACGCGGTCGGCTCCGACATCGAGATCATGTTCGACAGCGGCATCCGGTCCGGCCAGGACGTGCTGCGGGCACTCGCGCTCGGTGCCCGCTCCTGCATGATCGGCCGTGCCTACCTCTATGGCCTGGGCGCCGGCGGGCTGCAGGGTGTCGCCAAGGCCATCGAGATCATCCGTAACGAGCTCGATGTTTCGATGGCGCTGACCGGCATCACGTCCGCCGCCGCCGCCGGCCCGCAGATAATCGCTGCTGGCAGTGGCATCGAAGCGCCGCGCCGGCCGTCTTGACCGGGCATCCGCGGGCAGCATCTGGCAACTGGAACCGCCGCGCCTGCACCGCACCGAAGCTGACATAACCCCAACCGTCTGCCACCGCGCACCGAAGGTAAGGGCCGTGATCTGCCCCATGACACGACCGGCCAGCGCTGGGACAATGGCGCGATGAGTCCGCGAAACCGTGGCCGCCCGCCCGGCCGTGGCCGCCGCCAGCACGCTAGGCGGCCCGGCGCGCGCCCGGGCGGACCGCACCTGGCCGCAGTGCCGACCGGTGGCGAACCCCCCGGGTACCAGGAGGAGACGACGGATTGCTGGTTCGACGAGCCGGAGCCCGGTGACCGGCGGTCCTGGGCGCTTCCCCCGGCGCATGGGACCTACCAGGGGCTCGACCTCGAACTGCTGGACCCAGGCGATGAAGACGAGCGCGCGATGCTGATCGAGGCGCTGCACCTGGAGTTCGCAGACGCGCTACACGGTGAGGACGACGTGATCGTCAACGGCGAGACCGTCAACCCGAGGCTGCACGTGGCGATGCACCAGGTGGTGGCGAACCAGTTGCTGGCCGACGACCCGCCCGAGACGTGGCAGACGGTTCAGCGTCTGGCCGGGCTCGGCTATGACTGGCACAACATCATGCACATGATCGCCTCGCTGGTCACCGAGGACGTCTACTGGGCCCTCAAGGAACACCGCCAGCCCGACCCGGCCGCCTACGCCCGCCGGCTGAGCGAACTGCCCGGCGACTGGCCACCACCAGAAACCGCCCGCTAGGCGCAGCACGGATCAGCAGCCGCGGACCACGGCCCTCTGGCGACAAGCCGCGCTTCGCGGCATGACCGTGCATTGGCCATGGTGCCGCTGGTGAAGCCGCCGCTCTGCACCAGGCCCTGGTTTTGCCAGGAGGAGATAAGGATCGGGTCGTTTGCCGGGCCTTTTGGCCCTGCGCATACACCACCGCAGGGTGCATGATGCGGCAACCAATGTGGTTCTGCGGCGCGCTCGCGGACCCGGCCGGCCGCGTTCGTGGGCCACGTTAATGCAGCGGAGGTGATGGCCGTGCGGCCAGAGGACAAAGATTCACGCCAGGTCCAGCGGGCTTTCCCCAGTGGTGCGACCCTGGCCGAACTCGAGCAGTACATCGCATACCTGCGCTCTGCCGGCGCCCCAGACGATGCCCATCCCAGGATCGGCGTCAGTGACGACTACGAAGTCACCCTGATGATCTGCGTAGTGGAGCGGCGCCCTGCGCCTCATATCCCGAGTGCGTCTTGAGCCGAGTCCCACCTGGCGCCCCTGCGGGTGCCCGCCGGGGGAAGCTTCGGGTGCAGCCGGGCTGGTGCGCGCCCCTAACGGGGCATGCGCATAGGGGCCGCGGCAGTACGCACAGACACGAGGTTCGTGGTGCGCGGGTCGGCGGCTATTAAGGACGCCGAACTCCGTGGGGCCGCAGCCCGTGTTTGCTGGTCAGAGGTCGATGACCATGCCGTCGTAGGCTGCGGGCAGTTCGGCGTCGGCGAGCCTGGCGAGCATGGCAGCAGACATGTGGGTCAGCACGACCCGCTCCGCGTGGATCTCTCCGGCGTGGGCGCGTAGCGTCTGATAGTCGAGGTGGTAGCGGATTGGCCGGTCGAAGGTATACGCCTCCACGGCGAACAGGTCCGCTCCCCGCGCCGCCTCGGCCAGCGCCGGGGTCCACTGAGTGTCCCCGGAGTAGGCGAACCTCACGCCGCCCAGTTCGACCTGCAGCGCCAGCGGCGGGGCGCCGCAGGCGTGCTCGACCTCCCACCCGCGCACACTCGCCGCGCCCAGCGCGGCGGGGGTGCCATCGGTAGCTAGTTCGGTGACCTCCACCGGGAACCGCCGGTGCGCCCGGCTGGAACCGGGGAACAGTGTCTCCATCGCCTGCGCCAGCCGGCCCCGGATGCCCGGTGGCCCGGCCACCAGCAACGGCGCCGACCGGCGGGAGAACTGGCCATCCAGGATCAGGAACGGCAGCCCGCCGAAATGGTCACCGTGCAGATGGGTCACGGCCACCGCGCCGACCGCGTTCGGGTCCAGCCCCTGGGCCTTCAGCGCGACCAGGCTGGTAGCGCCGCAGTCGACCAGCAGCGCCTGCCCCCCGGCGGCCAGGTGAATGCACGTCTGCCAGCGCCCGCCACTGCCGAAGGCATCACCGCTGCCCGCGAACCGGACCCTCATGACATCATCCTGACCCACCCGCCCAGGGCCTGCCACAACGAGCCCGCAGCGGCACCCATGAGGGCTACCAGTGTCAAGAGGGTGTAGTGATCTGGCCCGGTGACTTACCTGGTGTCGCCGGGCTGGCCTGACTGTTCTTCGGGCTCTTCCTCGTAGACCATCGACAACGCCCACGGCGGCGGGGCCGCGCTCCGTCAGCGCAGGAGGGCTTGGAGGACGCGCGTAGCCCGGTCGGCGTCCGGTTCCTCGCCGGTGATGGCCGCCCGGTGCACGTAGGATTCGACCACGCGAACCGCGGTGTAGGCCAGGTCCTCCAGGGGCACTGTCGTCTCGAGCCGACCCGCGGCTACGTCCTCGGCCAGAAGGTCGCGCACGAGCAGCACGAATCGGGGGTGGAAACCGTACTGGGCCAGCGTGAGCAGGCGGAACGCGAGCCCTTCTTCGTCGCGCTGCAACTGCCGCATCCCAGGATTCGACAGGCAGTCGCTGACAAACCTGCTGAGCAGCCTGGCGACCCGGTTGCCGGGGATGTCCTCGGCCTCGACCCGTTTCAGCTGGTCGGATAGTGTGCGTTCGGCCAGCGACCAGAGGATTTCCACGAGGAGCTGCTCGCGGGTGCCCACCCAGCGGTACAGGGTTGCCCGATTGACACCAAGCTCGGTCGACAAGCCGCCCATGTCGACCCGTTCTCCCCGCAGGAAGCGCCGCCTGGCCGCCCTGAACGCGTCCAGGGCGGTCGCCCGGCGAGCCGGCGCTCCTTGCTGCAGCTGGCGTTGCAGCACCGTCTGGCCCGCCGGGTGCTGATCCGGAGGGTCGGCCCGTGCTGCGGATTCATCCATCGGTTGACAAGTTTATCCGGGCAAAGTAGGAAGGTTTGCAGCATCTTTGTCTGATATTGCCGTCTGCACAAAAATCCCATGGTGTTGCGTGCGCCGCCGCCGGGGGGGCTTCGGAGGCACGCGGCAGAGTCTCTCGGAGGTGCACCGTGATCGGTTGTGCCCGCTTCCTGCGCCCGGTACGTGCCCATTGGCAGTTGGTCGGTAAGGCCGCATCGCGTGTTGCGCCCGTGGTCGTGGCCGGTGCGGTGGTGCTGGCCGGTACTGGCCTGGTGTCCGCGGCCGGGGCGGCGCCAGCTTCCGCGCCCGCCGCGGCACCGCTGCCGACGCCTGTGCCCACTGTCACCGGCCCGGTAACTGGCGGTACACACGGCTTCCCGATGACGGCGTCCTCCGTTGACCTGCGCTCACACGGCTACGCGGAGCGCGAGTACTTCTTCTCCGGCACCGCCCGCAGCTTCACCTCGCAGCAGCCGCTGACCAGCGATGGCAGGTGGCAGGTCCAGACGGCGTCAACGGCGCCGTACCAGTCCCGGATGATCGTAAGGGCGCCGATCGACCCGAGGAGGTTCAACGGCACCGTCATCGTCGAGTGGCTTAACGTCAGCGCGGGGCGCGACATCGACGTCGACTGGGATTACGGGTACAACGAGTTGCTCAACGCCGGTTTCGCCTACGTCGGAGTCACCGCCCAGGTCGTCGGCATCAACGGCCTCACCACATGGGACCCCGCGCGATACGGCTCCCTGAGCATCACGTCCGACGACTTCTCCTACGATATCTTCAGCCAGGCCGGCAAGGCGCTGCTCTCGTCCGGCGCCACAGGCCCGCTGCACGGCCTTCGCGTCAGGCACCTGATCGCCGACGGTGAGTCGCAGTCCGCAGGCCGCATGACGACCTATTACGACGCCGTCGCGCCGCTTGCGCGGGTCTATGACGGCTACCTCATTCACAGCAACGGCGCGGCCGGCGCGATCTTGTCCGGCACGCTCAGGCCGCCGACGCCGACATTGCTGCGCACCGATCTCGACCAGCCGGTGCTCAACTTCGAAACCGAGACCGACGTGCTCTTCCACCTTCCGGCGCGGCAGCCAGACAATCCGAACTACCGCCTCTGGGAAGCGGCCGGCACGGCCCACGTTGACGGCAACGACCTGACCCTGATCGGCTACCAGGAACACAGCCAGACGCCGCAGGCGGTCGACCCGTCGTGCAAATCCCCGGTCAACACCGCTCCCGAGAACTACCTTTTCGACACCGCGTACGCCGACCTGCTGGCATGGGTGAGCTGGGGGAGACCCCCACCAGAGGCGCCGCGGATGCAGATCAACGCCGCCGGCACCGACGTGGCCAGGGACGCCTTCGGCAACGGCATCGGAGGAATCCGCCTTCCGCAACTGGAAGCGCCGGCCGCGACCCTGACCGGAACCGGCAACGGACCCGCCGACTCCAACCCGGTATCGCTGTTCTGCGTCCTCTTTGGCACCACTACCCCACTCGATACGGCCACCCTGTCCACCCTCTATCCCACCCACGCCGTCTACGTCCAGAAGTTCACCGAGGCGACGGAGAGGCTCGCCAGGCAGGGCTTCCTCCTGCCCGGCGACGAGCAGGACGCCTTGTTCACCGCCCAGCAAGCCCCGGTACCAGGTCCAGTCGGCTAACCCCGATTCCCGGTGCAGTAATTGAGTTGAGGTTTCCCCAGGCCGGCTGGTTAGCGGGGCGGGAATCGGAACTGCAGGCTGCGGTCGTGCCACCAGGGGATCGGGATCTGGAGG
>Ga0137385_10006019_pt1 | contig 10668 bp, 5 predicted proteins | sample SagtaG_FD_104921 | JGI IMG/M metagenome (GOLD analysis project Ga0137385, IMG submission 104921) | Vadose zone soil microbial communities from Sagehorn Ranch, Mendocino, California, USA - Sage2_R_80_16 metaG | ecosystem: Environmental > Terrestrial > Soil > Vadose zone | place: USA: California... | reverse complement strand
GGTAGTGAGAACTAATGCCAGATTACTAGAGAAGCGTTCAAGGGATAGGATCGAGATTGACACGATACGCAGTATTCTTTTACAAGTAGGGATTGCTCAGCATCTGCAACGAGTGTCTGTAAATGAGGTACCTCCACGGGTTCTTATTCGCCGAGTGAGGATAAGTGGTCGAAAACAGGTCTCAGGACATGATGCAACTGAACAGTTTTGCTATGATCGTACTCTTATCCCCGGACTCAATGGCTGGATTGCCGGGAATGGTGCAGGGAAATCAACGGTACTTAAAGCAATTGCTTGGGGAATAACGGGAGTTGAGCCGATTTTCAAGCCAGATGTGCGAACCTGGATTGAAGATGTCTTCTTAGAAATTGCTATAGCCGATAGGATTTACACTATCTACTACGCCCCCCATTCAGGGCAGCCTAAGGTAACTGGAAATATCTATGCTCACAATCTTGAAACAATTATTAATGGCAGCGAGCCACTTCAAGTAATCGAAGCATTTTCCGGCTCCACGGCTATGTCCGAAGCGATCGCTCGTTTTTTTAGCGAGCGACTGAGGTATGCTTCGATCAAATGGGTACAACCAGTAAAGTTCTCGGTTGATCTCGAACAGAAAACCATCTCATGGGAAGTCTATTCGCAGGCGTTTTTTATTGGTGCTGATGACTATACTGACTATTTATTTTCGCAACGTAGCTTAAATGGGAAGCATCATCAGAAAACGTTAGGGATTCTTTTGGGGCTTGATTTGGCAGAGGCTGTCTCTACATTAGAGTTGGAACACGACCAGGCTCGTGCCAACTATGCATTCGAGCAAAAACGTGTAGCAGTCAATGCTCAGGGTATACATGAAACAATCGCGCAGTGCGAAACGGCACTACATCTTATCGAAGAGCGTATTCAGGCGGTCGATACAGGCCAGTCAATTCTGGTAGACTTCACTCATCTTACAAAGATCCGTGAACAGGCAGCCTACTGGACCAGTCACATTGCTTCACTCTCTGAGGCAGAACAAAAGCTCCTCGCTGAGCAGCAGCAAATACGAAACGAACGTGATAAGACACAAAGAATTTGCCAGGAGTTACGTGAGGCGATCCAATTTAAGGTCTTTTTGAGTGATCTCGTCGTCGAGCGGTGTCCACATTGTGAGCAGACTGTCTCTCAGCTGCGAGTAGAGGAGGAGGTGCAGACAAAGCGATGCCGTGTATGTCAGAGCGAATTGCATCCAATATCATCCACTCAACAGCATGAAATTATGCTGAAGGAAGCAGAACAAAGAGCCACGGAATTAGAACATGACTTGAAGAAGGTAAGAAAGGAAATCGAACAGGTTATTAAAGAACGAGAAGAGGCCGAGAGGGGAAGGGCAAAGTATCAGACTGAACTTCAAGATCTATCGCGACAAGAACGTGCGGGATTTACTGTAGAAATGCGAGATCTGCTTTTAAAGCAAGGGTACCTTAGAGGTCGATTACAGCAACTACAGGAACAAAGTGAGGAGAATCATACGCAGAGACTCAAAGCGCTCAAGGATTGTGTTGATATACTAGGGGCAGCCCTTACACAGTTACAATCCGCAGTTAAGCAGCACTACCATCATCTTTTGAAAATGCTCGAGGAGCGAACAAGGAACTTAGCACAATTATTTGGTATACCTAACTTAGAGAGCATCTTTCTTAATGAGAGGTTTGATCTGTTCATTACGCAAACCGGACGAAATATTCGCTTCGTTGATATGGAGAACAGCGAAACATTGCGATTGAAGATAGCATTTCATCTTGCGCTATTAACACTGCGCTTAAGTGACGGCGTAGGACGACATCCGGGGCTGTTGATAGTCGACGCACCTGGAAGCGCAGAGATGGATGAACAAAACTTTGGTAAGATCTTGCAAGGCTTTTTTAGCATTAAGGAACAACTTGGCGATCAAGTACAGATACTGATTGCAAGCACTAGAGACGAACTGGCTGCTGTCTGCGAAACAGAGCATCTGGAGCAGCGAGAAGAAGGTGTGGCGATTTTCTAAGAAGTCTTTGGTCGTTTTTGTGGATTCCTTTCTGAAGACTTTTTCTGCCGACCCCAGCTGTGATCAGAAGGACGTACACGGTTTGCAGGAAAGATCAGGACGATCACATAATCAGAGAGTGATGAATTAGGGACAGGTCGATGGTCGAGGTAACAACAATCAACCACATTAGGCAAAGGCATTCCGAGCTGTTTTGGTGTGAGGTCAAGCACAAATAAAAAACTTACCCCAAGTGTCCCTGCAGCGTAGCTCTGTGCTTGTGTTATATACTGCTCATGAATTGAGGAATGACTACTATCATTGGATTCGCGTTTTACCTCAATTGGGAATACAATATCGTTTGGGAAACGGAAAAGCAAATCCGGTCTTCCAGGCGCAGCACTTCCAGGCTGCCGGTCTATGATTCCCCCCCAATCTGAGAAACTCATAGCATTGTAAAAGTGCCCCTCTAAATGCTCTTCTAAAGCCTTTTTCCCCAATCCTCCTATATCTTCAGCGAACAGAAATTTTACATCTGTTGGTGAAGCTTCACTTTGTGTTGTTCTATACATTCTTACCAGGTATCGAGCTACTAGACGAATGGCTTGCGCTAGAGATTCCCACTTCACTGAATGAAGATCCCATCCAAGTTTGACACTTAGATCAGAAGCAATGTTATCAAAAATATCTTTCACAGGGCTCTCTGTGATAGATACCGCACGCATTGCAGAACGTTCCTTTTCAAAAAGTTGCCAAGCGAAAGATATCAACACCTCATAAGCGCTTTTGCCGCTTTCCTCTAGGCTCGTGATCAGTCGTGCGAGGTTAGGAGTATTGTTGCTAGCCGCCACGCGAACTTTCTCCAGTTCGGTGGCGGCCAAGTCTTTTGGGGAAGAGACGCTTTGGATGGCTTGCGAGAGAATTTCGTAAAATTCGATTTCTGATGGAGAAGCCTGTGTGCGCCATACTTGATCTGAGAGGATACTTGCAAGTTTTGCGGTTGCCTCTTGTATCTGAACAAATCGACCGTGTATATATGGTAACATTATAAGCTCTTGAGTCATCTTACTAGCATCATTGATGAGTTCACTAGTTGTTTCCAATTGCCGTACCGCTGCGTAGGTATCAGATAAAATCTGGAGCGGTGGCTTTATATCTGGCCATCGTGTAGCTTCTGACAACGTTTCTATCCACCGGTCAAGATAACTCATCAACTGAATAAATTGGAACTCAACATTGATAGTAGATGGAGATGCGCCTCCAAAGGCCAATAGCCGTTCTGTCAGAATCTCTTTCGCTTCCCGCACAGTCATTGGTATATCTTGTACTTGAACTGTTGTTAGAAGAGAGATGTAGCATTGAGTAATGGTTTTAAATAACTCAGCATCGGTGCGCTGCTCTTCCGACCCTGCGGCAGTTTTAAATAGATCATTTGCTTTAGTTAAAGCGGCAAGAAAAGAGTTACTATCGGCAGCGCGAAATGAATCGTACAGATAGATAACACCAAGAGTGAAATGAGCTTCAGTATCCACCAAATAGTTTGCGCATCCAATAATCTCCTGAACCTTCTGAACAATAACACTATCTTGCGGACGGCGATCATAGCAACGGCTAAGAAGCTTAAGCGCCTTCACAGGGAGATATGCAAAGACATCCGGATTAGTAGGAATAGAAGGGAAATCATTCAGCAATAACCCTATTGCATTGTACAGTAAACTATCGTCGGCTCGGTACAGGGGAAGCATAACAGCTCCCTCCAAAGCGAGCATAGCAATAAATTGATCACCTGTCTCCATCATTCTCTGATACACATCTGCGAAGGCGTTATAAAACTGGCGAGCGGTACTTCTTTCCCATTCTTGGGCGTAGCTCAGTATAACACGCTGAGCAGCTTCATAAGTTAGACTGTCGAAAATGGAATGAAGCGCATGAAGTAATGTCTTACGGACAGCGGCTTTATCTTCAAGTCGCGGCAATACAGCGCCTATGCCTTTAAGAAGTGTTGGCCCAAATAGACAATTCTGTTCGGGGTCATCAAAGATTGTAGCGGCATGTGACCATACAATGCTCTCAGATACGAGGTTAAAAATTGATGCAGGATTATTTTGTTCGTCAGCCTCGGATATTGCTTGCAATAGCTGTGTCAATTGTGATAGTTTCATAGTTCTTTGCCTTCTCATGTACACCAAATGTGATGATCAAAAACTATCATACTATTTCGGCCTCATACCAGATCAATAGTTGTTCTATAAGGCGACAAAGTTTCTCTTGATCTGCACGGGCTAAGGTCCACAATTTGAGGAAGACAATGCCAAGTTGAGGAGATATATTGTTCTGCTGAGTAAGATCACTTAAGGCGTCCCTCATAGTCTCCGCGCTATAGAAGTAGCTTTCAGACTTCTCTGTTGCCTCAGCAATTTTTCGAAGAGCTTCAGGCTTAAGTTGCTTTCGTCGACCATTCTCAATTTGGTTGATTGTTACACGCGATAAGCCTACTTTCTGAGCAAGTTCCTCTTGTGTTAGACCGAGTAACTGACGAGCAGTACGAACCCTTTCTCCTACATCAACAATAGCAGGATAGTGATATGCAGATTTGTCGGTATCGAATTTATCTCCTGTGGGCATGCTATTCCTCACCATTGATCATATGGTGCAATCTGGCTTTGTAAGCAACGAATTCGTTTGTAGCTTTCTCCTAGATTATAAAGAAAAGTTTTATATAAGTCAATGATTGTAAATAAATTGTTTACTCCTTTGAAGACCATAAGCTTGTTTTAAAGCAATATCAGTTGCAGGACAACACACTGAGCTACTTCTGTTAAATTTTTCCTCACTTCACTGAGATTCGTGAATTGACCAGCTTTTAGGACCAATACAATCACCGATATACTGCCTGGGAATGTGAGGTTGGAGACTGAGTTCGACAACCTTAATCTTCTCTCAGCTTCTTAGTCTGGTCCCGGTGCCAATGTGAGAGCTTCTCCTTATTGAAAATATAAGCATGATACCCATCGACATTAGGGCCACTTACACAAGCCTCAGTCAATTTTCCTTGGCGTGCCCACATCTGTACTATGAGCTTGCTTACCCCGAGTAGATTAGCTGCTTCTTCTGTCTTTATATGATCAGCAACAAACTTCTCAACTGACTCCCGGACAAAGTATTGCGCGCTTCCACAGACAGCAGCGGGTGAAATAAGTCCAAACTTCACCCATCGTGCCAAAGTAATGTCTTTAACTTTCAGAAGCTCGGTAACATCCTCACGGTTTATCCAACCATTTTCAGATTTTATAGCTTGTATAGATTGCTGAATGTCCGAGCGATCAAATAACAATAATCCCAGTTTCAGGTCCTGATCTACTCTATAGTAAGCCTGCAATTTGCCTTCTGCCACATATGAGAGTATAGAGGCTGCATTCAACCCAAGTACAAAGAGCAGTCGCGCTGCTCCTGGCAGGTCAACGAAGGAGTCTTTTTCTCCTATCTTGTCAGGCGAACAGCTTTCTACGCAATTCAACACCTTTTCCATACAATCAACCAGGGCTGATTTATTAAATGCCCAGTGAGGAAATCCTTCTCCCGGATTGCGTTCTACAACCAGCAAACCTACTTTGACCAGGTCTATGATCATGCGTTTTGAGATGCCTAACCATTCAGCCGCCTCTGCACGATTAACTAACTCGTTCCACTGGCCCCTTAATTCCAGCACTTCTACCCTATTCACAAATCGATGTTTCTGCTTACCAGTTGAGTTGGAGAATTGAAGGGTTAGTTTACCTGTCCTTAGGAGAATATCTATCATTTTAGGGGTCACCTCAAGGAGTCGGGCTGCTTCCGCGATGCTTACACCTGAAAGTTGTTCTGCTATGCCTGGTATTCCCTGGCAAAGGTTTGTGCGTGCAACAGCGCTACTTAATGAGTACGTGGCAATGAAGTAGTGTTCAAACGCTTTGTGAACGAATTCGAATGCAGGATGCTGCCAGTAGTCCTGCAGCCACTGTGTATAGAGGTTTCCCAAATCGGCTTTTGGTCCGCCGCTGAGAAGTTTGCCCGATTGTTGTTGCATTCGGTAAGCGCGTAGAAATTCGTAGAAGCCTTCTGGCCAGTTCGTTATTCCTCTGAACGCCGTCGTATACAGGCGATAACTTTCATAGGGTGTAATCCTATTTTGCCCTTTGCCAGGTTGGAGTATAGCCATATCGAAATCACCGTTGATACGGTGTAGATACGACCACTCAGCCCACGCGAGCATCCTTGTTGCCCATTGCAGTCCATCGAGAACTCGATAGAGTACCCTTGGTTGCCCTTCTGGGGAGAGATGAGTAGCATTGCTGAGCATTGTGTTGTTCAAGAGCCATGATTGAATGACGCGCTGATAGGCCAATCCTGCGTCATTATCTAACGGCAGCACTCCAGCTTCTGTCAAATTGCTTTTGCACTTGCGGCATCGCATCTCAACGATCTCCAGAATGCTCACTTTTTTGTCGCATTGCTGACAGCGATCGAGGAGCAGACAGGAGTGTTCCAGGCAAGCCGAGACTGCAATTGGCATCCAGACCAGGCGGTGATAGGCGGCTTCTTTCAGGCAGTCAGGACAGAACTGCCCTGCGTGAGCTGGTCGAAGTTGCTTTGCCACAAGGGCATAAGTGAAAAGAGGTACAAGCATACCGCTTGTTATTTCTATTAATTCAATACTATGCTCTGGCGGGGTAAGGACTTCGGCAAAGTGATGATTGCTGCTTGCATAAATATCAGAGATATTGACGCTTGTGAGCGTTGCGATGCGCTGAAACATCATAGCTTGCAGGGGAAGCATCACCCTATCCCTTATGGGTGGTTGCTCGCCGACCCCTTCACGTAATAGCTGAGGCAAGATTCCAGGGGAGCCATCATAATTCAACAGGGCTAGTCGTATTAATAGTGACGGTAAGGACTCACCTGGCTGTAGCGACGTACGTCCCAAGAGTGTTGGTTGCTGCGCACTCATTCTTCCTCCAGATTGCTTCCAGCAGGAGGTATAGATACCTCAATTCTGCCACGAGTCTCCATTAGCAGCTCTGTCTTGTGCTAAAATATATCTTTTGAGCTCTCTCTGGGAGGGTCATTGGGATTCCTAGGTTTGCTGCGATTATTCGTTCCCTGTTCATCGCCTTTTTCCTGTTTCATAGCCTTGTTTTTCTTGAGTTCTTCGAGATCTGGTAACTTATCTGTAAACGGATTCGGAATCCCACGTCTTTCACCAGCAAGGCGGTCTCTAAAGGCTTGAAACAGGAGATCCTGGTCTAAATACTCTTGTTCTCGCTCTAAGGCCAGGTAGGTCGCTCTGCGGATGAGTGCCATCAAATATCTCAGAATGCCATCACTTGCTGCAAAACAACGTAGCGCCGTTTCATAGCTGGCGAGATGAGAAGGTCTTTTTAACGGTAAGCGCTCTTCGAGTTCTGCCAGAAAAGTGCAAAACACATCCCTGGTAGAAGCGGGCTCTGTTTCGTCCCACCTAAATGGGCTTAGCATGTAAGGATCACCAAATAAGCCCGCCAATTGAGGGTTGGTATTGATTATCGCTTCTGAATCGCCTGGTAGCCCAACAAGAACACAAGAGACTTTGGTTTCTTTGATAAACGTTTTCAGCCAATTGCTGGCATCGTGTAATATTGTCTTACTCTGACGGTCCCAAAAGTGCTGAAGCTCATCTAAGATAAGCAGTTCTACAATGCAAATCTCCTTGAAATATCTAATGAGCCTGAGTTCCCTACTGCCTATTGAACCCTTGTCAGCGGCGGGGTCTCCCAAAGCTCTGAGGAGAACTGTTTCTAGATTGTTGACATTTGCCCGTGAAGGAGTCGTTGCCATAACAACAGGCCGCAGTATTGCAGTTTTCGTAAAAATCGCTGGATAGTCTTGAGCATAAGATGCTAGGAGTGTTGTTTTTCCTGCGCCAGTAGGACCTACGAGCAATAGGCACTCAGGCTCAGCGGCCACTGGATATAGCTGATGACAACGGCGAATCTCTCTCGTAATCGTGTGCCAGAGAGGATAAAATATGCGTATGCGTCCTAAGTAACGGAGACGTTCAGATTTGGGAAGTTGACAAATCTCCTCCCTTGAGAGTTTTTTTGACGCAGATTCGTCAGGCGGGGGTTGAGCACTCATGTTATACTCACTTTCTTTTCTATGGACCGCTTCTCTTTGATGGGAGCTTTATTAGGGTTACAACCGATAAGCAACCCTAATACTAAGGCAAATCATCATCTCCGCCCCAGCCCTCCCGACTAGATAATTTTGACTCAGTTGCGTGCTCTGGAACAGCGTTCGTAACGGTCTGAGATGATACAGAGCTTTTTGGTTTTCCTCGCTTGTTCTTCCGGTCATTTGAAGCTGGAGTTCCAGTAGAAGTTGGCGCGTCCGTTTCGTTTCTACCCTTGCTCTCCCTTGCTTCTCCTGGCAGGTCAGTCGGATTTGGCTCAGTCTCATGTGGCGGGGAGACAGAGGGGTTTGGTACTAATGTGAGATGTGACCTAGCGTTCACCCCTCTATAGCGGGCCAACTTTTTACGGCCTTTACGGGTTAGCTCATACTCACGATCAACAATTTCCTGGATATGCTGTTTGGCAGCAGCTAACTCATAGATATTCACTTCCTTCTTCTGCCGCAAAACATAGTTGCGGATAACACGGTGTTTCCACAGAGACATGCCCTTTGTATATTCTTGATCAATAGCGGGTATCGTTAACCACTTTGGGTTCTCTGGATCGTCATCGTACACATATATCTCGCTTAAGTCCGCAGGGTTGACTCTCACGTGAGCCCTGTCGTCCTCATCCTCATTTTGATCTTCTGGATTTGCAGAGCCTCGGGCTTTCTTCCTCTTTCGCAGGCGATCTCGGAGTGGTGCCAGGAGTACACTATCTTGATAGCGAAGTGCCTCAAAGTCTATACCACTGCGCTGTACCGTACGTCTCTCGCTGTTGTAGAGGAGAATACGCATCTCATCAGCGTCATGATGTAAGCAGGGTAGGTATCCATTTTTTATGCTCTCCTCCCACAATTTAGCGGGTATTCCACCAGATCCACCTCCTATTCCCTCGTGCCAATCCTGGGCATATACATCCAGTAAAAAGACGTGAAGCAGTTCCAAAAAGCCTGAGAGGGAAATACAGGCGTGTTGTGAGGAATCGTAATCTCCACGATCAAAAATATTTGAGAACGTGGTGCCAGGCAGTCCGTGTATCAGGCCCGTATTGTTGGTTCCAAAAAAGCGCTCAACGCGTGCTTTGAACCAGGCTTTTTTCACCGGCATCTGCTCGAGGATAATCCCGAGTTGACCACACGCATCCTCTAAATCGCTACAAATATACTGCTTGCCATTATCTACCACTAGCACTTCGGGTAGCCCGTAAACAGGCCAAGGGTGCTTCGTTCCATAAATTTGTTGGCAGTCAGGCTTGGGAAGGATACTGTGAAGCAGACATGCCTGTACGGATTCATAACTAGGTGGCTCAAATCCGACATAGACCCCGCATGGCCAGCCGCTAAAGCAATCTAATTCGAAAGTAAGTGTAGGTCGGCCAATTGGCAGGCGGTCATCTAGATCGACGACATTAAGGTCAAGTGTCGTGTCGTCCATCTCGACGCGTTCCAAAATACGTGTTGGCCTCGGCCCAGGAGAGACTTGACTCTCAGCCTGCATCTCTAGCCTGCTTGCTCGGCGTCGTAAAATGGAGGCGTTTCCTATCTCTTGAATACGACGGTATAAAGTCGTCTTGCCAGGAACAGTTAACTTATCATCTGATTTGCGGAAACGATTCTCCTCCGCTATACGGTTGACAACTAATAAGTGGACATCTTTGTTGGTCCGATGCTTAGGCTTGGCCTGGCACTCTGCAAGCACGCTTTCTACGATCTTCTCGACATCTTCATCTAGCCTGTGTTTCCCTTTTCCTCCCAGCCGATCTGTCGCAGGGACAAGAGAGCGAATATCATAGCCGCTTTCAATAAAGGTGTATAGCCATTGTTCAATGCTCGAACGGCTTGTGGCCTGGCCAATCTTCTTTCCTTTCCTCGGATTTTTTTGGGAATCGGAAAAGGGAACTTCTGAGCTTGAGGTAGATGTGAGAGATGTCGCATAATCGTCCATGTATGTCCGAGTTCTCTTCTCTAGGGGAAGTTTCAGGATTGGGAGAAGAATCTGATACCTCCGCCACGCCTCGTCACGTCCTCTGGGCGGAAGTTGTTTAAAATCAGCAATCTTGTACGCGGTTGCCAAGGGGCTATCTCGATGCTTTTGCGTCTGAGGACCATGTACTTCAAACGTTATCTCTCCCCGTGCCCAGATCTCAGTGAGTTCATACAGCGACATTACTATGCGCCCACCAAAACTGAGGTTCTCTATCAAAAAACTATCGTTTACCAGCATCTCGCGTACGATGAAGACTTGTTTTTTATACGTATATCGTGTTCCCACAGTAAAACGCCGTCGGGACATAATAGAATCTCCTATAGATCGCTAAGAGAACGGATATATGTGAGCGGTGCAGCAGAGGGAGTCAGGCAACGCCAGAGGAAGGTCGTCGAGGTGATTGGCTCTGTCAGCTCCACGCACAAGATGTGTCGAAACAACATACTAAAGATAAGCGGCGCTTGCATATACGAGGGCTGAG
>Ga0137385_10006012_pt1 | contig 10672 bp, 10 predicted proteins | sample SagtaG_FD_104921 | JGI IMG/M metagenome (GOLD analysis project Ga0137385, IMG submission 104921) | Vadose zone soil microbial communities from Sagehorn Ranch, Mendocino, California, USA - Sage2_R_80_16 metaG | ecosystem: Environmental > Terrestrial > Soil > Vadose zone | place: USA: California... | reverse complement strand
GCGTGGCGACCTGCGCTATGCCAGCGGGCTTGACGCGGTGATGGTTGGCTGGCCGGTGCTGATCAGGATCGTCTACCTGCTGGTTCGCCGGATACTCGGCCTCGCTGTCCTGGCGCTCTGCGGTCAAGCCTGCAGATACCCGACAGGGCTTCTCCGGCCAGCCGGACGCCCGCCGCCGCGCATCCGCGGCGGCGTATGTCCTCGACCGCTAACACGAACGAAGCCCTGGCCTTGCCGCGCAGGGCCTTGATCTGCTCGCGGGCCAGCTTCGTCGGGACGGTCGAGACAGTCAGCGTGGCTCCTCTGTAACCGGATCGCCGAGCTTGCGGCGCGCCCATTCCAGATCTTCATCCGAGGGCACGTATTCCTCGCCGAGTTCCCCCGTGCGCAACTGGCGCAGTGCCTCGGCGAGCTGGCCGTCGGCATAGTCGGCGGCATCTTGAGCGGACCACCAGACGTAGTCTCGCAGCTCGCGGTCCTGCCCGAGCTGCCGGAGCTCCCCGAGCAGGATCTGCACCCGGACCAGGCTGTCGATGGTGACCTCGTGGCGCCGCCGCTGCGCCGGGGCCGGGATCAGGACGCCTGCCTGCCGCCACGCCTCGACGGTCGTGCGGGACACGACCAGCAGGCGGGCCGCCACCGCGATCGACACGCTGGGCAGCTCGCGGCGCCGGTGCTCGAGCAAGACCTGGGCGGCCTCCCTGACCCGCTGCTCGTCCAGCCTGCCCGCGGCCATGTCGTGCAGCAGCGCGACATCGGCGACAACCTGCTCGGCGCGGTCAAGCTCGCTCGCGACGGACATCCTGCTACCTCCTATCTACTGGACAAAATTATGCCAAATTTGTTCAGTATCGGCTAGGTGAGCCTCCCGAGATGCTCGCGGCTCAGTCGTTCACCGGTTCTTGGGCCGCAGCTGCCAGCCAACGGTCAGCAAGCAGGTTCGCGTTACGGGTTGGGCCGGTACAGCTTCCTGGCGTGGTCATCGAACGGCGCGGGCTGGGCGGTGGCGCGGATATGCGGGAAGCCGAAGTCGGCGTCGGCGGGCGTGCCCGGCCAGGGGTGCTCGCCTCACACCACGCTCACCTCAGTACCCGGCTCGGCGTACTGCTTGTCGATCAGCGTCAGCGACAAGATCGTCCCCGCTGGGTCGATGGTGGCGGTCTGGTATGTCAGGCCTGCCAGGACCGGCCCGGCTTCCACTCGCTGCCGGGCGTAAGTGAGCTGGAACTGTTCCTCCGTCCCGATCCGCCTGACAATCTCCACGATCCCGAGAGTCCGGCCGGGTGCTCTCGCGGGAACCAGCATGAAACCGGTACGGCCGCGGGCGTCGAGCCGTCGGCACACCAGGCCGTGGGCTGCCCCTAACGGGGGATACCACTGGCCCTGACTACTTGAAACACTCAAATTGATCACGGCCCGGCAATCTCGTACCGGACCGGTCACGATGGATGAAGACCCGATTGGCCGTCGGCGCATCAAGACGCTGTGGCGATGCGAATGGTGACTGCTCGCTGAGTGCCGGAACGCCGGGGCGGGTGACTGGATGGTGAGCCATGACAAGAGGTGAGTCGGCTGCCGATAGCGGGCCGGTGGTTTTCTCGGTCGTTGATGACCATCCGGACCTGTGCTACGGCGTGCTGGGCAGGCTGCCGCAGGAGAACGCGTCATTCGTCGCCGGGGTGATGGCCGCGACGGTCGGGGAATTCCTCGCCCTGGATGCCGCCGGGACGCGCCGGTCCGACGTGGTCCTGCTCGATCTGCGGCTCAGGGACGGGTCGGCCCCGGCGCAGAACATCGCCCGGCTGAAGGCCACTGGGTATCCGGTGGTGATCTATACCGACGAGGAGCGGCCGGAGCGGCTGATAGGCACCCTGGGCAGCGGCGCCGACGCCGTCCTGTGCAAGAACGAAGCCGGGCTCCTGCCCGAGGCACTGATCGCCGTGGCGCATGGTGACCACAGCTGGGTGTCGCCGCTGATGGCCTCGGTCGTGCTGGCGGCTTCCGGGCCCAGGCTCTCGCCGACTCAGATGGAGGTGCTGCGGCTGTACGCGACCGGGGTGCCCGCGCAGAAGATCGCGTCGCTGCAGGGATGCGCGCTGGAGACGGTGAAGAGCCACCTGAAGGGGGTCAAGACCCGGTACGAGGCAGCTGGGGATCCGGTGGGCACCCGGACTGACATGCTGAAGGTGGCGCTGCGCGACCAGTACGTGTCCGAGGACTGGTACCTGCGCGGCCAGTGAGCGTGATCGCAGTGGCGGCTGACCGGGACCCGCCGGCGGCGCCGGCCGAGCCGGCCAGCGGGGCGCACCGGGCCACGCTCGAGCGCGTGTTCGGCCTCATCTACGCCGTGGTCATGGCGCTGATGATGGCGGTGTTCTGGTCTAGCTCGGCGACGCTGGCCGGGAACCGGCCCGGCGGCATGGCGGCGGACGTGCTGCTGAGCGCGCTGCTCGCCGGGCAGACCCTGCGGGCGCTGCGCCGGCCGCCGTCGCAGCGTGATCTCTGGCTGATGGCCGCGGCCACTGAGGCGCTCCTGCTGGTGTCCCGGGTGCTGGCCGTGCCGGGGAGCCCGTTCCTCGGCAACAACTCCGACGTGCTGGTCATACCGGTGGCGGCCGGCCGGGTGGTGTGGTGGGCCGGCTCGCGGTGCCGGTCCCTCTCTTGCTGGTCATCCTGGCCTCGTGGACCGCGGATCCCAGCGTCCTGGCGGTCGAGCAGGCGGCCAGCGCGCTCGCCCTCATCGCATGCACCGCCTCGGCCGCGGTGGGCCTGGCCGCGGCCAATACGGTCCTGACCGCCGTGGCCTTCCTGGCGGTGGCCCCCGGTACCACCGACTCGCTCGCCTACTGGGCGGCCGGTGTCAGCGGGATCGTCGTCGCGGCCATCTACTTCACCCGGGGCCGGTATCCGGCCTGGCCGCCCTGGCCCTCGACGTGGCGGCGCTGACGGCCGGCCTGCGGGTGACGGGCGGCGCCGTCTCCGCGGGCATCTGAGCGTCCATCCTGGCTGGCCCGCCCATCAGCATGGGGGATGGCGGCCGCCCTGCGGGCGGCGTTCCGGAGACTGTCCGGCCGCACTGAGTCCTGGCTGGCCGAGTACGGCGAGCGGGTACGGATGCAGGCCTGGGCGGAGGCGATTAGTCGCGTCGACAGCGCCGCCCTGGAGAACGCGCGGCGCGTGGCCGGGCCCGTGCTCGAGGAGGTGGCGTCGGGCCAGGCGCCGAGCCCGGCGCTGCGGATGGCCGCCGTGCTGGCCGATGCCACCCTTCGCGACGACCTGCTGGCACCGGGCTTCCTGACCCCGCCTCTCGCCGAGCGCGTCCGGGTGGCCCGGGCCGCCGACGCGCGCATCACGCTGCGATTCGAGTGGCAGGAGGACGCCGCGCTCGTGGCGACGGCCCGGCGGCTGCTCGCCGCGGCGCTGGTCGGCCTCGGGACCGGCAGCGGGACCGGCAGCGGGACCGGCAGCGGGGCCGGCCTCGACGCCGGCAGCGAGGCCACGCTGCAGGTGCACCCGCCGGCCGCGGACCACCCCGCGCTGCTGATCCTGCGCGTCCGCAGCCGACGCCCCGACCACGCTGCCCTCCGCCGGCACGCCGCCGAATGCGGCGCCCTGATCAGCCAGCTTGACGATCATGAGCTGCTGATCCGCCTCGAGCCGCCCCGGTAGCATCCGCCGGTTCCCGTCCTCCCCGCCAGAGCCCCGACCGGCCAGGTTCCTTGCCTGGACCGGCTCACCCCGTGCATTGTGGAGCCGGAGCCAGGGTGGTGTAGCAGTGGGGCCGGACCAGCAAGCGGATGCGGTGCACCAGGCGGGACTCGAGCGGTCGCTCGGGCGTATCTTCGCCGTGTTCATGACCCTGATGGTGGTGGTGTTCTGGTCGAGCACGGCCACGCTGGCCGGGCAGCGGCCCGCCAGCGTGGCGGCGAACCTGCTGCTGAGCGTGCTGCTCACCGGGCAGGCGCTGAGGGCGGTAGCGCGGCCGCCGTCCCAGCGGGGCCTCGGCCTGATGGTCGTGGCGACCGGGTCGCTGCTGCTGGTGTCCCGGGGGCTGGCCGTGCCGGGAAGCCCGTTTCTGGAGAACAACGCCGCGCTGGTCATGCCGGTGGGGACCGCCTGGGCGATGTGGTCGGCCCGTTTCCTGCTGCCGGTTCCTGTCCTGGTGGTCGTCCTGGCCTCGTGGACCTGGAATCCCCGTGCCGATCTCGCGGCCGAGCTGACGGTCGGCGCGCTCGCCGTCATAGCGTGCGCGTCTTGGGGGGCCCGGCTGCTGCGCGCGGGGGCACAGCGGGCCGACGCGGACGCTGACCTCCTGTCCCGGCGGATGGCCACGGCGGATGCGGCGCTAGCCGCCGAGGAAGCAGAACGGCGTGCGGCGAACGCGGTACACGATGACGTGCTGAGCGTGCTGCGGGCGGTCGGCCTGGCCGGACGGTCGCTGCCGTGGAGCGTCGTGGTGTCCAAGGCGCAGGGGGCCATGAACGCGCTGGCCAGGCAGGTACTCCGCGCCGGGTACGGCTTAGAGGATCTCGGGTCGGCGCTGCGGCGGCAGGCCGGCGAGGCGGCGGCGGGCGGACTGGACGTGCGGTGCGATATCGACGGCGGCCTCGACGTGCCCGCGCCGGCCGTCGAGGCCCTGAGCGCCGCCGCCGGGGAGGCGCTGCGTAACGCGGCGGCTCATAGCGGGGCGGGCCGCGCCGTGCTCGCCGCCCGTGGCAGCCAGGCTGGCGTGGTCACGGTGACCATCGCCGACGAAGGGACCGGCTTCGATCCGGCCCGGGTCGACTCGGCGCGCTCGGGGCTGCGGAACAGCGTCCGCGCCCGGTTGTCCGAGGCCGGCGGCCGGGCCGAGATCGTCTCCGCCCCGGGGCAAGGCACGTCGGTGGTGCTGACCTGGGGTCCTCCCCAGGCCGCCAGCACCCCGGTTACCGATCCGCTCGCCTGGGCCCGGCGGATGGCGCCGAGCCCGCGGCTGATCTTCGCCGGCTTCATGCTGCCGATTCTCCTCATCGGGCTGGCGTCGCTGTGCCTGCGCTGGCAGGACATGCGCTGGCAGGCCGCGGCCGTGGCGGTGTTCCTCGCCTTCACCGGCGTCGCCGACCTGTGCGCGAGGCAGCTGAGCCAGGTACGGATGACGCGCGCGACCATGTGGGGCCTGGCCGCGGCCAATACGGCCCTGGTCGCCGTGGGCTCGCTGGCGGTGGCCCCGGGTACCACCGACTCGTTCGCCTACTGGGTCGGTACCGACGGCGGGATCGCGATCGCCGCCATCTACTTCGTCCGGGGGCCGGCCTCCGGCCTCACCGCTCTGGCCCTCGACCTGGCCGCCCTGACGGCGGGCCTGCTGGTGACGCACCCGGACATTTCCGCGGGCGTGTGGGTGGCCATCCTGACCAGCCCGGTCCTCGCCGCGGGGGTGGCGGCCGCCATGCTGGCGGCGTTCCGGAACGTGGCCAGCCACACGGAGGTCCGGCTGGCCGAGCACCGCGAACGGGTGCGCCTTCACGCCCGGGCCGAGGCGATCAGCCGCGTCGACAACGCGGCCCTGGAGAACGCGCGACTCGTCGCGGGACCCGTGCTCGAACGCGTCGCCTCCGGCCAGCCACCGGACCCGGCGCTGCGGATGAGCGCCGTCCTGGCCGATGCCACCCTCCGGGACGAGCTGCTGGCACCGGGCTTCCTGACGCCCGCTCTCGCCGAGCGCGTGCGCGCGGCCCGGACCGCCGACGTGCACGTCACGGTCGACGTCGCGCGTCTGGGAGACGCGGTGCTGCCCGAGACCGCCCGGCGGCTGCTCGACGCCGCTCTCACCGACCTCGCCGCCGGCGATGGCGTTACCCTCAAGGTCCACCCGCCCGCCGAGGGATCTCCGGCGCTCCTGGCCCTGCGTGTGCGCGGCCAGCGGTCAGATCACGCCGCCCTCTGCCGGTGCGCGGAAGAATCCGGCGCCCTGGTCAGCGACCTCGGCGACCACGAGCTCCTGATCCGGCTCCAGCCGGCCACGGAACCGGCCACGGAACCGACCGCAGCGCCGGCCGCGGAACCCGTGACGTAGCGAACGGCCCGCCGGACCGGCGGGCCGTCCGCTACCCTCATCCGAGGTTCAGGTTCGAGACTTGCCCCACGGGTGCCGCGAGAGGGCGTCGACCTGCTCGAGCAGGCTGACCCGCTGGGCCTCGATCTCCTCCAGCCGATGCTGGCGGTCGAAGAGCGGACCGAGGCTGACGTGGCCGGCGCCCGCGATGCTGGTCCCGATGTGCCCGGCGATGTTGCCCGCCGCGTCGTGCTCGATCGTCCTGGCCGTCCGGGCCGGCGGGTCGGCCGACAGGCCCCCGATGAGCAGGCGGACGGTGCCGTAGAAGCCGTAGACCCCGTCGACGGCCTCCTGGGAGGTGTAGCAGATGTCCGGGAACGTCTTGTCCCTCAGGGTGTCCCCGATCTCCGCAACCCTGGCGAGGTCCCGGCGGCTGTCGCCGATGGTCTCCAGGTACTCGTCGAGATCGTCGTCCAGGTCGGCGGCAAGACCGTCGCGCTCGCGGGAGACCCTGGAGCCGTCCAGGGCCACGCCCAGGAAGGCGAGGGTCGGCAGGAGCAGGCCGGTGACGGCCGCGACGAAGACTAGGACCACGGTGGTGCCGATGCTGGCGTTGCCGAGGGCGGCGATGCCGCGCCAGATCATGCCGCTGGTGATGGCCACGGCGGTCACCGCGGTCAGCCCCAGGTACCAGTTACGCCGCGTGAACGCCTCTTCTTTCTGGCGTCGGTGGTCCTCGGCGCGGGCCTCCCGGGCGTCGTTGTGGCTCCGGGCGGCGTGGCGCACCAGCCAGGTCTGGCCCAGGATGATGGCGATTACGACCGTGGCGGCGAAGGACCAGCCGAGCCAGTCCTGCCACGGCTCCAGCAGGGGCACGTTGAGGTAGTAGGTGATGAAGGTGAGGAAGCCCACCGCCTCGATCCACGGGGCCCAGGTCGCGAGCCGCTGGAGCAGGGTGCTGGCCCGGTGGTGGTGGTGCTTGCCCGCGGCCTGATCCCGCTTGATCTTCGCGTCGTACTCCTCGACGCGCTCCACCGCCTCGGCGACCGAGTGGTTGGCGCCGGTCTCCGGGCCGGTGATCGGCTCCCGGTGCTCGGCGATCTTGTCGAGGTTCTCCTTGACGTTCTCGATGAGGCCCTGGGCCTCGTCGAGGCGGGGGTCGGCCTCCTGCTCGAGCCGGCTGGCGAGCTCCTGTCCGCCGTCGGTGATGAAGGGCTCGGCCAGGCTGCCGTTGTGCAGGGCCGGGGGCTCCCAGCCGTCGCGCGGGGTGCCGCGACGCTGGTGCTCCTGGACGACCATGCGGGCGTATTCAGCGGCGGACCTGTACTCATCCTTGTGGATGCCGACCTTGTCGGCCTCCTTCGGAGTAACGGTCGGCTCCCAGTATTCCTCCGCGACATTCGCCATGGCCATGGCGCTCGCCTCCTTCGTCTGGTTGATCATTTGATGGTGTAGGTGATGACCACGACCCGGTTGGCGGCGCTGCGCGGGTCGGGGTGGGGCTGGCCGAGGTTGCCGTGCCCGGTCGTGCGGGTGATGGCGGACGCGGGCACTGCGAGGTCGTTGACCAGCAGGTTCGCGATGGCCTGGACTCTCTCCTGGCTGAGCGTGATGTTCGCGGGGTCGTTGAACGCGGGCTGGCCCGCGGCGTTAAGCGGCCCCTCGTAGGACGTCCAGCCGTCGAGCGCGAAGGTGGCGTGGGCCGCGAGGGCGGCGGTGACGCACGGGGTCAGGTCCCGGATGGTCTTCGCGGCGTCGACCAGGTCGGCCGTGTTGAGGACGAAGTAGCTCTGCGGCACCGTGCAGGTCACGCCCTTCGGCCCCGGTACCTGCGGGATCGGGGTGGTCGGCAGGTCGGGGAGCGAGACCGGCGGCACCTTCGGGGCCGCGGCGCCCGCGGCCGAATTGGTGCTGGCGTCGATGAAGGTGACGGAGGTCGCGCCCGCCGCGGTCAGCAGGGCGGTCCAGACCGCCTTGAGGTAGCTCTTCTGGGCCTGCCCGAGCTGGGGCTGCGATCCGGCCACCGGAACGAGGACGAACGTCACCGGGCCGTGCAGTGCCGGCTGGTCACCGGAGTTCTTCACGTCCGCCACCACGTCCCCCGGCGGGACCTTCCACTGCAGGGACCGGAAGTCGTCGGGGTCGGCCAGGTCGATACCCGAGCTGATGATCGTCACGGGGACGCCGGTGAAGTCCGTTCTGGTCAGGCCGGCGTACAGGGCGCGGCCGCCGGCGGTTCCCGACGGGGCGTTGACGTCCGCCTCGACACCGGAGATCTTGACGTCGATGGCCGGGAGAGCCCGGCCGTTCACCTTGAGCGCGGGGTCTTGGGGGGAGTTACCCGTGCGCGGGGTCAGGTCGACGCCGGACGTGGAGACCGTGCCCGTGTAATCGACCCGGGTGAGCTCGATGGACTGGTGCGCCAGCCCGTCCTGGCGCAGCCCGGCCTGCACCACGGCCGGCAGCGCGATCGCCGCGTCGTTCGCCGTGCGGGCCGTGTAGACGAACTGGCCCGCGACCGGGCCCGCCAGGCCCGCCGGGCTCGCCGGGCCGCCCGTCATGGGGACGGTTTGACCCCGGAGGAAAACCGTGCGCGAGGAAGGCGACAACGGCCACGACGGCCGTCACCGCCACGCCCGCCACGATGGCCGTCTTCAGCGACTTGCCGATGGCGAACCGGGACGCCCGGGCGTTCCGCCGCTGCGGGCGGCGGGTGCTAACCGGGCGGCGGGTGCTAACCTCCGGGATTCAGCATTGACCCGCTGACGGGGAATTGATGTTTTCTTCGTGGCTTTGAGCTGCGATTTTGTGTCGGCTGGCTGGCCGGTGCCGGGCTTGGGCGTGCACCCGATGGGTGCGCGGCCGCTGGGTGACCAGGTTGAGCGGGGCCGCCGGACTGGGCAGGCGGCGCGGCCGCCGCCACGGGATCGGGCCGCGTGTGAAGAGCGCCCCGTTCTGGGAGATTACGCGGTAACCACACTCACGTGATTTCTCAGGCAGGGAGCGCTCTTCGTCATGGACGATACACGGTGGGACCACAGGCTGAAGGTGACTGGCGAGGGCGAGAGCCTGGCCGGGCATGCGGGGGCGGTGCTGCTGCGCAAGCTGGCCGATCAGGCCGGGCTGACCGCGGCGCTGGGCGCGGCACTGGCGCGGGCGGGGAAGTTCCCGCTGACCGACCGGGGTGTGGCGCTGGTGTCCATGGCGGTGGCGATCGCGCTGGGGGCCAGGAGCATGAACGACATCGCGCTGCTGGCTCATCATGAGCCGGTCTTCGGCGCGCCGCCGTCGGACACGACGGTGCGGCGGACGCTGGAGCTGGCCGATCCGCGCACCCTGGACAAGATCGCCCGGGTGCGGGCGGCGGTCCGCGGGCACGTCTGGTCGCTGATCTGCGCGACCCCGGCCGGGTTCCCGTGGCTGGCCGTTGCGGGGAAGGTGCTGGCCGGCTGGCTGGTCATCGACCTGGACGCCACGCTGATCACGGCGTGCTCGGACAAGGAAGGGGCAGCTCCCACGTTCAAGATGGGCTACGGCTTCCACCCGCTGGGGGCGTGGCTGGCCAATACCGCCGAGTCGCTGGCGATGCTGCTGCGGCCGGGCAACGCCGGATCCAACACCTTCACCGATCACCTCGCGGTCCTGACGGCGGCGATCCGCCAGATCCCCTCCCGCTTCCGGTCCCGGCTGCTGGTCCGCGTCGACGGGGCCGGCGCCAGCCATGAGCTGGTCAGCCACCTGCTGTCGCTGTCGTCCCGGCGCCGCACTGTCCTTTTCACCTGCGGCTGGGCTATCACCGCCGCCGGCGAGCAGGCCATCAGGAAGCTGCCCGCGCCGGCCTGGAAGCCTGCCGTCAACCAGGACGGTACCGTCCAGCAGGACAAGCACGTCGCCGAGATCACCCACCTGATGCGCCGGGCCGCCGGCTGGCCGGCCGGGCTGCGCTGGGTCGTGCGCCGCACCAGGCCGTCGCGGCGGCAGGCCAGGAACCTGACCGCCTTCGAGCGCGCCACCGGATGGCGGTACTCCATCATCGTCACCAACATCCCGGCCGCCGGCGGCATCGGCGGCGTGCCCGGCAGCCACCACGCCCAGTTCATCGACGTGCTGCACCGCCAGCACGCCGTCGTCGAGGACGGCGTCCGCGCCGCGAAATCGATGGGCCTGCGTAACCTGCCGTCGAAGACATGGGTGGTGAACTGCGGCTGGGTGCTGGCCGCCAGCCTCGCCGCCGACCTGGCCGCCTGGTGCCGGCTACTCGGCCTGTACGACTGCGACGACCTCAAGGACGCCGAGCCGGACACGCTGCGCTACCGGCTGCTGAGCCTGCCTGCCCGGCTGGTCCGCCACGCCCGCGCCCGGGTGCTGAAGATCAGCCGCACCTGGCCCTGGAGGGAGGCATTCCTGACCTGCTGGCAGAGGCTATGCGCCCTGCCCGCGCCCGCCTGACCAGCCACCTTGTCCCTGCGACCCGGAAAGGAGACCGCCCCGGCGCAGTCGGAGCCGGTGCCAGCCCCGAGCACATCGGGCAGTACCGCCACCCGCCGGGAACACCTGAACCAGATACCCCCGCCAAAACCGGCACAACACGATCAGTAACTAACCTCGCCCCACCCCTGAATCGTTGAGGCTGACCCG
>Ga0137385_10005995_pt1 | contig 10689 bp, 6 predicted proteins | sample SagtaG_FD_104921 | JGI IMG/M metagenome (GOLD analysis project Ga0137385, IMG submission 104921) | Vadose zone soil microbial communities from Sagehorn Ranch, Mendocino, California, USA - Sage2_R_80_16 metaG | ecosystem: Environmental > Terrestrial > Soil > Vadose zone | place: USA: California... | reverse complement strand
GGCCGTCAGCTGCTGGGCCAGGCGGACGTCGTCATCGCCGACCGGCTCGCGCCCCGGTCACTGCTCACCGAGCTTCCTGGAGAGGTGGAGATCGTCGACGCGGCCAAGATTCCCCGGGGCCGGGCCGTGGCGCAGGACCACATCAACTCCGTTCTGGTCGCGAAGGCCAAGGCGGGCAAGTTCGTGGTCAGGCTGAAGGGCGGCGACCCGTTCATCTTCGGCCGCGGCGGCGAGGAACTCCTCGCCTGCCTGCGGGCGGGAATCACGGTCACGGTGGTCCCAGGCGTGTCAAGCGTCGCAGGCGTGCCGACCGCGGCCGGCGTGCCGCTAACCCATCGCGGGCTGGCCCAGGAGTTCCACGTGGTCTCCGCGCACGTCCCGCCGGGCGACGAGCGGTCGGTGGTGGACTGGCAGGCGCTCGGGTCATCGCGTGCCACGCTGGTGCTCTTGATGGCTACCCAGCATCTCGCGGTGATAGCGGATACATTGGTGCGAACCGGGCGCACCGGCCGGACACCGGTTTCGGTTATCTCGGACGGTACCCTGCCTTCGCAGCGCACAATTAACGCAACACTGGATACTGTCGCCCGCGAAGCCGCCAAGGCGGGAATCAGACCTCCGGCGGTCGTCGTGGTGGGAGAGGTCGTGACCATCTCCGAGCAGATCTCTGAGCTTTGCGGCGGCCTGGCGGTTGGGGCGCCGTGGGGAACGTTCGCGCCCAGCGGCAGCCAGGCCAAGGCGGCGTCCGCCGGGACGGGTAGTGGATCAGATGGGGAGGAAGGCTCCGGGACCGGCGGTTCGCCGGCGCCGAGAGCCGCGGGGAATGACTGAGGGTGAGGGGCAGAGCATAACCGCAGCTTCGGCACCGTCGGGCGGTACCGAAGGTGGCCCTGCCGTGCCTGTCTCCGGAGCAAACCCGGTCATAAGCACGGCTTCCCCTCCGATGGCAGAGCCTGAGGAGCTCGAGCCGCATGTGCGGGTCGACGGCCGCAAGCTTGAGTCTGCGCTCCTCGCCCTCAGGCACCCGATCGTCGAGGTAACGCTGCACCTGGAGGCCCCGGGCGTCGAAGGGGCGAGAGCCGAGCGCAGGAAGCTGCTCAGCCAGATTGATGATTACCTGCTCCCGCGGTTGCGGCAGTCCGGGGCGCCGGTTCTCGTGGCCCTGGTCGGATCCACCGGCGCGGGCAAGTCGACCCTCGTGAACAGCCTGGTCGGGGCGCAGGTCAGCAACACGGGCACGCGTCGGCCCACGACCAACAGCCCGGTACTGGCCTGTCATCCCAATGACGCCCGGTGGTTCGCCGAGAACGTCTTCCTGCCGACGCTGCCGCGGGTTCGGCAGCAGGGTCTGGCCATGCCCGGACGCGATGGGCTGCTGGTGCTCGCCGAGAATGAGGGCATGCCCGAAGGCGTGGCCTTGCTGGACACGCCCGACATCGATTCCGTCGTCCGGGCGCACCGTGAGTTCGCGCACCAGTTCCTTGATGCGTCGGACCTGTGGCTCTTCATGACCAGCGCCAGCCGCTACGCCGACGCCACCGTCTGGGAGTTGCTGCAGCACGCCAGGGACCGGGACGCTTCGCTGGCCATCGTGCTGTCCCGGGTGGCGCCGGGGTCGGCCCGCCAGCTCAGCATGCATTTCGACGCCATGCTGCAAGCCAACGGCCTGGCTGACGTGCGGCGGTTCGTGATCGTGGAGACCACGGTCACCGACGGACAGCTGCCACCCCAGGTGTACGTCCCGGTACGGCAGTGGCTTGAGGACACCGTCAGGGACGAGCGGCGGATCGCCGTGCTGACCCAGACCATGTCGGGGGTGCTCGACACCTTCCGCACCAGGGTCCCGGCTCTGGCCACGGAGGTGGACACGCAGCTGACCTTGCGTGCGGAGCTGCAGGCGCAGGTCAACAGCGCTTATGCGGCAGGGATGGCCGAGTTCGACGAGGCGACGAGGAACGGCTCGCTGCTGCGCGGCGAGATCCTGGCCCGCTGGCAGGACTTCACCGGCACTGGTGACCTGCTGCGGATGCTGCAGGTGCGCCGCGGCGGCCGGCCGGCTGGCCGCCCGCGCCGGCGGCGCATGCCGGCCCGGGCCAACGCGCTGAAGTCCGCGATCCGCGACGGGCTGGAGACGCTCGTCGCGGCAGTAGCCGACCGTGCTGCGGAGGAAACCGTGGCCAAGTGGCAGCAGCACCCGGCCGGCGCCGCGCTGGTCAGCCAGTTTGCCGCCGGGGACGTGAGCGAGCCGGAAGGCAACGAGTTCGCCATGGCCGCCGGGCTTGACTTCATACCAGCCGCCCGGCCCCGCCACGTGCCAGAGGAGCCGAAGGGCATCGCCGACCTGGCGCGGTCACTGCCGGACCTGCCCACGCGGTCGGCCCGGGCCATCAGCGCATGGCAGGATCACGTAATGCACCTGGTACAGGCGGAAAACGTAACCAAGCGCTCGGTCGCGCGCGTTGTCTCGTTTGACGACGAATCGCTGGCGCTCGTGCTCACGATCGGGATGCTCGGATACGGCGCGGGCGCCGTGGCGGTCACCGAGGGCACCAGCGCCGTGCCGCAGCGTCTGCTCACCACGCTGTTCGGCGCAGGCCTGCTGCGCGACCTGGGCGCGAGGGCGCGGCTGGACCTGCACGACAAGATCAGCCTGCTCTTCGATGAGGAAATGCAGCGTTTCGCTGAGATCATCAACGATGCGGGCGCGCCGGACGACACCTCCGCGACGCAACTGCGTCAGGCGTCCATCGCGCTCGAGGCGGCACGATGACGGCCCCACGGCCGCCATGGCAGATATTCGGGGCCGGGCCGCGGGAGCCCGAGAAGGCCGGCGCGGGGCCGGAATCCGGCACTGGGCAGGAAGGCGCTGAGGAGGGCCAGGCCGAATCGCCGCGCAAGGCCGGACCGCCCTGGGGTGACGCAGCCATGGCCGAGCCGCCCAAGACCCAGCCGCCCAGGGCCGTTCCGTTCAGGTCCTCGCCGCTCAGGGTCGTGCAACCCAAGGCCGCACCGCCCTGGGCCGAGACGGCCGCGGCGCAGTCGCCCGCAGCCGGGTCAGCTACGGCTGGGCCGCCCGCGGGGTCAGCTATGGCTGGGCCGCCCGCGGCGGGGCTGCCCACCGCGGGGCCGCGCACGGCCGGGTCGCCCTGGGCCGGGCTGGCCACGGCTGGGCCAGCAGCGTCCGTTAAGGCTGGACCGCCGTGGGAGTCGCTTACGGCCGAGCCGCCCTGGGCGGCGGAACCTGCCGCCCCCGGATCGGCCGCACCCAGGTCGGCGGCACCCAGGTCGGCCGCACCCGGATCAGCCACACCCAGGTCGGCCGCACCCGGGTCGGCCATAGCCGGGCCGGCTGCATCAGTACCGCGCACGTCCGGGACCCCTTGGGCTGAGCCCGCTACGGCTGGGTCGGCGGCGCTGGCCTCGGCTGGGTCGGCGGCGCTGGCCACGGCCGGGTCGGCGGTGCCGTCTAAGGCTGGGCCGCCCTGGGAGGAGCCGGCCCAGGCCGAGCGGCCATGGACCGGGCTGACCCCGGTCGAGGTGTCCGGGCCCGGCCTGCCCGGGGCTGGGCTGTCGCTGCGGCTCACCGCGCTGGCCCGGCTGATCCAGATCGCATCGGTCCGCGCCGCCAACGGCGGGTTCAGCGAAGAGCTCCTCAACGATGCGAGGGATCTCGTCGACCGGGCCGGCGAGCGGCTGCGCCTGTCCGCGGGTCACACGGTGGTGGCCCTGGCTGGCGGCACCGGCAGCGGCAAGTCCTCGCTCTTCAACATGCTCGCTGGCCATGACTTCTCCGCGATCGGCGTGACCCGGCCGGTGACCAGGGATCCGCATGCGTGCGTCTGGGGCGCGGCAGGTTCCGGGCCGCTGCTCGAGTGGCTAGCCGTGCCGCGCCGGTTCCGGTACACGCGGGGGAGCGCGCTTGACGGTGGCGAGTCCGCCCTGAACGGGCTTGTCCTGCTCGACCTGCCTGACCATGACTCCGTCGTGAGCGGTGCATCCAACCAGGTCGACCGGCTCGTCGGCATGGCTGACCTGATGGTCTGGGTGCTCGATCCGCAGAAGTACGCGGACGCGGCGGTGCACCGGCGGTATCTGGTGCCGCTCGCGAGTCACTCCGAGGTGATCGCGGTGGTGCTGAACCAGTCGGATCTGCTCCGCGCCGACGAGGTCGAGGAGTGCGTGACCGACCTGCGCCGCCTGCTCGATTCCGAGGGACTGCACAATGCTTCGGTGCTGGTCACATCCGCGGTCACCGGTGCCGGCGTCGACCAGCTGCGCAAGCTGCTGGGCGGGGCGGTATCCGAGCGAAGGGCCGCCAGCGCCAGGATCTCGGCAGATGTCGACGACATCGCAGCGCGATTCGCGCCTTACGCGGCGCAGCGCGCCGAAGGACACGGCCAGGCCGGCCGGGAGCAGGGTGCCAGGGACGCCGGAACGCTGGCCACGGCGGCCGTGCTGAACGCGGGCCACGTACCTGACGACAGCTCTGATCAGCTCGTTGAGGCCTTCTCGCGCGCGGCAGGGGTATCAGCGGTGGCCGACGCCCTGGACAGCGCGCGTGAGCTCAGGGCCGTCGACTACGTCGGCTGGCCGGTCGCCTGGCTGGCGGAACGGCTCACCGATCGCGACCCGGTGCGCAAGATCCGGCTCGGGAGGCTGTGGGCAGAGCTCAGGGGCATGAGCGCCGGGCCTTCTGGCGCGCAGCAGGCGGACATCGACAATGCCCTCACCAAACTCGCCGACGAGGTCGGCCCGCCGCTGCCGAAGCCGTGGTCGCAGACGACCCGGTCGGCCGTGCGGTCCAGGGCTGAGGAGATCCCGGCCGCGCTCGGCGCGGTCATGGGCGAGTCCCTGCCGCCGGAGGACAAGATCACGCCCTGGTGGCGGATGATCGGGGCGCTGCAGGGCCTGCTGCTCGGCTGCGTGATCGTGAGCCTGGCCTGGATCGTGGCGCTCCTGATCTTCGGCGTCTTCCACGCTGCCAGCAGCCCGCCGAGGCTGTTCAGCGACGTATCCCTGCTGCCCTGGATCGTCGTCATGATCGCGGCGTTCCTGTTCCTGGGCTGGCTGACCGCCTCGGGCTGCATGAACATTGTGCGAGCGGCGGCCGAGCGAGAACGCGAACAGGTCCAGGAGACGATGCGCGCCGGGATTGGGACCGTGGCGCGCGACATGGTCGTGATCCCCGCGGAGCAGGAACTCGCCGAATTCGCGCGGTTCCGCAGCGAGTTCCACGTCGCGTCCGGCTCCTGAGCCCGTGACCGGAAGGCGTCATGGCCGGAAGGCGTCATGGCCGGAAGGCACCGCGGCCGGAAGGCGTCATGGTCAGGATGCGCCGGGAAGCACGCGCGGCTCGATCCGCTCCTCCCGGGCCTGCCCGCCATCCCGGCCCGGCCCTTCTGCTTCCCCCCCCCCGCCCTCCCGGCGCCCGCCCTCCCAGCGCCCGCCCTCCCGGCGCCCGCCCTCCCGGCGCCCGCCCTCCCGGCGCCCGCCGTCCCTCGTCACCCGGTAGGCGCCCTTGCCGCGGACCTCGGTCACGGCTTCGACGAACTCCGTCCCGTGATACACGATGCCGACGCCGTCGTCAGTTGCGTAGCCGGCAGGCAGCACCCCGGACCCGATGAGCTTCTGGAACAGGGGCCGGCGCTGCGGTTCTGAGTCGTAGTGCACGCCCGCCGAGTGCGGCACGAAGCCCAGCCCGCTGGTGACGGGCCGCAGGTCGGGGCCTAATGAGTCGGTGGTGCCGCCGACGTGCCAGCACACCGTACCGGCCGACACCCCGGCCAGCACCACCCCGGCCTGCCAGACCTCCCGGAGCACCTGGTCCAGGCCGGGGTGGTGCTGGCCGGGGTGTCGGCCGGTTCGGTGTGGGGAACAGGTTCAGGTGCGAGACGGTGACCCCCGCGGCCAGGCCCGCTTCGGTGAACAGGGCGTTGAACCACAGCTGGTCGCCGCTGGCGGTGCCGATGTGGCAGACCCGCGGAGCGCGGCCGGCGACGCCGGACAGCTCGATCGCGTGCTGCAGTAGCGGGGCGAACTCGAAGCTGGTGCGCGAGCCCCGGCGCAGGCCGCCTGAGGTGGCAAGGATCGTTGGCGTGCTGGCTGGCATGGCATGAAACTTATCGCCCCGGTTTGGCCGTTGAATCAGCGGCTGGGACAGCCGGCTGCGGCGCATCGACGGCTACCACTCTCCATTGCGTTCAGGTGTAATGTTGTAATTAGTTTGTCACGGGAGGATGGTATGCCAGCTGACTTGCCGCTGGATGCGTACTCACAGGTCGTCGTCGGCGTGGCCGCCGAACTCACTCCGAAGGTGGCCAGCCTCCGGGTGCCGCAAGCGGGCGGAAGAAGCCGCGGCGGGGAGAGCCTCGGCTCCGCCGTCGTCTTCACCGGGGACGGATTCCTGCTGACCAACGCCCATGTCGTGGGGCGGAGCCAGGGCGGGACCGCCCTGTTCTCCGACGGCACAAGTGCCTCGTTCACCGTGGTCGGGTCCGACCCGCTCTCCGATCTCGCTGTGGTGCGCGCGGGCGGGCCCACGCCCCCGCCCGCCGAGCTCGGCGAGGCAGATCAGCTCGTCGTCGGACAGCTTGTGGTGGCCGTGGGCAGCCCGCTCGGGCTGGCGGGCTCGGTGACCGCGGGCGTGGTGAGCGCGGTCGGGCGGTCCCTGCCGACGCGCAGCGGCTCGGCGGCGCGGCTGGTCGAGGACGTGATCCAGACCGATGCCGCGCTTAACCCGGGTAACTCGGGCGGCGCGCTCGCCGACGCGCACTCGCGCGTGGTGGGCATCAATACCGCGGTGGCCGGCATCGGGCTCGGCCTGGCGGTCCCGGTGAACGCCACCACCCGGCGGATCATCTCCGCGCTGATGCAGCACGGTCGGGTCCGGCGCGCGTACCTGGGGCTGGTCAGCGTCCCCGCGCCGCTGCCCGCCGGGCTGCAGGAGCGGTTCGGCCGGCCGAGCGGCCTGCGGGTCGCTGAGGTCGTGCCCGGGGGCCCGGCCGACCACGCGGGCCTGCGGGCCGGGGACCTGCTGGTCAGCGCGGCCGGGCGGCCGGTGCAGAAGGCCCAGGACCTGCAGCGGCTGATGTTCAGCGAGGCCATCGGGCAGCCCCTGGCCATCACCGTGATGCGCAACGGCGCACTGGTGGACGTGATCGTCGAGCCGTCGGAGCTCGTCGCGGCCTGATGCCGTCCGCGACGGCCGGCTTCGCCGGCCGTGGAGGGGGACAGTGAAGGGGAATGGGGAGGCGGGTGGGGGGTGGGGGCATCCCGGGGGGTCCGGGGGGCGGAGCCCCCCGGGAATCAGAGCGCGGATGATCCCACAGAGGGCGGCCGATTCTGCCCGGGTATCCACAGCCGGGCCGCGCGGCTCTGCGCTGTCCACAGGACGGCGCCCGTTGGTGCGGCCGCACCGCTGCGTCAGCGACCTTGGTGAACAGCCTGGCGGCGCGCCGCCGCGGCGGCAGCCCGAGCGCGACCGGCGCGCCGGAGCCGCAGAGTTCAGGAGGATCGCGATGATGTTCAACGAGGCGCAAGTGAGCCTGACCGGCTACGTGGCCACGGAGCCCAGTTACCGCATGGTGGGCAACGGCATCCCGGTGCTGTCCATGCGGGTGGGGTGGACACGCCGCCGCAGGGACTTCGCCACCGGCGAGTGGTCCGACGCCAATACCTCCTTCGTGACCGTGACCTGCTGGCGCAAGCTCGCTGAGAACCTCTCCACGTGCCTGCGTAAAGGCGATCCCGTGCTGCTCAGAGGCCGGCTGGACGTCCGTCCTTACGTGAACAAGGACGGCGAGCGCAGGATCTCCGTGGACGTGGACGCGAGCTCGCTCGGGCACGACCTGAGCCGGGGCGTGGCCCGGTTCCGGCGCACCCTGCCGACCACGGGGAAGACGGCGGAGCAGCATGCCGCCGGAGCCGGCGAGAACGGCGACCAGGGCCACGCGGCAGCGGCGGACGCCGACGAGGCTGCGGCGCTGACCGCTCTGGCCAGCGATGCAGACGGGCTGGCCGACGACATGTTCGACGACAGCGCGATCGAAGCGCTGGCAAAGGCGTCGGACAGCGCGGCGGCGCCGGTCTGACCCAGCGGCTGGCGGGACGGCCCGGGCGCGGCGCCGGCTCCGGGTTCCGGCGCCGGGCTCACGCGCCGCCCGGCAGCGGGCCGCGCACCGCCGCCGGGCTGTGCCATCCGGGCCGGTCCTGCCCGTACCCTTGAAGACATGCCCGAGTTCATCTACCAGATGCGCGCCGTCCGGAAGTCGTACGGCGACAAGGTCGTCCTCGACGACGTGACCCTGGCCTTCCTGCCCGGCGCCAAGATCGGCGTGGTCGGGCCCAACGGCACCGGCAAGTCCAGCCTGCTGCGGATGATGGCCGGGGTGGAGCAGCCGTCCAACGGCGAGGCCCGGCTGATGCCCGGCTTCACGGTCGGCCTGCTCGACCAGGAGCCCGTGCTGGATGAGAGCAAGACAGTTCTCGGCAACGTCGAAGACGGCGTCGCGGAGACCAAGGCGCTGCTGCGGCGGTACAACGAGATCGCCGAGCTGATGGCGACGGACTACTCCGACGAGCTGCTCGAGGAGATGGGCAAGCTGCAGGAGCAGCTCGACCACTCCGAAGCCTGGGACCTGGACAGCCAGCTTGAGCAGGCGATGGACGCCCTGCGCTGCCCGCCGCCCGATGCCGACGTGAGCGTCCTGTCCGGGGGCGAGCGCCGCAGGGTCGCGCTCTGCCGGCTGCTGCTGCAGCAGCCGGACCTGCTGCTGCTCGACGAGCCGACCAACCACCTGGATGCCGAGAGCGTGCTCTGGCTGGAGCAGCACCTGGAGAAGTACCCGGGCACCGTGGTGGCCGTCACCCACGACCGGTACTTCCTGGACAACGTGGCCGGCTGGATCCTCGAGCTCGACCGCGGCCGCGCCTACCCGTACGAGGGCAACTACTCCACCTACCTGGAGACCAAGGCGGCGCGGCTCAAGGTGGAGGGCCAGAAGGACGTGAAGCGCCGCAAGCGGCTCGAGGAGGAGCTCGAGTGGGTGCGGTCCAGCCCCCGCGCGCGCCAGGCCAAGAGCCGCGCCCGGCTGCAGCGGTACGAGGAGATGGCCGCCGAGGCCGACAAGAACCGCAAGCTGGACTTCGAGGAGATCCAGATCCCGCCCGGCCCGCGGCTGGGCACCCTGGTCGTTGAGGTCAGCGACCTGTCCAAGGGCTTCGACGACCGGATGCTGATCGAGGACCTCAGCTTCAGCCTGCCGCCGAACGGACTCGTCGGCGTCATCGGGCCGAACGGGGTCGGCAAGACCACGCTGTTCAAGATGATCGTGGGGGACGAGCAGCCGGACCACGGCTCGATCCGGATCGGCGAGACCGTCAAGATCGCCTACGTGGACCAGCTGCGCTCCGGGATCGACCCGGACAAGACCGTCTGGGAGGCGATCTCCGACGGCGAGAGCTTCATCAGGGTCGGCCACACCGAGATACCCAGCCGTGCCTACGTGGCCGCGTTCGGCTTCAAGGGACCCGACCAGCAGAAGCCGGCCGGGCTGATGTCCGGCGGTGAGCGGGGCCGGGTCAACCTCGCGCTCACCCTGAAGCAGGGCGGCAACCTGCTGCTGCTCGACGAGCCAGCGAACGACCTGGACGTGGAGACGCTGTCCTCGCTGGAGAACGCGCTGCTCGAGTTCCCGGGCTGCGCGGTGATCACCAGCCACGACCGCTGGTTCCTGGACCGGATCGCGACGCACATCCTGGCCTGGGAGGGCGGGTCGAGCTGGTTCTGGTTCGAGGGCAACTTCGAGGCGTACGAGAAGAACAAGATCGAACGGCTTGGCGCCGAGGCGGCGCGCCCGCACCGGGTCACCTACCGCAAGCTGACCCGCGACTGACGCCGCTGCCCTTCAGCCCGAACGCAACGTCCGGGGGCCAGTCCCCCGGACGGCGGGCTTGATCAGGCCGGGGTCAGGCCCAGGTCCGGGCCCCCACCCCCCGCTCTCCCCATTCCCCCTTCACTGTCCCCCTTCACTCGGGTCTCCTGGTTAACCAGGCTGTGCGCGGCCATCACCAGGTAGTCCCACAGCTGCGCGTCCCTGGCCTCATCCAGCCCGAGCTCGTCCATCGCGGTGCGCATGTGCCGCAACCAGGCATCGCGTTCTGCCTCTCCGATGGCGAAGCGCGCGTGCCGCATCCGCAGCCTCGGGTGGCCGCGCTGCTCGCTGTAGGTTCCCGGGCCGCCCCAGTACTGGATCAGGAACATCCGCAGGTGCTCCTCGGCCGGTCCGAGGTCCCGGCTCGGGTACACCGGCCGGAGCTGGGGATCGGCCGCGACCTCCTGGTAGAACCTGTGCACCAGACGGCGGAAGGTCTCCTCCCCGCCCACTGCCTCGTAGAAGCTCAGCTCGGTTGTCTCGTCCATGGCGTGACCAAGGGTACGTGCCGGGGGCAGCGGCTGGCGTCACTGCCCTCGGGCGTTACCGGCCGTCAGGAGTTACCGGCCGCCGGGCCTGACTGGCTGTCGGCCCCGTCGGGCGGCTGCCGCGGCGCGGACGCGTCGCCCAGCACCGCCTGGGCCGTGGCCGGGCTGGGCGGATAAGCCAGCGGGCGGGCGTCGGCCGGGACGACGGCGTCACCGCCGGATACGATCCCGGAGCCGTCGGCCACGCCCGCCGCGTCGAGCGCGGTCTT
>Ga0137385_10005987_pt1 | contig 10695 bp, 12 predicted proteins | sample SagtaG_FD_104921 | JGI IMG/M metagenome (GOLD analysis project Ga0137385, IMG submission 104921) | Vadose zone soil microbial communities from Sagehorn Ranch, Mendocino, California, USA - Sage2_R_80_16 metaG | ecosystem: Environmental > Terrestrial > Soil > Vadose zone | place: USA: California... | reverse complement strand
CGGCACCCGGGTCGACGGGGTGGAGCCGGGCCGGTGGGCGCGGGCCCTGCCGGTGGTGACGACCTGGCTGCAAGGCACCAACCGCGACGGCGAGCCGCACGACCACTCCCACAACGTGATCGCCCGGATGGCGCTGACCGAATCCGATGGCGTCTGGCGCGCGGTGGACACCATGGCGCTGCGTCAGCAGCTTGGCGCCATGGCGGCGATCGTGGAGTCGCGCGTCTACTCGGCGCTTGCGCGTGAGTGCGGCGTCAAGTTGCGCAAGCGCGAGGACGGGCGCGGGCACGAGATCGACGGCATTACGCAACAGACGCTGGATGCGTATTCGACGCGGGCGCGCGCGGTGACGCGCAAGGCGGCGGTGCTGGCGCGCCAGTGGGAGGGCAAGTACGGGCGCGCGCCGAATGCGCGGGAGATGCTGTTCATCACCGATGAGGCGAACCTGGCCAGCCGCCAGGGCAAAGACGATGAGCCGATCGACTGGGACGCATTAACCGCCAAGTGGGACGCCACTATCGGCGGCCCCGCTTCAAACAGGACGTTGGGCCGAGCCTGAGCAAGCGGTGTCGTCTCAGGGTCGTCATCCCCGCTGGCGTATTCGCTACGCAGGTAGGCCACATCATCCGGCGTCAGGAGCACCACGATCGCCTGAGCAGCGCCGAAGGCCGCGTCCAGCACATGCCCTATGTAGGGGGACGCCTCTCCTGTCAGCCGTACAGCCTCGGACCACTCAATGGGTGCCAGGCCAATGGCTCTCAGGAAAGTGAACATCGCGGCGCGAGCTTCGCGGTTACGTCCGTGTACGACGAAGACCTTTCGCGCGCGATCTGAACCCCCGTCCGGCGACATCCTCAGACCTCCAATCCCCTGGAGGGTTCAAAGCTCGGGACGGCACGCGTGCCGCCACAGAGCGGCCCGTAGCTTCTCGGCAGCAAGATCCGCTCCCATTTCGCTCCCAAAATCGGACACGAACTAGGCAGCGGATAACCGAGCCGAGAGCTGCGGGCCGTTGACCTGCTCTTACTTGGTCGGGGTGGCCGGATTTGAACCGGCGGCCTCTTCGTCCCGAAGCAATGTCAGCGGATATGCCCTGATCTGGGCGAAGCCAGAACGGGGGCCGCTCCTCCTCACCTGCGTAAACGCTCCGGGTGGGTCGCGCTGAGCCGACCGGGGCCTGAGTACGTTGGCCCCCGTTTTGGCCCCCGTGATCCCCGGCGAGAGGAGGGGTATGGACGAGAGCGGCGAGCGGGGGGGCAAGCGCCGAGCTGCGCGTCCTCCGAGGCTGCGGCGAGTGAGTGGTCATCTGTCCCACCGTTGTGATGTTGGTATCACCCTCGTTCTTAAGTCTTCAGACGTGCAACCTCCCGGCCCTGAGCCCAGGAGGGCCGGATCTGTACTCTAACTGGGATCGCTGCCCACTCTCCTTCTGTCACAATGTCTAGGGTCTACCTTGCCGTTGTCGCAGTCTTCACTGCTGCGAGGGCTGTCCGTTTACGCACAAGAAAGTTCGGGCTCATAGGCGGTCTCATTGCTGACATATCAGGTACGCAAACGCCTTCTCATGTGGCTAGGCGAGCCAGCTAAACGCCCGCGCTTCCCGGCCGATGGTGAAGTCAGATTCACGTTGGCTCCGGGCGGTGCGTTCGGTGCTGGTCCACTGTCAAACCGTCTCCTGCTAGAAGGCGTGCATGTTGAGTTGGCACCCGAACTCAATACAGGCAAGTATATTCGCATAGAGCCCCAGTACATGGATCCAATTTCTATTGGCTCACAAGCAGGCGACGCTTCTATGCGGACAGAAGGAAACGTTGTAACTGTTAAACGCTCGTTCCGAACCCAGACGGACCTGCTCAATCTCATCGAATCCATTCACTTTGGCCTGCCGGTTGTCCTGGCTCTCAAGTACCGAGACGCGCCAGTAGTGGCGAATGTAACCGGAACCATTACTGACGTGGATTTTGTCTGGGCTTACACTAACTATCCGGCGAATACATCGATCACAACGAAGGAGCTGCAAGAGCAAGACTTTCTCGAATCATGGGAACGGCTCGAACTTATACTGCCCGCTCAGAACGTACGCTTGTTCGCAGCGCTTCACTACTTCCATGTGTCATGCCGGCTGGCGATCGTAGGTTTTACTCCCTGGGAGTTCATGAGCGAAGTTCTGCTGAACCTTGCCAAGGTTCTGGAAGTTCTCTTTCCTGGACCAGAAGGTCAGTCAATCGATTCTGCCAGAGTCGGCCTAAAACAGCTTGGTTACGACTCAGCCTATGTTGAGAAGTGGTACATCCCTGCTCTGGCTCTGCGAAATCAGCTTGACGTCGGACATGTGAGCTTGGTTACTCTCAGTCAAAAGCAGCTCCGGCCCGTTCATGATTACACTACTCAAGCCGAAGAGCATTTCCGAAACCTGTTGGTGCAAGTCATCAACGCCATAGCAGCGGGGAAGCTTACTCTTCCTCCTTACCAACATCAACCAGGATCGGCAGAGAAGACAATTCGTCGGCTCTCTCAGCACTTTCCGTCACCTGGCTAATGAAGCGGTCTAGCGAGGGAGCATGCCTGTTACGACCTGGCCCGTCGACGGAGAGCTGCAAGTCATACGGCGGGCTTTCGAGGCGGCTTTCCGCAGGGAATGCGAATGCACAGATCCTGGCGGCCTGCAAGATGAGGTGAGCAACATGCTCCATCACACTTACCGTTTGGGCGAGTTGCTTTCGAGAAGGTGGAAGGCTCTCGAACCGCATCTCACCAAAGCGGAATATGGACGGAGGCTGATGACCGTCCCTGGCGCCCTGGGTGCTCTTTGGATTCGCTGTTACGATACGCACCAGGTAGCGAGCGTAACCACGCTGAGCAGCGTTTATTCCGAAGTCGACACCGCACTGTATGGCGTTCTCACCTGGCAGCCTTTGTGTGTGATGACCTTCATCAACCTTCCCAAGGGGACATATCGCAGTGACGACTACCAGGCGCATTTGGCGACCAAACCCGTTCTGGACAGCTTGAAAGCCGTGTTCAACGGCATGGCTGATCTACTGTTGGGTTTGAGCCAGTGACCACCTCGCTTGTAAAGTACACCCTCCTGTCGGCGCTGGGTGGCTGCCCGCAGGCAATATGCGAACCGCAGCCACCCATGGCCTTGCCCTGACGTCTGCACGAAAGCAATGGGTTCCCAGGTATGAGCGAAGATGACCCTCTGAGCGGGCTGCGACCTGTCCTGCTCACATGGTTTGGCGAGGCGGCCAGCGTGCTCACAGTCGCCTCATGGGCCCAGGTAGGTGGCACCTTGACCTGGGCCAGGGGTCAGGACGATCAATATGTCCCAGCGGTCAAACCAATGAGCTTTATGGCTCCTGAAACACGTCAGCAGCTGGCAGCGCTGCCGAGTTTCAAGGAATTGGAGACGGCAGTACAGGCATCCCCCGTGTTGGCCCCAATGCTTGGGTGCTTGGTAGGGACACCTAGATCGCGATCTCTTTTCGGTGTTTGGAGCGTAGCCGATGCGTTTCTGCCGAGCCTTGAGGATCTAGTACGCGGGGAGACAATATCATTTGATGACCGATACAATGCAATCTCTAACCTATTGAGGCTACGTGAGGTTGAAATCCAGACAACATGTCCTTTGCGCGGAATAACGTTCGGGGAAGTGCCGGTCAACCTTGCGCCGGGCTTGTCGATAGATAAGTTGACATTGGACGAGACAATTCTCGCGCTCGACGTAGGATTGCTCCAGCCAGTATTTGGCTGGGGATCCCCCTTCCGCATAGACGCGGGTCAATCCTTCGCGCTCAAGAAGAGGATGCGCCTACCGCTTGTGGTGAACTCCCAGGGTCAGGAGCGGCCAGGGGACGATGGCAGTCTGGCGATGGTGCTGGCTAGTCAGGCACGCGATGAGATGTTGCAACTGCAACAATGTATAGCCTTGATGACTCACGAGCCCGTATCCATATCCGGAAGTGTATCGCATATAAGCAGCCCAACATACATAATATCTGACACTGGGGTCCAGTCGAGCCTCATTTCTCCAGGGCCTTGGTTTGGAACGTCAATTAATTTTGACCAGTCGAGTTGCGAGGGCCTCCGAGCCCTCTGGGATATTGCAAATAGTAGGTCATTCTCGCGCAATAGAGCGATCGCTCTCGCCGTCCGGCGCCTAACGATCGGTACCCAGCGCAAGGACGTAGAGGACCGTCTCCTAGATGTCTTTATAGCGGCCGAAGCCTTGTACCTCTCTGACGCCGATGATGCACGTGAGCGTGGAGAACTGAGGTACAGATTGGCACTGCGGGCTGCGGTATGGTCTGAGGGCACGCTTGATGGCTGGACTAGGCGTGATGTGTTTAAGCTCATGAAAACGGGTTATGACGCGCGAAGCGCTGTAGCCCACGGCGGGCAGCCAAGGCCAAAGGACGTAATCGTGAAGTCCACGCAAGTCACTCTGCCGGACCTCGTAAGAGCTACCGAAGACGTGGTAAGGGCAGGGCTGTACAAAGCCGTTCAAAAGATGGCAGGAACTGATAAGGGACTGACCATACCGTGGGATGATCTGGTACTGCCCGATCATGGAATGAGCGACCAAGGTGCTTGAATGGTAGATTGAGCCTGTACAGCACCCAGTCCGACCGGGTGGCATTTGCGAGCTAGACGACCACAGGATAAGCCAGGTAGTCCGTAGCGATCTCGGCTTGGAGATCCTCCGCCTTTAAGCGGCGACAGGCAGCCGCGTTGTCGCGGCGCCGTGCACAGTACAGTCCGGCCTCATACCAGATCAGGTAGCCGTGGCCCCACTCGCGGCGGAGTAACTCAAGGTTCTCGATCACTGCCGCATCTTCGGTCACGATGTGCTGTCCCCAGCATCTTGGCCAACCTGGTAGTCGGTGTCGGCATCCTGGGGGCTGCTCGCAGGTAGAGGGCTGCGCGTGCGCTCACGGCGGGCCATCAGCACCCGCAGGATGGTTGCGCCGTCGGTGGCGTCCTCCGCAATGCAGTCAAGGATCTTCGCTACCCGCTCGATATCGCCATCCGTGCTGAGGTCCGCTAAGCCGGCTTCTGCCTCGGACAGGTCTATGGCCGCACGACGAAGCGACGCGGCCAGGTTGCCCCTGCTGGTGCTATCACACATCGGTCTGCCCCTCCATAGGCCCCGGCAGGGCCGTGGGAACGAGTACCTGACCGGCACTGCCGACCCTGCCGGGGGGCTTCCGTGGGCTTCGCTGAACTCAGGCCAGGATAGTCGTCCTAGGACTTCTTAGGAATAGATAGGACGTAGTCAAGCGTCCTTGCAGGTCACAGGGTGTCTACCATGATCGGCATGGCACTGGATGACCGATCTGCCCGTATCAACCACGGCTCGGCTGTGGCTGTGTCTGTCCAGGTAGCCACAGACATCGAAGCTGACATAGATGCGGGGAAGCTCTCACCCGATACCAGGCTCCCCAGCGAAGCCGAGTTGTCCCAGCAATACGGCGTGGCCCGAGTCACGGTACGCCGCGCGATTGCGCAGCTCCGCGAGCGGGGGAAGGTCGTAACCGTTCACGGCCGGGGCACCTACGTTGCCCAACCCCCCCGGCGCTGACGCTTAGGGCAACCCCTCGCGGTTCATGATCTACTCAAGCTGAGCGTGACCGTTTTAACACATCATGTGATTGAATGACGGGCACACAAACCTGACTGGCGAGCGACCAAGGGAACGGGAAGCGCGCCATGGCTCTTGGTGTCACTGCTGACGTGCGCGAAATCGTCAGCCGAGTCTGCGCACGCGCTGATGTGCTCGCGGCCTGCCGCCGCCGTGATCTAGGAACTGTCATTGCGGTCCTCAATGCGCATGGCGTGACGCAGGGGAAGCTTGCTGAACTGACCGGCATCCCGCAGGGTCGGCTGAGCGAGTACAAGACGGGCAAGCACACGCCCCGGGCCGCCTCCATCTTCCAGGCGTTTGCCGATGGCATCGGCATGCCGTTGACCGCCCGTGAGGCCCTGGGCCTGGCCCCCGAGCAGTCCCCAGCCGCCAGCACCAGCGGGCCACGGGCTGGCCAGCCGGCCCTTGACGTTGGCCTGGTCTACCCGGATACGCCAGCGGAGGCCGCCGGGAATCTGGCGTTGCTGTGGCAATCCGATCTCAACGACGTGACGGCGTTGCGGGATCAGGCCGAGCCCGGCGCGTCCCGTCGGGCTTTCCTGGTGGCGGGGACGGCGCTCGCCGCACACGCATGGGACAACGCGGCGCTGCGCTGGTTAGTGGGTGCCGGCCGTAAGCACGATAGCCCGAGAGCAGGCGAAGTCCGCATCGGCATGGCGGACGTCGACAGGTTCCGCGCGACAGCGCAGATGTTCGTGCAGTTAGATGATCGATTCGGCGGCGGGCATGCGCGAGATGCCCTGATTCAGTACCTGCGAACCGATGCCGGGCGGCTGCTGCGCGGCAGGTATACGGACGCTGTCGGCCGGGCGCTGTTTTCGGCAACAGCCGAGGCCACCCTTCTCGCCGCGTGGATGAGCTATGACAGCATGCCCGGCAGTTCACTTGCGCAGCGATACTTCATCCCACGCGCTCGCTTTAGCGGACGCCGGGAACGACCGCTTGCTTGGCGCGAGCGTGCTTGACGCGATGAGCCATCAAGCCACGTATACCGGCCGATTCAGCGAGGCCGCGAACCTAGCCCGCGCCGCGGCGACCGGCACCCGCGGGCTGGCTACCGCAACTCTCACCTCCCACTTCCACACGATGGAGGCGCGCGCCCTGGCCCGGCTGGGGGACGCAAAAGGATGTGACCGGGCGCTTGCGGAAGCCGTGCGGGAATTTGACCGCCGCAAACCGAAGGACGACCCCGCCTGGATTCGGTACTTTGACGAATCCGAGTTGTCTGCCGAGTTCGGCCACTGTCTGCGTGATCTGGGGCGAGCCACCGACGCCGCGCAATACGCGAGCCGCAGCCTCGTTGCCGTCGACGGCGCGTTTGCGCGTAGTGACTTCTTTGTCACGATGGTGCTAGCGGACGCGCACTTGGCATCCGGCGAGCTTGAGCAAGCATGCGCCATGGCGCTCAAGGCGCTCACGGAAGGCGAACAGATAAGGTCGGCTCGCTGTGTCAATTACCTCCGTGAGTTCCGTGAGCGACTTGCCATGGCTGGTAACAACCGGCAAGCGGCTGAGTTCCGTGAGCAGGCCGCTAGCTCGCGCTTGTGGCGTATCGCTGCGCGGTCCAGTAGGAGCATTGCCTAAATAGAGCCTGCAGGCAGGCTCTATGTTCTACTTCATCGCTGATTGGTTCCGTTGTCTTCATTCCGTCGGACCTATAGCAGCCCGACCAAGACCGTAGTTCAGCGATCTTCGCGGAGGCGATTCAGCAGCCTATTGATAAAGGGCCACAAGGCGAACAACATAACTCCCAGGATAAATATCCAATCGGCGCGGTCGACAAAGTAGGGGGCTGGTTCAAGCTGGTGCCAAACTAGGTACGTAGCTACAGCGGCAAGTGCTAGAACATATGCAAGAAGATCCGAAGCCCTCTCCTTACGCTTCTGCTGGCCAATCAAACGATACAGATCGCTTTCCATGCGGTAAACATTGGCTCGATTGCCGTTGGAAATATGTTCTACGGGAGGAGAGGACATAAACATCTGTCTCTTGCACCGGAAGGCATCACAATACGCCGTCAAGGCGAAGATACCTGGAGACAAGAGGATTATCCGGAACACCCAGAGAGCGATGCCTTGCAACAGGCTGGTTAGTTGGATCTGGTGTAGTTGCACTATGGCGGGCGAGGCAGCAACCAGTGCCGCCGTGCCAAGGATAAAAGAGACCGCCCAGCGCCGAAGATCCATCAGCGAGCCGCTGAAAGAACGACATTCAGCACGCAGCTCCCCTATGCAGCGCCGCTGTTCCTGCCCATCATCACTCGTGGCGGGAACTAGCATCTGTGCCCAGAGGTAGGCCCGGTCCAAATATCGCAGTTGTCGACGGATGTGCGATTCAACGTGCAGGCGGATCAGCGCGCGCCAGCAAAAGAGGGTCCTGAGAACTCGGAATCTCGGCATCGCCCCAGACTTGCCAGGCGGGCGCACAAACATAGGAAGAAGCCCTACCCTGACCAGCATTGCGGCGTAATCCGCGAGCAGGCGCCGATGGGCACTCAAGATAGCACCATTATTTGTTGGCAACATTGGCGGCGGATCACTGGCGATGACAGGTTCCGCACGCGACGAAGGAAGTACAAGTCCACCAGGAGTACTGAGGATAAGCCATCGATGTGGGGCCGTTTCTCCAAGGAGCGTCGCGGCCACCGGCCTTGACCCAACTGTTAGATTGGCCGCCGGAGGAGCGCCACGTCGCCGGATCGACCGCAGGAGTCTTGCAACCCAATCAAAGGGCGTAGTATCTGGAACAGTTATCCACGCATATTTAGATCTGTCTTGCACATCCGTAGCGACAACATGCAATATCTTGCCTCGTTCTGGTTTCCAGTCGAGGTAAACAGTTCGGCCAAGGGCGGACGTCTTAACAAGTATGGATAGTTGACGCCACCAGAGTAGCGTTGACGCGAAAAAATACAATCCTATTACAATCAGCCCGACGCCGATGGCCGAGTAATTGGTTGGAATAGTGGGCAGATTGTAGTCCCCGCCGGGGCCTTCATAGAAGGCTTGCCTTGGGTTAGGGAATGCATATATTATTGGAAGCCGTTTGTGTCGCCGGGGCAGCGACATATTTGGATATACGAACGTAGTTATATGCGACCCGCTGTTAGTTGTGAAGCTGACCTCTACGCGCAGATGCGGGCCCATAAATTGGCCTGTTACTGACTCGTGCAGGTAGATTGCATTTGCGAAGGCGTAGGATCCACCAACCCAGACTGCTGCTGGGCCAAACATGAGAGAGCCAGCTACGATGAACGAAGCTCCGATGATTAACCGCGAGCAAACCCTCCATATCCACGGCAGGCCACTGATCTTAATCATCTGCTCTTTGCTACTGCTGCTAGCTCTCGCGCTGCCGTGGCTTTCAGCACCTGAGCGGGAAGAGCCCGCCCACATGTCGCGGAAAGCGAGTCTCACGTTCCCACCCCCAGTCCACGGGGACAACCGTACACCCGCACGATGTCCCGGCATGTCGCCATCGTCGGCGGACACCACCAACTCGACATCTTCGCCCCAGGTCTATGAAGCTCCCCAATACTGTGTGCCTGCCTCCCGGCGCCACGAAACCCGGAAACGGGCCGAGCGCCTGCGAACTGTGCTGGCCCTGCGATGCTGGCAGCCACTACGTACTCCAATGGCACTACGCTAGTTAGTAGGGCTGCCAGTCCTTACGGCTGGCACCTGTGCGGAGCGCTGCGATCCGCTTGGCTGCCTCAGCCGCGACCTGCGGACTCTCTTTTGCTTCCTGGATGACCCATGTGACCATCAGGAACTCGCGGACCGCGCGCATTGTTGGGTAACCAGGCCACTGCATGATATCGAAACCATACACTCGCACGAAGGTCTCGTATTCGTCGCGGTTGTGCCAGCCGAAGCTGTCATAGTAGACCGCCGTAAGGGCTAGATCCCATTCTCTCGGCCCAGAAGCGAACCCGTCGAGATCAATGACTACTGGGTTTCCTTCCCTGTCGCGCAGTACGTTTCCGATGTTCGCGTCACCATGAATGACTCCCTGTGGCAGCACGAACTCAAGGTTCGCATATCTGTTCTGTATCACGGCTAGCCGCTCGGTAAGGTAGGCGCGGTCCGCAGGGCTTAGCCACTCGTTAACCGCTATGCGCCGTGCAGCGTCTTCAAACGGTGCGAGCAGCGGGAGATTCAGCGAGGCAGGAGCGGTGAGTCCGTGTAGCGGAGCCAGGACCTGCGCTACTTCTGCGATATTCGCGTATTGATCTCCGTCGTCTGATACTGACCGCCAGAACGTAATAGCATGCCCATCGATTTCGATGGGCTGATCGACCTCTATGGCCCGGACGGCTGGATAATTAACGCGCTCTAGCCATCTGGCAACCGCGATCGTACGACGTGCCCGCTCAAGGTCGGCATCTTTGCGCGAAATGCGTACGACGACCGGTCCGGCCAGGTGGTAGACGGCATTAGACCCAATGCGCAGCAGGCGCGCACCGCCCGCGCTGAGTCCGGTAACGCCGCACGCTCGTTCAAGCAGGGCATGAGCGCGTGACTCGCTTAGATCGTGACCCACGGATTCAGCCCGCGTTCGCGAGCCGTCGAGGGGCGGTCCGCCACGTCCCGCGAGGTGCGAGCGCAGGCCGCCTCAGCGTGAGCGGGGGGCCGTTGCTCGGCCGGCGTTCCGGCTCTTCATGGGCCGAGCACGTCTTGACGAGTGCTGATCTATTCGCCCAGTCCCTGGCAGGGGGAATGCCTACAGCCATGGCGCCGCTTCCCGTTCCCTTGGTTGCTCGCCTGCTGATGTGAGGTTGTGTTGCTAGTCAATCACAGCCATCGCACCGACGCTCGGCGCGAGGTCTTCAGCTATGTGCGCCTACGGGCGTTAGCAGATGCCGTTCCTGACGTCAATCACACCTTGAGATATCTCCCTCTGCAATGGGGTTCCCCCTTCCTGCGGGCCTAAGCGCCTATCCAGAAGTCTTGCGCGTAACCGGCGGTGAGGCCGCTGGGTGAGCGGGCGTTGACATCAGCCTCGCCGGGGGTTGGATCGAGGTTGCCTCCATCGTCCACCCACCGGCGAGG
>Ga0137385_10005982_pt1 | contig 10702 bp, 9 predicted proteins | sample SagtaG_FD_104921 | JGI IMG/M metagenome (GOLD analysis project Ga0137385, IMG submission 104921) | Vadose zone soil microbial communities from Sagehorn Ranch, Mendocino, California, USA - Sage2_R_80_16 metaG | ecosystem: Environmental > Terrestrial > Soil > Vadose zone | place: USA: California... | reverse complement strand
CGCCGAAGGGCGAAGGCTTCGTCCTCTACAGCGCGCCAAAGAGAGAGATCACCAGCCTGGCGCTGGATAGCGCAGGCAATATCTACGTGGCGGCCTCCGGGGAAAAACGTTCCGCGGGAGCATCTTCTAATGTGGCTATCGCGATCCCTAGTCCAAGTCCCACGCAGACACCACCTGGAACCGGTGCAGCTGCGGGTCCTCCTCTTGAATCCACCGTGATCCTGAACAACTCGAGCACCGGGGTTCCCGGAGGCTCGGAGATATACAAGATTGCGGTAGATGGCTCCCCAGCGCGGCTATGGAGCTCGCGGGACGAGCTCGTGTATTCGCTTGCCTTCGACCAGAATGGGCATTTGCTGGCGGGCACCGGCAATCGCGGCCAAATTTTTGAGGTCTCCGGCAGAGAGGAATACACAGACCTGATCAGAGCCGGCGCCAACCAAGTAACCGCCTTCACCAAGGCGCCTAATGGCGGACTTTATGCGTCAACCAGCAACCTGGGAAAACTCTTTCTTCTTAGCAATGCGCCGGATTCGGAAGGCAGTTATGAAAGCGATGTTTTCGATGCACGCGTCTTCTCGAAATGGGGACGCGCGGAGTTCCGGGGAAGGGGCAATGTCGAGCTTTTCGCCCGAAGCGGGAATGTGGACAATCCCGACAGGAATTGGAGTGCGTGGAAGCGAGTTGAGATCCAGAAGGACGCCGCAGTGACCGCCCCGCCCGCGCGTTTTATTCAGTGGAAAGCGATTTTGCATCCTGGCGATGTTGCCCCCCGAGTGGAAAGCGTGGCCTTGAATTATCTGCCAAAGAACGTGGCGCCAGAATTCGACGATGTCACAGTTACACCGGGAACGCGCTACCAGTCCGTGCTGCGGCCCCCGAACACGGAGAGCTCACAGCGTTTCGACGCTCCCCCGAGCTCGATTCGCGATCGCCAGTCTGTGGGCGTGAAGTGGACGGTGCGCGATGAAAACGACGATCAGTTGGTGTATTCGGTCTATTATCGCGGCGATGGCCAGAACCGCTGGCTGCTGCTGAAAAATAATCTCTCAGAGAAGTTTTATTCCTTCGACGCTTCCTTACTGCCTGACGGTGGCTACACCATCAAAGTAGTAGCGTCGGACGCGCCCTCGCACTCACCGGAAGAAGCGCTGGCGTCAGAGAAAGAAAGTGACCGCTTCGAGGTGGACACGACTCCTCCGTTGATTCAGGAGCTGAAAGCATCCGTTCAGGGGAGCAAGATTCACGTTCAATTCCGCGCGACAGACAGTTTTTCTCCGATTAAGCGGGCGGAGTTTTCGCTCGACGCAGGAGATTGGCATTTTGTCGAGCCGGTGGGCCAGCTCTCAGATTCAAAGTCTGAAAGCTACGACTTTTCTCTGCCACTCGCGCCTGACACTTCGGCGCAGGAACATATCGTGGTCGTCCGTGCCTACGACCGATATGACAATATGAATTCCGCGAAAACGGTAGTGCCGGCGAAATAACGGCGGCCCCGGCAACAACGGCTCAAATTTTGCATGGTGAAATCCTTTGTTAATAACAGTTAAGGACATCGCAGGCAGGATTTCGGCCTTCTTGATTAGGAAACATCGACTCAAACGAACACAGAAAATTCCAGTGTTCACTTTGGACCGCCGATTAGAATCGCACCAATAATTAACGCAAAGCCAACAACGGCCTCCCATATTCTGCCGATCCGCCGATCGATGGGTATATCGGAATCGTCATCGAAATCGTAAGGTCCCCAACCGTAAGAGCCCTTGCCGAGAATCGCGTGTACCAAAGCTGCTAAACCGAGAACTCCGCACCAAATTCGCATTAGGGTGCCCGCGGTCACGTTTCTCTTCTCTGTTGGTCTGACTGAATCATCGCACAACTGGACTCGAAGATGGAGGTCGTAACCACTAGAGAAGGGACCAGCCCGCAAGTATGGCCCGCACGAACGGACCTTCTACGTTGAATGATGGTCGACCGCCACCGTCTCCTGCACGGGCACTAGGCTGTCTGCTTGCCTTAACTCCGGAAACATCCGCGCCCACAGAGCAACCACCACTAACGTTCCCGCTCCTCCGAGAATTACCGCGGGAACCGTGCCGAACCAGTGGGCGGTCAGGCCGGATTCAAATTCGCCAAGTTCGTTCGAAGCCCCAATAAAAATCATATCTACCGCATTCACTCTGCCGCGTACCGCATCTGGTGTAGCAATCTGCACCAGAGTCGCGCGCACAACAATGCTGACCATGTCGCTGGCGCCGACCAGCGCCAGAGCAATAAGCGAAAGAATCAGACTGTGGGAAATTCCGAAGACGACCGTAAAAACTCCGAATCCTGCCACGCAGAACAGCATGACTTTGCCCACTCGCCGCCGGAGCGGACGATACGCCAGCAGAACGGCCATGATCGATGCTCCCACTCCAGGCGCAGCGCGCAGTAGCCCTAGTCCCCACGGCCCAGTGCGCAAAATTTCTCGCGCATAGACGGGGAGCAAAGCGACAGCGCCGCCTAGCAGTACGGCGAACAGATCAAGAGAAATCGATCCCAGGATCAACTTGTGCGTCCAGATGTAATGTAGGCCTGCGAGTACGGTGCGAATAGTGAAGTCTTGTCTTGGCCTAATCGTTGACCGGATCCGAATGCGAGCCAGTGCAGCGGTCGCCACTCCACAGGCTACGAGCGACGTCGCATACACACCCGTAGGGCCGCGGAAGATGGCGTAAAGCAACCCTCCGATAGCCGGACCAAGAATGGATGCCGCCTGATAAGTGGTAGAGTTCCACGCGACCGCATTGGGAAATACCTCTATCGGCACAAGCGCCGGCAGCATCGACCTGCCAGCGGGACTGTTGAATGCCCGCACGATCCCAAGCAGCACGAGGACTACATAAATCGGCCGGACACTGTTGGTTCCGGGCTGGGTGATCTCGATGAGCAACGCGCAACAAAGCGCGAAGCCGAGATTGCAAATCATCAGCAGGTTCTTCCGGCTGAAACGGTCGGCGGCGTGGCCCGCTAGTAGAAACAAAAAGACATTGGGCAGGAACTGCGCCAGACCCACAAATCCTAAATCTAATGGACGCCGGGTGATCTCATACACCTGCCATCCCACCGCGACCGAAAGCATCTCCAGAGCAGCAACAATTGAGAAACGTTCCAGCTGGTAAAGAGTGAAATCAATGTGATGAAACGCCGCCAGCCCTGAGTGATCACGTGTTTCGAGATCGGACATGCTCTCCTAATGTGCCACAACCGACGACAGCGGAATAGAATACGACTCATGGCAGGCACTCGGGAATTCCGGAAAGCTACTCCTGCGGAACGATTCTTCAATCAAGTGTTTGGATTTCTGGTTGGACTCGGACTCAGCCCTTCCTACAATTATTTGCTCGAAGTCCGAGGAAGAAAGTCCGGCAAGCTCTACTCGACACCGGTCAATTTGCTCGAAGTCAACGGCAAGCAGTACCTGGTCGCGCCCAGAGGGCGCACGCAATGGGTACAGAATGCCGAAGTTGTTGGCGAAGTTACACTGAAGAAGAGAGGGGCGCGACTCCGGTTCCGGCTGCGTGCGCTGCACGACTCCGAAAAGCCGGAAATTCTTAAATCGTATTTGGCCCATTACCGGGGCGCAGTGCAGCGCTTCTTTCCTGTGCCTCCCGAGGCTCCGCTTGAAGCCTTTGCAAAGATCGCAGCAGGCTATCCGGCGTTTGAGCTTCTTCCGGGCTGAAAAGCTCACCACGGAGACACGGAGAAAGCAAGAATCTAAGAAAAGAATCCTCTGTGCCTCTGTGGTGAATATTGCCTTTGGGTTACTCCAGCACGCTGTCATCGAATTTCTGCGTTCTCCACTTGGCTGCGGCGCGCAGAAATTCCACAACAATGGGATGCGGCTTCCCGGGCTTTGACGAGAGCTGCGGCTGAAATAGAGTGGCAATAAAAAATCTATGCGCGGGAGACTCAATGGCACGAGCTTCACCCTGTGCCCCGCGAGCAACGATGGGGAAGCCGGCCTCTATCACGGCCCATTCGAACTCCGGATTTACTTCGTAGTTGCAGAAAAACTCCTCGGCAACGACGTCTTCCTTGTAGAACGAATGAAGATACGATCCTGGCCGGATGCGGATCTCAGGGATGGCTCCTGAAAGCTTTGGCGTGCCAGACGCGCGGTTGGGAACGGCACAGGCCACAGGATAAATCACGATGTTCTTCGATCCCGAATTATTCTCGGCCGAATCCGCGTCCTTGACGCCTAGCACACTGCGCGCACACTCTACCAGAGTGTATTGGAATCCCCCTCAAGTCCCGACAAAGGGCCAGTCGCGGCGGCGCGCAAATTCAATGCCGCGTAACATGCCGTCAAAACTCTTGTAAGGACTTCCCGGCCCCGCCCATAGTCCATCGAAAGCTTCGAGTTTCTTTTCCAGTTCGGGATCAAGTAACGACGGCGTGGGCAGCCATTTGGCTTCGGCGGCGATTTTTAGTTTGGTGGCCGCGTGTTGAATGGATTTCTCAACCGCAGGAAGATTTGGTGAGGCCGGATCGTAGTCCCCGAAAATCCCGATCTGCACGGCTTCGGCCACGACCTCATTCTATAAGGAGAGCCGTAGCGGACAGCCCAGAGCGGCTGCACTTATGATTATTTTCCCTGCGCGAACGACATCTGCACATCAGTTTTGTCGGCCTCGTCCACCTTCAGCAACGTACGCGGAGTTAGGCGCATGAATGCGGCCACAAACGTGTCTGGCACCTGCTGGATGCGGATGTTGAAAGTATTGACCGAGTCGTTGTAGAACTCGCGGCGGTCGGCAATCTGGTTTTCGAGTTGGGTGATGCGCTGCTCGAGTTGCATGAAGTTGCTGTTGGCCTTGAGGTCTGGATAATTCTCAGCCACAGCGAAAAACCCGCGCAACGCGGAGGTCATACTCTGGTCGGCCTGCGCTTTCTGATCGAAAGTCACCGCCTGCGAATACTGGCTGCGGGCCTGGGTAATCTTCGTCAACGTGTCGCGCTCAAATTCCGCGTAGCCCTTGGTGACATCGAGAAGCTTGCTGAGTTCGTCATGTCTTTGTTTGAGCAGAACATCGATATTGGCCCAGGCCTTGTCAATGTCATTCTTGATCGCGACCAGCCCGTTATAAAGCGTGACCAGATACCCGAAGAAGCCCGCAATCGCGAACAAAAAAGCAAGAAGGATGACAGTGTTCATGGTTTTCTCCCGCGCTCGTGCGCAAGTTTACAGCCAACCGAAGTATGTAAGCAAAAAATAGACGGAAGCCAGTGTCAGGGCCGGTCCTCCCCAAATCATCAGGCTCGATTTCCAGCCCAAAGATTTGACTACATCGCGCTGGCTTCTCCAGGAGATGAAGAACGTGGGTGCATGACTGCCCTTCATCAAGACCACCGGGGGATGGAGGTCGAAGCCCTCTAAATTGACAGGTTTGCTCTCGCGTTCCACGGCAGGAGCCGTCTGCACCGGTGTGGCTACTCGGGTATTTGCGCCCGCTGCTGCCCACGTCGCAGGATTGGAAATCCCAGCCTTCATGAGTGCTGCCGCGATTTTTTGCTGCTGCGTCATTTCTGTTGCGGGCAAGGCGAGTGCCCCACTGGAAAGCCTGACGACTTCCTGAGCGACAGCGGTGTTGCCATTGCTGGGCGCGCTGAAACCCGGGCGTTCCGCCCAGGCCGGCATCACACTCGCATCCAGCCCAGGATTCTGCGAAAGAGTCCCTAAAACAAAAAGAAAGTTCTTTGGCTTGATGCAGTACTCTTCCACTTTGATCCGCTTATTCGGATTGGCGGCGTGGCGCAGCAGAAACTCGCTCACGCATCCGGGCATCCCCGGTCCGCTGAACAATGCTGAGCGGTGGTATTGTTCATGAAAATCGCAGTGCAGGTCCATGTCGGCCCCTCGCGGGTCTACCAGCACCTTATCTGTGTTGTCGTCCAGATAGAAGGGGACGTGCAGCGTTTCTTCGGCGACCTTCACCCATTTGCTGCTCCTGCCTTCCTGCTTCAATTGCCAGGCAATGCTGCGATAGTAGTAGCACTCAGTTTGCTTAAACGGCGAAGTCAGAACGTAGGGCCCAGCCGCGAGTCCGCTTATCTCAACCAGGCCCATGGATGCGCTGCGGATCTTCGAAGCTGGAGTATTCAGGATGAGGCGCTTGCGCTGCAACAGCCGGAATCCTTTATAGAACCAGTAAACTCCGGCGCCGGCCGCAATCGCAGACCAAATCAACAGGCTTTCAGGCCTGGAAACAAAGAAGATCGCCACAGCTTGCATCATGGAGACTGGCTCTCAGCCCGATACGGACACTCCGGGGTCTTTGGCAGGTTAATCGAGCAGAAAACGCTGGGCAGTCGAAATCCGCACGCGTCACTTACTTGGGTAATTCCCAAATGGCGTGTGGACTCCGCGTACCTTCGTAATCCATGACCTTCGTAATCGCAGACTTCTGTTACTACATTGCTGGGTCCCCAAAGCCTGCCTAGAATTTTGAACTGGATCACTCCGCGCACGCCGGGGGCCCCATAACGCCCGGTTCGGCGTTCTGGGGTGGACACCTTCCTATGGCCGAGACTTCAAAACGGGCAGACCGGCAAGACATTGCCAGACGCGTCGAGCGCGGTGAGAAGCTACTCCAGAAGGGGAAGGCCGCCGAAGCCCTGGAAGAATTTCTTCAAGCCCTTACTCTGGATCCGGCAAATGATACCGTCCGTCAAATGGCTGCAGACCTTTGCCTGTCTCTGCAACGTCTGCCCGAAGCTGTCCATTTGCTGGGAGAGATGTTCGAGCGCCAATTGGAAGCCGGCGACGCCATGCGCGCGAGCCTTACTTACAAAAAGCTGGCGCGTTTTGCGAATCCCAGTTGCGAGCAGAAAATTCGTTTTGCGGGGCTGCTCGAAAACTCCAACCGCAAGCTCGCGCTTGAGACATACGAAACCGCTCTTGGCGAACTTTCCAGGCAAGGCCGGAAGCCCGAGGCCCTTGGGGTCCTGCAGCGCATGGTGGCGCTTGATGCCTCTGAGCGAAACATAGTGCGGCTAGGAGAGATCTCGTCAGAAGTAGGAGACGGAAAGCAAGCCGCGGCCGCATTTCTGAAGCTTGCACAACAAGCGGAAGCTTCCGGAGCGAATGCTAATCAATGGTTTGAGCGAGCTTATTCCGAAGACGCCACCGATGAAACCATCGCTATCGGATACGCCAAGTGCCTGATGCAAGAACAACAGATTGGAGCGGCGATTTTCGTCCTCGATCCTCTAGCCAGTTCGGGGAACGCCTCGCCTCAATTCCGCGAGCTGTACGCGCGGGCATTGTTGAGTGCGAATCGCTTGACTGAAGCTGCTCCGCTGGTCTGGCAAATTTTTGAGCAGAATCCGTCAAAAATCGAGCAGGTGCGGGACCTGATCGGCGGGTTCCTGGATTCGCAGCTTGATCGCGAAGCCGTAATGCTGGCCGAGAAGCTGGAGCATTTCCAGCGGCGCAAGGGCGAACGCCGCGCGTTTCTGGCAATGATGCAGGACATTGTCGCGGGTCACAAGCCTTCCGTCGAAATGCTGGAGTTCCTTGCCGACCAGTTCAATACCGCGAACCGCGAGGCCGATTATTGCGCAACCCTGTTGAGGTTGTTTGATCTCTATTGCCAGCAGGGGAACCACGCCAAGGCCGGAGACGCACTGGACCGCGCCGCCGAGATCGATCCTTACGAGTCCGGTCACCAGAAGCGCTTGGAAACGTTGAAGGGCAAAATTGAGCAGAACCGTTACGAAGTCATCGCATCACGCTTCACTGGAACGGCTGCAACTCCGCCGGTGCGCAACAATAACACCGATACCAATGAAGATAAGAGCCTCGGCTCCGGCACTCTGCAAGACTTGATGTTGCAAGCGGAAATCCTGGTGCAATATGGGATGCGCAATAAAGCTTTGGAGCGGTTGCAGCGCATTCAGCAGCTTTTTCCGCACGAAGAAGAACGCAACCCCGAACTGCAGCAGCTCTACATGACCGCCGGAATGATGCCACAATACGCTGGCGGAACTCCAGCGGCGGTCGCACCGGCACAGTCAGGCACTGCAGCGAGCCCAGCGTCACCAGCTCCTGCGGCAATAGTTTCCGACAGCGCCGACGTGAGCAGCTTCGCACGAGTTCCCGACATTACGCGCAAGCTGAACCGGCAAAACACCGCCGAGGCTGTTTTGAATACTACGGCCAGCGAAATCGGCGCCCAATGGAACCTGGGCCGCTGTATCGCCGCATTGAGAAGGCCGGGTGTGGTCACCAGCGCAGTGAAGGAATTCGTGGGACCCGGAAACCAGCCGGCTCCGTCTGACATTGCGGAGCACGTGGTCTGCACATTGCACGAACTGGCCATCAATCGGGGCGCGCTAGTTTATCCCGACACTGCTTCTGCTCCAGAGTTGCAAGCTCTCAGCCCACAGCTTTCGTCGCTCGGCGTCCGCTCCCTGCTGGTTCTGCCATTGACCGACGGCAACGATCATTTGGGAGTCCTGTTGCTCGCCGAAAACACTCCTCGGAATTGGGCAGCCAACGATGTGCTGGTCTTCAAGATGATCGCCGAACAGGTGGCAATTGCGCTCAACAACGCAGGCCTGCGCCGCCTGGTCAAGAACCTCTCAGTCACGGAAGAGAACTCTGGGCTTTTGAAGCGGTCTTCTTATCTTGATTTGCTCATGGGAGAAGTCCGCCGTGCTGCCCAGCAGAGTACTCCCATCAGCGTGCTGCTCATGCGTTTTGGAGACCGGGCTGCGCTGGTCAGGGAACAAGGGGAGGCGGCGGCCGACAGCACCATGCAGCGCCTGGGGCAACTAGTCGCCGCCAATGTCCGGCAGAATGATCTTGCATTCCGCTACGCGGCCAATGCCATCGCCGTCGTCCTAGGAGAGACCGCGGAAAACGAAGCTCTGCTGGTAGTAGAAAAGATGCGCCGCCTGATTACCGCCGCCCTCGACGAAAAACAGATTGCCGATTCGCTCAATGCCGGTGTAGCAGAAGCAGTGGTGCGCCAGCAGTTCGACGCCGTGGATATTGTCACCGAAGTAATCAACCGCGTCGAGCATGCGCTCGAAAAAGCGGTCGCCGACGGGCCGGGAAAGAGCATAGCGCTAGCTCCGGCGATGTCGAGTGCCGCGGTCGCGTAAGACGCGAACAATATGGCGGAGAGTGAGGGATTCGAACCCCCGATACCCTTTCAGGTATGCCGGTTTTCAAGACCGGTGCCATCAACCACTCGGCCAACTCTCCGGGCCTGAAAAGTAGTCTACCAGCACCCATCCGCAAGCCTCGTGTTTTGGCGCATTTCCAGCCAATTTAGCTCCGCAACTCTTTTGTATTAGCGGGGTTTACAGTATAGGCAGCAAGAAATGGCCCGCCCTGCTCCCAATATTCAGGCGCTAGGTGCTTCGGGAGCCCAGGTTGCTTCCCGAAGGGAGGTTTTTATGAGGACTTTTCACCGCATTCTTAGCGTTTTAACTCTTCTAGCGCTGATGTCAAGTTCGGCGCTCACAGCGGCGGCACAAGATCAGCAAGACGACCAGCAGTATGACGGTCGTCAGCCAGCTCAGAATCAGCCGTCGCCGGGTGACCCGCCCGCGCGTGCTGCACGTTTGCAGTTCATGTCGGGGTCGGTTTCCGTGCAACCTCGCGGCACTGATGATTGGGTCGCAGGCGCGGTTAACCGTCCGTTGACGAATTCCGACAATATCTGGGCCGACAAAAATTCGCGCGCCGAAATCAGCGTGGGCACTGGCCTGATCCGGATCGATTCCGAGAGCAGCCTCACGCTTACGAATATCAGCGAAAACACCGTTCAGTTGCAGCTCCATCAAGGCGCGTTGAATTTGCACGTGCGGCGACTGTATGACGGCGAGACCTACGAAGTGGACACTCCTAACCAGGCGTTCACTGTGTTGAAGCCCGGCGACTACCGCTTCGACGTCGATCCCAACGCGGACAAAACCATCATCACAGTTTGGCGAGGCGAAGGAGAAGCCAGTGGAGACGGGCCGGCCGTGCGCGTCAGAGCCAATGAGCAGGCGCGGTTCAGCAACGGTACGTCGCTTACCAATGATATTCACGCAGCGCCATCGCCCGACGGATTTGACGAGTGGGCGCAGTCACGCGATGGGCGTCTTGATCATTCCGCATCTTCCCGCTACGTCTCTCCTGACGTAGTTGGTTCTGAAGACCTCGACGAATACGGCACCTGGCGCGATGTTCCTGAATACGGGAACGTATGGGTTCCGAGCCGCGTTGATGCCCGTTGGGCGCCATATCGCTACGGTCACTGGATCTGGGTTTCCCCATGGGGATGGACCTGGGTTGAAGACGAGCCTTGGGGATACGCTCCGTTCCATTATGGCCGCTGGGTATATTACGACAATTTCTGGGGATGGGCGCCTGGTCCGATCTACGTCCGCCCGTACTACTCTCCTGCGTTGGTCGCGTGGTTCGGCGGCCCGGGTTGGGGAGCCAGCTTCGGATTCGGTTTCGGCGGAGGCTTCGGTTGGTGCCCACTGGGATTTGGTGAACCGTTCATCCCATGGTTCGGCGTGAGCCGCGGTTTATTCAATCAGGTGAACATCAACAATACGCGTATCACTAATACCACGAACATTACGAAGATATAACACGGCCAGGCCAAGCGCCGCCGCCCGAGACATGGCGGCGATCCCGGCAGAGGCAGCT
>Ga0137385_10005979_pt1 | contig 10704 bp, 11 predicted proteins | sample SagtaG_FD_104921 | JGI IMG/M metagenome (GOLD analysis project Ga0137385, IMG submission 104921) | Vadose zone soil microbial communities from Sagehorn Ranch, Mendocino, California, USA - Sage2_R_80_16 metaG | ecosystem: Environmental > Terrestrial > Soil > Vadose zone | place: USA: California... | reverse complement strand
CGCCCGGAACGGTACGCCCGCGGATCCCATAAGGGGGACGACTCTCACAGCGGCACGATTCGCCCGGTCGGCCTAGCCGCCCGTCGTGCTGCCGGCTTCATCGGGAATTCCGCGGGCCCGCAGCAGGGCGGCGACCTCGGGGCTGGGCGGTTTGGGATCGTCGGGGGACAGGGCGATCCCGTCGGTGGAGGCGCCGGCGTCGAGGAGCGCGCTGATGGTGGCGGGCCAATCGGGGTCCAGATCGTGGCCGAGCCGCATGCCGCTGCCCACGATGGCCCACTCCAGCGGGGTGCTGTTCCAGGCGGTATCGCGGGCCTCGATGTCGGCGCCGCGCTCCAGCAGCAGCCGCACGGTCCCGAGACTTCCGGCCGCGGCCGCGAGGTGCAGCGCGGTGGCCCCGTTGTCCTGCTCGGACCGGGCATCGGCCGGGAACCCCAGGTCGAGCATGAGCCGGACCGCCTCGGTGTGGCCGTGGTCGGCGGCGTCGGTCAGGACCCGGTGATCCTCGGCGGTGAGCCGGGCGGCCAGGTCCGGGCGGGCGGCGAGAACCGCCGTGGCGGCGGTGCGGTCGGCGCGGCGGCAGGCGGCCAGGAACTCATCGGCGGAAGACAGCGCCGTGCTGGCGCCGTGGCGCGCGAGCAGGTCCGCGACCCGGTCCTGCCCGGTCCGGACGGCCTGCTGGTAGGCGGTGCGGCCGTCCAGGCCTGGCACCTCGGGGTCGGCGCCGCGCTCCAGCAGCAGCCCGACTATCTCAGGGCCAGATTCCAGATCGACAGCGGCGGACAGCGGCGGCACCGGCGGCTCCTGCTCGTGCGATTCGCCAAGCAGGCCGGCTTCCAGCAGATGGCTGGGGTCGGCTCCGGCGTCCAGCAGCAGCCGGACGCCGGCGACGTCGCCGGTGCTGATCGGCGCGGACAGCGCGGTGGTGGCGGCGATGTCCGGTGCGTACGGCAGCAGCAGCCGCAGGCATTCGTGACCGCTCTCGAACGCCGCCAGGTACAGCACATGGTCATCGGGCCGGGCGCCGTGCTCCAGCAGCAGCCCGGTGATGGCCGGGTTCGGCGCGCCCGCGACCGCGCACAGCATCGGCGACCACTGGCCCTCCCCGTCCGGCCGGGCGGCGGGATCGGCGCCCGCGTCCAGGAGCAGCCGCGCGACCTCGGTCAGGCCGCCGGCCCGGGCCGGGTCCAAGCGGTGCCACTGAGAGGCGCAGGCCGCGTGCAAGGCGGTCCACCCCGTCTTCTCATCAGTGCGGGTGGCCAGCCCGGGTTCGCGGGCCAGCATCTCGCGGACCCGGCCGGCGTCGCCCAGGACAACCGCGGTGCGGACGTCGTATCCGGCCATCCACGGGTCACGGGCCAGCATCCGCGCCGCCCGCGCGGTCCAGTCACGGATGCTGGCCACCAGGAACTCCTCCACCCGCTGCCCCAGTTCGGCGGTACGCGCCTGAACCTCGGCCGCCAGCTGCGGCCAGCTTGGGTAGCCATGCTCGCGGGCGATGGCCAGCTGAGCGGCGGCCAGCGTCACCGTCCCGGACCTGGCCGCAGGTGTATAAGCGGTGATCCGCGCCAGCGCGGCCGGGTCCCCGGAACGGGCGGCATCGCGCAGCTCCTTGGCCCGGCGGCGGAGCTGATCCAGGCTGGGCCGCGGCGGAAGCGCCTGTGAAGGCATGTCATCTCCTCGCCAGCGCCTCATGGTCCGCGACTGGGGCGCCGAGAAGACGACACCGGCGTAACGAAAAAAGCTGTGCTGCCGAGGCGGACTCAGTCCTTCCCGCGGACCCGGGCGCGCCCTCAACGCGCACCGTCATCATAACGGTCCTCTGCTCGCCGTCCCGTTTCAGGAGCCGTGCGCAGCTGGTGGTTGATGTCCATGGCGCAGGTCGAGCAGGGCTTGCGCGGCGCCGGTAGGCGGATGTCCTGCGGCGATGACCGCGCAGAGGTCACGGCGTAGCGGGGGAGTGATCTGCACGGCGCGGACCTGCGGGGTTACCGCGCGCAGGCTCATGGGCGGCAGGATGGAAACGCCGAGACCCTGTCGCACGAGTTCGGTGAGGTACTGCATGTTCTGCGCTTCGCAGATGGTTCGCCGGGCCAGCCCCGCGGCGGCGCAGGCCGCGTCGATCTGGGCGTGCAGGGCGGAGTCGGCCCGGTAGTCGGCGAAGCTGAGTTCCCGCAGGGCGGGATCGTCGAGCCGGATGCTGGTGCGCTAAGCCAGGGGATCGCCGCGCGGGACGGCGAGGATCAGGTCGTCGTGGCCGATGTCGATCCGGGTCACCCTGGCCGGGTCGGTGGGGCCGTCGATAAAGGCCACGTCCAGCTGGGCGTCGGCGGCCGCGCAGGCCAGGGCCGCGGCCCGGGTGAAGTGCAGTTCCTCGGCCACGGCCACGAAATGGGCCAGCTGGCGCAACTCCATCAATCGATGGTATCGATGTTGATCAACGAATCTAGGTGTTGGACAGATGCTTGTTCTCCGCCGAGGCTGAAACGACGACCAATCGCGAAGCCGAAGGAGAATTCCGGCCATGTCCTCAACCCTCAAGGCCCCGCCATACCGGCCGGTGCTGGTGCGCGCGGAAGCGGCCGAGCACCTTGACCTGATCGGGCACGTGCTGCTGGCCGACAGCAGCCTCACCGGAGGCGCGCTGACCAGCCACCGGGTCGCACTCGGCCGCGGCGCGGATGGCGCCGTGCCGCACCGCCACGACAACGCCTCCGAGCTGTTCTACATCCTCGACGGCGCATTCGACCTGCTGGTCGACGATAGCGTCGTCGTGGCGCGGGCCGGCGACCTGCTGGTCGTCCCGCCCGGAGTCGCCCACGCGTTCGCCGCGCACCGCGACTCCACCGCCGAGGCGCTGGTCATCGCCACCCCCGGCATCGAGCGCTTCGACTATTTCCGCCACGTCGTCCGGCGCCGCGACGGCAGCGAACCGCCCGAGGTGCTGGCCGGGCTGCAGGACCGCTTCGACACCCACTTCCTCGACAGCCCTGCCTGGCGGCGCGCCCGCGCCGCCGGTTCACGCGCAGGGCGGGCCGGAAGCTGATACCGCGGCGGGGCCTACCTCGACTCGGCCATGGTCGACTACATCATCCACCGCAACGAGAACCTCGCTTGGCAGTAACGGGAAAGGATGCCTGGCCGTCGAGGTCGGGCGGACGCCTATCCAGTGCCGCATCAGAGTACGTTGGCTCGCACCGTTCCGTACCTCGCGCCCCGGGCGTCCCGCAGCACTCCTGCTCTCCCGCGCCGGCCCGCCCGGCCGTCTAGAATTAACCGCCACGATGTAACATCGTGGCGGTCAGGACCGCAACAATGTTACATCGTTGCGGTTGCTTCGGATGGCGTCCGGTGACTGGTGAGGCCCGGGAGGCCAGGGTGCCATGTGGGGACCGCACGACGCCAGGGCGCCAGCCGGGACCGCCCGGCGCCGCTCGGAGACCGCCCGACGCCAATTCTGGAGACCAGCAGGCACCACCGACCGTTCGGTACCAAAGATTTTAATGCCGAACGGGCGGCGATGCACGCACCCCCAAACCCTCAGCCCGTCGTCCAGGGCCGGAGCTTGTCGGGGTTGCGTATGACCCATATGTGCTTGATCCGGTCGTCGGCGACGTCGAACGCGAACACCGTCACGGTGATGCCGTCTTGCTGGGCACCGTCCTGCTGCTTCGCGAAGCCATCGGATTCTGAAACCGGCAGGAGTCATCCAGCCGGGGCTGATCCGGGCCAGGTGAGGTCTCCGGCCCGGATGCGCTGAGCGGTGGCGGTCAGCCATTCCCGGTCGTGTCGCAGCCGGGCGAGGAGGTAGTGCACCTCGATCATGTGCACCTCGGGGGCGTCGGTTGCGTCGAGCGTTTCCTGGAGGCGCTGAGCCTCGCCGGTCAGCGCGGCTGCGCGCGCATCGAGGGCCTCGGCCGCGCCCGCGGCAGGCATGATCGACAGGTAGGCCAGCGCGGCCATGAAGGACGGTCCGCCCGTCAGGTTCCCGCTGCGGATATCGGCCTCGACGCGTTCGGCCAGCGCGACCGCGCCTGCGCCGGTGGTGCACAGCGATTCATGATCCCCGTCCGGCCGGGCCTCGATCCACCGGGCTGCCTTGAGCGTGTCGAGCAGGGTGTACACGGTCGCGTTGCGCACGTGCAGGTAGAGGTAGCGCCGCCGGAGTTCGGCGAAGACCGCGTATGAGTGCCGGGGCCGCTCGACCAGCAGCCCGAGGATCGGCAGGACCAGCGGGTTGTCCAGAGCGCTCGTCGGCACGGCCCGATCCTAGCTCACGTTGACCGTATACGGCTAGCCGTATACGGTCAACGTATACGGCTATCGATGGGAGAGACCGTGATCTTCGGCATCTGGCCCGGCGTCGCCGGCGCCGACCTCATCAGCCTCCAACACCTCGACTGCCCGCCCGAGGACACCGCCAAGACCCTCGGCGCCCTGCGTGAGCTGCAGGGAACGGCCACCGAGTTCTACGTGCGCGCCTACCGCCACTACGGACCGGGAATCCGACCGCGCGCCAGCGCCGCGCCGGGCCCCGCGCAGCCCGCCCCCGCGCAGCCCGGCCTTTACGCAGGGCAGGGCCGCCGGATCGACCTGGTCGCCTCGTATCAGAGCCCGGTACCCGATCCCGGGGGATTCGCCGGGTTCGTCCGCCATGCCGTCCGGGACGTCGCCGCGTGGGGCGGCGGCAAGGTGCAGGTCGGTGAGGAACTCAACATGCCGGCCCCGCTGGACGGCGGTAGCCCCGGCCACTTCGAGGCGGTCAGCGCCGGCGTCGCGGCCGCCCTGGACGAACGCGATCGTCAGGCTGCCCCGGTCCTGGTCGGCGTGAACTCCGCCGGCCTGCCCGATCCCGCCTTCTGGAACCAGCTCACCGACGCCATCGGCCCGCGCAATACCGAACGGCTCGACTACATCGGGCTCGACGCATTCCCCGATGTGTTCCGGCCCATGCCGCACGAGAACCTGCCCGCCGCGGTCACCTTCCTGCTCCGGCGCTTCCGGACGGTCACCGCCGAGGCCGGCGTGCCCGTGGCCGTGCCGATCCATATCACCGAGACCGGCTGGCCCACCGGCGGCCAGCGGACCGAAAGCGCCCAGGCCGAGGTCCTGGCGGTCGTCGCGGACGCCGTGACCGCCAGCGACGTCGGCGTCCAGGCCTGCGAATGGTTCGGCCTGCGCGACGAGCTCACCACGGCGACCTGGTCCGCGCGCTTCGGCGTCCTTCGCGACGATTACACCGCCAAGCCTGCCTTCGCGACCCTCCAGCACGTCATCATGGCCGGGTAGGCTTCGGGTCGTGGGTTACTGCTACTTCAAGCGTCCGCGCACCGTCTGAGGCGGTGCGCTGTGCCGGGCGGCTGCGAGCTGTCCGGCCCTGTGGCGTGAGTCCCTCATGCGGGCTCTGGTGTCTGCGTGCCGCCGTCGGCTGGTCATCCTTCCGACTCGACGGGACGTTCCTGTGGACCCACGCGATCGTGCCTGCGGGCACCGTGACAACGTACCTTCGCCTGCTGAGCGGCGCCGGGCGCTGGCAGCGGCCGCTGCGTACCTGCGCTGCCCTGTTTGCGCCGGCCCGCTGCACCTGGGCGGCAGCCAGCTGGCATGCCGCCGCCACCATGGCTTCGACATCGCCCGGCACGGATATGTCAACCTCACCGCCGGCCGGGCGGGGCCAGGCACCGGCGACACCTGCGCCATGGTCGCGGCCCGCGACCGCTTCCTCAGCCGCGGTCACTACCAGCGGCTCGCCGGGAACTACCGTGACTACACCCGGTCCGGCGTCACCAGGGTGAACTACCAGCTGAGCCTGGACCACGCCGATCTCACCGCGCTGGTGTCCATGGGGCCCAGCGCCCGCCACATCACGCCGCAGGCGCTGGCAGCCCGCATCCGCTCTCTGCCCTGCCCGTTCACCGTGACAGTTGACCTGCAGATCAGGGTCTCTTGCAGCGCGAGCGGGGATGTGCGGGTGGCCGGGACGAGTGAAGATCAGGCAGGGTCGGCGGCGCATGTGACGGGCGTCCCGTGGCTGAGGCCCGAGGGAGAAGGGGCGTGCTGCCCGGTCACCGCCGCGCTGGGATCGGCCGGGCGCTGCTAGGCGGTGTCCTCGAGGGTGCCAGGCGGCTCGGCCGGAGCCTGCTGATGGGCGACACGCGGGAGGCCGTCCCCGCCGGGGAGGCCTTTGCCCGCCGGATCGGAGCCGGATTGGGGCAGGTCATCATCGAGAACCGGCTGGACCTGCGGGCCGTCGACCGGGACCTGCTCCGCTCCTGGGTGGAAGCCGGGCCGGCCCGGGCTCCCGGATATCACCTGGAGTTCGTCAGGGGCAGCACGCCCGACCATCTCATACCGGGCGTGCTGGCGATGCTCGAGACGGTCATTAACACCGCGCCCCGGGACGACCTCCAGATCGGCGACCATACGGTCACGCCCGAGCGACTCAAGCAGGAGGAACGAGCCGCCGCGACCGCGGGCCTTGAGCGGTGGGCCTGCTATGCCGTGCACGATGCCACCGGCGATTACGTCGGGCTCACCGACGTCGTGGTCAACTCCGCGGCGCCGGCGCGGGTCCACGTCGGCAACACCGCGGTGAAACCAGCTCACCGTGGCCGCGCCCTGGGCAAGTGGCTCAAGGCGGCGATGACCCAGAAGGCCCTCGACGAGCTTCCCGCCGCGCACTGGCTGGTCACCAGCAACGCCGCCAGCAATGAGGCGATGCTCTCGATCAACCGGCAGCTCGGCTTCCATGCCACTGCGGAGGTGAAAACCTGGCAGGTCAGCGCCGAGCGCGCCCGCGCCTACCTGTCCGGCCAGGCGTGAGCCGGCTTATCGCCAGCCGAGCGCGGGCGCCACGTGGGTGAGGATGGTCTCGATGACGTGGGCGTTGTAGTCGACGCCGAGCTGGCTGGGCACGGTCAGCAGCAGCGTGTCGGCAGCTGCGATCGCCTCGTCCTCCTTGAGCTGCTGGATCAGCACATCCGGCTCGGCCGCATAGGTGCGGCCGAAGATCGCCTGGGTCTTCGCGTCGATGAACCCGATCTGGTCGGTGTCCTGGTTCTGGCGGCCGAAGTACGCTCGGTCCCGGTCATCGACGAGGGCGAAGATGCTCCGGCTTACCGAAACCCGCGGCTCCCGCTCGTGGCCAGCCTCCTGCCATGCGTCGCGGAATGCCTGGATCTGCTCAGCCTGCTGCAGCTGAAAGGGTTTGTCCGACTCGTTATTGATCAACGTCGAACTCTGCAGGTTCAGGCCCAGCCCGGCCGCCCACGTGGCGGTCTGCTGGGAGGCGGCACCCCACCAGATGCGCTCCCGCAGCCCTGGTGAGTGCGGCTCGAGGCGCAGCAGGCCGGGCGGGTTCGGAAACATCGGGCGGGGATTGGGCTGTGCGAAGCCCTCGCCGCGCAGCACCTCGAGCAGCACCTGGGCGTGCCCGCGAGCCATGTCGGCGTCCGTCTGCCCCTCTTGCGGCTGGTAGCCGAAGTACCGCCAGCCGTCGATCACCTGCTCCGGCGAGCCGCGGCTGATCCCCAGCTGGAGGCGGCCGCCGGAGATGAGGTCGGCGGCGCCGGCGTCCTCCGCCATGTACAGCGGGTTCTCGTAGCGCATGTCGATGACCGCCGTGCCGATCTCGATCCGGCTGGTGCGCGCGCCCACCGCCGCCAGCAGCGGGAACGGAGATCCCAGCTGCCGCGCGAAGTGGTGCACGCGGAAGTACGCGCCGTCGGCGCCCAGCTCCTCGGCGGCGACGGCTAGGTCGATCGACTGCAGCAACGCATCCGAGGCCGACCGTGCCTGCGAGCCCGGTGACGACGACCAGTGCCCGAACGACAGGAAGCCAATCTTCTTCACCAGCGCGTCAACGCGAGCTGCCCGGACGGCATTCCTCGCCGCTTACATGGCCTCCGGCACCTGACCGCATTCGCGTCCCTGAGGCCCAGGCCTACTCAGCTGAGCGACGCACTCGCTGCCCGTAGGTCTTCGAGTGCGGCGGCGGTGTAAGGCGCCAGTCCGCCCTCGGTGTCGTGGTCGGCCTCCAGCCATTCGGAGTAGCCACGTTTGAACGCCAGGACGCCCATCTCGCCGGCCAGGTGCGCGATCGGGTCCGGCACGCCCCGGGCCTTGAGAGCGTTGGTCATCGCTGCTGCGAGGCCCACGCTCTTGAGGGCGTCGCGCTCCTGTAGCTCGGCGCTGGCCGCGACGGCTGCCTTCAGGCGGGGGCCGAGCTCGCGGTTCATCGGGCCCATCGCGCTCGACGCCCGGTCGAGCCCGGCCGCGACCGCCTCGAGCGGGCTGGCGGTCTCCGGCGCCTTGGCGATCCCCTCGGCCAGCAGCCGGCTCAGCACTTCTTGCCCTGCCACGAGGAGCTCGCGCTTGTCGGGGAAGTGCCGGAAGAAGGTGCTCTTGGTGACCCCGGCGCGCTCAGCGATCTGCGCGACCGTCGTGGCGTCGTACCCCTGCTCGGTGAACAGGTCTACAGCCGCTAGGACCATCCTCTCCCGCGCGCCAGGTTCCCATCGGGCCATGGGCCCATACTAGGTGATGCGACCTTTGTCCCGTCATCCTGCTACAGTGACGGGACAAAGCTCCCATCACTTCTGAGGAGAACCATGCGGGTCTTCGTTACAGGCGGCACCGGGCTGATTGGTTCCGCCGTCGTCGCCGAGCTGCTCGGCCATGGGCACACCGTCCTCGGCCTCGCTCGTTCCGGCTCATCCGCGACGGCCCTCGAGACCGCCGGCGCGGAGCCCATCCGCGGTGACCTCGCCGATCTGAGCACGCTCCGCGCCGGTGCCGCCAAGGCGGACGGGGTGATCCACCTGGCCTTCGCCAACGACTTCAGCAGCCCCGCCGCCCTCGCGGCGGCCGTCGCTGAGGAGGGCGCCGCGCTGGCCGCCCTGGGCGAGGAGCTCACCGGCAGCGGCCGCCCCCTCATCACAGTCTCGGGTACGCCCTACGTCCCAGGCCGCGCCTCCACCGAGGCCGACCCGCTGCCGACCGGCGGGCCGGTCGGCGGCCGCGGCCGCTCGGTCACGGCGGTCCTGGACCTGGCCTCCCGCGGAGTCCGGAGCGCGGCCGTGCGCATGCCGCGCACAGTCCACAACGAGGGCCGGGGCGGATTCGCCGGCCTGCTGACCGAGATGGCACGCCGCACCGGAGTGTCGGGCTATCCGGGCGACGGCGCTCAGCGCTGGCCGGCCGTGCACGCGCTTGACGCGGCCGTCCTGTTCCGGCTCGTCCTGGAGAAGGCGCCGGCCGGGACCGCGTGGCACGCCGTGAGTGACCAGGGCGACGCCGTACGCGACATCGCCATGGTCATCGGCAGACGCCTGGGGGTCCCGGTCGAAGCGATACCGCAGGAGAGCTTCGGCCCGCTCGGCCCGATCTTCGCGACCGACCAGCCCTCATCGAGCGCCCGCACCCGGCAGGCGCTCGGCTGGGAGCCAAGCCACCCGAGTCTGCTGGAGGACCTGGAGAACATCCAGCCCTGACCGGCTCGCAGCGCGGCGCCCCGGACGCTTCCGCGGCGGGGTGTGCCCGAAGCGAGGGAAATTCAATTGCAGGCAGCACGCGGCCCTGGGTAGTTTCCGCGCATGCTGCCCGCTGTGGGTACGGACGCGGAGTGGCAGGCCGTCGTCTTCGACGAGACGATCGTCCGGCCCGCCGCGGAAGATCTCGCGGCCCGCCTCGGTCTGGCGGGCGCCGGGCTCCGCCGTTACCCCGGCGGCTCCCGTCCCGTGTACGCGGTCGGCGACCGCCGCGTTCTCAAGCTCTATCCCACGGTGTCCGCGCCGGACAGCGTCACCGAGGCCCGGGTGCTGGACTACCTCAACGGCAGGCTGCCCGTCGCCACGCCCGAACTCCTGGCCCACGGCGAGTACGAGAACGGCTGGCGTTACCTGCTCATGTCGCAGCTCCCGGGCACCGAACTGGCCGCGGCCTGGCCCGCCATCCCGCGACCGCAGCAGGACCGGGTTGCCAGTGAAGCAGGTGAGATGCTCGCCGCGCTGCACGGCCTGGACCCCGAACCACTGCACCCGGTGCTCGGCCCGGCCGACTGGGCCGGCTTCCTCGCCGGCCAGCGCGCGAGGGCACGGGAGCGCCAGCGCGAGGTGAAGCTCCCGGACCTGTGGCTCGGTCAGATCGAGGGGTTCCTGGAGTCGGTGCCGCTGCCACCCGGGCGGGAGCGGGTGCTGCTGCACACCGAGGTGATGCGCGAGCACCTGGTGGTAAGCCCCGGTACGTGGACGCTGAGCGGGCTGCTGGACTTCGAGCAGGCGATGACCGGTGACCGTGCCTACGAGTTCGTCACGGTCGGCCTGCTGGTCTCGCGCTGCGACCCGCGCCTGCTCGGCCGCATCCTGGCCGCTTACGGCCGCAACTTCGACCCGCGGGAACTACTCGCGTACACGCTTCTGCACGCGCAGAGCAACCTGCCCGAGTCCCTCAAGGCGTTCCCGGCCCCGCCCGAGCCCACTCTGGATTCCCTGGCCCTGACCTGGTTCGGTACCGCCTAGACCTGTCATCGATCCATCTGGCCAGCCCTAAGGCTGGCGGCCCCTGGAGACAGGAGCGCCTGATCTCATTCTTCTACGATCTGGGCCGCTGGGCGGTCCGCATCGGCCACGCATGCCCAGGCATGCTTCACCCATTGGGCCGATTATGCGCCTATCCCGCCGTTAGCCAGATTAAAGACCACCCGTT
>Ga0137385_10005970_pt1 | contig 10715 bp, 13 predicted proteins | sample SagtaG_FD_104921 | JGI IMG/M metagenome (GOLD analysis project Ga0137385, IMG submission 104921) | Vadose zone soil microbial communities from Sagehorn Ranch, Mendocino, California, USA - Sage2_R_80_16 metaG | ecosystem: Environmental > Terrestrial > Soil > Vadose zone | place: USA: California... | reverse complement strand
TAATCGCATTAGGGACGACCCTGCACAGCGCACGCTCACAGCGCGATGGAACAGCGACCTGAAATACATGACGGTCGAGAACTGCGTTGCGTTTTGCAATACTCGAAAACAAATTTACGCCGGTGTCGCGAATGGCCAAGACTGTTGTAAGTGCACGTCTCAACGTTGCCCGCAGGGCGTCCTCCAGTTTCCTAACTCTCTGTTGTTTTCATCACACGTTTTGGATACCAGATTGTGGAAATGTCTTGACCGTCGGTGCAAAGAGCGCTCCGCCCGAGGACTGCACCTCCAAATGCGTCGGCAATACCAGTGAGACCTGTGGCGGCAATAATCGTCTTAACCTTTATTGGAGTGGTGCGCCACCCCCGCCTCAACCTACTTTTGTTCAAAACGTGGGCCGGTGGACCTACGTGGGCTGCTTCAGGTAAGCATGAGTATACGGTTTTGCTTTTTTGTTCGGAAGCGAACCTGTGACGAATGCGTGCGTTTCGCAAACAGCAACCCGAATGACGCGAGGTTTATATCCGCACGAACCTCCGTTCAAGGCGGTCCAGAAATGAACAGCGTCCAAAGTTGCATTAGTGCGTGCGAGGCTCTTGGTTTTACTCTGGCAGGTGTGGAATTTGCAAACGAATGCTGTACGTGTTTCACTTCCGAGTCGTCTCTTTGATGAGCTTTCCTCTCTTGACTAAACTTCACTCTCTAAGGGTGTGACATTAGTTACACGATGTACAATGGCGGCAAGCAGATAGATACAACGCGTTGCATGTTGGCTTGCTCGGGGGATAGCTCTGAGATCTGTGGTGGAGCTGACAGTCTCGTCCTGTACTACAACTTAGATGATAGAAATAAGCCAGTAACGCAAACTAGTGCAACGGCACACCTTTAGGCCCGTGCCCCGCATGGGAGAGTGGAAGGGCTATGGAAAGATTGTGTGGGTGATAACAGTGCAAGTACGGTGACATATCTAGTATGCAAACCCCATCTACAGTGCCAGTGTACCAACCAATTTTTTTTTCTTTCGAATTTACATTTATACTGCGCAGCATACAACAAGGTAGAGACACGGTCGCTACACAGGCGGCCGTTCTTGGCCAGAGCGGCAGCATAGAACGTAGTTTTCGAGTGAAGATGAAGCGGCATGTGCTCGTTCCTCTTTTTTGTTCTGCCGTCCGTCCACACACTGGCAAGCTCTCGACTGGTTCAAGGAACCAGAACACTTTTGTCTCGAGAAATAGTAGTCAATTATCCACCTTCGAGTTACTTCGATCTTCATCCTTATCAAATCCTTATCAAACAACACCGCTCAAAACTGTCCATCAGAAACTTGAACATGCCATGTATCATCGGAAACCCAACTCGGCAGTCTACCCAAGTTTCGAGAGTACCGAAAGGGGATTTCATACCACAGTCGATAACCTATGCTCGCTAGGGGGGTCATCCTCTCACAGGCTCAGCTAGGGGCTCAGAACGTGACAAGCAACCGATTTTCATATGTTGTGCGGAATGCTTTGCGGGCCCAAATAGTGTCCTGTCTTTATTTAGTAAAGGCCAGGGCCCAGGGCCTATAACCTGTAGATTTTGGTGCAGCGGTCAGACTGGATTGCGGGGATGCATGAACGGTTAGCAGTTAGGAGTAGAGCGTGTGCTCCTCCTAGAGGAGATAGTGTCATTATTAAGACAGCTGTTTTTCGATCGTTTATCCACGGTAACATACAGAATATCTAATAATTGGGTCTTACTGTACCTCGGGTTGTCCATTCCGGGCTGTCCGCGCGATGATCGGTTTGTCGTAGCCATCGTAGTGCACACTCTACTCTCTGGCCCAACCCACTCGAGAGCCATGGAAAAGCCAATTGAGATGACTCCGATGGCTTTAAGAACCCGTTGCGTCCCGTAAAGCTTCGAGAAAGTCGCTCCCTTTCATGCTCTTTCTACTTGCCTGTTTTCAACTGGCCGTCACAGTTTTGCTGGCCATTGTACCTGTGCGCATATGTTAGCCCTCAATCTTCAATCTGCGCATACATCAATTTGTTCACAGTTTATATCCGCGACATCCAACCCCTCGCAACCCCCCCGAAGGGGATTTCACTTTCGTGACCCTGCCGGCGTTCAACAACGCGATGTGCTCCCTCAAGGATGGTCCTCAGTTGGATGCTACACGTGGGTTCGGGTTCCCCCCACTGTGCTTCTACGATAATAGGGCCCACTGTCTGACGCTTAATCATATTAGGGACGACCCTGCACAGCGCACGCTCACATCGGCAGGGTTCACCGACTCGACAGGCATGACGGCCTCTTTCTGCGTTAACCTTTGCGATGATCGAAAAAATATTTACGCCGGTGTCGAGAACGGCGAAGACTGTTGTAAGTTTTCGTCTCGACGTTGCCTTCAGGGCGTCCTCCAGTTTCGTGACTCTCCGTTATTTTAATCACACGTTTTGGATGCCAGATTGTGGAAATATCACGAGTGTCGGTGCAACGAGCGCCTCGCCGGAGGATTGCAGTTCCAAATGCGTCGGAAATGCTAGTGAGATTTGTGGCGGCAGTGATCGTCTTAACCTTTATTGGAGTGGTGCGCCACCCCCGCCTCAACCTACCATTGTTCCAAACGTGGGCCGGTGGGATTACGTGGGATGCTTCGGGTAAGCATATGCGCTTTCCTTTTTCGTTCGGAAGCGGACCTGTGACGGATATGTGCGCTTCGCAAACAGCGACTCAAATGACGCGAGGTTTCTAACCGTGCCAACCAGCGTCAACGGCGGTCAATACAATAACAGCGTCGAAAATTGTATTGATGCGTGTAGTGCTGCGGGCTACCCTCTCGCAGGTGTGGAATTTGGAAACGAATGCTGTACGTGTTTCATTTCCGAGTCGTCTCTTTGATGAGCTTTCTTCCCCTAACTAACTTCGCTCTCCGAGGGTGCGACAATAGTTACAACTTGAACAACGGCGGAAAGCAGATAGATACAAAGCACTGCATGTTGGCTTGCTCGGGGAACAGCTCTGAGATCTGTGGTGGAGCTAACAGTCTTGTCCTGTACTACAACGCCGGTGATAGAACTGGGCCAACAACTAGCACAACGCCAGGCGTTTAGGCACGTGCTTCGCATGGGAAAGTGGAACGGCAATGGAAAGATTGTGTGGATGAATGTAGTGTAAGTACGGTGACATATCTGGTGTGCGAACCCCATCTACTGTACCAACCTTTTTTTTCGAATTCGCATTTATATTGCGCAGCATACAAGTTGATACAACAAGGTACAGCCGCAGCCGCTACACAGGTGTAAATACGACCACATGTGTGGTTGACAGATGGCCGCAGTTTGGATGGCGGCGCTGTAAGAATATAGTCGTAGTAGAAGGTTCTATTGTGTACTAGGGGCCTAGCAGTACCTACTATGCATAAAAAGCAATAAACATTTTCTCTAGATTCGGCAACATATTGTAAGTACTTCAAAATTTACGTAGCTGACCAATTTATATTCAATGAAATGGCGATGTTTCCTTTTTTTTTTTGAATTGCATGGAAGTGCCGCGGACTAGGAGGCACCTCGTGCCAGGAGGCACCTCGTGCCGGCTCGATGAACGTGCTTGTGGCAGGATAGCGATTCCGATTCTGAGTCCGAATTTCGCTTATGTAATACACCAAACTGGGTTGCGTCGTGTTGTGGCTCGCTCGCTCGTTGTAATTGTAATTGTTATTGGCTTCGTTGCACAGGCAATTTAATCAAATGAATCAAATGCAGACTGATTTCTCTTCCGGGCTCCGTTGCAGGCGATCCAATCAACTGAAGAATGATCTCTCTTCCACGGACAATCGCAGCAGCGGGCTGACTTCAGGTGAGTAGTGAGTGTCACACCGGCTCAGTCTGTGTGGTGTTCGCTGATGGTTGGTTCGAATTTCGCAGCAATCACGTCTCACAAGCCCGAGCTCCGGAATGAGCAGCATGGGGACAGATGCTTTGTCCACCATGCTTCTCCCCACCATGCGCGATCCCTGCCAGGGCGAAGTGACCTGCGGACCCACGACCCCCCGCCTCTGTCCACAAGCCACGTTCAGACCTGCGCAGAGGGTCTGACACAACCTGCCTTCAAGTTGACGTGCAGGAAACGCGGTCGGCCCTGTGTCAAGGACGTGGTCCTTGGGCCAAAGCGACCTCGGGGCCGACCTTGACTTCACCCGGTTCGGCAACCGACCAGCGACGACGGCGCAGGCAGGGTCAAGAGGCCTCGGGGCCGACCATCAAAGAGCAATCGCTCTGGCGTGGTCATCGAGTTTCTCTCTGGGCCAATCGTAAGTCTCTTCAATCGTGATCTCCTACGTGTTTACTGATCCACGTTTGATACAATGCGATAGGTTGTCGAAGGCACGGGTGCACGAGCATCGTCGCTGAATGTCCCCCATCCATTCTTTCGGCCCCCACTACCGCATCCACCCCCCGACGACAACACCTTGGCGCTTGCTTGGGGTGCGACAAATGCCCCATTAGTGACAGCGGAGCCCCCAAGTACCACTGGTGCAGACGGCGAAAGTCAACAAGCAACGTGCGTAATCCCACCCAAAGACCCAAGCCGGCCATTGAACATCGGTGACGACGACGACGACGACGACGAGGGCGAGGGCGAGGGGATGGGTGAAGAAGACGATGGTCGTGGTGATGAGGACGAGGACGATGATGAGCAGGATGAAGGAACTGGTCCTGCTGACGGGGACCACTACCGTCGCCGCCCTCTTCCATCATGGCTTCAAGAGGCATTTCGCACTCGTGTTGCTGAGTTGAACGAGCGCGAGGATGGGGTCCCTCTGTTGTATGCGAGGGACAAGACCTTCTGGTTTCCCAAGAAAGCCTCCTACTTCATCCTCCGAGACAGGGCGGTCTCTCCCTCATCCCTCTATAACCCCACCTTCTTCGCTTGGGATCCAAAAGCCCTTTACAAAGACCTACCGTGTCCATACTGTCGACGCGTGCTCAATAGGCACGGCGCTGTGTCCCGACCACGTAGGGTAGTTGATATCAACACAACATTTTATGTGATCGGTTTCCGTTATCGTTGCCGCCACTGCCAGCACCCCAAGACGAAGAAACCCACGGTAACATTCCAGAGCTGGGATAGCCGTATCCTCGCGGTCCTCCCCTCTCCTCTCGCCGCGGAATTTCCTGCAAGGCTTACCCACCGCAGTGGAATGTCAACGGCGTTGTTCTCATGGATGTGGTCGTGTTTCCAGTGTGGAATGGGCCCAAAGCGATTCTCGGATGCACTCCGGGTTCAGCACCTTCTTCGGTATGATGCGCTGCAGCTCCAGTATCTGGAGTTTATTGCCGAGCGTACTCTGGAGCGATGCCTTCCCGATGCCAAAAAATACAAAGCCTTCCTACCGTTCGATGACACAAGCCTAGGTGGCCCACATGGGTTTGTTCCCAGTGCGGCATGGCTTCGTGATATCTACGACCGGTTCATCGAGGAGCACCACCAGGATTTCGACCAACACACGGCAATGCTCTCAGGCAAAATATGCGCCATTGACCACAGCTTTAAAGTAAGTCCCACATCGGAATGGATCTCTGAGCTATCTTAACGTCCAATAGGTGACAAAGCACGTCGCAAAAGTCAATGGCGAGCGCATTTTCATTGCCCTCCTTACAGTTACAAACGAGTATGGGGAAATCCGTGTGTGCAACCTTGTCGCCACTAAATCCCATTCCCAATTCAAGCTCAGCCTGCGTGGCATGGCGCACTCACTTGAGCTTTATGGGCACCCGCCACCCATGCTCTTTTTCACCGATAACATGGGAGATAAGGCCTTTTTGGAGGCTTCCTTTCCATCTCTTCGCGAAGGCGTTGTACCGGTGGAGAAGTATGGCAGTCTTGAACCTTTTGTGCTCCCATCTGACGTTCGGATTCTGCCACGGGCTGAGGAGGCTGCCATCAATGCTGCACTCTCGACAATCATCAACGAGCTTCCTGTCGAATCTCCAGATCCTGACCTCATTGTTGGGTTTGATTGCGAGTGGAATGTTGTAATTTCCGATGCTGGAAAGGTCGAGAGGGGAGAAATTGCTATCGTCCAGATTGCATACCAAAAACGAGTTTTCATACTTCAGGTATGTGCTGCGCATTCGGCTGCGTGCTGTCTTTCATGTCATATTAACCTGTGCTCTAGATTAGTGAGTTCGTTGCCCGACGAAGGCTACCAGAGAGGCTTGTGAATCTGCTTCAGAACCCTCGGGTGCGAAAGGTTGGGCGCATGGTGCAGAGCGACCTCAAGCAACTCGAGGCCATCGCAAACACCTCACCGTTTGTCGGTGCTCTCGACCTTGCTACATATGCAAAAGACCGTCATGTGGTTCGGAATGCGACCTGTGGCCTTGCCGACCTCTGCGCAGCAGTTCTGGGAAAGTGTCTAAATAAGAATGTGTCGGAACGTACAAGCGCCGCCTGGGAGAATGTCAGCCTCACCCCACAACAGCTATACTATGCGGGCTGTGACGCTTATGTACCACTCCTCCTCTATCATGAACTCTCCAAATTCTCGATACCGCAGCCTCTTCCTGCCACGCCCACCCCATCAATGCAAGTTCTTATCTACAACACCGACCACACAGTTGTGATCGCGGTTGGTTGCGTCTCAGCACATCCATCAACCCCGAGCCTGGTCTTCGATGGCATCCCTCTTTCAGCCCGTGACACCCTCATTGACATTTCTGATGTCTTTGTTCCCGGGGCTATTGTTTCAAGCCACCGAAAGCAAGCCTTGAAGGATTTCGGCCGCCCACCTTTTACAGTCATATGCCAGCACACTCACCTACGCCAGTTTGATGGCTTGGCATTCGGCCTTCAAGCAGCCAACACCAACCGCCCATCCTTTGCTGAAGTCACCTCTGACAATCAGCTAGTCGAGCGTTCCGCCTGTGGGGATAACGCAGCACCTTATGACAAGAATCCAGACGTGCCTGAGTCTGATGGGATTGGAAGCCTCCTTCATAGTGCCGTCTGTGGAGGCGGAGACGGTCTGGATGGTGTTAAGAAAGCGATGCCGGTGGAGGCGTCTCTTCTCCATGACATTGACCCTGAGAGTCACGCATTGGGCACAAGTGAGCTCGGATGCATCGAACGCCCTGGTAGCTGGAGCAGCACACTTCGAAGCCATGTATTGAAGGATGTATTCCATGTGTTCAACATGCTTCGTATTTCCACCTCTCATGGCTTGCGGAAGGAATTCGCGCGGGCACTTCGAGACACCATCTTTGTCCCCGATCAAGAAGATCGCATGCGGATCTCAGCTTGGGCAGCAACGGCAAAGCCACCAACAACATTTGAGCGACTTCTGTCATTGCGGCCCAAGTGGTTGTGGCAACACTGTCAACGCAGCGTCCCCCCACCAAATATCCTCTTTCCCCTTGTCGAAAACCTCTTTATGACCTATGGACCACTCAAGGACGCAGCAACACAACTGCCCCTCTTCAACACAGCAAATTGGAAGGTAGCAAAGCAAATTCTCGGGCTCATCCGTCAGGGTTTTATTTCAGACCCCCCTGGTATCCCATTATACTCCGTCATTGGTCTTGATGCCAAGGCCGGAGACCTCCCTGTTTATCGCTGTTCTCGTGGCACCAACTTTACAGAAGGTGGTGTTCACGCACACCTTCGCTCACGGATGCCGACATCAGGGGCCTCAGTTCAGCATGCCAATGCCTCACTATGTGACTTTGTATTGCAGCATAACCTACTGGTCCGTATATCCTATTTTCCATTTACAGGGTTTCTCATTCGCTTGTGTCTTCCAGGTCGGTACTCTTAACAGCACCGGACAGTGTTATCGTGGCCACTTTGACATCTGGATCACCAACCGTCTCCAGGAACAGGTCATGTTTCTGCACGATTTCCTCAAGAACCCAGTCGAAGTTCGGGGTTGGGTGAATGGTAATCTCTACCTTCTGACCTCAGAGAGGATGGGCATTCTTCCCATCCCAGAGGATGTCCGACATTCAAGTGGAATGGCTGAGTTCAGTCCTGTTCTCCCCGACCAAAAGCAAGCCCATCAGTACCTTGCACAAATGCAGGGTACCCGCAAGGCGATCCTTCCTGTCCATACATCGACTGAGATCAACCTCTTCCAGCATCTAATGGAAGCGAACACGGCATTCAACACAACATCAAGTGGTCCAATTTGGAAGCTGGCTGTGAAAGTTTGGAATGAGATTGCTAACCGAGAGGATGGTGTGTTTTATAAGGTATGCAATCTTTTCCAGTGCTATAAAAGGTCAACTGGCTTATGTCTTCTCACCGGCAGCTTGTTGAACAGCTCAAGGTCTATTACTCAACATGGCAAACCAACTTGAATGTCCGTCAATCGCTCTCAATGACCTTGGCTGCACGCCACCCTGTAGTTGCAGCTGCTCGGGATCCCTCACGGTCACAGGTAGCACCAACTCTCACAACACAGCCATTGAAGCCCCACAATGTAATCAAGGGCTGGGATACCTCCTCACTCACATCCCAAGACAACCCGACTGAACCAGCTGCCTTTAGACAGCCTCCATCTGTTCCTGGCCTGGTTCCAACGTCAACTGAGATGCCCACCCGTATGACTGCCTTGGAGTCAGGACCATCACCTGCTAGCCACCCTTTGTCAGTGTTGCATGCATCAACTCTGAATGTGACTTCCACAGGTCATGCCCCCTCATGTTGTGTTGAGGCAATGGACATCGACAAGCCTCAGGTTGTCGCACCAACAGGGCCAAAGCCGCCATCCATCCATGAGACAGCAATGGCATTGGTTAGTCAACGGGTCACTGCAAACTTTGAAAAGACAAGATCATGGTCAAAACAGGCATCACCAAAGCCCCGCAAGCCACGCTGTTGTGCAAAGTGTGGTATTGTGACATGTCCTGGCCAGCAAATCAGGTTCAACTGTGGGCGGCCTTGCCAGGATTGTGGGCAGCATGAATGCATTGGGTGGAATACAAAATGGCCAGAGAAGAACTGCCAGACTGGATGGGCAAATTGTGAGGAAACAAAACCACGGGGCATCTTCAAGTTTCAGGTTTAGTAGTGACAATAGTGATCTAATAATCTAATCTACATCATCAGTCAATTTATTATTGCCAAATACCAAAGTATTTGAATACCTTAAGCGAGTATCTGTTGTGCCTTTTCCAAATAAGGCAAAAATGATGGAAATTACAGTGTGCTCGCTTGTGGTATCCAGACAAACCAAACCAAACCAGTTTGGCTGATTTTCTGTGTTTTTGCCTTTTTGGGTCACTATCTGGCTGTCCCTGAATGCTAAGCAAACCTGTCCCTCCATCTGGACCTGGCCAGTTTGTTGGGACTGATGGAGTGGTGCCCACGCACGAAGAAACATTTCCACTCCCTCCTCCTCTTTCCTCCTTTCCTTTTTTGGGCATTTATTTTATTTTATTTTATTTATAATATTTTCTGCCACAAACACCGCTATCGGGCCAGAATTTACGAAATCTTATAACGGGATCTCAAGTCCATCCGGCCCGGAGTCGGTCTTCACACTTTTGGTGGCCGTCGTCTTAACCACCGGAAATTGACGTGTCTTATCCTCGGCCTTCGGTGCAATGATCGGTTTGTCGTGGCGATAGATAGTAGCGCACACTCTCTCTGGCCCAGCCCACCCGAGAGCCATGTAAAAGCCAATTGGGATACCTCGGATGGCTTTAAGAACCTCGTTGCATCTCCCAAAACTTCGAGCAAGTCCCTCGAGCTCCCTTTCATGCGCACGATGCATTCTACACTCTTTCTACTTGCGGGTTTTCAATTGGCCGTCACAGCTTTGCTGGCCATTTTGCCTGTGTGCATATCTTAGCCCTCAATCCGCACATACATGTGAATTGATTTGTTCGCAGTTTATATCCGCGACATCCCCCCCCTCGCAACCTCCTCGAAGGGGACTTCACTTTCGTGACCCTGTCGTTCAACAACGCGACTCAGACTGGCCGTTTCCTCAAGGATGGTCCTCACTTGGGTGCTACACGTGGGTCCCCCCCACTGTGTTTCCATGAGACTGTGATAGGGCCCACTGTCTGACGCTTAATCGCATTAGGGATGACCCTAAACAGCCCACGCTCACATCGGCAGAGTATTTGGGCTTGACAAGCATGACGGTCGATCTCTGCGCTAACATTTGCAATAATCTACATAACATCTACGCCGGTGTCGAGAATGGCGAGGACTGTTGTAAGTGGGCGTCTCGACGTTGCCTCCAGGGTTGACTCTCGCTTTAATCACACATTTTGGATGCCAGATTGTGGCAAGGTCTTGACTGTCGGTGCAAAGAGCGCTCCGCCCGAGGATTGCAGTTCCAAATGCGTCGGCAATGCCAATCAGATCTGTGGCGGCAATAATCGACTTAACCTTTATTGGAGTGGTGCGACACCCCCGCCTCAACCTACCTTTGTTTCAAGCGTGGACCAGTGGCGTTACGTGGGATGCTACAGGTACGCATATACGCATTCCTTTTTTGTTCGGAAGCGGACCTGTGACGGATGTGTGCGTTTCGCAAATAGCGACTCGAATGACAGGAGGTTTCTAACTGTGCGAACCATCGCCATCGGCGGTGTATCCAATAACAGTGTCGAAAGTTGCATTGGTGCGTGCGAAGGTGCGGGTTATCCTCTGGCAGGTGTGGAGTTTGCAAACGAATGCTGTACGTGTTTCACTTCCGAGTCGTCTCTTTAATG
>Ga0137385_10005964_pt1 | contig 10720 bp, 6 predicted proteins | sample SagtaG_FD_104921 | JGI IMG/M metagenome (GOLD analysis project Ga0137385, IMG submission 104921) | Vadose zone soil microbial communities from Sagehorn Ranch, Mendocino, California, USA - Sage2_R_80_16 metaG | ecosystem: Environmental > Terrestrial > Soil > Vadose zone | place: USA: California... | reverse complement strand
TCAGGTTCGGCGCTGGATTGAAGAGGGAGGCACAAGCAAAACCATTACGCTGGCAAGCTTGAGCGCTACGCTAGATCACCTTGATCTATGGGCTCCCCGCAACCAGGAGCCACAACTTGTTGTATTCGTCCATACATGGGTTACACGCACCTATGATTGCTTGGCCGACTATGAACTTGATTGGTCCGTCCATTTCGATCACTATGATCGGCGAGTACCTGATTCCGCCATATGGAACCAACAACTGCTACCTGAACTGCGAAACCTGGAACGAACGCTCAGTCAAAAGACAAACTGCCGACGTATTAAGCTGCGCGGAAGCCTCTGTCTTTCAGCAGCTTTTGCCTTCGGTCATGTCTTCTCAGTAGCCGCCAGCTATCGCCTGGAGCTCTTGCATCGTACAGAAACCTGGCAATCTGAAACCCCACCTGATCCTACATGTCAATTGACTGTTGTCGAGGCGCCAGATACACCCGAAGCCTCAGGTCTACTTCTGGTGATCAGTGTGACGGGGGACGCACGGCCACACGTCGAGAACTTTGTACAAGCACAGAGCATGATTTTTAGGAGGCGTGTGTATCTCTCACCGCAGGGAGGACCACATGATTACAGCGTGCAAGGAGCTGGTCAAGCCTCGGCCTTGGCTCGGCTTATTCGCATAGAATTGCGTCGAGCAGTGGCAACCTATCAGCCCTCGGTCACACATCTCTTCTATTTTGGGTCACAAAGTCTCGCGGTCCTGATCGGGCAGAAACTCAATGCTTGCGGTTCTATTCAGCTCTACGAATTTCAGAATCCTGGGTATACTCCTTCATGCCTTCTAAGATGATCGGGTTGATAAGGTTTGGAGCTACGTTGATCGCTTCCATATACCTTGCACCCAGGCTCCATCCAGATGCACATTATCTAACTGGTACAACACTCGGATTATGAGTTACTGGACGATGCTCTTTTCGTCTCAAAGCTAGACTTACATCAAACCTCACTTCTTCAGAAGATCAGTTTGGACTACTTTAGCGATGGTTGGCTGGGCAGATTGATATAGCTTATTAAGGACTCTCAAAGGAGACGATAAAGTGATCCAGAGTAGCGGGGCATCGGGCGGCGACAAACAAGTGCTAGATATAGCAACTGCATTCCAAAAATTTGATCGCATTGGCCTTTCAGAAGATTTACAGAAGGCCGAAGAAGAACGAAAACAAGTTATTGAACGCTTTCCTCTTGAAGATTGGCCTAGGATGCCGTTGGAACGCTATGCACTTGGCATCGGGGTGAAAGATACCTTTTCATGGTGGATGGAATGGGGTACCGAAAACTTAGGGAGTATCAGTGGAGGCTCCTCTGAAAAACACCTGATATACAAGCATAAAAAGAAAGGTTGGGTTTTTGACTCAACCTATCAAAATGAACAGGAAGCATGGGAAGCTATACGTGGAGCTTTTGTAAAAGCGTTTCAACTGTCACAGCTCGGAAAGTTTGATGAGATTGATGCACTGGAACCTTTCAAGCGTGGCTATGCTATCGTTATCAAGGTTCTGTATGTGAATTTCCCCAAACAATTTCTTCCTATTTATTCCGCTGCCCATGCAGTCCATTTTCTCCAAGTATTGAAACATCCATTAATAGGCAAATCATCAGAATGGAGGGGAGTTAAACTAAACCGAGCCTTGCTTGAGGCCGTACATGAGCAACCAGAGTTGAAAGACTTATCTCATCTAGAGGCAATGAGATTCCTGTACCAGTTTTATGATCCCCGTACAGCAAAACGTATTGTCAAGATTGCGCCAGGTAGGGATGCAAAGTACTGGGATGAATGTTTGGCTGGGGGATATATCTGTGTACAGGAAGCCAACTGGGACGAGGTAGGTGACCTTCGTGACTACGAATCAGAGGAAAGTTTTGTTGAAGACTTTGTGAAACTCAATCTTTATTATGCCAATCGCAATCTTGCCATGAAAAAGGCCCAGGAACTTTGGATGCTACGAGAATTAGAGGCTGGTGATCTCATCGTGGCGAATAAAGGTATCTCACATGTTCTTGCCGTAGGAATAGTCAAGGAACCTGGCTATAAATGGAATCCAGAGAGGGCAGAGGCTTGGCATACCGTGGAAGTTGATTGGGATACCTCAGTTGAAGGTGAAATTGAACCACAAAAAAGGTGGGAATCAGTCACCGTTGCAAAGGTATCACGAGAGCTATACCAAAAGATTATCACGCCTAAACGACCTACTTCTCCCAGTGTCCCTCCGCTCCCACCTCCTCCTGTAGAACCATCTTTTTACGAAATTGCTGAGACATTGGAGCGGAAAGGTCAGGTTATTCTCTACGGGCCTCCTGGGACAGGCAAAACCTATACCGCACGTCGCTTTGCCGTGTGGTGGCTACAACACCAAAGTGGAAAAGCCATAGAAGCGCTGCCAGCAGATCCTGTAGCTTTTATCCAGGCCGAAAAAAAGCTCACGACGGTTCATCTGAACCGTCGAGTTTGGTGGATGGTCGCCAATCCGGCCCAATGGAAATGGGAGACCTTGTTTCTCAACAAACGCGAAGAGTACAACTATGGACGCATTCAACGGCATTACCCACTCGTACAACGTGGCGATCTGGTGATCGGATATCAAGCCAACCCAGATAAGCGCATCGTCGCATTGGCAAAGGTGAGTAGAGAGTTTGGGCCAGGTGAACAAGGGCAGCCCTGTATTGAGATAGCTCCGGTAGCGAAGATCAGCCAAGGACTGACGTATGACGAACTGCTTGCTGATCCTGTGCTAAAAAGCTCTGAACCAATTCGATCCCATAATCAGGGCACCTTGTTTGCTTTAACGGAAGAGGAAGCACGTCATCTTTTTGCACGACTGGAAGAGAAAAATCCAGCATTGAGCGAACAATTGGAGCTCGGAGAGGATGGGGGTGAGATAGGTCAACTGACCTTCTTAACCTTCCATCCCTCCTACACTTATGAAGATTTTATCGAGGGATTTAAGCCAAGCTCAAGCAGTTCAGAGCACGGCGGTTTACAACTGCGGCTGGAAGATGGATTGTTCAAGCGCGTGTGTCGTCAAGCTCAGGCCAATCCACAAAAGGGCTATTTGGTACTGATCGATGAGATTAACCGAGCGAACATTGCCAAGGTTTTTGGTGAACTCATTACCCTGCTAGAAAAAGATAAGCGCGGACTCAGCGTAATGCTTCCGCAGAGTAAAGAAGCGTTCACCATTCCAGACAATGTCTATCTCCTAGCTACAATGAATACCGCTGATAAAAGCATTAAGCTCTTGGATGCCGCATTGCGCCGCCGCTTCGCTTTTAAGGAACTAATGCCAGATAGTGAACTTTTACGGGGGGCCACGATCAATGGTCTGTTCTTGGATGTCTTCCTCGAAGAGTTAAACCGTCGTATTGCGCGCACTGAAGGCCGTGAAAAGCAGATTGGTCATGCCTACCTACTCGAAGCTGATAAGCCAATTGAGAGTGTTGAAGAATTCTCCCGGCGGTTTCAGCAGGAAATTCTGCCACTCTTACCTAGACTTTATCCAAATTTTTCAGACGATTGATTCTCATCACGCAGCGAAAGCGAGCGTATCCACGAAGCGATCGAAAAGCGCTCGTGGAATTTGAACGGTGTCGCCTTCAAGGGACGAGACCGAAAAAAAGGTGGAAGGCCAAAGATGCTGGCGCACGAAGGCGAGTGTATCGGAAAAGGTCGGCAAGGCTTTGCTATACCAGGCGGCCTGCCGAACAGGAAACGGGTGGCCATCCAACAAGTGGTGAGCAAAAATGGTGACAAGCGAAAACAGGCCCAACAAGGCAGGAGTCGTGCGCAGAATCGCCAAATCCGACCATTGGCGTTGCGTTTCTACCCCCAAATGATCACGCACTTCATGAAAGGTGACCTCGACCGTCCAGCGCAACACAAACCATTGCAGGATCTGAGCCGCATCCGCGTTTTGATCGGTGCAAAGCAAAGCCATTGGCTCATACTTTCCTTCTGGATCGCGAATGAGTACCCAACGGATGGCGACAGGAGGAATGGGGGATTGATACCACAGCGCGGTGCCAGTGGCGATCTCCATCTCGCGCATGGTTCCCCCATACCAGGACAGCGTGTGCTTCTTCCACTGTGTCGTGGGATCGGTGAGGCGCGCAGACAACTTGGGTTGCGCTGGGCCTTTGAGGGCATGGCGACCTCGTTTTCCTGCTTCACGCACCGGGGCAGGATCATACAAACAGGCATCCAGGCGCAAGCGCGTGATGGCACTCACCCCAGGCAAGCGGCTGACTTTCAGCAGGAACTCCAGCACGGCATACGTTCCATCGGCAACCACGACCAAGCTTCGACCGGGCAGCCAGCGCGAGACTTGCAGGAGCATCTGCCAAGCCCACTCCGTAATCGTTTTATGTCGCATCTTGCGCTGCTCATGATAGCGTTCCGAGGGAGCCAACACGCTCAAAAAGGGCAAGGCCCAGACACGGCAAGCCCAAGGGATGGGGGTCAACAGCATCAGCGAAATCCAGCGCAACCCATGGGTTTTCACAAAAAACTCCTTGCTGGACCGAACCGGATCACGATAGACGCCTCGGGCGGCAATCTGGCGGCCTCGTCGGCGCTCTATCGTTTCATCGATGCCCAGGATCACTGGCGCGTTTCCTGGAACAAACAGGCGAACCAGCAACACCAGCAACCTGCGACTGAGCTCTCGACTCGACCAGGTGGCACGACTGAGCACACGATGATAGTTCTGGAATTGCTTGTCGTCCGAGCATCCCATCACTCGCAAGATGGCTGCAACGGTTCGTTCTCCGGGAGCCAGGATCGCTCCTATCACGAGGACCTTGGCCCATTCCCACACTCGTTCACTAAAGATCGCCTCAAAATGGCGCAACACGTGTATAATCCCCTTTGGCAGAGTCAGCATCTCTTCTTTTTCCTTTGTCAGAATTTTGAAAGAAGCTTACTCTGCCTTTCCATTTTTGTCTACCGATTGGATAAAGTCTACCTTACAGGAGTACTGTTATGACGACTATACAGAATTAGCGCAATACATCGGTGAGAAGTTGGTGAACAAGGAAGGACAGACCTTAAATCAGGATATTTTGAAGGATGGTAATAAGCTCCTCGAGACGCTGGCTGATGAGTTTAAAGTTGAGAGTACTGCACCATGAAAAGGTTAGCAGTTCCCAATAAGACTGTTCGACTAAATGAGTGGCAAACGGTGAAGGAACCTTCTCTGGGATTGACAGAGGCAGACAGGAAGCTTGCTAACCAGCTTGCGGGGGATGGAGGAGAGCGATGCTTGCTCGTTGAAGAACTTCGTGAAGGGTTACAGATTGAGGCTCGTTCGTGGGTGGGAGTTGTCCGGTTCACAGATTTTGATATTTATGTGGAACCAAAACTAGCAGGGAACAATATCGAACTCATGGAGATGGTAGAGTATGCAACAGGACTGGATGCATTGAAACGGTTTTGGAGGGAACGCTCTCTCCCAACTGAAGATGCTAACCTTTTTGATCTTATTGTGCTGCTGTTGACAGAGGCATGCTCAGCGTTAGTAAAGGGAGGACTACAATCGGATTATGTTGTTCGTGAAGAAGTTCTTCCAGTGCTTCGCGGTCGGCTGCTAGCAGATCGGCAGGTGATGAAGCAATTTGACAGAGCGGACCTCCTGGAATGCCGCTACGACGAATATGAGACAGATATACCAGAGAACCAATTGCTTGCTGCTGTACTAGAAATATGCTCCCAACGAGTAAAAAACGACTTTGTACGCCGACAAGTGAGGCATCTCTTAGAGGCATTCAAACAAGTATGTGATCCCTCCAATCTCGATTTGAATCTGCTCAGAGAGACTCTTTCTTACACTCGACTTAACGAGCACTATCGAAAAGCTCATGCCCTTGCATGGTTAGTAGTTGATGGGCTTGGTATCCGCGATCTTTTACGTTCTGGCTCAACAGAAAGTTTTGCCTTTCTGATTGATATGAACCTGCTCTTTGAGCAGTTTCTATGGCGAGCCCTGAACACGCTTTGCAGCAGGAAAAATCTTCGTGTTCGGTATCAACTCAAGAACCGATCTATTCTTTGGAATGGCCTGAAAAATGAGCCGTATAGCAGCATTATTCCCGATTTTCTCGTAGATGATCCATCAGAATCTCGTGCAATGAAGAGTTGTTTACCAATAGATGCAAAGTATAAACTCTACGATGAACTGAAGCTGGGGAATGAAGATATTTACCAATGCTTTCTCTATGCTTTTGCCTATGGGCAGTCACAATCCAGAAGACTTCCCCATGCAATCCTCGTGTACCCTGCTACAAAGAACGTATCATCAGAGCAGGTCGTAGAAATTCGCAATATGAGTAGTTCTACACTAGGGAAAGTGTATGCGATAAGCATACATATCCCCTCCTTACTTCAAGAGGTGATAAACGACGTTCAAGGGGTGGTATCAACTATGATCGTTGATCGAATCACTAAGGAATTCAGCCAAGAACCAGCGTCCAAGGAAGACGCCTTGTTTTCGATAGTAGGGACAAGGCAGTAGTGGCTTCACCAGATCAAAGTGAGGGAGGTAGTGAGCAAGATGCCTACCCTCCTCTACGGCCTCACACTCTTTTGAGAAGGAAAACTTCTGTACTCATGCAAGCATCCTGCTTTACAACGGCTCGGATTACCAGTATGATAAGCACACCACATACACTGTTAGAGGAGAAGCAATATCGAAGATGGCAGCAAATATGACAACGGGTATCACGATGAACCGGCAGAAGATACAGCAGCATCTGCGTGCCTTCGACTTCAAGGCGCTCTTCGTAGAAGAACTGGGCTGGGACATCCTCAATGAACATCCTTTTATGATTCCTGTCGGTGATACCACCTACGTGCTGCAACCATTGGTAGAAAAGCGCGGCGTGAGGGTACTCGTTTGTGAGCCGGATGCCGAGGGCCGCATTCCCGCTGATGGAGTGTTGCGCAAGATTGAGCGCGAGGTGACCCGCTATGCTTACGAGCACTTCATTATCTACGTGGATGCGGCCAGAGAAAATCAAGTGTGGCAGTGGGTCAAACGCGAGGAAGGGAAGCGTCTTGCTCCGCGCATGCATCGCTATCACAAGGGGCAGTCTGGGGAACTGCTGGCGCAAAAAATGGAGCGGCTGGCCATCGGGCTGGAAGAGGAAGAGCGCTTGCAGATGACCGAGGTGGCTGGGCGGGTGGCAAAAGCCTTCGATGTCGAGCGCGTGACGAAGAAGTTCTACGACCGCTTCAAAGTCCAACTTGCCACATTCTTGAAACTCATCGTCGGGATTGAGGCGCAAGCTGACCGCGAGTGGTATGCCTCGCTCATGCTCAACCGCCTGATGTTCATCTATTTCATCCAGCGCAAGGGCTTCCTGGATACACAGGTATCAGGCAGGCTGGACGGCGACCCCAACTATCTCTCCAACCGGCTGAAGCGGGTGCAGCAGGAACAGGGTGAGGGACAGTTCCACACCTTCTATCGCTATTTTCTGCTGAAACTCTTCCATGATGGGCTGAGCCAGCGCGCTCATGCACCAGAACTCGAGATACTACTCGGAAAGGTACCCTATCTCAATGGTGGGCTGTTTGATGTGCATGTGCTGGAGCGCGTGAACCCGGAGATCAACATCCCGGACGAGGCCTTTGAGCAACTGTTCGCGTTCTTCGATGAGTTCGATTGGTACCTGGATGATCGCCCGTTGCGCAATGATCGTGAGATCAACCCCGATGTGCTCGGCTACATCTTTGAGAAGTATATCAACCAGAAGCAGATGGGGGCCTACTATACCAAAGAGGACATCACCGAGTACATCAGCAAAAGCACTATCCTTCCTTTCCTCCTCGATGCTGCCGAACAGAAGTGTCAGATCGCCTTTCGCCCCGATGGGCCAGTCTGGTCGCTGTTACGCGAAAACCCTGACACCTATATCTATGACGCAGTCAAGAAAGGGTGCGACGTGCCATTGCCGCCCGAAATTGAGGCAGGTATACACGACGTGGCGCTGCGCGGCGAGTGGAACAGGCCCGCGCCGACAGCATATGCCCTCCCAACGGAGACCTGGCGCGAGGTCGTGGCGCGACGCTTGCGCTACCAGGACCTGCGAGCCAAACTGGGAGCTGGCGAGATCACCTCGGCCAATGACCTCATCACCTTCAATCTGGACAGTCGCAGCTTTACTGAGGACGTGATCACCTACTGCACTGGCACCGATCTCCTGCGGGCGCTGTACGACAGCATCGAACAAGTCACCGTCCTTGATCCGACCTGCGGCTCTGGCGCGTTCTTGTTCTCAGCACTGGGCATTCTTGAAGGACTCTACGAGGCCTTCCTGGAACGCATGCAGGACCTGGTCGAAGAGCGCGAGGTCCTCGATGCGACCATCCCCCCGGAGAGGCGGCATAGCTCCCCTGATATCGCCCACTTCCGGGCTATCTTGGAGCGGGTCGAGCAACATCCGAGCCGCGCCTACTTCATCTACAAGTCGATCATCATTCGCAACCTCTATGGCGTCGATATCATGGAAGAAGCCACGGAAATCTGTAAGCTGCGCCTCTTCCTCAAGCTCATCTCCCAGATTGAGCGATTCGACGATATCGAGCCGCTGCCCGATATCGATTTCAACATCCGTGCAGGGAACACACTCGTTGGCTTCGCTTCCCACGAGGAGACGAAGCAGGCCATTGAGGGCAAGACGGTAGGCAAGGCTTTCCAGAATCAGATGATCTTCGATGACCGGCTGGACCGCATCGAACAGAAGGCGCAGGACATTGAGCAGGCTTTTGAGCAGTTCCGCGAACTGCAAACGAAGCAGGATCTTGACCCTGCTGCTCTGGCAGCGAACAAGCGGCAACTTCAGCAGATGCTGGGGATATTGCGTGCGGAACTGGATGGCTATCTGGCCTCAGAGTACGGCAAAGATCGTAACAGCATCCCCAAAAAGGAAGAGTATGATGCGGCGTTTGCGCAGTGGCAGCAGAACCATCAGCCGTTCCACTGGTGGGTGGAGTTCTACGGGATTATGAAACGAGGTGGGTTCGATGTGATTATCGGGAATCCACCATATGTGGAGTATAGCAAAGTTAAGCAACAGTACTCGGTACGGAACTATCAAACAGAAAGTTGTGGAAACTTATATGCCTTTGTTGTAGAACGGGTAATCAGGCTTTTGCAGGCTGGGGGACAAGTCGGCGTCATCATTCCAGTTGCTTCTATATGTACCGATGGGTATTTGCCCCTGCAGCAATTGCTCTATAAGCTGGGAAATCTTGCAATTAGTAGCTTCAATGATCGTCCAGGTAGACTGTTTGATGGCTTGGAACACATTCGACTCTCGATCATCCTTTTTCAAAAAACGGATGCGGAGACGCATCCGATATACACAACGAAATACAATAAATGGCAAACCGTTGAGCGCCCAAATCTCTTTCAGAAACTCGTTTATGAGGATATTACAGGATCCTTCAGAGAAGGTGCCTTTGTTAAATTAGGGTCTACACTAGAGATAAGCATTTTGCGGAAAGTTGTCTTGCAGGGGAAAGTGCTCGCATTCTATAGCAAAAAAGCTGGTGCTGAACACATCTACTATACTCGTAAGCTCAGCGGGTTTGTTCAGATTTTAGACTTCGTACCCGTTATCTACGATGGAGGCGGGAAACGTGAACCCTCTGAGTTGAAACAAATCGCTTTTGAGTCGTCGCAGTTCAGGGATATATTTTTAGCGCTCTTGAATTCCAACTTGTTTTACTGGCTGCTGACCATTTACTCTGATTGCCGCAATTTGAATAAGCGTGAGGTGTATGCTGTACCCTTTGGTGTTGAGCAAGCTACACTGGAGACAGGGAGGCAGCTATCAGACCTCTCCCACAAGTTGATGAGGGATTTTCGTTATCATGCTAAACTGCTTGAGATGAGCTATGAAGGGCTTGGAAAAATGACGATCCAGTGCATTTACCCAAAATTATCCAAACCCATCATCGACGAAATAGACCGGGCGCTTGCTAGGCACTACGGCTTCACCGACCCACGAATTGCGCAACGAGTTTATTGAAGAGTTAAACTTCTGATCTGGGGCGAAAGCCGCCCGGAACTGGAGGATGCGCTTAGGAGAGCTGACAGAAACAGCGGGATCTGGAACAAAACGAGCAACAGAGGAAAGAACCAGAGGAAAAGTCAGGCAAACAAGCCATGAGGGTCCGCTCGGAGAAGAGAGAAGGGCCTTTTCCGAGAAGAGAGCATTCCCCCACCTGTCAGGACTAGGCTCGGCTCGTGGGAAGGCCGAGGAACGTGGTCAAGGCTTCTGGGACGCCGAAGAGCTTGATCCTGACCGGTCCCTCGGTTGGTGCACGGGCATTGCGAGCCAGCCGCTCTGGCCACGAGAGACGATAATGCGCCCGCTGCGCACGGGACAAGGGGGAAGGGGAGACGTCTGGACGGGCAGAGCAGGCCTGATCCATCTGTACCTCCACGCGTTGGTGACGCAGGAGTTGGATGCACACACGCCGATGAAGCCTTCGGCTCCAGTCTCTCCAGAGCAGGGGAGCAGAACCGACCACCAAGGGATGCAGCAGTACGCTCACCTGGCGCGGCTTAGCGGTGACGCTGCCCTGCCATTGACACTGTTCGCGTAGAGGACAGGGACGACAACTGCGGATGCTGGCCGCATACACCACACGCAGGCTCCCATCGGCTTCTCTGCGCCGCTC
>Ga0137385_10005952_pt1 | contig 10734 bp, 11 predicted proteins | sample SagtaG_FD_104921 | JGI IMG/M metagenome (GOLD analysis project Ga0137385, IMG submission 104921) | Vadose zone soil microbial communities from Sagehorn Ranch, Mendocino, California, USA - Sage2_R_80_16 metaG | ecosystem: Environmental > Terrestrial > Soil > Vadose zone | place: USA: California... | reverse complement strand
GGAGGCGGTCACCGCGGAGCAGGCGCTGCGCGCCTGGACCTGGGGTTCGGCCTACGCCAGCCGCCAGGAGCATGTAAAGGGCTCGATCGCCCCCGGCATGCTCGCCGACCTGGTGGTGCTGTCCGAGGACCCGACCGCGGTCAGCCCGGACCGCATCGCCGGCCTCGAGGTGCTCGCCACCATCGTCGCCGGCCAGTTCGCCTACGGAAGCCTGGATTAGGCCCACAGCCGGGCGGTGGCCCGGCGGGCGCCCTCGGCCAGCGACTCGAACTTGGCCCACACGATAGACGGGTGGATCTCCGGGCGGTACGTGGCCTGCGAGGAGAAGCCGCAGTCGGCGCTGGCCACCACGTTCTCCCGGCCGACCAGCTCGGCGAACCGAACGATCCGGTCGGCGATCGTGTCGGGATGCTCCACGATGTTGGTGGCGTGGCTGATGACCCCGGGCAGCAGCACCGCGTCCCGTGGCGGCTTGACCGACTCGAACACGTGGTACACGTGCTCGTGCCGCGGGTTGGCCCGCTCGGCGCCACCGCGCACGCGAAGACCTGGTCCGCCCCCGCATCGCCAACCGCGGAACGGAGCAGCTCCAGGTCGCGCCGCAGCCGCTCGTGCCCGGTGTAGGCCACCGGCCCGGTGCACGCGAGCGGCACCGCCGGCGCCGCCATCCCGCCGGTCATCGCGCCCTTGAGGTACTGCTCGTAGTACTCCGGGAAGCTCTCGATCTCAGCCCAGAAGCCCGCCAGCGGGTCGCGCCCGGGGCGCGGTGAGAACCCGCTCAGCCGCTCGCCGATGTAGGCGAAGAACCCGGTCTTGGTCTGCTCGCCGTCCGAGATGACGTCGAGCCCGGCCGAACGCTGCCTGGCGACCACGTCCGCGACGGCCAGGCGTTCGGCCTCGGCCCGTTCGGCCTCATCGACCGGCTGCCCGGCGCCGGCCGCCCGCATCAGGTCGAGCAGCGCGGCCGGCCGCGCCAGGCTGCCCACGTGCGTGGTGTAAATACGATCGGTGCTGCGCTGCATGGCTGCGAGACTAGAGGACATGGACGAGGTGGCGCTCGCCGCGGCCGCCCGCGCCCGCAGCGACCCAGGCTCGTGCGCGGTGGTGCTGGTCGAGGGGATGAGCGACCAGGCCGCAGTACAGACTTTGGCCGAACGGGCCGGGCGTGACCTGCGCGCCGACGGCATCTTCGTGATCCCGATGGGCGGCGCCACCAACATCGGGCACTTCGTGAGCCTGGTCGGCCCGGGCGGGTACGGTGTCCCGCTGGCCGGCCTGTGCGACCTGGGGGAGGAGCCCGTCTTCCGCCGCGGCCTGGACCGGGTCGGCCCCTATTTCGTCTGCGTGGCGGACCTGGAGGACGAGCTGATCCGCGCGCTCGGCGCCGGCCGGGTCGAGGAGCTGATCGAGGCCGAGGGCGAGAGCGGCCCTTTCCGGACCTTCACCCGGCAGCCCGCCCACCGCGGCGAGGGCCGCGACCAGCAGTTGCACCGCTTCCTCGGCACCCGTTCCGGCCGGAAGATCCGCTACGGCCACGTCCTCGCCGCCGCGCTCGACCTGACCCTGATCCCGGGCCCGCTGGCCGGCCTGCTGTCCGCGGTGTGATTGCCTGTCCTGATTTGCAGGGCAACTGCCGGTTCACCCGGCTTCGCCGCCGGGCCCAGAATGGGACCCCGTGCACGGCCCAGACCCCGATGACCCCGACCTGGCGGCGCTGCGCGACGCCTTCCCGGCCTACCGCTTCCGGCGCCGCTTCGTCCGCGGCGTCCTCTGCTACCAAGCCGAGTCCCGTACCGCCGAGCCCCGCCCTTCCGAGCCCCGTACCGCCGAGCCCCGGCCTTCCGCGCTCCGCGATGCCATGGCTTCCGACGCGCCGCTGGCCGCCGCCCGGAGCCCGGCCGTGCTGGCGGCCATGCTCGCCGCCGCGGCCGGGCGGCCGGTCCGGCTGCGCGCCGCGGCCGTGGCCGCCGCCTACCGTGACCGGCAACTGACGGTGAAGCAGTGCGCGGCGATGTTCGGCGTGTCCCGCACGACGATCATGAAGTTCCTGGCCGCCGAGGGCGTTGCGGTCCGAAGCCGGGGCCGCGACCTCGACGAACGTGCGGTAGCGGCCGCCTACCGGGACGAGCGGCTGAGCCTGCACGACTGCGCTGCGCGCTTCGGCATCAGCGAGCGCCGCGTCGCCGCGATCCTGGACCGCCAGGGCGTCCCGCGCCGCCCGGTCGGCCGCCCGCCCCGCCACCCCCCGTGACGTCCTGGCACCCGAATGCCGCCACCCCCGCGACGCCCCGCACCCGACCCGGCCACCCCGCGACGCCCCGGCCCCAGCCGTCTCGCGACGTCTCGAGCCGCTCCCGGCATCCGCCCTCACACGACCCCGAGCCATCCGAGGCCAGCACCACCAGGTCCAGCCCTCTCTAGCCTCGCCGATCCCACCTGCCACTCCAGCGCGCGCACAGCGACCGCACGCGCCAGCCATTAACCGCAACAATGTAACATCGATGCGGTTATAACCGCTACGATGTTACATCGTTGCGGTTCAAGCGAGGCGCGACTCGTGGCGTGTGTGACGCAAGGGGCCTGGTGTGACGTTTCACGCCGAGTCTTCCGCTCCGCGGTCTCCCGAGGCGTCACGCAACACGGATCCTTGGTCCATCTGCGGTGCCGGTGCGTTCCCGGAACACTCTCGTGTCCCCTGAGACGTACCGCCTCATCCACGGGGCGGGCACGCCCGCGGCGGTTCCTCAGCGCTGCTCCACGATCTCCATGCCGTTTCCGTCCTGGTCGCGGAACGCGAACATGGGCGGGACGCCCGGCCAGCGCAGCACGTCGTCCGCGTCGACACCACTGGCCCGCATCGCGGCGTGCACCGCGTCCGCGTCGGCGGCGGTGAACCTGATGCCGGTCTCCACCCCGGCCGGCACGCCCTCGTGCGCCGCGACCAGCGCGATCGTGATCGCCGAACCGCCCGGCGCCACCTCGATCCAGCGACGCCCGCCGCCCATGTCGGCATCGAGACGCTTATCGAAGCCGAGCATCCCCACGTAGAAATCGATCGCCCGGTCCTGGTCCGTGACCGGCACGCCCACGGTATGCACGCCGGTGATCTGGCTTGGCTTAGTTATGACGTTCCTCCTTGAGAAGAGTTTCGCCAGGAAAGACCGCCGGATCAGGCCACAATCATCGGTCCGTCACGAACTCAGGCCGAGCAGCTTGGCCGCCACCTCGGTCAGGTCCTCGCCCACGACGTCCGGCGGCTCGAACGGCGCGCCGAACCCGCCCGACTTGCGGCTCACCCAGCCGGTGGTCAGCCCGGCCCGCTTGGCGCCGTGGCAGTCCCAGTCGTGCGCCGCGACCAGCGCCAGCCACTGCGGCGGGACGTCCAGCACCTCGGCGGCGTACAGGTACACCATCTGCGACGGCTTCCACCGGTACACCTCGCCGACCGAGATCACCCGGTCCACCAGCGAGCCGAGCCCGGTGCGGTTGAGGAACGAGGAGGTGAGGTACGCCGACCCGTTGGTCAGGCAGGCCACCCGGACCCCGGCTTCGGTGAGCGTGGTCATCGCGGGCAGCGCGTCGGGGAAGGCCGGCAGCTCGCTGAACCCGGCCATGACCTGCGCGACCTGCTCGTCGCTGACCGTATAGGCAGTGAGCCCGCGCAGCGCGGCCTCGGCGACGTCGGTGAACGCCGCGAAGTCCCCGGTGGCGGACAGCGCCATGCCGTCCCGCAGCGTCCGGGTGTACCAGGCCTCGAGCAGGTGCGGAGGCTGGCCGATCTCGGTGAGCCGCTCACGCAGCGGCTCCAGTGACATCAGCGTCTCGATCACGTCGAAGGCGACCACGGCCGGGCGGTGTGTCATGACGGTCTGAGCCTTTCAGCCCTAGTGAGGTTCTTGAGCGCGTCCTCGATGGCGCGGTGGAACGTCGGGTATGCGTACGGCATGTTGCGCAAGGTGGCTACCGGCACCTCGGCCCGGATCGCGACCTGCAAGGCGGACAGGACCTCGCCGCCGACCGGGCCGGCGGAGCTCGCGCCCACCAGTACCGAACGGTCGGCATCCTCGATGACCTTAATGAAGCCGTCGTTGCCCGCCTTGTGGATCCAGCCCCGGGCGGAGTAAGGCACCTGGGCCGTCCCGGCGCGCACCGGCAGGCCGGCCGCCCGGGCCTCTTCTTCGGTCAGGCCCACACTGCCGATCTCCGGATCGGTGAAGGTGACCCGCGGCACCGCGCGGTAGTCGGCGGGCTCGCCGCCCTGGCCCAGGATGTCCCGCACCGCGATGTCCGCCTGGTACATGGACATGTGCGTGAAGGCGCCCTTCCCGGTCACGTCGCCGATGGCCCACACGCCGTCCGCGGCGCGCATCCAGCCGTCGGTCGGAATGGTCTTGGCCGCGGGATCCAGGCCGACCGCGTCCGCGCCCAGCGCGGCCAGGTCGGTGCGGCGCCCGGTGCTGACCAGCAACCGCTCGGCGGTGTGGGTGCTCATCCCCAGGTGAACCGAGAAATGGGTGCCGTTGTGGCTGATCCGCTCGGCAGGGGCGTTCGTGCAGACCGTGATGCCCTCGGCGGTAAAGATGCGCTCGATCAGCTCGCTGGCCTCGGGCTCCTCGAACGACACCAGCCGCGGCAGTGCCTCGACCATGGTGACGGAGGTGCCGAAGCGGGCGAAGACCTGGGCGAGTTCGGCGCCGATGGCCCCGCCGCCCAGCACGATCAGCGACTCCGGCACTTGTTCGGCCCGGACTATCTCCCGGTTGGTCCAGTACGGGGTGTCGGCCAGCCCTTCCAGGGGCGGGATGGCGGGATCGGTCCCGGTGTTGATCACGATGCCCGTGCGGGCCTGGAAAACCCGGGTTCCCTCGGGACTGGCGACCGCCACCTGGCCGGCGCCGGTGATCTTCCCGCGGCCGCGGACCAAATGGCCGCCCTTGCCGGTAAACCGGTCGGCCGCCACCTTGTCGTTCCAGTCGTCGGTGGCCTCCTCCCGGATCCGCCGCGCGACCGGTGACCAATCGGGGGTGACCGCCGACGTTCCGGCTATGCCGGGTACCCGCCTGGTCTCGGCGATGAGATTGGCGGCGCGAATCATCATCTTGGTAGGCACGCAGCCGTAGTAGGGGCATTCCCCGCCGACGAGGCGGGATTCAACCCCTGTTACGTGCAGCCCCGCTTCGGCCAGCGTCCCGGCGACATATTCACCGCCAGGACCCAGGCCGAGCACGACCACGTCTGTATGCTCTGGTTGGTCCATGCCGGACTCCTGCCCTGTGTGGCTTACCATCATGCGGCCCCGGCCCGGTCAGGCATACCTTTTCGCGCTAATTGATGCAAAGCGGGCGAAGCGGCGGAGTCGGCAATCCACGGCAGGATTATTTCTATGATCACGTGCGTTTGGCGCCCTTTGCGGTCCTGATTTCCGTCAAGTTAGCTCAAGGCAAGATTCAGCTGATCATAGAGTGGGCGGGCGGTTTCGCGGAGTGATATCCGGCGTCAGCCGCCGTCGCCCCGGCTATCCGGATCGGGACTATCCGGATCCGAAGTATCCGGATCCGGGCTATCCAGGTCCGGGCTATCCGGGCCCGAGTTCCCCGAGTTCCCCGGGTTCTCCAGGTCCGAGATATCGAACTCGGGCTGGCCGCGCACGAACGCGTCCGGGTTTTCCAGGTCGTCGGCGGCGGGCAGCAGGTCCGGGTGCGCCCACAGCGCGTCCCGGCCGTCGATCCCGCGTGCCTCGGTGAGGCCCTGCCAGATCGCCGTCGCCTCGCGCAGCCGGCGCGGGCGCAGCTCCAGGCCGACCAGCGTGGCGAACGTCCGCTCCGCGGGCCCGCCGGTGGCCCGGCGCCGCCTGATCGCCTCGGCTAGGGCGTCGGCATGCGTCAGGCGCTCCCGCGCGACCGCGCTGACCACCGTCGCGACCCAGCCCTCCACCAGCGCCAGCGCGGTCTCCAGCCGGGTCAGCGCGGCCTTCTGGGCGGGCGTGTCCTCGGGCCGGAACAATCCCTCGCCGGACAGCGCCTCGCTCAGCGCCTCGGGGTTGGTGATGTCGACGTCGGGAATGGCCTCCTGCAGCCGTGCCATGTCGACGGAGATGCCGCTGGCATACTGCTCGACCGCACCGAGCAGATGCGCGCGCAGCCACGGCACGTGCGCGAACAGCCGCTGGTGCGCGGCCTCGCGCAGGGCGAGGAAGAGCCGGACCTCGCCGGCGTCGACGGACAGGCCCCGGCCGAACTCCGCCACCCCCGCGGGCAGCAGCGCGGCCGTGCCCTCCGGGCCGAGCGGCAGCCCGATGTCGGCCGAGCCGATCACCTCGCGGGCGAGCTCGCCCACCGCGGTCCCGGTCTGGCTGCCGATCATCGCGCCGCCCAGCTGGCGCATCATCGCCCCGAGCCCGCCCAGGCCGCCCGCGCCGGCGAGGGCACCGAGCGCCTGCCGTACCTCGTCGGGCACGTCCTCGCCGAGCTGGGCGGGGTCGGCGGAGAACATTCCGCTCATCGCCTCGACGCCCTTGGCCGCGATCGGGTCGCACAGCTTCGCCCAGACCGGGAAGGTCGCCTCCAGCCACTCCGACCGGCTCCAGGCCTCGATCTTGCGGATGCCCGAGGGGAACTCCGTGGCCTCGTCCAGCCATAGGTCGGCCAGCCGGACTGCCTCGGTAATCTCCCGACGCTGCGCTTCGAGCACGCTCGGGTCGCCTGCCGCCACGATCGCGTGCCTGGCCACGTTCTTGGCCAGGTCCCAGTTGACCGGGCCGCCGCGCCAGGACAGCATGTCCGCGAACTGGCGCAGCGCGTCGGCGAACTGCTGCGGGTCGCCCATCGCCCCGAACGGCCCCATGGCCCCGCCGCCCGGGCCCCCGGGACCGCCGCCGCCCGGACCGCCAGACCCGCCGCCCTGATCTTCGGGCTTATCGGGCAAGCCGAAACCGAACGGGCGATCAGCCATCGTTAGCTCTGCGGCAGGATGGAAGGGTCATGACCGTCACGTTATCTCGGAGGAAGCACACTGTGACAAACGCGCGGCGGCCGGTTCGCCATGAGCGCAGCGACACGCAGCGCAGTGACACACAGGATCAGCCTATGCCTGTCGTAGCGGTTACCGGGGCGGCTCACGGGATCGGGCGCGCCCTGACCATCCGGCTGGCGGCGTCGCCGGACGTCAAGAAGGTCATCGCGATCGACAGCGACCGCGGCGACATCACGGGCGTGACCTGGCGGGTGGCGGACGTGCGGGATCCGGCCCTGGCCGGGCGGCTGGCCGGGGCAGACGTCGTGGTGCACGCCGACCACGACCTGGCGCCCGACTCGGACGCCCGGCCGCGGCGGGCGTTCAACGTGCGCGGGGCGCAGACCGTGCTCACCGCGGCCGCGGCCGGGCGGATCGGGCGCGTGGTGCTGGTGACCAGCGCGATGGTCTACGGTGCCCGGCCCGACAACCCGGTCCCGCTGGCCGAGGACGCGCCGCTCGCCGTGGACACGGACAGCAGCGTGGCCGGGGATCTGCTGGAGATCGAGCAGCTGGCCCGCCGTTCGCCGCGGGCCAACCCCGGCATGGCGGTGACCGTGGTGCGACCCGCCGCCCTGGTCGGAGACGACGTCGACACGCTGGTGACCAGGCACTTCGAGGCGCCGCGGCTGCTCACCGTGAAGGGCTGCGCGCCCCGCTGGCAGTTCTGCCACATCGACGACCTGGTCTCGGCGCTGGAGTTCACCGTCCGCGGCCGGATCACCGGCGACTTCGCGGTGGGCTGCGACGGCTGGCTGGAGCAGGACGAGGTCGAGCGGATCAGCGGGCTGAAGAGCATCGAGCTGCCCGCCCGGCTGACCTTCGGCGCCGCGCAGCGGCTGCACCGGGTCGGGGTGACCCCGGCGCCGGCCATAGACCTGCGGTTCGTGGTCTACCCGTGGGTGGTGGACTGCGCCTCGCTCCGCGCGGCGGGCTGGCGCCCCGCGTGCGGGAACGACGAGGCGCTGCGCGTCCTGCTCGACCAGCGCAAGGGCAGGCACGCGCTGGCCGGCCGCAGGATCGCGCGCAAGGAAGCCACGATCACCGCGGCCGGGGCCACGGTGGCCGTGATCGGCACCGCCGCCATCGTCCGGCGAGCCCGCCGCCGCCACCGTAGCGACTAGGCGACGATTAGGTAACCTTGGCGAGTGAGCGTTGTGCGTCTGATTGATGTGCGTGAGTCCGAATTGTCGGTCGACGAGGTGCGGGCCGCGGTCGCGGACCCCGCGGCCGGCGGCATCGCGCTGTTCGCCGGGGCGGTCCGGGATTCCGACCATGACCGGGCGGTCAGGGGCCTGTCCTACAGTGCGCACCCGTCAGCCGTGGCCGAACTCCGCCGGGTCGCCGAGGTGATCGCGGAGAAGTACCCCGTCATCGGCATCGCGGCCGTCCACCGCGTGGGTGACCTGGCCATCGGCGACTTGGCCGTGGTCCTCGCCGTGTCCTGCCCGCACCGGGCCGAGGCGTTCGACGCCTGCCGGAATCTGATCGACATCTTGAAGGCTTCGGTGCCGATCTGGAAGCACCAGCGGTTCGGCGACGGCACGGCCGAGTGGGTCGGCACCCCGTGAGCCGGGAAATCCTCAGGTTCCGCGCGTAGTGTTCCCGCCATGTCCCGACGCTCCCTGACGCTGCTCATCGCCGCCATCGGCACGGCGGTGGCGATCGCGATCAGCGTGCTCGTCCCGGTGCCTTACGTCATCCTCGGACCGGGCCCGACGCTGAACACCCTGGGCAAGGACTCTTCCGGACACCCGCTGATCACGATCTCCGGCCGCGCTACCTATCCCACCAACGGCCACCTGAACATGGTGACGGTGAGCTACCAGGGCTGCCAGGGCAACAGGTTCAACATCTTCACCGCCCTGGTGGCGTGGCTGAACCCGCACCAGGCGGTCGTCCCGGAGAACGAGATCTGCCCGGCCGGGCAGACCCAGAAGCAGACCCAGGAGCAGAACACGCAGGAGATGACCGGCTCGCAGGAGATCGCGACCGCCGCCGCGCTGACCGAGCTGCACATCCCCTATTCCACCCAGGTGGTCGTGGTGCAGGCGGATAAGGGCTTCCCGGCCTACGGCGTGCTCAAGGCCGGGGACGTGATCAACTCCGTGGACGGCCAGCCGGTGACGGGCCAGGCCAGCCTCACCAAGCTGATCGCCGCGCACCCGGCAGGCAGCACGCTGACCCTGGACATCACCAGGGGCGGGCAGAACCGGCAGGTCCAGGTCGGCACCAAGAAAGAGAAGGGGGCTGGGGCGGTGGGCGGGGGGCATCCGGTGATGGGCGTGGAGATCACCGAGGAGTACAAGTTCCCGTTCCAGATCAAGATCAGCGTGGGCGACATCGGCGGCCCGAGCGCGGGCATGATGTTCGCGCTCGGCATCATCGACAAGCTGACCAAGCTCGACCTGACCGCGGGCCGGTTCATCGCCGGCACCGGGGAGATCACCGCCAGCGGCCAGGTGCAGCCCATCGGCGGCATCCAGCAGAAGATGACCGGCGCGCGCAACGCCGGCGCCACCATCTTTCTGACCCCCGCGACCAACTGCGCGGACACCAAGGGCGCCGTGCCCAAGGGAATGCGCCTGGTCAAGGTGAGCACCCTCAACCAGGCCGTCACCTACCTGGAAGCCCTCAAATCCGGCCTGTCCAGCTCCGTCCCCTCCTGCTGACGCGGCCCACTTCATGGGACACGTCGGCCCGGGGCAGGCGCGGGGCGGGCGCAATGGGACGCGCCAGGCCCGTTCGGCTAATAGATTTGCCTCCGTGAAGGTTGCTGACGCGGTCGCCCTCGCGGGGCACGAGGTGCACGTGTGCCGCTACCGTGAGGCCCGCACGCTGCTGCGCTGGCTGGGCCCTGGGGACCTGCGCGGGCTGCGGGTGCTCGACGTGGCGGGTGGCGACGGGTACTGGGCGGGCCAGGCGCGCAGGCGCGGCGCGCGGGCCGTCGCGCTCGACCTCGCGACGAGCAAGCTCAGCCGGGGAAGCCAGCTCGCCAGCCCGCCCGCGCTCATCGAGGGCGACGCTCTCCGGCTTCCGTTCCGGGCCGCCAGCTTCGACCGGGTGATGTCGATCTGCGCGATCGAGCATTTCGACGACGGCGAGAGGGCGCTCGACGAGATGGCCCGGGTGCTCGCCCCCGGCGGCGAGCTGGTCATGTCGGCCGATTCCCTAACGCTGGCCGAACATTGGCCAAACCTCTACCGCGCGCACTGCGACCGCTACCACGTCAAGCGGACCTACTCCCACCAGGAGCTGACCAGCCTGCTCGCCGCGCGCGGGCTGGCCGTGCTCGAGTACCGGTACCAGTTCAGGAGCCGGCGAGCGCAGCGGATGTACCTCGGCCTGTCGGCCTACGGGGGTAAGTTCGGGTTCAACGCGGCGGCGCCGACGACACCGCTGGTCGCCGCCTCGGACTGGGCCGCACGCGGGGACGGCGGGGCCATCGTGCTCCTCCGTGCCCGGTGCGAGGGACCGCGCGAGAGCCCGCACGACGGGCGGCATGCGGTCAACCAGGGGGGAACTGCTAACCGGTGAGTCAGCACAGGGCGTAGGCTTCATAGTTGACGGGACATCCACGAAGGCATGCCGGGGCCGTGCGGTTGACGCGAGCTCTGGTTAGCCTGCCTGCCCGGGTGGCCCAGGGAAGGAGCAAGTGCGGTCGTGGCACCTCGCGTACTAGTTGATGCGACCGACGTGCCAGCCGACCGGGGGGCGCTCGGC